>Ga0326728_10000407_pt1 | contig 168259 bp, 145 predicted proteins | sample MB3enrmetagenome_FD_207602 | JGI IMG/M metagenome (GOLD analysis project Ga0326728, IMG submission 207602) | Lab enriched peat soil microbial communities from McLean, Ithaca, NY, United States - MB31MN | ecosystem: Environmental > Terrestrial > Soil > Wetlands > Peat | place: USA: New York... | reverse complement strand
GCGCGCAGGGATACCTGTTCAGCCGCCCGATTCCCGCAGGAGCGATGGTGAGTTGGCTGGAGCAGTACGGTTCACGGCTTGTGCCGTCAGTCTGATGTAGTCTGTCGGGTCTGGGGCACGATTCAGGAACACTTCGCTAAATTGTCAAAGATCGGGGCCGTACGCTAAGGTTCTGCCATCCCTTGTAGCAATCAAGGGCTTCGGGCGAGATGGCAGACCTGGATGATGAGCCCGATTCCATGACCATCTAAAAGGTGATCTTAGTTGAACCGATAGAAGCATCTATGATTTTGACCGGTTCGGTAGAAAAGATGCGAATGGTCATTCGCATGTCAGGTGACATAATCTCACTTTCGCAAATCTGAAATACTGCAATTTGCGGGTCATGCGGATCAATAAATCGCTTCCCGGTACAACTGAGTCGGTCCTCCCTCGATGGCAAGATGTCAATACCGATCAAGGGATGTGACGCTTCGACCCGTAGATCGCCAAACCTTACTAAAGCGGTGGAATGAATTACGAATGTAGTAGCCCACGGCCTATATAGATCGCCGGTTGCTACGCTGGAAAGCTCTGCTGCGATGATCTTCGGAGGGGTGTCGCAATTATTCGTGTTGTTGTTTCCTCCAACCACTTGTTGGTTACATCCTCCGCTATTTGATTGCGTGACGGGAGCTTGGTTGACGGTTTGCTGATTCCCATTCCCGTCTTGAGCAACTGTGGCAATATGAGAGATCTTCTTGTCATCAGGCTTCTTTGGGTTCTTTGGAGTAGCTCTAGGGTTGGCTGTTGACTTGGACTCGGTATTTTGCTGAACAATCAATTCGGTCGTTTTAGACAGAGACACATTAGAACTGTTCGCTAGGGGTGGATGAATGACAAGCCAAACTGCAGTTATGGCAGTCAAAAATGACATAACTACTGAGAGAATCAGAATTTTGGGGTGATGAAGAACTAGAGGCTGCATTTTGCCTCCCTTTAGTGTCATCTGACGCGCTCGGTAATCCTTCCACAGAGTCCAGAGAAAAGAAAAATCGGATATGACATTCAAAAGAAAGCAGAACACCGTCCATATTTTGTGGACATCCATGCACACGACCTCTCAGGAGGAGACTTTATACATTCTCCCCCCGCCCTCTGTGTGTGGCAAGCCTATAGCTGCCTGTATAAGAAGCGCAATGGCCCAATGGGCGAATAGACTTGATTCCGACCCAAGCAGATACCCCCACGGAGAAGACTTCATCCGTGGGGGTAGTTGGCTGAACCAAGAGCGGTTCTTAGTCTTTCCTCTTGTACCGGGACACGAGCACGGCCTTGCCAAGAATGTGACCCTGTATGGCGTTGAAGACATCCGCGCGCGAGGCGTCCACCGGCAGAGTCAGTTTGGTATCGAGCGCATACAGCTCAAATGTGTAGTGATGATAGATGCCGCGAGCGCCCGGTCCCAGGTAGCCGGTGACCTTGCGCTGATTGAGCGCCTGGACTGAGCCATCGGGGAGCTGCGCCAGGGGCTGCACGCCTTCTGTCATGCCGGTGGCCGTGCCGGGGATGTTGTAGACCAGCCAGTGCGTGATGTCGTCAGTGCGCTTGTTGAGCGCACCTTCGAGGTCGTGGAGGAGGAGCACGAAGCTCACCGTTCCCTCAGGCGCATTGATCCAGGCCAGCGGCGGCGAGTTCTGAAACTGGGTGGGAGTGGGCGCGGTGAACTTGTCGGGCAGGATGCCGCCATCTTCAAACCCGGTGCTGGTTAAGGTAAACGGGGGCTTGGGCGGCGCCTGCGGGGCAGCCGGTGCTGTTTGCGGCGCTTGCGCCGCAAGGGAGGCGGCCATCGAAACAACCGCCGCCGCCATCAATGTGACAATCGATCTCTTCATAGTACTTTTCCTCGTGCCTTTTGCCGGCAGGTGAGTATTGGTTGTTGAGTGCGTCCAGAAACGTTGCGGCCAGGAGCGCTACTTGAGGCCCTCGATCAGCTTTTGCAACCGCGCCAGCGAGTCGTTGCGCGCGTAGAGGTTGGCAGGATTCTTATCCGCCGCCATCTCGGCCAGACGCACAAACATGTGGTCGGCATCCTTATAGTCTACGTACTCGTACTTCCTGCCGAGCTTTTCCATCGCGGCCTTTGTTGTGGGAATCGACCGTTCCACGCGCGTGTCCTTGGAGGCGTAGAAGCCATACACGTCGGCGCTCAGCTTGGACAGGTCCAGGCCCGGCGGAACCCAGTCGTAGAAGATGAAGGCGGCGGCGAGGTCCTTGCGATCCGCTGCGAAGGCCCATGCCTTGCCCGCTCCCCAGCCGAAGCCGATCACGGCCAGCTTGCCGTTATATTGAGGCAGCTTCTCGCCCCAGTCGGCCCAGGCGTTCTGATCGGCCGTCGTCATCTCCTGGGTCACGTCGTAGTTGGCCATCAACACGCTCTTCACATCCGGGAAGGAGTCGTGCCCGCCGCCGTTTGGACCGCGGCCCGAGAGCCAATCGGGAACGATGACAACCGCGCCCATGGCGGCAATCGTGTCTGCCATCTCGCGCGACCAGTTGTTGAGGCCCTGATCTTCCGGCATCATGACGATCACCGGCGCCTTTTCAGCCAATGGATAGACGACGAACGCCTCGCGCGCGCCGACCTTCACCATCTCGTGCTTGCGGGGCGACTGGGCGAGGTTCTCCGCGCGCCAGCCGTCTTTGGCATAGGGGATATCGGCCCGGATAATGCCGTCCTGCTGCTTCGACCGCTGTTCCTCGGGCGAAGTGGCCGTGGTGACCTGCTGCGAGATTGCCAGCGGGGCCAGTGCCGCTGCCAATGCCGCGGCGGCTATCAAGATGCTCTGCTTGTGAATACCGACTTCAACGTTCATGGTTCTTGCTCCTTTGATGCTCGATTGGAAAGAGTCTGTTGTTTCATTGGCGTCCGCTTCGTGGGGCGTTTGAGGCCCAGGCGGCCGCCGGATCAACGCATTTGCGCCTTAGAAGCGGCCGGCTTTGGCCAGCCAGCCATCGACATAGTCGAAGAGGCGCTTTTTGGTGTCCCCGAACTCCGGCTTGCAGGGCGTGAAGAAGTGCTCCGAGCCTTCGACGCCGGCGTAGGACTTGTCTTTGGCGGCGATGTGGTCGAAGACGATCTCCGACGGCACTACGAACTGGAAGCAGGTGTTGGTGAGCACCAGCGTGGGCACGGTGATGCCTTCGGCGTGGGCGGGCTCGGCTGCATTCGAGGACTTCCAGTCGATGCCCACCATGTCGGTCTCGGTCAGGGCGTAATCCTTCGTCGTGCGAAGGGCGTCGTTGGCGAGGAACTGGCGCAGGGTTTCGTTGTCGCGGGGATGCTCGTACTGCGCGTACAACTTGTTGAGCGCGTCGTCGCTTTTGGGGCCGCCCGCGGGGCGGATGGAGTGGATGATCACGCTGGGTGTGGTGCCATCGGCCTTGAGCAAGGGATGCGCCTGTTTGGTGTGAGAGAGGAGGGTGAGATCGGTCGAGTGCAGGCTGCCGCCCTGGGAGGCGACCACTGCAGGGATCGACAGCGGCTCATCGGCCCCTGCTCCGGCCTGGTCGAGGACCTTGAGCCGCGCCACTGCCTGATCGATTGCCTGGTTGTAGCGCGCCGACTGCGCGGCGAAGTAGCGCTTGCGGAAAGCGGGGGAGTAGGTGGCTGTGCCGGTGGCAATGTCATAACCGTTGGCCGCCGCGAACAGGTCGAGGTCCGCCTTCCTGGTGGTGGCGTTTTCGTAGGCGGGATTGACGTTGGTGACCTTGAGGCCCGCTCCCGATCCGGGATCGAGCAGCACAATGCCATCGGGTTTAGCCAGGCCGGTGGCCTGCTCGGTGGTGCAGGGATAGATGACGTTCTTTTGCCGGCAGGCAGACGGTCCGTGCAGGGCCACGTCCACATAAAGGATCATGGTTGTGGAGCCGGTGCCCCAGGCCAGCACCGCGACGCGTTGAACACCGGCCAGCGTGCGCGCATAAGCGATGGCGCGCGAGATCTCTTCAAAGCCGTTGAAGGGCGTGGCGACCTCACCGGGCTTGTTTTGGTGCCGGACGAGAAGCACGCGGTAGCCGCGGCCGGCCAACTCGACTGCAGGCGGGCCGTAGGTGGTAACGATGGCGATGCGCGGATTGGCGTTTGGAACTGCCGGCGTGAACAGCAGGCCGTCAGAGGCCGCGCCGCCCAGCTTTACAAGGTCTGCGTGGTAGCGGTCGGTCTGCGCGGGTGCAAATGCGACCCCGAGGTTGGGACCGCCGGGTCTTGGGGCCTGGGGCCCGCCCGGAGCAGGTTGTTGGGACTGTGCGGCCAGGACAAAGCCGAGAAGCGAGAGAGAGACAACAATTCTTGCGTGCAGAGACATTCCTAATCCTCCATGTTCCTCGTACGCATCGTTGCGGATGCGCGAAAGGAATGGTTTTTGAGGTTTACGGAGTATGTCCTGCTCGCCGACCCGAGTAGACCATATAACTATCGCACATACGACCCTGCCTTGCATGAGGCTTGCCTTCATTGAACGGCCAGTCGTAGAGTTCGCATCTGCCAGGTGAGAGATGGATGTGGTAACCGCCACTGGCGGAGGGCAGACATATCGTGCCGCCCGCCGCCGGTGGCGGTAATTTGCACTCAGTGCACATTTTTGCAATTGGTAAAGGTGGCGCCGACGCCAGTGCATTCCTTCAGGTAGTCGGCCTTATAGAGATCCGAGCCGAACCAACGATAGATGGAGTCGGGAACCTTCATGGGCGGTCCCTGAACGAAGTTGGCCGCATCGTGAAAGTCGCCCGTGCCCTTGTACTTCGCGGTGTAGGGGTAGGGATAGACCGGGCGGGTCATATCCGGAGCAGGCGGTTGACCGGACTCCGGCGTAGAACCGGGGCCGAGGTTGCGCGGGCTTTGCGGCGTGTGGACCGCGGTGAGCACTGAGGGCGCGATGCCTTGCTCCACCCAGGCGGTAAGCGGCGCGAGGAAGTCGCGGATGCCGGGGCCCTGGCCGCCGCCGCAGTGGTAAACGCCCGGGAAGAGATAGAAGCGCACGAAGCCGTTCAGGGTCTTCTGGCCGAGGGTCTTCTGGAGCGCGGCGTAGTAGTTGAGGCTGTAGGCGGTGGGAACCATCACGTCGGCGAGACCATGCCAGAGCAGCAGTTTGTGTCCGGCCTTGGAGAAGGCGGCCAGGTCGGCGTCTGTGCCGTCGTAGATGTAGTGCAGCTTGGTGAGTGCGTCGAAGGTGGCTTTGTCGAACTTGATGTCGGAGATTTTGAAGGACTCGGGCAGCGGCGGATCGGAGTAAAGGCTGCGGACGGCCTTGGCGGTACCGTCGCGTGCCTCCTGATAGTTGGCGGCGATGCCTGGCCCCGCGGCGATGAGGCCCGCCCAGGCCAGTTCCGAGCCGGGCAGCGGTCCGGTGGGAACAAGCTGATTGCCCTGGTCGTCGTGGGCCGAGCGGTAGACCTCCATGGTGACGCGAATTTCGTCGGCGGAGAGGCAGGCGGAAGGGTCCTGGCCCGCTTTGCACTGGATGACGCTGAGATCGGGATGGCAGTTGTAGGGATCGGAGACCAGGCCGTCCTTGAGCCCGTCGGCGGCATCGCACTGGTCGAGCACGGTCTGGTGAATCAGCGGCAGCTTGTCGTTGTGGAGGATGGCGCTGCCGTCCGGCCGGGCATTGAGCACCATGTTCCATGTGTTGTAAATGCCGTTGTTGACGGTCATGGGCATGGGCGTGCAGCCGGCGGCAACGCCGTCGTAGTCGTTGGGATAGCGCTCGAGATCGACCATGCCCTCGCGGGCCGGCTCCGAGCAGGCGGCGTAGTAGGTGAACTTCGGGCCCTGGTTGTAGTACTTGCCGATCAGGGCTTTGGAGCTGACGACGATCAGATGCATCGAGCGGTAGCCGTAGTCGATGCGGTGCTCGTAGTCGCCGGCGAAGACTTCTTCATGGGCGCGGTGGCCGAGATCGCTCCAGGTGGTTGTGACCCACTCGCCCATGCCGGCCGGGGGCCGGTAGCCGTTGCCGGAGAACAGGAGCCGCTGCGACCAGTTGGCTTGAGGAAGGTGGACCTCGAAGTCGATGAAGTCCTCGATATTGACCTTGACCTTGCAGTAGGCGGGAGTCTTGCCATCGTCTACGACCGCAGCGGAGAGGATCTTGGCGGAGGTGCCGATGGTCTTGGATATGTCGGCAGCAGCGAGCGCCGTGCAATCGGCGGCAGGCGCAACGGCGGGAAGATTCAATGGCTTTGGCGACGCGGCAGCGGGCCCTGCCGCCTGGGCGGAGAGCAATAGAGAGGATGCAGCAGCAAAGAGCAAAGCGGATACAAATTGGATGAACGGCCGTTTAGACACACGGACCCCTTTCTCGGGCACATTTGTTCATCCTGGGTCTTGGGTCGGTACGATCCTTTATTAACTGACGGACCTTTTTTTGATATCTGATCTACATTATTCCATTCCTCGCCTTTTGGAAATAGCACGGGTCACAACCGGCTGGCGAGAATCAGCCGATTTCGATGGCACTATTCGGGGCTCAGTTCGAGGTAGGTGAAGGGGCCGTCGGTGGCTTTCGCCATGCTGTGCCGGGCCAGCGGCGCGGGAATGGGCGCGGCTGTGAGCCAGAGGATGTAACGCAGCTTGTCTTGCGCCTGGTAGCGGTGGACGGATTCCTCGCCGATTCCCTGTGGGATGGGAATCAGGTTGTGGCGGCCGAGCGGGGTCGATAGCTGGCCGTAGATCAACTGCGGTCTATCGTCGAGCTTCTCCGGTCCTACTCCGATGGCGGCTTCGTTCAGAATCTGGTTGAGCAGGGGCGAGCGCATCTCAGGAAACAGGGGCAGCGGCGGCGGATCGGCGTAGAACTTGAAGACCGGCACGTGATACCGGTTGTGGGAGAGCTGCGCAAAGGGAACTACGCTGTCAAAGAAAATCTCAGAGAGGGCGCGCACATAAAGGCCGGTGGCGGACAGCAGGATCCAGATCAATGCGCCGGTGCGCAGCAGGCTCTTCTGGCTCTTTCGTCCCTGGCTGAATGCGAAGGCGATCGATGGCATGCCCAGCGCGAAGAGCCACACCGTATACCTTGCCCACCAGTTCATGGGAGTGGCCAGAAAGCAGAGGGCGATGGCGGTAGCGAGAAAGACGAACAGCCGCTTTGCGGCGATGTCCCGATTGCGACGCAGGCTTAAGAGGATCGCGGCGAGCACGATGGCGGGAATGCATCCAACGATCCACAAAGCGCCCAGCCCGCCCAGGCGGATGTCCGCCGATGCGACGATGTCGTCGCTGCCCGGGTGCGTCCATAACCTGGTTCGGAGCGGTTCAAACCAGGAGATCAGGCACTGCCTTACTGGGTTCAGCCCGAGGATGCGGGGCGGTATCTGAGCCTCGGAACGCATGACGGCGCTGACGGACTCTCCCGGCCATATGGTGTGGCCGGCGACAGTGAGACCGGCGGGATAGATTGGGCTGCCATGCAGAACGTGGTTTCGCGCGTACCAGAATCCGCCGGAGGGGAGCGCGATCAGGCAGGCGGCAATAACGGTTACGAGCCACGAGAGGCGGAGTTGCCGGCGGGCTCTCAGGTCTCTCAGGGCAAACAGCGCGAAGACGGCAAGCGCGATCAGAACGACCTCCGGCCCGGACGCTTTGATCGAGATCACGTTTCCAATCGCGCATCCCAGGACCACGGCCTCGGCCCAGCCGGGTGTGTCTGTGTCCATGAGGCCAAACGCGAGCAGCGCAAGCAGGGCGACGGCGGAGAAGCCGAAGGCGGCATCCACATAGGTAGTGCCATATTGAATGAGGTTGGCTGGAACCAAGAGGAAGGCACAGCCGAGGGCGATGCCGTCAAAGCTCGCAAAACCCATCAACCTGCAGAGGAGCGCGATGCCGAGGAGGCCGAGGGGCGCAAACCAGAGATCGAGCGAAGGCGCCAGCCTGCCCGTGAAGGCCTGAGCGACGACAAAGCTCACCGTCTCCGCGCCCTTCGGGTAGCCGTTCATGAACTGGCTCCAGTTGAAGGCGGCATCGACTTCGGCGATCCGGCCCTGAACCGACCATTGATTCATGGGCGGAATATGGTAGGCATTGCCGTCCCAGGAGCGATCGCCCGCCAGGGCACCCACGATCGCGAACTCTACCAGGCAAACCAGTGTGACCGAGAGCATGGTCCACTTGACCCAGGAGGGCAGCAGGGAAGTGGCCGGCGAGCTCTGGCAGGCGGAGCGCTTGGCAGCGCTCCGGGCCACAAGCAGGGAGATGGCGCAGGAGACGGCGAGAATCATGATAGCCTGCGGCCGGCGCACGCCAAGGCCGGTAATGCTGAACAGGATGGCCAGCATCTGGATCGCGGATAAAAATGTGGTCGAGAACGCCAGGCAGGAGTAAAGTGTAACCACGTTACGTGCGCGTGGAATTGCGGGCTCCCCGCCATCTTTGCAGCCTGGTGTCATCATCTCCATAGCTCCCCGCTCGTCGATCTCGTGAGGCACACAACATACAAGAGCGCCGGCTTCAGGATGTCCGCGCTCCTTCCACGCCAGCAAGTACAGTATCAGGAGCGAAGCGGGGCTGAGCCGTGGCAAAAACCCGATCATGCAGGCGCCTGCACAAGATTAGTAACGGCGGCGTAGGATCCCGATCGAGCTTTGCGGGCGGTGGGAGGGAAATCGCAGCCGGTCGCGATCAGGTTATACCACCCGCAGCTGGCATTTTGTTGCTAACAGGGCTGCCGCCGGGTTTCGGCGAGGAGGAGCAGCGATGCTGGGACTGAATCTGGGCTGGAGCCTCGGGGAGACGATCTTCGCGATCGGGGCGATGCTGGCGATGGGTCTGGGCGTGTTCGGGGTCGACCGGCTCTTCTTCCGGCGCCGGCAAAAACCGGCGGCTCCGCTCCCGCTCAGAAAGCACCGGGTAAGTTACGTGATTGAAGAGATCCCGGAGGACGATGCCGAGGAGAAGAAGCCGAAGGATTGAGAGTCTTGCGGTAGGAGGGAAGCCAGCCCCGCTGGTGGGGGCGGCCGATAACTGCCGTGGGAGGCTTTCTTCCAGGCAACGCTCTCTCCGCAGCCGGTCGGTTCTCGATGTTACCGGTAGGCGTCACCCCGCCTTTCTGCAGCCGTGGCCAGAGATGAGGAAATTTCGTTGAAACCCTTCACGGCAAATCGCGGGAAGTGGGGTAGGATGGGTGGAGCTTGAGTCCAGCACCTGCCGTGTACACCAGCCTGGGAAACGCCGACGCATCTCCGTACCCCACTCGCCTGCGAGCCTTTTGGGTGTGCGCCGCCGCGGGATTGCTGGCCGTGGCTCTCTGCCTGGCCGCTGTCGAGCATCGCGGCAGACTCTTCCATCCCAACGCGCAATCCGTGGCCCGATCCGGAACGGGAAATCAAGCTGCTGTCGCCGGCTGGAGCGATAGCTTCCGTGATGGCACGCCGGACTTTCTGCGTCTCACCGATCCCGCCGACCAGGCTGCCTTCCGGCGCTGGTTCGTCTCGATTGCGGTTCTTGAGTCCCAGCGTCCTGCCGGCGAGGTTCCGGCCGAGATTGCCGATTGCGCCAGCCTGCTGCGCTATGCCTATCGCGAGAGCCTCAAGCGCCACGATGCCGCGTGGTTTCAGACGACAGGGATCGAAGTGGCCGCGCCGCCCGGGGAGATCCGGGCCTGGAGCTATCCGCATACACCGCTTGGGGCCAATCTCTTTCGTGTTCGTCCCGGGACATTTGAGCAGGGCGACGAAGGCAACGGCGCATTTGCCGAGTTCGCCGACGCCAAAACTTTGGTGGAGCGTAACAGCTACCGCGTAAGCCGGGACGCCCGCCAGGCTCTGCCCGGGGACCTGCTCTTCTACCGGCAGTTCGGCCACTCCTCGCCCTGGCACTCGATGATCGTTGTCCGTGGCGGCGCCGGGGCCGAAGTGGTCTACGATACCGGCCCCGACCACGGCCGCCCGGGCGAACTGCGGCGCGTACTTCTGTCCGAACTCGTTGACCACCCCGAGCCCGAGTGGCGTCCGGTTGAATCGAATCCCAACTTTCTTGGCGTGTATCGCTGGAATATCCTGCGAGGAGCCCTATGAAGCTCGCAAAATCGACTTTCCCGATGTTGATGCTGGCCGCCTCGGCCCTCTTCCTCCTCCTGCCTGCCAATGCCGAGGAGAAGGACGCGCCGCGCTCCTTCTCGCTCTCCACCTCGCGCACCTTTGCGCCGGGCGAGAACGTGCAGGTGGAGCTGATGGCGCGAAACGTGAACGAGCTGGAGTTCCGCGTCTACAAGGTGCGCGACCCGGAGAAGTTCTTCTCGGAACTCAAGGACCTGCACAGCTTTGGACGCCACGACTACGCGCCGCCGGAGCAGATCGACGAGCGCACGTTTGTCGAGCGGCTACACGACTTCAAGGCGCATCTCTGGTACCTGGTGCGCCGCTTCTTCCGCAGCCAGTTTACCGATGATGCCCGCGACAACTTCCGCGAACAACAGGGCAAGATGGGCAAGCGCAGCCGCGTGGTTGGGGCGTCGCAGTTCGCGGCGATTCCTCTGCTCAACGAGAGCCAGCTTGTCGCCCGCTGGAAGCTCGAGGTGCCCCCGGCGATCGTGAGCGAGACGCAGCGGCTGCCTATAGAAGACCTTGACTCGGGCGTTTACCTGGTGGAGGCCACCGACGGAACCTACAAGGCCTACACGGTAGCGGTGGTAACGCGGATTGCGATGGTCGAGCGGACACTCGACGGCTCGGCACAGCTTTACGTGGCCGATCGCAAGAGCGGCGCGCCGGTGGAGAAGGCCGATGTCGCGCTGTGGAGCGATGGAAAGCAGCAGTCCAGCGGGCAATCGGACGCGAACGGCTTTGCCACGCTGACCATGGCGGCGCACACTGGGGCTGAGCCGGATAACGTCTGGATACTGGCCCGGCACGGATCGGATACGGCGATCATGACGCCGTGGGGATACGGCTTCGGTCAGTCAAACACGCAGCAGCAGCGGGGCTACATCTACACCGACCGGCCCGTCTATCGCCCCGGACACACGGTGCACATCAAGGCAGTGGTCCGCGCCGAGCGCAACGATACGCTGGCGCTGCCGGCACAGACGCCAGTCGAGATCAAGGTGACGGGTCCGGACGACAAGACGGTGCTCGACAAGAGCATTGCTGTCTCTGCCCACGGAACCATCGCGGCCGACATCAATCTTGAGAGCGATGCGGGACTGGGCTACTACAACATCCACATCGACGGCGTGGACGGGGGCGGCAGCTTCTACGTCGAGGAGTATAAGAAGCCCGAGTACCAGGTGACGGTGAAACCCGCGGTGGCGCGTGTGCTGCAGGGCAGTTCGATCCAGGCGACGATTGAGGCAAAGTACTTCTTTGGAGAGCCTGTGGCTGGCGCAAAGGTGACGTATGTCGTCCACACCGCGCAGCACTACTGGTGGGACGAGGACGAAGAGGACCAGGACAACGATGCCGAAGGCGGCGAGGGCGAGGCCGACGACAACACCTGGGACGAGACCGAGCAACAGGAGCACAGCGGAGTTCTCGACGCGAATGGGCGGCTGACTGTTACGCTGCCCACGCGGCTCGACGACAAGCACAACGATCAGGACTACCGCATCGAGGCTCGTGTTACCGATGCGGCCAACCGCGAGGTGGCCGGCCACTCGACGGTGCTTGCCACTTACGGCTCGTTCCGGGTGAGCGCCGAGCCGGTGAGCTACGTGTTCCAGAGCGGCCAGCCGGTGCGCATCAAAGTCACGGCGCAGGACTACGACTCGAAGCCGGTGCAGACGCCGGTTCAGGTGGTTGCGAATCTGGTGCGCTGGGACTCGGTGACCCACCAGCGAAGCCTGACGCAGTCGGCCTCAGTCAATGCGTCGACTGGCGCGGATGGCACGGCGATGGTCGATCTGCCCCTCTCCGGAAGCGGGGACTTTGAGGTGACGGTTAGCGCGCAGACGCCGGAGCGACGCACCGTTGAAGCCAAGACCTGGGCGTGGATCTGGAACGGCGCAGGGGCGATGTACCAGACAAATGCGCAGGCCCAGATCGTTGCCGACAAGAAGAGCTACAAGGTGGGCGATGTGGCGCATCTGCTGCTGGTCACCGGGCTCAACGAGTCATGGGCAGTGGTTACGGTGGAGGGCAACACGGTGCAGTCGCGCCAGTTGCTGCATGCCACCGGGGCGAGCTTTGCCTTTGACGTGCCCATCACAACGCAATCGCAGCCCAACGTGATGGTGGGCGCTGTCATCGTTCACGATAACCAGATCATGACCGCGCAGAAGAGCCTGAGCGTTCCGCCGGTGGCGCAGACGCTGACCATCACCGCCACGGCAAGCAAGCAGCAGTACCTGCCGGGCGAGAAGGGCAGCTTCGATGTGCTGGCGGTCGATGCAGCCGGCAACCCGGTACAGGCCGATTTGAGCTTCGGCGTGGTGGACGAGGCGCTCTACCAGGTGCGGCCCGACGAGAGCGGCGACATTGTGGCGGCGTTCTATCCCAAGCGATACGCTTATCTGAATCCGCAGACCTCGTTCGATTTTTACTTCTTTGGCGAGGCGGGAACGAAGAGCCCGCAACTGGCGATGAATGGGCTCTACCATCCGCGCATGGCGCAGGTGAAGCCGGGCTCGGACCTGGTGGTGCCGAAGATCCGCAAAGCCTTCCCGGATACGGCCTTCTGGAATCCGAACGTGCGCACCGGCGCGGACGGCCACGCGCGGGTCGAGTTCAACTTCCCTGACGCGCTCACCACGTGGCGCACGACGATCCGCGCGATGACCGACGACGGAAAGGCCGGCGGAGTTGTGACCCGTGTGCTGGTGCGCAAGAACCTGATCGTGCGCCTTGCCGCTCCGCGGTTCTTCCGGCAGGGCGATGAGACGGTTCTGCGCGTCATTGCACACAACTATCTGGCCACCGCCAAGGATGTGACCTTCGCGCTCGATATCAGCGGCGTGGACCTGATTTCGGGACAGACGCAGAAGGTCAACGTTCCGGCGCGCGGCGAGACCTACGTGGACTGGCGCGTGAAGGCCCGCGCGACGGGCAGCGCAGTGCTGACGGCGAAGGCTCTTACCGACGAGGAGTCCGATGCGCTGCAGATGACGCTGCCGGTGCTGCCTTACGGCGTAAAGCAGAGGGCTACCGGGGCCAGCGTGGTCTTCTCCGGCGCGGGGCAGAACCAGTGGAGCTACAACTATCCGGCGGCATCCGATCCCGGCTCACGCGGACTGACGGTTACGGTTGCTCCCTCGGTGGCCGGCACTGTCTTCTCCGCGCTTGACTACCTAACCAGTTATCCGTGGGGATGCACGGAGCAGACTATGTCGAGCTTCCTGCCCGACCTGATCGTGGCGCAGGCCGTCGATAAGCTGCACGTGAAGTCGCCCATTGACCGCAAGACGCTGAACGACATGGTGACGGCGGGATTGGCTCGTCTCTACAGTTACCAGCACGACGATGGAGGCTGGGGCTGGTGGCCCGACGATCCCAGCCGTGTCTTTATGACGGCTTACGTCATCAGCGGTCTCGGCGAGGCCAGGCGTGCGGGCTATCCGGTCGATGGCGATCGCGCAAATCGAGCACGAGAGTGGCTGGCGAAGCAACTGGCCGCGCATCCCGACATGATTGCCGATCTGCGCGCCTACACGGTGTTTGCGCTGGCCACTACCGGCAGCGCCCCGGCGGGCGCGCTCGACAAGGCCTGGAGCGATCGCGGCAAGCTCACCGACGAGGGCCTGGCGCTGGTCGGCCTTGCGCTCAACGCGGCTAACGACACGCGCGCGCATCAGGCAGTTGAGGAACTCGAGAAGAAGGCCCAGGTCTCAGACATCGACGCTCACTGGGAGTCGAAGTACGACGATCTGCTCGACGACTGGGGCGACAGCTCGCCTGAGACCACGGCCATGGCCGTCAAACTGCTTGTGGCGCAGGATCGATCCAGCGGCCTGCTGCCCAAGGCGGCGCGCTGGCTGGCCGGGCATCGCAGCGGCGACTACTGGTTCTCAACCAAGCAGACGGCGATGGTGATTGCTGGCCTGACCGATTACCTGATGGTGAGCGGCGAGCTGGCCAACGACTCCGACGTCGAGGTGCTGGTGAACGGCGCGAGCGTGGGCAAGCGGCACTTTGCAGCGGGCGACGCCTTCGCGCAGCCGTGGAAGATCGCGGTTCCGGCAGCGCAGGCCGGCACGGGCGGCCAGGTCACGATCCGCAAGTCGGGCAACGGTATCACTTACTGGACGGCGGAGAGCAACTGGTACTCGGCAGACCGCGGCCTCTATCAGCAGGGCAAGCTCGCTCTCAACATTACGCGAGACTACTACCTGCTGCAGAAGCGGCAGAACAAGCCCACAGACCCCATCACCTACGACCTGGTTCCGCTTAAGGGCCCGGTGCATATCGGCGACATTGTGGCCGTGCGCCTCTCGCTGAACGGCTCGAACTGGAAGTACCTGATGGCCGAGGATCCCATTCCCGCGGGAGTGGAGTTCATCAACGACGCCGGCCTCTACACGCTGAACAGCAAGCCCGACTGGTGGTCGGAGTGGTTTACGCGCAAGGAGTTCCACGACGACCGCGCCGCCTTCTTTAACACCGACTTCGGGCCGCGCAGCGTCTACGTCTATCTGCTCAAGGTCGATAACCCGGGCAAGTTCCAAATCAGCCCGGCCGAGGCAGGACCCATGTACCAATCGAACGTCGAGACAACGACCGATCCCGCCGTGCTGGAGGTGCAGCCGTGAAGCTCTTCAACGATCTGACTCATCGCTTGCGAGTGAGCTGGGGCTGGCTTGCGGCTCAGTTCTGGGCCACGCTGCTGCTGGTTCTGGCAGGGTTGGCATGGACTCGTCTGCCGGATAAGCACGTCTGGCAGGTGCTGCTTTCGCTCGTGGTTCCGCTGTTGCTGGCCGCGGGATTCTTTGTGCTCGAAGCAGGAACCATGCGCCGGCTCTTCGATCAAAACGATCGGCGCGCGCGCTTCTGGATTGGAGCGCTGACGCTGGTAGCGTGGGCGCTGGTCTGGTGGGCGGCGTGGGCGGTTTTGAACTGGTGCGGCGATCAGACTTCAGTGTGGGCCGGGTACCTGAACTCGAAGGCGCCGGCTCGCCTGCGAGCGAAGCTGCTCACCTACGACCATATCGAGAGCTGGCTCACGATTCTGGTCTGGATCTGGCGCTGGATCGTGTTGCCGGGCAAGATTGTGCCCCATGCGATTGCATCGGCCCAGTGGGGCTGGAAGCTGCCCTGGCGCAGGCTGTGGCGGCTGCTGCTCAACTGGCGCTGGTGGCCGGTGCCGATTGTGGCGGCACTGTTGGGCGTGGCGTTGCCCGCGCACTTCTTCGCGGGCCTGCCGCAGGGAACGGTCTCGCACCAGGTGTGGGCCGTGGTGCTGAAGGTTGGCGGGAGTTACCTGCTCATTCTCTTGAGCTGGGTTGCATTGCTTGCCTGGGCAGCGGTGCTGGTCAACCGGCAGCCGGAGCCAGCCAAGGACACATGGGATGGAAAGCTGTTTCAAACCGCGCTCGCGGGACGCTGGTGGCTTGGCGGAGTGCTTCTATGGGCGCTGTTTGGGGGTGGCGCGGTTTTCACCGAGGCAAAGTTGGCGTCAAAACTTACCTGGTACGGAACGCTGGATACGATCATTGGGATCGTATTGGTGCTGGCGCTTGTCGTTTTGCAATGCGGCTATCTGCGCAGCATGATCGCTCCGGGCGGGAAACGCGTCCGCATGGTTTGGGGTTTCCTGATGATGCTGGCGTGGGCCGTACCTATGCTGGGAATCCCGATTGTGTTGAGCATTTACGACCGACCGGCGGCTTTGGTTCATCTCACTTTATTTGTCTCGTTCGGAGCGCTCTTCCCGTTCGCCGCGGCGTCCGCGCAGTGGGGCTGGCGGCTGCCATGGCGCGGAGTCTTGAAGGTGTTGGCTGCATGGGACTGGTGGGCTGTTCTGTTTGGGGCTGTTGTTTTCGGCCTGGCTGTTCCGGTGCTCTTGCTGCCCTCAACAGATGGTGGCAGCGGAGCGCCGCCAGAGGAACTGCACATGCTTCGGACGATTCTCGCGGATATTCTCAGGTTTGGCAGTTGGATTTTGTTTTCGGCGTGGACGGCGGTGCTGCTGAACCGCTCTGGCTCGGCGAGGGAGCTACTTGCCGAGGGCGGCGACAACCCCGGCGGGAACGCCTGATCGGAGCCACTGGAGCACCTGCGTCCGGCCATAGCGGCTGAGCAGTTGCGCAGCGTAGGCTCCGGCGGCGCGATGGGCGGCTTCGGACTCAGACTCGCTCGAAGCGTGGGCTAGCGAGGCATCGACGGCGTTGAGCGAGAGTGTATCTTGCTTCGGCTTGCTGCCGGGCTGGCTCCATGCTTCGACCAAGCCTTCACGGAGCCACAGAGGCGTCACCGGGCTGGATGCCTGCTCTACCAGCGTGTGGAGAAACTCGTGGCGCAAGGTGTCGGCGAGCAGGTGTCTTGCAGCTAGGACGGCGAGCGGCTGTGTTGCGATCCAGTTGCCCTCGGTAAACGCAGCCATCCAGCCCGGCGCAAGCGTTGCCGCGCGAAACTGCTCGGTTAAGTCAAAGGCGCGCACGACAATCGGCGTGGGCGAATTCAACCCGGAGCGGGCAGAGGCCTCAGCGCGCGCCTGTTCGAGCTGAGGCAAAAATGTTGCGCCGGAACTGTCGAGGGTTTCGAGATGAAATCCGTTGCCATTGAGGCGCTGCCAGGCGCGGCCGGTGGTTTCGTCCGCAGCCGTTGTGCCGGGGAAGTACTGGGCCAGAATCTCGGCCTCCGTCCGCCCTTGGGCGGCCATCGCTGCCGCACCCTTCTGGCAGAGGCCCACGCCGTGGCCCCATCCGCGTCCGTGAAACTTGAACACGCCTTCTGTACGGCTCACTTCAAACCAGGTGCTCGGAATGCGATTCCAGCCAAGTGACTCGCCTACGGCGATGCGGAAATCCTCGGCAGAGATCTCGGTTGCATCGAGCCTGAGCGCAAGTGCGCGACCTGACGGGCCGCGCCGTGCCACGGTGAGAGATTGCCAGCCCGGCTTCACCAATCCGTGCGCGGCAAGTGCGGCACTGAGTTCTTCGCGTGTGGCCTCCGAGGCCCACTCCCGTCCGCCGTCCCCGGTGCAGTAGCGGTCCGGCTGCGAGCTGAGATAGGGAAGCGGGCTGGCTCGCGGCCAGGCCTCTTCGACAGCCGCCGTGCGCCCGCCGCAGTCCTTACCGAAGTACGCCACTGCGCGTGCGCCGTGAAACCAGAGCGTTTCGCCCGCCGTTGCCAGAGTGGCCGCATGTGCCGCGGCGCGGCGCTCGCTGCTGCCGCCCCAGTGCAGAAGCTGGCAGTGGGTTGAGTCGCACAGATCGTAGTCCCTGTGCCCGTGGTCCTCGTGCAGGGCGAAGGAACGAACCACAATCGCAAGCGCCTTGAGCGACTCCGGGCCGTCGGCCGATGAACTCTCGCTTTCGACCACGCGCTCCACATAGCTCTCAACGGGCAGTGAGACGGCCAGCACAAGCACACCCGCCCGAGATTGGATGGTGAGCGGGTTATCAATGGTGATGCTTTCGCCGTGCGCTGTGAGCCGAACCGGCCCGGAGAGGGAAAGCTCTGTTGTTTGTCCGTGCTTGCCGGCCCACGCAAGAGTGAGTGAATCTCCGGCTGCTCGAACCTGCATCGGTTGGGTCAGGGTGAGCGCGGCGCACTGGGAGCAGGTTCGAACCGTGAATGCGCGGCTCGCGCCGGCAGGGGCCAGAGTCACTTCCCGGTCGCGCCACAGCGTCCAAACTCCGACGCGGACGGTGGATCGCTGGGAGAGAGAGGCCGCTGCGACGCTCGGGGGCGATTGGCGGGCGCTTCCAGCAAGAACCGCGAGGGCAACGAGTGCCGTGGCGGTCAGCCGTAACCCAGCGGTTCGGCTCATGGCTTCTCCAGCGGCGCGTGCCGGAGAAGTTCGCCGGCGATGTGCGCGGCGGCAGCCCCGTTGCCTCCAGGCACGAAGACGACGACAATCACCTGGGGCTTTTTGGCGGGGGCCCAGCCGGCAAACCAGCCGTGGGTCCGGCCAGACGACGGCTCGGGGGCGGTTCCGGTCTTGCCGGCCACAGAGACGCCTCCCAACCCGGCCTGCCCCGCCATGCCGAAGCTTGCCGAGTCTGCCAGGCCGGACGCGACGGTCTTTGCGGCGCTTGAATCGGGATTCGCCGAAATTTCCTGTGCCAGCCATCGATAGGCAGCCGCCAACTCGAGGGGAGTAACCCGGATTCCCTCGACGCCGAGCAGGGCCAGTTGCTGCTGCTCGGGGCCGACGGGCTCGCGGAACTCTGCGCGGGCCTCGGGCGTTGATTTGTCCTGCAGCAGGCGGGTTTCGCCAAGCAGGCCGGTGCGGGCCAGGATTCTGCCCAGGTCAGCCGGCCGGAGCGCCAACGCCAGGGAAGCGAAGTAGCTGTTGCAGGACCAGGTGAGGGCCTGGCTGGCATTGAAGGGCGACGCCGCCGGGTGCGTGCAGGCCAGCGAGTGACCGCCAACGGCAAGGCGGCGATTGCAGGCAATCCGCCGGGCAGGGTCCCATTGTCCGGATTCGACGGCGGAGTAGAGGGCCAGTGGCTTGAGCGTGGACCCGGGTGCGGCCAGGGTTCGAGCCGCCTGGGGTAGGTTCCGGCCGGCGAGGATTCGCCCGCTTTCAGCGTCCAGTACGACGATCCGTGCCTGGGGGGCCGTGTGCGCGGTGGGACTTACAGCCTCCTGCCAGCTAGCTGCCGGTGGTGGTGCGCAGACCCCCCGAGGGGGCGCGGCGAGTGCCGTCAGCAGGAGAAGGAGGTAAAGAGTTTTGCGCACATCAAGCAGTATGGGCGATCCGGAGGTAGCAAGGGTAGCGCAAAGATAAGGAAGGGATTAGGACTGTTTTTCCACATATCACATGACGCTGTGGTGTTCGTCACAGACCCTCAGTGAAGGGCGCCCATAATGTAGCACCGTTTGAGCAATTCTGGACGAAATATCTCCAAAACGACTCTCAAGGTGTGGCACTTAGGGCGGCAGGGCGGGTTTTCACTTTAAGGAGCTTCCGCAAATATCTGAAACGGCGCTACTTGGAACTCCAGGAGAATCTAAGCCTTCGCAGATAAGGCTCTCTGGAATTGGGCTCGGAAGCTGGCGGCAACGGCATGGGACTGACGTGGATCGCTATTATCGCGAGCTTGTTGATGGGCGGAGGCGCTCTGCTGATCTTCATCTGGGCGGTCAGGAGCCACCAGTTCAAGAGTTTTGAAGACGTGAAGTACCAGGTTTTCTGGGCGGACTCCGAGGCGCCTCCAAAGGAAGAGCAGCCCCGGGTTCCGGCTAAGAACAAATGAGGAGCAGGGAATGGAAGCGGTAACGAAAGCAGCGGAGTCCGAGGCGATGAAGATGCCCCGGAGGGATTTTCTGGCGTGGCTGAGTGGAGTCGGAGTGGTGGGGTCGGCGCTGGCCGCTATCTTCTCCACCTTCTATTTCATGAAGCCGCGGGTCACTTTCGGGCAGCCAAACCGCTTTCTGATCGGCAAACCGGAGGACTTCCCGGCTGGGGCAAGGATCGCGATCGACACCAAGCGGGTGTGTATTGTTCGCGACGGAGCGCGCATGGCCGCCATCTCCACCACCTGCACGCACCTGGGCTGCATTGTTGCGCCCTCGGCTACCGGCTTCCAGTGCCCCTGCCATGGATCGCAGTTCGACGTGGACGGAAACGTGACCGGCGGTCCGGCGCCCAAGGCTTTGGCCTGGTACAGCGTTTCGCTGACTCCGAGCGGCGAACTCGAGGTCGATAAGGACAACGAAGTCCAGATGGGGACCTATCTGAGCGTATGAGCACAGCGACTGAAAACAAGACCTCTGTCGTCAAGTCGGTGGTGGACCTGCCCAAGAATATTGTGCGATCCATCTTCCGCAACCCGCTGCCGTCCTCGGACCGCGGCCGGGCTGCCACCAGCTTCACAAACTTCTTTCTGCACATCCAGCCGGTCAGGGTGACGAAGCGGGCCTTGAAGCCCAGCTACACCATGGGCCTGGGGCTCATCAGCCTGTTTCTGTTCGGGATTTTGACCGCAACTGGAATTCTGCTGATGTTCTACTACGTGCCCTCGACGGCGATGGCCTACAACCGCATGCTCGACTTGCGCAGTTCGGTGGCCTTCGGCGTGCTGCTGCGCAACATGCATCGCTGGGCCGCGCACGCCATGGTGGCAGTGGTATTTCTGCACATGTGCCGTGTGTTCTTTACCGGCGCATACAAGCCGCCCCGCGAGTTCAACTGGAACATCGGCGTGGTGCTGTTTCTGCTGACGCTGTTCTCGAGCTTTACCGGCTATCTGCTGCCCTGGGATCAGCTTGCCTTCTGGGCGATCACCGTGGGCACCTCGATCGCCGGCTACGCTCCGGTGATCGGCAAGGCGCTCAAGTTCCTGCTGCTGGGCGACGTCACGGTAGGCCAGGAGGCGCTGCTGCGCTTTTACGTGCTGCACGTGGTGGTGCTGCCCATGGTGCTCACCATCTTTGTGGCGGTTCACTTCTGGCGCATCCGCAAGGACGGCGGCTTGGCCAAGCCCGAGGAAGAGAAGAAGACTCCGTCGCAGGTGGTTACCGGCGCCGAGGCTGCCGCACCGGTTGCGGTGACGACCGTGGTGACGGCCTCAGCTCCCACACGTCGGTTCGCCATTCAGGGCCTGGTGCGCGGACCGTTCGTCAAAGTGGGCAAGCTTGAGGAGGATACAGTCTTCAGTTGGCCTACGCTGCTGATTGCCGAGCTGTTCGTGCTGGTGCTTACGGTTCTCGGCGTCATGGCGGTCTCGTTCTTCTTCAACGCGCCGCTCGAGCATCCGGTGAACGTGATGCATCCGCCCAACCCGGCCAAGGCGCCGTGGTACTTCCTCGGACTGCAGGAGCAGGTGAGCTACTCGGCCTTCTGGGGCGGCGTGGGCGTGCCGGGCATCGAACTGCTGCTGCTGGTGCTGCTGCCCTACTTCGACCGAAGCAAGAAGGGAATCGGACGCTGGTTTGCGCGCGAGCGCTTCCTGGCTAACTCCGTCTTTCTGACCTTTGTCGTCATCAACATTGTCCTGATTGTGATTGGTACTTTCTTCCGCGGCGCGAACTGGCAGTTCGTGAGCCCGTTCTGAGGAGCTAAAGGGATATGCGAGCAGCATTGGCCGTGGTAAGCATTGCCTGGCTGGCGTTTTCGGGTGTGGAGCTTTACAAGCAGTACCACAGCCCGTGGCAGTCCACGCAGATGGCCTACTTCCAACAGGCGCTGGTTCAGGCGAAGACCGGGGCGGAGAGATCCGCTCTGGAACAGCGCCAGCCGCGCATCGAGCAGACCATCGTAACCGCCTTTGGCGCAGAGCGGGTAGACCGCTGCCAGAGCTGCCACATCGCGTCCGACGACCCAAACTTTGCCACCGGCAAGGAGCCCGTCAAGACCCACCCCTACTCTGCGGAGATGGGCGATGTGTTGAAGGATGGGCGCTGGGAGCGGCGTCACAAGTTCTCTGACTTTGGCTGCACCGCCTGCCACGACGGGCAGGGCCGCGGTTTAGATGCCGACGACGCTCATGGCGTCGCATCGGAGTGGCCCACTCCGATGCTGGGCTACGCAGTCCAGGAGGATTGGGACAAGAACATCGCCAAGCACCTGCGCGACAAGGACTACATGCAGGCCAACTGCGTGCAGTGCCACACCGACAAGGACTTTGCCGGAGCGCCCTGGGTCAAGCGGGGCCGAGAACTGTTCTTCAAGACCGGCTGCTTCGGATGCCACAAGATCGAGGGCCTGGCCAGCGGAACTCTCGGCGTCGATCTGACCGATGTGGGCACACAGCGCAAGCTCGACTACCTGTGGGGACATATCGTCAATCCCCGCGACTACACGGTGAACTCGATCATGCCGCAGTTCAAGCTATCGGACGACGATCGCAAGGCACTGGTGATCTTCCTCAAGAGCCAGCGCGGGCAGACCAACGCCGAAGCGCCGGTCGATCGTTACCGGCTCGACACCTCGACCAAGCCTCCGGTGCCGTTGAGCGTGGCCGAGGTCGATGCCCAGATCAAGGCGGCAACTTCTCCAGCGGCGCGCGGCGAGCAGCTGATTCAGGGCTACGCCTGCCTGAGCTGCCACAAGTTGAACGATCACGACGGCGGCATCTCGCCAGACCTCTCCTACGAGGGCCTGATCCGCGATCAGGACTGGCTGATGGCGCACTTCCGTGTGCCCCGGTCGCGGATTCCCGATTCCAACATGCCCGCATTCGGGCTGCCGGACTCGGACTTCGGCGACATGACGGCCTATCTGCTGGCGCGCACCACGCCGCCGCCGGCCATGACCCCGGCAGAGACCTTCCACACGCTCTGCGCCCGCTGCCATGGGGACAAGGGCGACGGCAAGGGAACCAGCGCCATCTATCTCGATCCCGCGCCGCGCGATCTGACCCGTGCCGAGTTCATGAACTCGAAGCCGGAAACCCGGTTCATCACCTCGATTCATCAGGGCGTGGCCGGAACTTCGATGCCGCCCTGGGGTAAGGTGCTCAGCGACGATCAGATCAAGGGCGTCTTCGACTATATCTCCACCAACTTTGTGCACCAGGCGCGCCACGAGATCAAACCGCGCAAGGTGCCGGACGTGAATCCGGTGCCCATGTCGGCGGCTTCGGCGGCTCGTGGACAGGCCATCTTTACGCAGCGCTGCATCGGCTGCCACGGCCGCAAGGCCGATGGCAAGGGACCCAACTCGGTCGACATCTCCCCTCGGCCGCGCAACCTCAGAAACTCCGCGTTCATTGACGGCGTGGCCGATCGGCGACTGTTCGAGTCCATCCTGTACGGCGTGGACGGCACGGCGATGCCGTCCTGGATCGACTACGGCCTGTCGCAGGACGAAGTTGGCGACATCGTTAACTACATCCGCAGCCTGAACGCGGGCACGGCAGTAAAGACACAGGCAAGTGCAAGCAACACGGGAGGAACGAATGGCAGCATCAACTAGTAACGCAGGCGCATCGGCGGCAGTTCCGGTTGTCCATACGGATACCACCGCCAAGTGCTTCCTGGTGGGCGCAGTAAGCTACTTTGTCATAGTCGGCATCATCGCGCTGATCATCGCGGCGAAGTTTGTCTGGCCGGAGTTTCTGGGCACCGTCCAGTACTTCACCTATGGCCGCATGCGCCCGGTGCATGTCAACGGCATGCTCTTTGGGTGGCTGCTGGCCGCCGACATGGGCCTGGCCTACTACCTGGTCCCCCGCCTCTGCGGCGTCAAGCTGTGGAGCGAGAAGCTGGGCGTGGCAAGCTGGCTGATCTGGAATGTGATCATTCTGGGCGCGGTTGTCAGTATCCTGGCCGGCTATCAGAAGGGTCTTGAGTACGCCGATCTGCCTACGCCGCTCTCGGTGCTGGTGGTTATCGCCTGGGTGATGTTCGGCATCAATATTTTTGCCACCATCGCCCAACGCAAGTACCAGCAGATGTATGTGTCTACCTGGTACATCATGGGCACCATCCTGTGGACGGCCTTTGTCTACCTTACCGGCAACTTTGCCACGCTGCTGCCCGACGTGACCGGAGTGAATCAGGCCAACCTGACCTGGATGTACACCCACAACGCCGTGGGCCTGATCTTTACTCCGATTGGTCTCGCCGTTGCCTATTACTTCATCCCCCGTACTTCCAACACGCCGCTCTACAGCCACAAACTGTCGATGATCGGCTTTTGGTCTCTGGCCTTTGTCTATGTCTGGACCGGCGCGCACCACATGCTTCACGGGCCCATCTCGCAGTGGCTGCAGACCATCTCCATCGTCTTCTCGGTCATGCTGCTGATTCCGGTCTGGGCGGTGGTCTATAACTTCATCGCGACCATGAAGGGCCAGTGGCATCAACTGGGCGACAACATCTCGCTCAAGTTTCTGATGAGCGGCACCATCTTCTACCTGCTCACCTGCTTCCAGGGGCCGATGCACAGCCTGCGCTCGGTGAACGCCATCGTTTCGAAGACCGACTGGATCCCGGGTCACGCGCACATGGCCGTGATGGGCGCATTCTCGTTCTTCGCCATGGCCGGCGTGTACCACGTGATTCCGAAGGCCTTCAATACGGCGCTGCACTCTGAGGCCGTGGCGAACTGGAGCTTCTGGTTTTTCCTTATCGGCGGCCTGGGCATGTTCACTTCGCTGTGGCTGGGCGGTTTTTGGCAGGGCTGGCAGTGGAACAACCCCGCGATTCCGTTTATCGACACGGTGGTCGCGCTCAAGCCGGTGTGGATGGTGCGCTTCCTGTCGGGCATCATGATCTTCACTGGAATCGTGCTGTTCCTCTACAACATTCTGTCCACAGTGGTCGGAAGCAAGCGGCCCGCCACCGCGCAGGCTTAAAGGGAAGGGAGAAATTATGCTGGGCAAAACCGATTCCAATGCAACCTGGTTTGTCGTGGCGGCTCTGGGACTGTTCTTCATCGGCGGCCTGCTGACCACGGTGGCTCCGCCGTTGCTCGACAAGAGCTGGAACACGCCGTTCGTCAATCACGATCCGGCCAAGGGCGTGACCGGCGAACTGAAGCCTTACACCGAGCAGGAGATGCGCGGCTACAAGATCTACATCCGCGAGGGCTGCAAGTACTGCCATACGCAGCAGGTCCGCACCCTGGCTTCCGATGTGGCTCGTTCCGGCTGGAAGGGCGTGAAGGCGCCCATCTCCACCCCAGACGAGTTCGTATACGACTGGCGTCAGACCTTCGGCACCAAGCGCACCGGGCCCGATCTGGCCCGTGTCGGCGGCAAGTACAACAAGCAGTGGCACAAGGCGCACTTCAACAATCCCCGCGACCTGGTGCCCGGCTCCATCATGCCGCCCTTCCCGTGGATCGCAAACAATCCGCAGGAGCTCGACGACCTGGTGGCCTACCTACAGACCCGCGGACGCGCCAAGGATTGGCGTCCCGACGGCGACTATGAGCAGTGAGGCTTTGAATGCGTGATTACACCTGGCAGAGCATCTACTTCTCGTACCTTCTGTTCGTGATCCTGATGGGGGGAGCGGCGTTTTTCTTCTTCCGCTCCCTCAAGGACGGCTATCTGGGCGCAAACAGCGAAGAGGCGAAGTACAGAATGCTCAGGGATGACAACGAACCGGATCCCAATCCATCGGAGGCGCCGACGCGCCACGGAGATCGCAATGAGTAATGAGCAACCGAAACAGGACCTGCACGAGTACGCGGGGGGATGGATCACCGAGCGCAAGGACACCAAGATCCCCGGCTTCCTGAAGCTGGCCTACCCCGTTATCATCCTTGCTGTTCTCGCCTACGTGTTCCTCTACATGAACGGCGAGATTAACAATGACTCCCGCGGCCCGCTGGTCAAGGCCTTCAACGCCGTCACCGGCACCGCCGACACGTTCATGTACATCGTGGTCGGGCTGATCGCGATCTTTGCGATCATCCTTCTTGCCTTCACCTGGGGCAAGGACAAGCACTAGAAATCACGGAGAGGAAACCGGGGCAGGCAATGGCGCAAGCGAACGGGCAATTCGAGTTGATCGGCGGGGTTGACTACTGGCTGAAGATGGTAAAGTGCCAGGACGCCTGCCCTGTACACACCGACGCGTGCGGGTATGTGAACGCCATCGCGGAAGGCCGCGACCAGGACGCATACCGCATCGCTCGCGCCACCAACCCGTTCGCGTCCATATGCGGGCGTGTCTGCGGTGCGCCGTGTGAGACGAACTGCCGCCGCGGCGATCTCGACTCCCCGGTTTCCATTCGTGCACTGAAGCGGTTCGTGACCAGCCAGTACGGTCCCGAGACCAAGAATTTCTCCCACTACCGCGACGGCGCAAACCAGAAGATGCTGCCGCCCAACCGCGGCGACTTCGAGCGCGTGGCAGTGATCGGCGCGGGCGTGGCAGGAATGACGGTGGCCCACGACCTGGCCTGGCTGGGCTACAAGGTCACGGTGTTTGAGGCCTACTCCTCGCCCGGCGGTATGTTGACAGTTGGCGTCCCCGTCTTCCGTCTGCCCCGCGAACTGGTGATGGCAGAGATCGACGCCATCCTCTCGCTCGGCGTCGAACTCAAGTGCAACCAGAAGCTCGGCCGCGACTTTACCATCGCCGGCCTGCGTGAGCAGGGCTACAAGGCGATCTTTCTCGGCGTCGGTTTGCCCAAAGGCCGCAAGCTCGACCTGCCGGGCTCGGAGCTCGAAGGCGTCTACGACGGCATGGACTTCTTGCGCGCCTTCAACGAAGGCAAGCCGCTTCCCGTTGGCCGCAAGATCATCGTCATCGGCGGCGGCAACGTTGCGTATGACGTAGCCCGCTCGGCGGTGCGTCCTGCCGATGCGCACGACAGCGAACCCTCGGCCGACGACATGCACCGCGGCGAATCGACAGCCTACGACGTGGCTCGCTCGGCCATGCGCCTGAGCGGCGAGCGCGAGGTCCACGTAGTGTGCCTGGAAGGCCGCCACGAGATGCCGGCAGATGAGATCGAAGTGGTCGAGGGCGACGAAGAAGGCCTGAAGCTGCACAACTCCCGTGGCCCGCGCGAGATCGTTGGAAAAGACGGCCGTGTCGCCGGCCTGCGCGCGGTCGAGTGCACGGCGGTCTTTGACGCCAACCGCCGCTTCAGCCCCACCTTCGATGAGAACAACGTCGAGACCATCGAAGCCGATACCGTTATTTTTTCGATCGGCCAGAGTTCCGATCTCTCCTTCCTCAAGCCCGAGGACGGCGTGGAATCCGTGCGCGGCCTCATCAAGGTCGATCCCGAAACCTACCAGACCACGGCGCCCGATGTATTTGCTTGCGGCGACATCGCACACGGTCCGCGGCTGTTCATTCACGCCATTCGCTCGGCGCAGATCGCCGCCCGCTCCATGCACGATTTTCTGCGCGGCACGCATACGGTTGAGACCGTGAAGTCTTCGTGGGAGCCGGCCGCCTACACCATGCGCGAGAACTGGGACCAGCTCGTGCGCATCCATCCGCCCACGGCCCCGGCCAAGGAGCGCGCCAGCTCGCTCATTGTTATCGAAGACACATTCCCGCCGGAAGCCGCTCGTTCGCAAGCCGCACGCTGTCTGCGCTGCAACGTCGATACCATCTTCGACACCGGAATCTGCGTGGCCTGTACGGGCTGTGTCGATGTTTGCCCGGAGAACCTCATCAAGTTGACCGCGGTGGCCGATCTGGTCAAGACCGACGACGGCCGCGATTGGCTTGCGGGCGAACTCGGCGTTCCGCCTGCCGAGGTCGACAAACTAGACAAGAGCCAGCTCGACGCACTCGGCGGTGTGATGCTCAAGGACGAACTCACCTGCATTCGCTGCGGACTTTGCGCGGCTCGCTGTCCCTCTCACGCCATTACCATGCAGCGGTTCGTCTATCAGCGCGAGTGCGTAACGCTGCCCGGACGGCATCCGAAGCTCAACTACGGAGGAGGCCCGGCCTGAGTCCCATCATGACTCCCGGCGATTTCTCCCTGGTTCTGGCCTTCGGGTTTATGACGAGTCTTCACTGTGTGGGGATGTGTGGGCCTATCGTGCTCACCTATTCGGTCGCGTCGAACACATCTGCAGGCCGCCGCCCATTGCTCGGATTGCATCTGGCTTATAACGCCGGCCGCACCGTTACTTACACGCTGCTCGGCGCGGTAGCAGGCCTTGCCGGCGGGGCAATGGGATGGGTAGGCCGCTTTGCCGGAATTGAAAATATCGCCGCCATCCTCGCCGGCTGTGCCATGGTCCTCACCGGCATCGCCCTGCTTGGCGTAATCCCCGGCGTCAAGGCATGGAGCGGTTTCTCGATGCCGGGCCGCCTGCTTCGTCCGGTCGGCAAGCTCATCTCGTCCACCGCCCCCGGCGCAAAGTTTGCGCTCGGGCTGTTGATGGGCTTTCTGCCCTGCGGAATGATCTACGCCGCGCTGATGAAGGCCATCGGCGAGGCCACGCTTGCTGGCGGCGCGCTTGCCATGTTTACCTTCAGCATCGGCACCAGCGTCGCGCTCGTTGTCGTAGGAGTCGGCTCGTCTGCCGCCACGCGCAAGCTGGCGCGGTGGGGAACGGCGATCTCAGCCATTACGGTTCTGGTGATGGGCTCGTTGTTGATCGCACGAGGAGCTCTCGCCGGGCCAGTCAACCATACTCACATGCATCACATGATGATGTGAGGCACTCATACAGGGAGTCATACGTGTCGGCAAATTCATTACCCCGCGCACCGCGTGTCACGCTACCCGGATCGAACTATCACCGTGTTCGCAAGACGATTCAAACTATCTGCGTCATCATCTTCGTTTTGCTTCCGCTCACCAACATGATGCGCTTCGATCTTGTTCAGCAGCGCTTCTACTTCTTCGGCGCAGAGTTGTGGATCAGCGAATTCGCCATTCTCTTTCTCACCATGATGTTCTTTTGGATCCTGGTCGCGGCCTTCGCCATGATCTACGGCCGCTTCTGGTGCGGTTATCTTTGTCCGCAGATGATCTTCTCGGAGGCCTCGCTCAAGAGCGAGCATGACATTCAGAACCTGGTCAAGAAGTACTTTAAGACCTCCTCGGAGCCCGCACGCAAGCGAATCGCCAAGGCCGCTTTTTACCTGCTCGGCCTTCCGCCCTCCATCTTCTTTGCATTCATCTTTGTCTCCTACTTTGTAACCCCGCTTGACCTGCTTCACAGGCTGATGACCTTCGACATTCGCACCACAGCCGGTATTCTCGGAGCGGCCGTTACCGCCATTACCTTCGTCGACTTCGCCATCCTGCGCACGCACTTTTGCACCAGCATCTGTCCTTACGGCTACCTGCAGAACATGCTGGCCGACAAGAACACGCTGCTGGTGCGCTACGACGATCCCAATAACCACTGCATTCACTGCAACAAGTGCGTGCAGGCATGTCCGATGGAGATCGACATCCGGCAGTCGTCGCATCAGCTTGAATGCACGCACTGCGCGGAGTGCATCGATGCATGTTCGGGGATTCTCGGCAAGATGGGCCGCGAAACTCTGATCAGCTACGCATGGGGCGAGTTCCGCACCGTGGGGGCAAAGAAGGAGCCATGGTTCCGCAAGATCGGCTTCCGCGACGGCAAGCGCGCGGTGATCGTGGTGCTGCTGGCCATCTACGCCACCGGGCTCACCATCGTGATCTCACTGCGCAAGCCAGTGCTGGTGCAGATTATGCCCGATCGCATGACCCTCTACACCATCGCGCCCGACGGGCTGGTGCACAACCACTTCCGCCTGGTTCTCTCCAACCGCGCGCACACCGCAAAACAGCTCACGCTTTCGATCGAAGGCCTGCCACAGGGCATCGTCTCCGGCTCTATTCAGCCGGTTATCATGGCTCCAGGCGGCACGCTGCAAACCATGTTCGATGTTGCCGCGCCGATCGGCGCTGTGGCTCCGGGCGTCAACCACATGCGGCTCATTGCAGCGGTTTCCGGACAGCAGCCCGCAACTTTTAGTGAAACGTTCATCGCGCCCATGGACTCCCCATCTCCGTCCACGGGGGCAGCCAAAAACTGAAGCCCTGAGTCCGCCGGCGGCAGCGGCCCGCGGTCCTGACGGGAGCAACGCCGCACAGGAGGTATCTTTTTGATAGCGACCGACGAAGTAGTTAACAAGAAACGAATTGCGCCGCTGACAGTGGTGCTGGGTATTGTGTTCGTGTTCTTCTGTGCCATTCTTGTCTGGGCCTATGTTGAGACCAAGCGCATTAACCCGGTCATGCTCGACGAACACGGCAATTCCACCAATCAGCCCGCGCAGCAAAGCTCCGGAGAGAAGAAGTAGCAATGGCGCGGGGCGAGCCGTGCGCGCTTTGCGAACTCGCCTGCGGGCGTCAGTTGACGGCGCGCGTCTTCGACGGCCGCCAGTTTGAGTTCTGCTGTATGGGTTGCGCCAACGTCTACGCAATCCTTCGTGAGAGCGGCGCAATCGCGGCAGGGGAGAGCCTTCGCGAGACGGAAATCTTCCGCCGCAGCCTCGAACTGGGGCTGATCTCGAATCCCGATAGCGACGCCGAACCTGTCTCTGCCATCGACGCGGATGCTCCCACCGAAGAGATGCTGCTTCAAGTCGGCGGCATGTGGTGCTCGGCATGCGGCTGGCTCATCGAGCACTCGCTGCGAAAACTGCGCGGCGTAGTTTCGGCCGAGGTCTTCTTCGCCTCCGATCTGGCGAAGATCAAATACTGCCCGCAGTATCTGCCTCCCGACCGCATCCCTTCGCGCATCACCCAACTCGGCTACCGCGTAAGCGACTACAACGCCGAAGAGCCTGCCGGCAAGGCCGACATTCGCGATCTGCTGCTGCGCCTGGGTGTGGCCGCGTTTCTGTGGGCCAACGTCATGTCTTTCAGCGTCATCCTTTACGTTGGCTACTTCGAGCAGATCGCCGCCAGCGCCAGCAGGATTATTCCCTGGGTGATGTTCGCGCTCACTACGCCGCTGGTGTTCTATTGTGCCTGGCCGATTCTGCGCTCGGCTGCCATGGGGCTCAGAAACCTGCAGATCCGCATGGAACTGCTGCTCTCGCTTGGCATCCTCACCGCCTACGGGCTCAGCATCGCGCAAACGCTGCGCCATCAGACCCACGTTTACTTCGACACCGCCGCCGCCATCGTTACCCTCGTTCTGACCGGCAAGTTGATCGAGCGCTCCGCAAAGGAGCGCGCCGCCCGCTCCATTGCAGCCATGTACCGGCTCAAGCCCAAGAAGGTGCGTGTCGTCGCGAACGGCGAAGAACGCTTCGTCGCGATCGACGCACTCGAACCCGGCACCGTCTTCCTGGTCAAAGTCGGCGAGCGGGTTCCTGCCGACGGCGTCGTGCTTGAAGGCGAGAGCGAGGCCGATGAGTCGCTGCTCACCGGGGAATCGGCGCCGATTCCCAAGTTCCCCGGCGATACCGTCGTCTCGGGGAGCCTCAACACCAGCGGCGCCATCCTGGTCCGCGCGCTGCGCACTGGCGACGATAGCGCCCTGGTGCAGATTATCCGGCTCGTTGAGCGCGCTCTCGCAACCAAGGCGCCGATCGAGCGCACCGTTGACAGCATCTCGCGAGTCTTTGTCCCCGCGGTTGTAGTGCTGGCGCTCATTGAGTTCGCGGCGCTCGCTGCCCTGCATGGCGACCCAGGCAGCGCGTTGCTGCGCGCTACCGCGATCCTGGTTATCGCCTGCCCCTGCGCCCTGGGCTTGGCCACGCCGCTTGCTATTACCGCGGCGCTGGGACTGGCCTCACAGCAGGGCATCCTCATCTCCGACAGCCGCGTGCTTGAAGCCATGGGCAAAATCGACACGGTTGTGCTCGACAAAACCGGCACTGTGACCTTTGGCGACTTCCGCCTGCTCGACTCTGAGGTCTTGCAGCAGCAGGGTGCGGCGCGAATGGACTTCGTTGCCGACTATCTACCCATCCTCGCCGGCATCGAACTCTCATCGGAACATCTGCTGGGACGCGCGGTAGTCCAGTATGCTCGCGAGCACGGTGTCAAACCCCGCGATGTTGAGCAGGTGAACGTTCGCAAAGGTGAAGGCATCACGGCGCGCGCGGGCAGCGAACTCTTCTTCATAGGGAGTGCGAGACTTGCCGAAGGGATTGCCGGAGATGTTCCGCAACAGACGCGAAGCATGGCCGAGACCTGGCAGCAAGACGGCAGGACGGTGGTCTACTTTGGTCGGGAGGGTGTATTGCTGGGGGCAATCGCCTTTGGCGACCGCGTGAAACCCAACGCTGCCGCAATGATTCGTATGCTCACCCGCCGCGGTATCGAGGCCAGGATCGTCTCAGGCGACGCGGCCGCGACCACGGCAGCCGTCGCCGCGCAGGTTGGCGTGACCAATTATGTTGCCGAGGCATCGCCGGAGCAGAAGGCTCAGCTCGTCGAGCAACTCAAGGCCGCAGGCAGGCGGGTGGCCGTCATTGGCGACGGCGTAAACGACGCTCCAGCTTTGGCCAGCGCCGACCTGGGCATTGCGCTTGGCACCGGTGCTGAGATCGCCATGAGCGCCGCCCCGATTGTGCTCGCCGGCGGCAATCTCGATAAGGTTGAAGAGGCCTTTCAACTTGCGGCAAAGGCCACGCGCATCGTGCGCCAGAATCTCTTCTGGGCGTTCTTCTACAACATAGCCGGGATCGGGCTGGCCATGACCGGGTTGCTGAATCCGATCATGGCCGCTGGAGCCATGCTGCTTTCAAGCACTTCCGTCATTGCCAATTCGATGCGGCTCAACCAGCCGAGTGCCGCGAAGAAGGGTGTCACGTCGGGCCTTGCAGCATTATGAAGGTTTCCTGGGCCAGGTAACTCATCGCAAATCGAGGAATAGAAACGATGGCAAAATCCGGCTCCTCCCTCAAGCTGAACCGCGCGGCCGACTACGCGATCCGCGCCATGATCCAACTGGCTCGTCTGCCTGAAAACAGCAGAGTCATGCTGCCTGAACTCGCCCGGGCGATCGATGCGCCGGTGAGTTTTCTCTCCAAGATCCTCCAAAGCCTCTGCCGCGCCGGAATGGTTGTCTCCAGCCGAGGGCAATCGGGCGGTTTTGAGATGCTCCCGGCCGGTCGCGCCGCCACCATCAGCTCGGTCATTGCCGCTGTCGACGGACCCATCTGCCTTAACTCTTGTCTGCTTCTTGGCAAACCATGTAACCGCAGATTGCATTGCCCGGCGCATCCGGTTTGGGAGACCGCTCAGCAGGCGTTGCTCCATGCCCTCGATACGCAGACCATTGCAATGATGGCCGCACTGCACGCCCCTGCGTTACCGGATACCAAGGAGTAGAATGCCACTTGCTGCAAATAATCGCCGCGCCCCGGAGCCCTACGCATGAACGAAGCCGATCGCGCCACCACCGTTCTCCCTGAGAACGCCTATCACCCGCTTAAACCAGGCGAATCGTACACGCCCATCGTCCCCGCCGCCATGCACTCGCCGGAGGTCACCTGGCGTTCGGTGCTGTGGGGCGCTTTCTTCTGCGCCGTCTTCACTGTCGCCTCAGCCTACTCCACACTCAAGGTGGGGCAGGGAATGGAAGCCGCCATTCCCATCTCCATCCTTGCCATCGGCCTGGCGCGAATCTACGCGCGGCGCTCCACCCTGCTTGAAAACGTCATCATTATCGGCATGGGCGGCGCCTCGGCGGCAGTGGTGGCGGGCGCGGTGTTTACGTTGCCTGCGCTCTACTCGCTGCACCTGGCTACCAATCCCTTCCAGACGGTCTTCATCTGCCTGGCCGGCGGCTGCCTGGGTGTGCTCTTCGTCATCCCGCTGCGCCGTTACTTTGTGCGCGAGATGCACGGCCGCTTCCCATTCCCCGAGGCGACCGCCATCACCGAAGTGCTCGTCACCGGCGAGAAGGGCGGCACCCAGGCCAAGCTGCTGCTTGAGGCCACCTGCATCGCCGCTGTGTATGACTTTTTCGTAACCACCTTCCACGTGTGGCGGGAGTACGTAAACCTGCAGTTCGTTCCGCTGATGCGCACGCTTGCCGATCGTGGCCGCATGGTCGTCAACTTCGACGCCATCGGCTTTATCCTCGGTCTCGGATACGTGATGGGCCTGCCCAGCGCAATTGTCTTCTGTGCCGGCGGCGTGCTGGCCAACTTCGTTCTCGTTCCGCTGGTCTGGTACCTGGGCAGCCACGCCGCCATGCCGGTTTATCCGGGGCTGATTCCCATCGATCAGATGTCTGCCGGCCAGATCTACTCGAGCTACGTGCGCTACATAGGCGTCGGCGCAATCGCCACGGCGGGCATCCTCGGCGTCATCAAGTCGCTGCGCGTCATCGCCGGCGCGTTCACCATCGCCTTGCGCGCCTTCAAAGGGACCAAGGGAGCCGCGGCCGAGGAGCGCACCGACCGCGACGTGCCCATGATCGCCATCCTGCTCGGCATCGTCCTCAGCGCGCTGGCCGTCGGCATCTTCTTCGGCGAATTCAACGTCTCGTGGACGCTTCTCGGCTGGGGGCTGCTCCTCACCTTGCTCTTTGCGTTCTTCTTCGCTTCGGTGGCCGCAAACGCCATTGCCACCACTGCCAACAACCCGGCCTCGGGCATGACCATGCTCACCGTCATCATTGCTTCGGTGGTGCTGCTGCGCTTTGGCATCTCCGGCAATACCGGCATGTTCTTTGTGATGGCCATTGCGGGCATGGTGTGCACGTCGCTCTGTGTCTCCGGCCAGTTCATCACCGACCTCAAGGCCGGTTACTGGGTCGGTTCCACGCCCTCGGCACAGGAGAAGGTCAAGTTCATCGGCGTGATCACTGCCGCTGCCGCGGCCGGACTCACCATCGTCATGCTGGCACACACCTTCCAGTTTGGCGAGATCACACCCGGCGACCCGCGCCCGCTCCTGGCCGCGCCCCAGGCCTCCATCATGAAGGCGCTGGTGGTTGGCTTTATGAGCCACCAGCCCGTCACCTGGCTGCTCTTCGGCATCGGCGCCATGATCACGCTCTGCATGGAGATGCTCGGCAAGTCCCCGCTGGTCTTTGCGCTGGGCATCTATCTGCCGCTTGGCCTCACTACGCCGATCCTCGCCGGCGGCTTTCTCTCGCACTTTGTCGGCAAGCGCTCGGCAAAGATCGGCGGCGAGGCCGGCAGCAGAATCCGCGAGCGCGGCATCATTCTGGCCTCGGGCCTGATGGCGGGCGGAGCGCTGGGCGGCGTGTTCGGCGCAGGCCTGCGCATGATTCCCGGCTTCCGTGAAGACCTGATTCAAACCCCGTTCTACGCCAACGACCTCATCTCGCAGCCCGTATCGATTGTGCTGTTTCTAAGCCTGTGCGCATACGTCTGGCTGAAGTCGTTGAAGAAGGAGAAGTGATGGACGCAGTAGGGAATTACATCGCCGAAGCAGTGCTTGGTATCGACACCCTCTGGGGCGGGGACGTGATGTGCCCCTCCGGCACCGGCCGCTTTATCGCCGACTCCTGGTTCTCCGACGAGCCTCTGCCCGCGGCCTACACGCATCCCTCGGCTGCTCCGGTGCGCGAGAGCGGCGGCGTAGGCGGAAAGACCGTCGACAAGGACGCTGTCGAGACGTACCTCAAGGCCGTCGATCTGCCTTCCGCGATCCTCGGCGTTCGCTCGGAGGCCGGCAAGATCGGCGGTCTGCGCGGCGCATATCTTGAAGGACTCGCGGTCTCGCTTGAAGTGATGTGGGATCTGGCCATGGAGGTCCTCGGCAAAGGCGATCCCGTTCCTTACACTCGCGCCGTCGAGGCTTCGACCGCCAAGTCTCCCGAGCCCTCGCAGCCGCAGGGCAAGAAGGATCGCGTAGCGGAACTGCTGGGACGCGCCGGTTACAACCCCGCCGGAGAAGGCGGCCTGCTCGGCGCCGTCGATGCCTGGCGCAAGGATCGCGTCTCACCCATGGCTTCGGTCAAAGCGCTTGGCGCGGCGGTTATCGGCCACTTCAACGCCCTCAGCGGCAAGAACCTGATGCCGTTTCTGCCCGAGGAACTCGGGCGCGTGCCTCGTGCCAACATCGACTTCCTCGCCATCAAGGATGCATGGTTCTCTGGCTCGATGAACTACATCGGCCGGGCCCGCACCGCTGCAGGCGCGCCGCTCTACGAGGCTACCTACGAGATCAACGCCTCGCTCCAGATCTCCTACCCCGAGTTCGAGCAGTTGATAAGCCACGAGGTTGTCCCGGGCCACGTGACCACCTTCGCCTATCTGCAGAACCTGTACGCGCGTGGCAAGGCGGACTTTGAAGCCACCGTGCTGACCATGAACACCCGCGCCGCCACGCTGTTTGAGGGCATCGCCAACAACGCCATCCTGATCGCCTACGGCGTGGCCAGCGTCGATCAGCTCCCCGACGAGGACCTCCAGATCGGTGTGCTGCTGGCGCTGCTTCAGGACGACGCCAAGAACCAGTCCTCTTACATGACCTGGGGCGAGGGCAGGGAACAGGCCGAAGTTGCCACGGCGCTTCGGCGCGACTTTCTGGTGAGCGAAGAGCGCGCCGGCAAGCTCTCCGGAGCATGGGGCCGCCATCCGCTGCTGGGCCGCATGTATCTGCCTGCCTATCGCACGGGAACGGAGAAGGTGGCCGACTTGCGCCGCCGCTACCCGGCAGATAAGGTGCTGCCCGTGCTCTACGGCTGCTCGGGGCTGGTCGACATCCACACCATCGACCTCGCGCTCAAGGGCTAAGCGGCCGCGAACCCGCGTCCCGCCTTCCGCGGCGGGCGAATGGGTGCGCATATAAACTGGTAAGCGGGAGTCTCACCTCTTCATGGACAGGTTTGTAATTCGCGGCGGCAACCCGCTGGTCGGAACGGTCTCGATCTCGGGCTCGAAGAACTCGGCTCTGCCGTGCATGGCCGCGGCCATTCTTTCGGAAGAGGAGATTGTCCTCGAGAACATCCCTCACGTGCGCGACATCGAAACCGAGCGCAAGCTGCTGGCCTCGATGGGCGCGGAGGTTCATCTCGGCGAAGGCGGGCGCAGGGATCAGACGACCATAAGCTGCCGCAACCTCTCCGATCCTGTGGCGCGCTACGAGATCGTGAAGACCATGCGCGCCAGTTCGCTTGTTCTGGGTCCGCTCCTGGCCCGAGCCGGAGTCGCCCGAGTCGCCATGCCCGGCGGCTGCGCCATCGGCGCACGTCCCATCGACCTGCATCTCAAAGGCCTTGAGAAGATGGGCGCTGAGATTGTGCAGGAACACGGCTACATCGAGGCCCGGGCAAGCCGCCTGCGCGGCGCTCATATCGTATTCGACAAGATCACGGTCACCGGCACCGAAGACCTGCTGATGGCCGCCGTGTTGGCCGAGGGCGAAACCCTGATGGAGAACTGCGCCCGCGAGCCAGAGGTCTCCGACCTGGCCGCGCTGCTAACCAAGATGGGCGCAAAGATCGAAGGCGCGGGCACCGGCGTCCTTCGCGTCCAGGGCGTTGAGCGCCTGCATGGCGCACGCCACCGCATCGACCCCGACCGCATCGAGGCGGGCACGCTGATGGTCGCCGGCGCCATCACTCGTGGCGACCTCATCCTCTCCAACTGCGTCTCCGAGCATCTGCGCACGCTGGCTCAAACTCTGCGCAAGGCAGGTGTCCAGGTCGAAATCCTCGGGCCGGATTCGGTCCGCGTCCGCGGCGTTGACAAGCTTCGCGCCGCCGACATCTCCACCGAGGAGTACCCCGGTTTTCCAACCGACATGCAGGCCCAGTACATGGCCCTCGCCACCCAGGCCGGCGGCGTGAGCAGGATTACGGAGAACATCTTCGAGAACCGCTTCATGCACGTGCAGGAGCTGGTGCGAATGGGCGCGAACATCAAGGTCGAGGGCAGGACGGCCATTGTGCGCGGACCTGTCCGGCTCTCGTCGGCAGCCGTGATGTGCTCGGACCTGCGCGCCTCTGCCTCGCTGGTGCTGGCGGCGCTCGTGGCCGATGGAGAGACCGTGATCGATCGCGTCTACCACATGGATCGCGGCTACGAGCAGATTGAAGAGAAGCTCAAGGGCGCAGGCGCGCAGATACAGAGGCTGGGAAATCTCTTCGAGCCGCGGGAAGACTAGAAGCCAGGGGCTTTGTCCTTAAAGCTCTTTTCTCTCCGCCCCGATTCCCCGAATATCGTTTCGAAGACACCTCTTCATTCTCCGCGCGTGGTGCGATTCTCTGAAAGGGATTTGCCGTGCCACAGGAAACAGCGCGCAACTTTTTGCCCGCATCCACGTTGAATCCACTAACAGCGAGATTGCCGAAGCCGGCACAACCGATCGCTGAAGGAGAAGATTCATCGTGAAGAAGACGTTGCTTGCATTGCTGCTTGCTCTTTCCCTTGCTCCCGCCGCGGCCCTTGCGCAGGCGGGCGTTGTAGTCCGGGTTGGTCCGCCGGCTCCCATCGTCGAGCGCCATGAGTCCGCGCCGCACCGAGGCTGGGTATGGATCGCCGGCTATCATCGCTGGGATCGCGATCGCTACGTTTGGGTTCCCGGATTTTGGACCGCGCCCCCTCGCCCCGGCGCTGTATGGGTGGCGCATCGCTGGGAACATCGCCATGACGGCTGGGTCCTGATTGAAGGCCACTGGCGCTAACCGGAAAAGAAGAAGGGCGGAGCCGGCCGGCTCCGCCCTTTCTTGCGCATCGCATCCGCTACTGGATCTCGATTACATCCACATCCAAAGAGGCTGCTTCCTCGGCCCGCTGCTTTACCTTCTCCGCGATGGCAAAGAACTCGGCAGCGCTGGGGCTGTTGGGGCCGGCCAGCGCGACCGGCATTCCGTGGTCGCCGCCCTCTCGAATCGACGGTATCAGCTCAATCGAGCCAAGGAATGGCACGTCGAACTGCTGCGCCGTCCGTTCCGCGCCGCCCTTTGAGAAGATGTCGATCTGATTGCTGCAGTGCGGGCAGGTAAAGTGGCTCATGTTCTCCACGATTCCCAGTACCGTCACCTTCACCTGGGCAAACATCTCCAGGGCCTTGCGCGCATCCTCCAGGCTCACGTCGCTCGGCGTTGAAACCACCACTGCGCCGGTCAGCGGAACGGTCTGCACCAGAGACAGCACCACATCGCCGGTTCCCGGCGGCAGATCGATCACCAGGTAATCCAGCACGCCCCAGTCAACCTGCTGCAAAAACTGCCGCACAATCTGGTGCAGCATCGGCCCGCGCATCATCAGGGGCTTGTCGCCCGGGGAGATGTAGCCCACCGAGATGGTTTTAACGCCGTGGGTCAGGTTGGGAACGATCATGTTGCCTTCCGTGACCTTGGGCGGCTGCGTCGAGCCCATCATCAGCGGAACATTGGGTCCATAAATATCGGCGTCGACAAGGCCGACCCGATGGCCCAGCTTGGCAAGCGCGATGGCCAGGTTGACAGCCACCGTGGTCTTTCCCACGCCGCCTTTTCCAGATCCGACCGCGATAATCTTGGCCACGCCCGGGATAGCCATCGGCTGTGGCATGGCTTGTGAATGCGCCATAGTTTTAGGTTGCTCCTTGTGCTCTTCTCTAGTTTTTCCGGCCAGGCCGGAGTTGGTGGATATGCTGCTACTGCTGCTCCTGGTGCATTCTTGCGGCAATCTTGCCCTCTTTGCGCCGGATGGCCTCAGCCTCGCGGTATTCGCGCCGCAGCTGCGCATCCTCAAAACGGCGGATCTCGTCGCGTGTCTCCGGGATCAACTGTGGCACCCTGAGACGCTTGCCATGGTCGTCGATGGCCACAAACACCAGGTAGGCGCTGGCCACGTGCGCTGCCACACCGGTACGCGGGTCCTCGGCCCAGGCCTTCACCCCTACTTCCATAGATGTTTGAAAGGCGCGATTGACGCTGGATTTTAACGTCACCAGTTGGCCCAGATGCACAGGCCGGACAAAGTCGATGTGATCCATCGCCGCCGTCACAACAAAGGTCCGGGCATGACGGTAGGCGGCCATGGCCCCGGTCAGGTCGATAAAGTGCATCAGCCTGCCGCCCAGCAGGTTCCCCAGCGGGTTGGTGTCGTTGGGCAATACAATCTCGGTCATCTCTGACTGGGTGCTGGCCACCGTGCGGGTCTCAGATTGCGGTTCGCTCATAGGCGGGTCCTCCTAGCATATCGATGGATCGCTCGGGGAGCGTTGTGCGATTTTCACAGCCGGCCCGATACAATGATCTTAAGAACGGATATTTCGATGGGACTGGGGCGAAGCACTCCCCTTCTCCAGTTTCGGCAATTGTCGCCAAATAAGCAAACTTTCGGACCGCAGAACGGTCCCGTCTTCATTGGATTCAAATGGATAAACTCGCAGGACTCAAAGAGATTCTGGCTCTGGACCCGAAAAACAGCTTTGCCCGGTATGGAATCGCAATGGAACTGGCCGGACGGGGTGAGACCGACGCCGCGCTGGCTGAGTTCGAACTACTGCTGAAGAACGACCCGGAGTATACGGCCGGCTACTTTATGGCTGCCCAGACACTCGCGGCCGCGGGCCGCAAACAGGAGGCGATCGACAGGCTGAGGACCGGCATCGGCTGTGCCGCGCGAGCCGGCAACTCGCACGCTCTCAGCGAGATGCAGGCTATGCTCGGAGATCTTGAGGACTAGGCGCGGTCCCCTTGCACTTCTGCTATGATGCAAAGACCTGTACGACTCTGATTTATCGCTCCGGCATAACCCCTCGGAGCAGATTGGCATCCGATTCCCGTGCCCATGTATTCCATCGTCGTTCCGTTTCATAACGAAGAGGAGAATATTACCGTTCTGTACGCCCGCCTCAAGCAGGTGATGGAACAGGTCGGGGACTCCTTTGAGTTGGTTTTTGTCGACGACGGGTCCTGGGATCGCAGCTATAAACTCCTTGAGGAGATTGCCGCCGTAGACAGCCGCGTGCTGGTCGTGCGCCTGCGGCGCAACTTCGGGCAGACGGCCGCCCTCTCGGCCGGCTTCGACCACTCTTCCGGCGCCTTCATTCTCGCCATGGATGGCGATCTGCAGCACAACCCCAACGACATCCCGGCTTTTATCGAGAAGCTCGTGGAAGGCTACGACGTCGTTTCCGGCTGGCGTGAAAAGCGTACCGACAATCTGCTGCTCCGCCGCATCCCGTCCCTGTGCGCCAACTGGATCATGGCGAAGCTCTCCGGCGTGCCCATCCACGACTTCGGCACCACCTTCAAGGCTTATCGCCGCGAGCTGATTCAGAGCATTCCCCTCTACGGCGAGATGCACCGCTTCATCCCCGCGCTGGCAAGCTGGCATGGCGCGTCGATCTGCGAAGTCAAGATAGGCAGCGCGAACCGCGAGCAAGGCAAGAGCCACTACGGCATCGGTCGCACCTTCGGCGTCTTCTTCGACCTCATCACCATCCGCTTCCTGCTGCGCTACATGAGCCGCCCGCTCCATCTCTTCGGGGGACTGGGGATGCTCTCGATACTTGGCGGCTCGGTCATGGCTTTCATCCTGCTCGGGATGAAGCTCGTACACCCGCACGATGCTGTGATGTTGAACCACGGCCCGCTGTTTGTCATCGGCTCGGTGCTCATCGTGGCCGGCATCCAGTTGCTGGGCCTTGGGCTTCTCGGCGAACTCCAGGTGCGCCACCACTTCACGGGAGACCGCCCCGCGGCCTATATCGTCGATCGCGTCGTGCGTCTGGCTTCCGTCGACGAGCAGGATGTCGTCACCGAGCGCCGCCCCAGAAAGCTCTAGCCCGCCGCTCGGCGCACTGTCCGCCTCCAATTGTCAAGCGTCTGATTCCTCTTGCTCCCTTATGGCCTTTGGGTTCATCCTTATCGCTGAGATGAAAGCCATCCAGATTCACGAGACCGGCGGTCCTGAGGTGCTTAGGGTCTGCGATCTGCCCATTCCTTCGCCCGGTCCAGGAGAGGTGCTGATCCGCGTTGAGGCCGTCGGCGTCAACTTCATCGACATCTACTTCCGCAAGGGCCAGTACAAGGCAGCTCTGCCGTGGATTCCCGGCAGCGAAGCCGCGGGCACCATCGAGGAGCTCGGTCCCGGCGTCAACGGCTTTGCGGCCGGCGATCTGGTTGCCTCGGTCAGCGTCCTCGGCAGCTACGCGGAGTACGCGCTGGTGAGCGCCGCGCAGATCGTCAAGGTTCCCGAAGGCCTCTCGCCGGAGAAGGCCGCGGCAGCCATGCTGCAGGGCATGACCGCGCACTATCTGAGCCATTCCACCTTCCCGCTCAAGGCCGGAGATACGGCCCTGGTTCACGCCGGAGCTGGAGGCGTTGGACTGCTGCTGACGCAGATGGCTTCGCGCATCGGCGCTCGCGTTATCACTACGGTCTCAACGCCAGAGAAGGCAGAGCTCTCCCGCGAGGCCGGAGCCAGCGAGGTGATTCTCTATACCGACGTGGACTTTGAGGCCGAGGTGAAACGGCTGACCGGCGGCAAAGGCGTTGACGTGGTCTACGACTCCGTGGGCAGGACCACCTTCGAGAAGAGCCTGAGCTGTCTGCGTCCGCGCGGGCTTCTGGCGCTCTTCGGCGCGTCCAGCGGTCCGGTTCCGCCCTTCGATCTGGCTCAGCTCTCAGGAAAGGGCTCGCTCTTCGTCTCGCGCCCAACGCTCTGGCACTACGTGGCAACGCGCAGCGAGCTGGAATGGCGCTCGGGCGACGTTCTGGGCTGGATCGCATCGGGCCAACTGAAGCTGCGCATGGAGCACATCTATCCGCTCGACTGCGCGGCTGAGGCTCACACCGACCTGGAATCGCGGCGAACCACCGGCAAGCTGTTGCTGGAACCTTAGAAGCAGCTTCTAGCTGCTAGCTTCTAGCTCTTAGCTCTTTGTTGCCTGATGCGCGATTTCGGGTGAGAATCGAGGGCTGCCTGGAAGCCACTTTCCCGGATCTGCTCGCGCGAGCCAGAGAGGTAGATTTAGCTAGTAGCTAGAAGCTAGAAGCTAGGAGCTTGACGACAATGCCGACTGTCTCGATCCATGCATCCGATCGCGTCTTTGTCCTCACTGGAGCAGGAATCTCGGCGGAGAGCGGATTGCAGACCTTCCGCGACTCCGATGGGCTTTGGGCAGGTTATCGAATAGAAGATGTTTGCACGCCGGAAGCGTGGGACGCGAGCCCTGCCAAGGTTTGGGATTTCTACTCGGCGCGGCGCGAGAATGCCTGGAAGGCCGAGCCGAATCCCGGACACATTGCTCTGGCCGAGCTGGAACAACGGCTTGGCGAGCGGTTCTTTCTCTGCACGCAAAACGTTGACGATCTGCACGAGAGGGCCGGATCGATGCGGCTGATTCATATGCATGGCGAGCTGGCAAGAGCGCGCTGCGAGGACAACTGCGGCGAGCCTCCGATTCCGGATCGGACCATTTACAAGAGCTTGACAGCGGTTGGACGCTGCTCGTGCGGAGCGCGGCTGCGGCCGCACATCGTCTTTTTCGGCGAGATGCCGCTGGAGATGGGCCAGATTCAGCACGAGATCGACCGGGCCACGCTGATGATGGTGATCGGGACGTCTGGGTCGGTGTACCCGGCGGCGAACTTCGTCCGCTGGGCGCGGCAGAAGGGGGCACGGACCGTCTACATTGGGCCGGAGGCGCCACTGAACGCCGAGTCCTTCTCCGAGATCGTGCTCGGCAAGGGGGGCCAGGTGCTGCCCGGGCTGTTCGAGGTTGAGGGCTGACGGGGAGCGCATTCCCAGAGCCCCTACCCCACCCCCACTATGTTTTTGTAAGTCAGCCTGAATGAGCGGCTTACGGGTGGGGTAGCGCTGCAACTCCGCGGAAACAAAGAAGTTACACGTACATCGGCCTAAATCAATAACTTACGCCTTCTTTTTGATATATTCGACTCGGCGGAAGCGCAGCGCGGTCCAGTCGCTGTCGATGGAGACGGCGCGGACGGTGTCGAAGCCCAGAGCCTTCAGGGGCTTCCAGCCGGAGTCGCGGTTGAAGTCACACTTGAGGTTCCTTGACGATCCCTTTGGATAGGCGAACCATAGGGTCGCGTCGCCCTGGGCGCGTTTGGCCACCTCGGGGGCGAGCGCCTCGATCTGGGCGCGGCTGGTCACAAAGGCCAGAAAGAAGCCCATCTCCGCCACCGACTCCAGGTGCCGATGGATGGCAATCACCGGCAACTGTCCCAGCTCCGGCTCAAAGGAGGCGGGCGCATCGAGGACCACGATCTGCTGCCCGCCGCCAAGGTTCAGCTTGTTGAAGATATCGCTCATATTTCCATGGTAGGGATTTTGGCGAAATTATCGGCAAGTTGGGGCGGATTTTTTGTTTGGCGGGGCATCGGCAGAGTGTGCTGTAAAATAGTTCCGGCAGACGATCTCGGACCGTATGAAATAGAGAGGCCGAAATCTCGGGTGCTCGATTGGACCATGTTCGGAGCGAGTTGCAGTGGGAGATCACCTGGATTACGTACCACATCTAGTCTGTATGTGTTTTAAAATTAATAATATAAAAGCAAGTATCAGGGTGCTTGGAGGTGAATTCTGCGTGGTATATAGCCCGCCTCTTGAAAGGAATGAGCCTCCCACTAATTTTTTCGTTCACATTGCCGATGATTAGTACTACATGTAGTATCATTCATCTAAATGGATGATGCGCGGCTGAAGCGTCGGGTAGAGGAGATTGCCGGGAACGTAAAAAACGTCCGGTGCGAAGATCTCTTCACCCTGATGGATAACCACATCAAGCCATACTGCGAATCGCGTGGCCTGTCCTTTGACCACCGATACGGCAGCGGGAGTCATCATGTATTCACAGTAGGGTCATTCACTCTGACTGTGCCGAGACCCCATGGAACATCGTTTTTGAGACCCGTATATGTTCGGAGCTTTCTAGAAGCGATGCAACTCATTGACCTCTACGAGGAAGAGTAACGGCCATGGCAAAGGATCTTAAGTTCTATATGAACAAGAATTACCGTGTTTCACTCTACTTCGAGCCTGAAGGCTATTGGGTCGCCGAGCATCCTGAACTAACTGGATGCATTGCCGACGGAGAAACTGCACAGGAGGCTTTGTCCTCTCTCGATGTTTCGAGAGAACTGTGGATTGAAAGTCGATTGGCCACAGGTCTTGAGATTCCTGAGCCTCAGGAGGAACCACAATTCAGCGGCAAATTTGTGCTTCGCATCGCGAAAAGCATGCACAGTAAATTGGCCAAGGAAGCAGACGCGGAAGGCATTAGCCTGAATACCTACATAGGCAATGTTCTGGCAAGCCGGAACGCTCAGCAGAAACAGACTTATGTATCAAAAGAGGACTTTCGGGAAGTAGTCAGCAGTGTATTGTCTTCGAACCTGTATTCACGGCTGGAATCCCCGGATTCAATGCTAGCTTTCAGCAATGTGGCCAGCATCCCCGCGAATAATCTCACGTCAATGCGGCCACAAACAATCGTTCAGCTCGGCTCAGTGGGACTTCCCTGGGAAAATATGAACCCGCTTGCTCAGGCCAATAGCAGCGGGATGCATGCTCCAGATATCCCTACTCAGGAAATCCGATTTGCCCAAGGAAACCAATCTCGGTACCGAAACTGAGGTCAAAGGAGGTTTTGTATGAGTGCTGACTTTTTAGAAATGTCGATGATGGGGCGATTTCTCTTCCCGCCAAGTACGATCCCCCTCATGCCTCTTCAGATGCGGTCAAACATCCAGGCTCTTGAAAGCCTTTTTTCGTTTCAATCTCTGCAAGCCTCGGCGGATGTCAACCAGGTTCGGTTAGTAGGAGGAATGGGCGAATTCGAAAAAATTTCTATACAGCAACTTGTTATTGACGCAATCTCAATTACTTTGATTGTTTCAGGAGATCGCTCAGCCTTGGACCATGTGTACGATGCTCTCTGCCAGTTCTTGACCCGGATCGATTCTAAGAATCGTATGGAAGACCCTAAGCGTTATGCCATGACATATCAGACCCAGAGCACTGTTAGAATGTCGTTTCCCTATGAGCGCCTGCTTTCAGAAAAACTGGTAGATTTTCTCAAAGCCAGCAAGGAAACCATGAAACCGGAAGGCTGTGATTCTGTCGGTCTGAACTTGTCAAATCTCTCATTTCAGGTGAAGTTTAATTCGCCGAATGACACCTATTACTTTATGCCAAAGGTGCTGACGATTGAACCACGTGCAGGGTCTGATCCGAAGGACAATTTGTACTTCGTCGTTACACCCACGGATTCGGAAGAGCATCGCAGGCTAATAGAGGAACTCGAAAAGACCTTAAACTAGGCGGCCAGATTTGGCCTGGCCCCTCTTTCCCACCGCTGCTGCTTCGGCTAGTTGAGCTGCATTATCCGTGTGCTGAAAGTAGGGGCAGGCCATAGCTCCTTTCATAATGACAGCGTATTCCCGTATTAGCGCGGGAGTCATCGCCATCAGTCCCCTCCATTCCGCCCGCGCCCCCCATTCCGTTATCATCTGAAGTAGCGGCCCTTTGCGGTCATTCCGCTCTACATCAAGGAGTTTCTGGTGTCTCAAGGTTCAAAGTCTGTAGCCCCAGCCGTCTCATCCGCCACTGACCCGCTGCGCATTGCTGTCTTCGGATTCGGGACCGTGGGCTCTTCGGTGGCGCGGATACTGGTGGAGTCGAAGCCGCCGGAGCTGGAGCTTACGCACATCTTTAACCGCAACGTGGCGCGCAAGAAGGCCGGCTGGGTTCCCTCGTCTGTGACGTGGAGCGAGGATGCCGATGCGGTGCTGGCCTCGGACGTGGACGTTGTCGTTGAGCTGGCCGGGGGACTGGATCCCGCGGGCGCTTGGGTGAGGAAGGCTCTCGAAGCCGGCAAGTCGGTCGTCACGGCCAACAAGAAGCTCATCAGCTATCAAGGGATCGATCTGGAGCGGCTGGCGGCGGCGCGGGGCGGGCACATCAAGTACGGCGCGGCGGTGGCTGGCGGCATTCCGGTGATTCCGGGGTTGGAGCAGGGGCTGGCCGGGGACAGGATCGAGCGGCTGGAAGGGATTTTGAACGGTACCTGCAACTTCATCCTGAGCAAGATGGAGAAGGGCGAGGACTACGCGACGGTTCTTGCCGAGGCCCAGAAGCTGGGCTATGCCGAGGCCGATCCTACGGAGGACGTGGGCGGGTTCGACGCGCGGGCGAAGCTGGCAATTTTGATGCGGCTGGCTCTGCGCGTGCAGGTCAATCCCGACGAGATTGTGCCGACGCCAATTACGGCCATTACGCCGGTGGACTTCAGCTATGCGCGGGACCTGGGCTGCACGATTCGGCAGGTGGCGCGGGCGCGGCGAAACAATGGCGACCTGGCGGCGACCGTGGGGCCGATGCTGGTGGATATGCGCTCGCCGCTGGCCTGGTCGCAGGGAACCGAAAATATGGTGATTGCCGGCGGCCACTACGCCGGGGATGTGGTGTTCTCAGGACATGGAGCGGGCGGGCATCCGACGGCTGTGGCGGTGGTGAGCGATCTGCTGGCGCTGGCGCATGGGTCGCGGCGGGTGGAGATTCCGTCGAAGCCGGCGGTGATTGGCACGGAGTTCGATGTGGCCCACTACATTCGCTTCCTGGTGAAGGACAAGCCGGGGATCGTGGCGGCGATTACGGTGGGGCTGGCCGAGGAGCAGATCAATATTCGCGCCATTGTGCAGAAGCCCGGCTACCCGGCCCACGCGCTGCCGTTTGTGGTGACGGTGGAGCCGTGCAAGTCGTCGGCGCTGCGGCGTGCGCTGGCCAAGGTGAACGAGATGGACTGCATGATCTCGCCGCCGCTCGATTTGCAGATGCTGGAATAATGCAGGGACTAGGGACTAGGGGCTAGGGACAAAAGACGGGGACTAGGGACTAGGGAAGAGGGAAGAGAGAACCGGGGCCGGGGAAGTGCCGTTGTCACCGGTCGTTTGTGTTGTATTCCGTTGAATCTTCACCCTGTTAACACGCTATTCATAATTTCCCGGTAACTTCGAATTCGTGAGCGTCGACGTGCCCGAGATCCGCGTAAGAACCGAGATCGCAGCCCAGCGAGAAGCCGCGCCGGTTGACCCCCAGGCGAAGGACGCTGAGCCCTCTGTTGTCCGTAAATATCTGCTTTCCCTGGGTAACTCCGCTCTCAGCGACCGCGCATTCCATTTCTTGATGGTGGTCTGCGCCCTCAGCATCTTTGGTATCGTCGCGCTGATCGTCTGGCAGCTTGTCCTTCGTTCGGAGTTGAGCTGGCACGCCTTCGGGCTAAAGTTCTTCTACCAACATTTCACGGACCCCGAGACCCACCACACTACGTATTGGGATCCGGTTGGCTCGCGCTTTAGCGCAGTGCCGTTTATCTACGGCACGCTGGTGTCGAGCTTTCTGGCGCTGGCGCTGGCTGTGCCGCTGGCTATCGGCGTGGCGGTGTTTCTTACCGAGATGTGCCCCAAGATGCTGCGCGGACCGCTCGCCTTCCTGACCGAGCTTCTGGCCGCGATTCCCAGCGTGATCTATGGATTGTGGGCGGTCTTTGTGCTGGTGCCGCTGCTGCGCGAGCATGTGAATCCGTTCCTGATCGGCAAGTTCGGCTGGAGCGGGCTCTTCGATGCCGATAACCCCACCGGCCTTGGCTTCGTGGCCGCGGGCATCATTCTGGCCATCATGATTCTGCCCATTATCTCTTCGCTCACGCGCGAGGTGATGACGGCCGTGCCGCACTCGCAGAGAGAAGCGGTGCTGGCGTTGGGGGCGACGCGCTGGGAGATGATCCGCATGGGCGTGCTGCGCAACGCGCGCATCGGCATCGTGGGCGCGGTGATTCTTGGACTGGGCCGGGCGCTGGGCGAGACCATGGCGGTCACCATGGTGATCGGCAACGCAGCGGAGATTCACAAGTCGCTATTGTCGAACGGCGCTTCGATGTCTTCGGTTATCGCCAACGAATTCGCGGAAGCTGTGGGAGACATGCACCTGAGCGCGCTGATTGAGATCGGCCTGGCGCTCTTCCTTGTCACTATCGTCGTCAACGCCATCGCGCAATTGCTGGTGTGGATGGTAACCCGCGGTGCGCCGCGGCAGGCCCATTGAGAGACCCCGAATGAGCGCACAGAACTTCGAGCTTCGGTCAAAGTTTCGCGGTCTCACGGATCATGCCGTGACGGGGCTGGCGATTTTGGCCACGATTATCGTGGTGGCGCCGCTGGTGACCATCTTTGCCTATCTGATTTACAAGGGCGCCAGTTCGCTCAATCTCGACTTCTTCATCAAGGGCCCCAAGCCGGTGGGCGAAGTGGGCGGGGGCATGGCCAACGCCATCGTCGGCTCAGGCCTGGTTCTCGGCGTATCCAGCCTGATCGGCGTGCCCATCGGTATCGCCGCCGGCATCTTTCTGGCCGAGTTCGGGCGCGGCACCAAACTGGCCAACGCCGTTCGCTTCACCGCGGACGTGCTCAACGGCGTGCCTTCGATTGTGATGGGCTTGTCGATCTACGCGCTTATCGTTCTACCCCAGGGACACTTCTCGGCTCTTGCGGGCGGCGTGGCGCTGGGCATCATGATGATCCCGACGGTTTGCCGCACTACAGAAGAGATGCTGCTCATGGTGCCCAACGCCGTGCGTGAGGCGGCGCTGGGCATTGGTGTTCCCAACTGGCGGTCGGTTCTGTCCATCACCGTGAAGACTGCCTCGCCGGGCATCATCACCGGCTGCATGCTGGCCTTTGCGCGCGTGGCGGGCGAGACCGCGCCGCTGCTCTTCACCGCGCTCGGCAACGGGTTCTGGAGCACCAACCTCAACGAGCCCATCTCGGCTCTGCCGCTGCAGATCTACGTCTACGCGCTGTCTCCCTACGACGACTGGCATCGGCTGGCGTGGGCTGGAGCATTGGTTCTCATCATTCTGATTGTTCTCGCTGTCTCGCTGGTTCGTTATGTGACCAGCCGCGGCGTTCTGAAGGGGGCAAGTTAAGTGGGCGTCGGCATTGAAGTCCAAAATTTGAACGCGTGGTATGGCGCCAATCACACGCTGCAGGATATCTCCCTGCACATCCCCGCCAACCAGGCGACGGCGCTCATCGGTCCCTCGGGATGCGGCAAGAGCACGTTTGTACGCTGCATCAACCGCATGCACGAGACCAACCCCATCGGCCGCGTAACCGGCACGGTGCGTATCGGCGACATCGACATCTATCAGGACGCGAAGCCCGTCGAGATCCGCCGGCGCGTGGGCATGGTCTTTCAACGCCCCAATCCGTTTCCCACTATGTCGATCTACGACAACGTGGCAGCCGGCCTCAAGCTCAACGGCTACTCCAACCGCCGCTCCCTCGACGAGATCGTGGAGAAGTCGCTGCGCAACTCGGCGCTGTGGGACGAGGTCAAGGACGAACTGAAGAAGAAGTCCGGGGCCAGCCTCTCCGGCGGCCAGCAGCAGCGGCTTTGCATCGCGCGCGCCCTTGCCGTCGATCCCGAGGTGCTGCTGATGGACGAGCCCGCCTCGGCGCTCGATCCTGTATCGACTTCAAAGATCGAGGATCTGATCTTCCAGCTCAAGGCGCAGTACACTATGGTCATCGTGACCCATAACATGCAGCAGGCGGCGCGCGTGGCCGAGCGCACGGGATTCTTCCTCAACGGCAGGCTGGTCGAGTTCGACCTGACCCACAAGATCTTCACCAATCCCACCGACAAGCGTACGGAGGATTACATCACGGGGAGGTTCGGATGACACGCATCCGGTTCCAGCAGAGTCTCGAGGAACTCAAAGAGAACCTCCTTGTCATGGCCGGCCTTGCCGAACAGGCCATCCAGCGGGCCGTCGAGGCCTACCGCACCCGCGATCTATCCATCTGCGAGCTGGTCATGCGCAACGAGCTGGCCATCAACCGCATGGAGCGCGACATCGATCAGGCGGCTCTCGACTTGCTGGCCATGGAGCAGCCCATGGCCGTCGATCTGCGCTTCATCCTCTCGGTCATCAAGATCAACGCCGATCTGGAGCGGATTGGCGATTCGGCGAAGAGCATCGCCGACCGGGTGCGCTACATGGAGCAGATGCCGGCGGTGGAGCTGCCGGTCGATGTTCCGCGCATGGCCAGCATGGCCATCGACATGATCCGCAAGAGCCTTCAGGCCTTCATTGAAGGCGATGCCGAGGTGGCCCGCCACGTGCTCACCCTCGACGATGCCGTCGATGCCCTGAACAGAGCCAGCTATAAGGCCCTGACCGGGGTGATGGAAGAGCAGGGACAGGCCGCTCCGCAGGCCCTGAATGTGCTGATGATCTGCCGCAGCCTGGAGCGCGTGGCCGATCACGCCACCAACATCGCCGAAGACGTTATCTTCTGGGTGCAGGGCGCCGATGTGCGCCACTACAAGAGCGTGAAGGCCGCCGAGAGCGAGCAGGACGCCGGGGCGAGCGACCAAAAAGAATAGCCTGAGTCAAACCAGCAAAGCAAAAGGCCCCGCAACCGGCGGGGCCTTCGTTTTTCCCGATTCTCTCAGAGCGTCTACCGCTCTGCCGTCGTCGCAACCTTGATTCCCATGCCGTTCAGCTTACTGCGCGCCGCGCGCGCCTCGGGCTTTTGGGGGTAGCGCTGGATGAGCGAACGCAGTTCGCGGACCCCGGCATCTTTCTTGTTCATGGCCAGCAGGGCAAAGCCCTTGTGCAACTGCGCCGCCGGAGCTTTTTCGTTGCCGCTGAAGCCCTCGAGAACGGCGTTGTAGTCGTTCACGGCTTCGTTGTAGTTCTGCTGCTGGTAGGCGATCTCGCCCAGGTAGAACTTTGCGCCGCCGGCCAGGTCGTCGAGGGGGTAGTAGTGCACCACGTCCTCAAACTCGCCGGCTGCAACCGGGTAGCGTCCCGCGCTGAAGTCGCGCACGCCGGCCTGGTAGGTGCCCTCAAGCGGAGGGGCCTGCGGACCCTGCAATGCCGGTCCGCTCGCCGCCCCTTGCGGGCTGGGCAACTGTCCACCACTCGTTGGAGGAGCGCCTTGTAGCCCTCCCGGCGCTCCTGTCTGCGCCGGCTGGCTCTGCAACTGCTGGATCTGGTTCTGGAGGTCCTGGATCGACTTATCGAGCTTGGCGATGCGCGTTTTGAGCTCGTCGACCGAGTCGTTAAGCGCCTGCACCTGTCCGGAGACGGTCTCGGTGCGGGCGTTTGCCGCCTGGGTCTGGGTTTCCATCTGCTTTTGCAGGTTGTTTACCGTCACGGTCATCTGGTTGGCCGCGTCGGCGGTCTGCTCGGCCAGGTGTTGCAGCACGCCAAACTTCGCATCCAGCGTCGACTGGATCGTCTGCACCATGTTGAGCAGTTGCTGCACCTGGGTCTGCAGCTCAATGGTCTCTTTTGAGACAGCGTGAGCCGGCACACTCGATACACCCAGCAGGGCTGCCATCGCCACCACCAGAATTGCTTTGCGAACCTTATGTAGTCTCATGCTTCACCCAGCTTCATGATACCAAGAAGACGCGGCAGCCCAGAGGGCTGCCGCGGGTTGGAATTCGAGTTTTGTTCCCCGGTGGAGGTGGGTTCTACTTGTCCATCGTGAAGCCGCCGCGGCGGTTCAACTGCCAGCACTGCTCGTTGGATTCGGCGCAGAAGGGCTTCTCCTTGCCGTAGCTGATGACCCTTACCCGGGCTTCGGCCACGCCGGCGGCGACCAGCGCTGCCTTGGCCGCGTTTGCGCGGTTCTGGCCCAGCGCCAGGTTGTACTCGTCGGAGCCGCGCTCGTCGCAGTAGCCGCCGACCACGATGTTCACTCCCGGATGGCTGACCAGGTAGTTGGCGTCCTTTTGCAGCGTGGCCTGCGCATCGCTGCGGATATCGGCCGTGTCGTAGTCAAAGAAGATGTCCTGCACGTTGGCCTTGAACTCCTCCTCCGCGCTCATCGTCGCCACGGGAACGCTCACCGCCACCGGCGCATTGACTGTGACCCGCGCCGAGGCATCGGCCGAGCCGCCTTCTCCCCGCGCCACCAGGTGATAGGTGGTCGATTCAGTGGGCAGCACCGTCTTTACGCCCGCCGTCGGGACGTTTCCGATACCGTCGATCGAGACCGAGGTCGCGTTCATGGTGCGCCAGGTCAACTGCACCTGGTCCCCGGCCGAAATCACCGTCGGAGTCGCCGTCAGTTGCGCGATGGGCGCAGCCGCCGGAGGCGGCGGCGGCAGCTCCTGAGCCTGCGACATCGGCTCGGGCTTCTTATGACAACCGGAAAATGCAACCACGGCAACAAGTAAAACGACCGAAGCAAAGATCTTTCTGTTCACCTGACCACTCCTTCCTTCCTACAGCAAAATCGAACGGCACTGTGCTTTCTCGCCGCCCGGATTTCCAGGTCCATCGCCGCCTACTTCCAGCTCCAGTTGGGCATGTAGTTGTTGCCCGCATGGGTCAACTGCTGCTGATGCGTGCCATCGGCCAGCATGGACCAGATTTCTGTGTGCCCGCTAATTGTACGCTCAAAAACGATGTGCCTGCCATCGGGGGACCACGATGGAAAATCGTTGCTGCCCGACTCGTGCGTGGCCTGCAGCCAGCGCTTGCTGGCGATGTCCATTACGTAGATGTCCTGCCCGCCGGGATCGCCGGGGCCGTACTTGCGGTTCCAACTGAAGGTCAGCAGGCCGCCGTTGGGCGCCCAGGACGGCGACACCGCATAGCCGCTGTCGGTCATGCGCTGCACATTCGAGCCATCCTGATCCATCACGTAGATCTGCGGCAGGCCGGTGCGCCCGCTCACCCACGCAATCTGGTTGTTGGTTCGGGGATTCCACGCCGGCGAGGTATCGGTGCCAAACGCCGTAAGGCGGCGCAGGTTGCCGCCGCTGGCATCGGCCGCCCATATCTCGGGGCGCCCGGAACGGGCCGAGGAAAACGCGATCTTTGCGCCGTCGCTGGACCACGCCGGCGACTGATTGCTGCCGCCCGCCGTTCCGGCAGGGAAGCTCACCAGGCGGCTCAGGTCAAACGAGTACATCCGCACCGACCAGCCCCCATTATCCAGGGCCGCAAAGGCTACCCGGGAGTTGTCCGGCGAGATGCGCGGCGACAGAGCGATGGTCCCCAGATGCGTGATCTGCTGCTGGTTCTCGCCGTCGTAGTCCATGGACCAGATCTCCTTGGAGCCCGTCCGCGAGCTCACAAAGTAGATCTTCGTCTCGGCGATGCCGTTCAATCCGCCGCCCAGCCGGTAGATGATGGCGTCCGCGAAGCGGTGGGCGACGGTGCGCGCCATCTCCGGGCTGGCCGCCTCGTTGTACTGCTGGCCGAATACCTGGGGATTGGCGGTGTTCTTTGTGTCGAACAGCCATCCGTACACCGAGAGCCGGCCGTTGGTGGCCGACAGCGCTCCAAAGGCCACCATGGCGGCGTTGGCCGGATCGGCCGACCACTGCCCCAGCACGATCTCGCTGGGCGCGCCTGGCGTGGCCTGCGGCAACTGGGTCTTCGAAACCATCTCAAAGATTCCGGCGCTGTCGAGGTCGTTGGCCAGCGTGGCGTCGAAGACTGTCTTGAGTGTGGGCGTCTGCGGATCGCTGCCCACCGGCTTGAAGTCGGCAGCCGCCAGCCGTATGGTGGCGTTGCTCAAATTCGTTCCGGTGTGGACCCAGTCCTGCGCACGGCCTGGGGCAGCAAAAATAGCGAGAACAATAAGAACTGGGGCAAGCGCACACAAAAGGGCATTCGATTTCATCGGAGCAGCATTCCTTCCCGGGGATAAGAATCCATGAGCGCGTACCGTCGCTTTAGTATCAGACGATAATTCTAAGCTATGGTTGTTTCGATTCGGCATTGCGGCTCCGTGAATCGGCCGTGAGCGCCGCCGGGCATCGGATTCAGGGGCCCGGTTTGCCGATCCAGCCGAACTAATACTCACAATAATAGGAGACCTTGAGCGTGCTCTGCTTGTAGTCCGGCGGGAGAGAACCGAAGGTGTCAACGCGCTGCACGCCGCGCATGCAGGAGCGGTCCAGTGTCGTGCTCCCGCTCGACCTGTCGATGGAGACGCCGCTCGGGCTTCCGTCCCGGCTGATGGTAAACACCAGGTAAACCCGCGTGGTGCGCGGCGTGCGCGGATCCACCTCCTGGCGGTACCAGGAGTTCGCCATCTTGCGGTTGATCTGGTCCACGTACCACCCGAAGCGGCTGGCAAAGTCGCTGTCGCCCACGTTGGCCGGCCCGTTCGACGCCGTCTGCGGCTGCACGGAACGCGGCATGATGGACCCCGCCTGTTCTCCGTACTGCGCCGTATTCTGTTTGGCGGGAGCCGGATTCTTGATTGTTTTGGGCGTGGTTACAGTTTGCGGCTTGGCCTTCTTGCTGGCGATCTCGATAGCATCCTTCTCCGCCTGCCGCTGCTGCTTCTGGTTGGCTTCGGCCGGCGCCTGGCTGGGAGTCTCGGTGGCCAGCACGTTCTGGTTGATCTGGTCGGCGGGTAAGGGAAGCGCGCTCGAAACCAGGTTCACCTGCATGGCGCCGCCCGCGCCCTGGTTGCCCCACAGGTCATGATGAAACAAGCCCAGAATCCATCCGTAGTACAGGAGCAGCCCGCCCAGTACCACGTGAAGCACGATTGCGCCAAGCGCAGGTCCGCCGATGGGCTCCGGCGTGATCTCCCGCTCCAGTCGCGCGCCTTCAAGGATGCTCAGCATGGTCTGGCTTGAACTACTCCCCGCTCCCCGGCTTGGTCTCCACCGGCTGGGTCACAATGGACACGTTCGTAATTCCCGACGACTTGACCGCATCCATCACCGTGGCAAAAGCGCCGAAAGGAACCCGCTCGTCGCTGCGCAGATAGATGGCCTGATGGGTCGGGTCCGCGGTGCCCTTCCTGAGGGCCTGCGGCAGGTCGTGGATGTTGATCGTCTGGTCGTTCAGATAGATGTTCTGGTCGCGGTCGATCGTCACCACCATCCGCTGCTCGGTGATCTGGTTGACGGTCCGCGTCTTCGGTACGTTGACCTCGATACCCGATTGCAGCACAGGCTCGGTGATCATAAAGATCACCAGCAGCACCAGCACCACGTCCACCAGCGGCGTGATATTGATGTCGGCGAGCGAACTCCGCGTCTGCCCGTTATTCGTGGTAAATGCCATCGCCTCAACTCCAGCCCGTACGGTTGTCCAAAAGCCCCGCCCCCATGCAATGGCTTAGCGCTGGGGGCCGCGTTCCAGATCCCGGCCCGCTTCCGGAGTGCGCGGCGGACCGACTTGAACCGGTCCCGTGGTCCGCACCGGAATCTCCTCAAGCGAGTTCATCAGTTCGCGGCAAAAGTCGTCCGTGGCGGAGGCAAAGACCCTGACGCGCGCCACAAACTGGTTGTAGGCCACCAGCGCCGGAACCGCCACAAACAATCCCGCCGCCGTCGTGATGAGCGCCTCGCTGATGCCCGGCGCAACCGCGCGCAGCGTTGCCGAACCAGCCGTGCCAAGTCCATGGAAGGCATCGACGACGCCCATCACCGTTCCAAACAACCCCACGAACGGGCTGGTGGCGGCAATCGTCGCGAGCCACGTCATCCGCCGCTCCAGCGATGTAATGGCCTCGCTCGCCGCGGTCTGAGCGCTGCGCTCGAGCGGCGTCAGGTTGATGGGCGGGCCCGATCCCCCGGTCTGCCGCTTGTAGGTGGCGTATACATCCTCAAACACCTGTGCCAGGGGGCTGTTCGGGGTCTCCTCGGCAAATGAGGCGATCTCCTGCAGCCGCTTGGCGTTGCGGAAGGCGCGCACGAACTTCCGGCTTTCCGTAGTTGCCTTGCGAAAGGCCGCCCACTTGGCCAGGATCAGCGTCCAGGAGTACAAACTGGCAATGAGCAGCAGTACGAGTACGCCGATGGCGATCGGCCCGACGTTGCTCATCATCTCGCCAAGCGCCGTGAAACCCTGCAACCCGCCCGTTGGGGCCGAGCCGGCGTCAGTCTGCAAAATCAGTGCGAAAGCCGTAGTAAGAATGGCCGTTCTCCTCAATATTTACGGTATCAGACCCCAATCGAAGCCTAGAAGTACCCACTTCGATGCCCCTTATCCATCTCGATGCTTATTTTCGGCCCGCGGCCTTTCCTCTCATCCCCAACTGCCGTCGTTCATGCTATGCTGCGCTCGGATTGCTGTGTTTCGGGTGCCCCTCACATGCTCGTTGAACTGCGCGCTGAAAACTACGCCGTCATCGACCACGCCATCGCCTCCTTCGGCCCGGGTTTGAACCTGCTCACGGGCGAAACCGGCGCGGGCAAGTCCATCCTCGTCGACGCGCTGGCCCTGCTGATGGGCGGCAAGGGTTCTGCCGACCTGGTCCGCCACGGTGCGGAGAAGGCCGTCGTCTCCTGCGTCTTCGAGTCCACGCCCGCCGCAGAAGCCATTCTTGAGGTCAACGGCATCGACGCCGAGGGCGCGGAGATCATCCTGCGCCGCGAGGTGCTGGCCAGCGGCAAGGGCCGCGTCTTCGTCAACAATCAGGCCGCCACCGTGCAGGTGCTCAAACAGCTCGCGCCGGAGCTGGCCCTGGTTCACGCCCAGGCTGAGACTCTCCAGTCCTTCGATCAGACCCAGCAGCGCTCGCTGCTCGACCGCTTCGGCGGCATCAACGCAGAGCCCGTCGAAGAGTCCCACGCCCACTGGCGCGCCGCCGTCGACAAGCTCAACGAGCTGCTCCACGGCGAGCAGGACCGGCTGCGCATGGTCGATCTGTGGAGCTACCAGCGCAAGGAGATCGAGGACGCGCATCTCACCGCCGGCGAAGACGAGGCCCTGGAGACCGAAAAGCGCGTCCTGGCCAATGCCGAAAAGCTGTATGCAGCCGCCGAAGGGGCCTTCGACCTGCTCTACGAGGGCGGCTCCTCGGCCGAAGTGGCCCTGCGCGCGGCTCTCAAGAACGTCGAAGAGCTGGCCAAGTACGACGGCCGGTTTACGGAGTCCGCCCAGTTGCTCGCCTCGGCTCGCGCCACCATCTCCGACCTTGCCGCCACCCTGCGCGACTACGCCGAGGGCATCAACGCCAGCCCGGAGCGGCTAGCCGAGATCGAAGACCGCCTGGCGCTGCTCGACCGGCTCAAGAGGAAGTACGGCAAGACGGTCGTTGAGGTGATCGCATTCGGCGAGGACGTGGCTCGTAAGTTGAGTGAAGTCGTGGACCGGGACGAGATTCTTAAAGCGTTACGTGCGGAAGCTGACGCCGCCGCCCAGGCCTACCGCGCCGCTGCAACGGCCCTCACCGCGAGCAGAAAAGCCGCCGCCGCCAAGCTAGCCAAGCTGGCCGAGGCCCAGATCAACTCGCTTGCCATGAAGGTCAAGTTCGACGTTGCCGTTGCCTCGACCGAGGCCACCGCGCACTGGACTGCCGCGGGCTGGGACGAGGTAACCTACCTGATCGCCACCAACGCCGGCGAGCCGTTGAAGCCCCTGGTAGAAATCGCCTCCGGCGGCGAGTTGAGCCGCATCATGCTGGCTCTTAAGGTAGCGGTAGAAGAGACCTCCGCCAAATCGAAGAAGATGCCAACGCCGAGAACGCTGGTCTTCGACGAGATCGACATCGGCATCGGCGGCCGCGCCGCAGAAGCCGTGGGATCGAAGCTCAAGGCCCTGGGCCGAGGCCAGCAGGTTTTGTGCGTCACCCACTTGCCGCAGATCGCCGCCTTCGCCGACCAGCACCTGGTGGTAGAGAAGCGCGAGCAGGACGGCCGCACCAAGACCCAGATCCGAGTTCTCGACGACCGCGCCCGGACGCACGAGGTGGCCAGAATGCTGAGCGGCGCTAAGGTGACGGACGCCAGCTTGCAGCACGCGGCGCAGATGATTGCGGCCAGCCGGTGACGGATGTATATCACTCAGCAGTTATTGCGGGAGATAATCGCAATCTGTGCTGGAGCGATGGCTATTCTTCGCTCAATTCACCCGAAGCCTCTATCTAATGGAGGGGGCGACAAGGGCGCCATACAAGAATCAGTTGGTGGCGAGGCTATGTTATTTGGGTCTTGGCATCTTTGCGTTGATAGTTGCGTATTGCACTTACTCCGAAGGCCATTGATCAGACATGCGTATGCCGGGTCCTATTTTGGCAATTAAGATAGCACCAATTCCAACCGACGCCGCCGAGCGCTTTTCCTTCTTCGGTTCCGCGTCGGGCACAATGGCACGCTCATGGGAATGCAATAAAGCTTTGAGTCCCTCCGGCAACGCTGAGAAGGGAACCGCTAGCCGAAGGTCGTCGGCGTTCAGTTCGCGAACCTCGCCATCCCAATTCGTCAATGGTTTCGGTCTGCCATACTTGCTCGGTCGGCTACCCAAACAACTCACTATGCGACCCAAGCCGCGCCAGCCACAATCTCTCTTCATCTGGCTTCTTATAGATCAGAAGCAAATCAGGCTTCACATGGCACTCGCGGAAGCCGTTCCAATCACCAACAAGCTCATGATCGCGGTGACGAGGCTCCAGCAGTTGATCGTCTGCTAATGCGGTTAACACCGGGACTAGGTCATCATCGAGTGTCGCCCGGTGCTGGCCTTTGGCTTCCCGTTTGTAGTCGCGCTTGAATGCAGTGGACCGCTCAATCTTCCGCATGGAGGTCGTCCGTAAGCGCCTTCACGCTCTTGAAACTCTTTCCCTTGCCGGCTTCGAGTTCCGCCATTGCCTTGCGCGTTGTCGCGTTGGGGACACGGACCTCGAAGGGGAGGCGCTTCTCGTCGGCCACGCGCAGCATCATCAGCCGGATAGCGTCGGAGATCGAGAGGCCCATCGCCTCCAGCGCATCGGCGGCGCGCTCCTTGGTTCTGGTATCGATCCGGGCGCGGACGTAGGTGTCGGCGGTTGCCATGTTGGACCTCTACCTACGATTGTAGTCACAACGAGGCTACAGTGCAAATAGGAGACCGGCCTCGAAAGGAGGGGGATTCATCGGGCTTTCTCTGTCCTCTGCCAAGCTGTTGCAGCCGCAAGCTATACTGGCTCCCAAATCTCACTCGGGAAACCCTGTTGCACTCTCGGGGAGAGAATCCGGGCAGGCAAACTTCTAAGGAGCGCTACTATGCGGATGGATCAACTCACAACGCGTCGCACCAATCTATGGCGGGCTGGCCTGCTGGCAGTTCTGGCTGCATGTTCTGTCCTCGCCACCGCCAATCCAGCCAGCGCGCAGCCGGCCAACGGAGAAGCCCCGAACCCCAAGACCTTTCCCTATCGCGACCTGACCAAAGAGCTGGCCAACAAGATGGCCGGCACTTACACCGTCACTACCGTCGGCGATGTGCTTATGGTCGAGCCGGTCAGCAAGGAGATCGATCCGCGCATCCAGAAGATCCTGCACGACGCCGATACTACCGTCGGCAACATGGAAGTGAACATCATCGACCGTCGCGACTGGACCACTGGCTTCAGCGAGAACTTTGCGCCCATCGAGACCGCGTGGGACGTGAAGGCTCTGGGCTTCAGCATGATGAACGGGGCCAACAACCACACCTTCGACATGGGAGAAGAAGGCTCACGGTCCACATTTAAATACCTGGCCGAGCAGGGAATTCCGCTGGCCGGAGTGGGACCGAATCTGGCCACCGCGCGCATGCCCGTCTTCCAGCTCACGCCCAAGGGCCGTGTGGCGATGATCGGCGCAGTGGGCGGCTTTATGAGCACAGGCATCGCCAGCGACAAAGACGGCAATATGGGCCTCGAGCGCTGGGGATATAACCCGGTGCGCTCCACTACATGGAACGTGGTGACGCGGGAGCAGCTTGAGTATCTGCGCGGGATGCGCGACCAGATTGTGGCCCGGCGCGATGAGTTGAAGGACTCGGCCGCGATTGCTGTGCCGAAGAACGATCCTGATCGCGTGCAGTTGTTCGGCGCAAACTTTATGGCCGGGCCAAAGATCGGCGAGTACTACTACGAGATCAACAAGCAGGACCTCGATGCCAACCTCGCCGCCATCCGCAACGCCAAGGAGTACGGCGACTTTGCCATCTTCCAACTCCATGCGCACATGGCGCCCAATGCCTACCAGTCGGTGTACGTCGGTCACTATCCCAGCCAGTTCATCACCGACTTTGCTCACGCGCTCATCGACAACGGAGCGGACATCTTTCTGGGCAGCGGCCTGCACTCGATGCAGGGAATCGAAATCTACAAAGGCCGGCCGATCTTCTACGACCTGGGTGAGTTTGTGCTGGAGGAGATTCGCATCGACAGGCCGGACATCCCGAAGGGCCAGACTTCGGTCGAGGCCGACGAGCTGGTCAAGCAGCGGCTTCAGGAGCCGCACGTACTGATGGCGGTGATGGCGACGTCAAAGTATCAGGACGGCAAGCTGGTGGAGGTTCGTCTGCAGCCCGTGGATCTTGGCGTGGGCCAGAAGCGGCCGTGGTCGAAGATGGGCATTCCGCAGATTCCCACGGCAGAGATGGCGCAGGAGATTCTCACCAAGCTACAGGAGTACTCAGAGCCTTACCACACGAAGATCGACATCGAGAACGGAGTGGGAATCATCCGCGTGCCGGCCGATGCCACCGTGCCGGTGGGTGGTGGAATCCGCGCCGCTGCGGCGAAACCCTAGCGGATTGCGCCGCGTCGCGATCAATGCACCAGCGCCATCGTAATGTGATTTACCGCGAACGCAGCTCCGTACGCCAGCACCAGCATGTACACGAACTGAAGCGCCGGCCACTTCCAGCTATTCGTCTCCCGGTGCACCACGGCGATGGTTGAGGTGCACTGCATGGCGAAGGAGAAGAAGATCATCAGCGCCAGCGCGCCGCCGAGCGTCAGGTCCTGGTGCAGCGCGGTGTGCAGGCCAAGGCCCTGCGTGGCGGGATCGCTGCCGTAGAGCGTGCCCATGGTGCTCACCATGACTTCGCGCGCCAGCACGCTGGAGACGAGGCCGATGCCGATCTTCCAGTTGAATCCGAGCGGCGCAATGGCGGGCTCTATGAGGTGGCCCAGCCTGCCGATGACGCTCTGGGCAAGGCTTGGCGCATTTAGCTGTCCACTTGCGGTCTGAATGACCGGCAGATGCGCCAGCACCCACAGGGCAAGCGTGACGCAGAGAATGATGAATCCCGCGTTCTTGATGAAGATCCGCGAACGGTCGAGCAGCCTGAGGCCCAGCGATTGCAGCGAGGGCCGGCGGTACTGGGGCAGCTCCAGGATGAACGGCGTGTCGCTGGACTTCAGGATCGAGCTCTTGAGCAGCCGCGCCGTTGTAAATGCCGCTACGAAGCCGGCAACGTAGAGGCCGAGCATGGTCAGCGTCCGCAGTCCGATGAGCCCGTGCAGATAGGTGGTGTTGGGAATGAAGGCGGCGATCAGCAGCAGGTACACGGGCAGACGCGCCGAACAGGTCATGAAGGGCGTCACCAGAATCGTCGCAATGCGGTCGCGCTTGTTCTCAATGGTGCGCGTGGCCATGATGGCCGGAACCGCGCAGGCGTAGGCCGAGAGCAGGGGAATGAAGGCCTTGCCGTTCAGCCCGATGGTGCGCATCACACGGTCGGCGATGAGCGCGGCGCGGGCCAGATAGCCGGAGTCTTCGAGAATCCCGATAAACAAGAAGAGCAGCAGAATCTGCGGCAAGAAAACCAGCACCGAGGAGATGCCCTGCCAGATGCCGTCCACCACCAGGGACTGCAGCCAGCCGATGGTGATCAACGGCCTGACAAAGCCGCCTATAGTTGTCAGCAGATCGCCAAAGCCGTCGGAGAGCGGCTGGCCGATGGCGAACACCGACTCAAACACCGCCACCACCACCAGCAGAAACAGCAGCGGTCCCCAGATGCGATGCAGGAGAATGTCGTCGATCTTGCGGGTCGACTCGGCGGACAGCGGTGCGTGATAGCCGGTGCGGCGGCTGACCTGCGCGGCCCACTTGTGGGTGCTTGCGGCGTTGCCCAGCACCGGCAAGTCTAGCGGCTGCGAGGGCTCGTCGTAGGTTTGCCTATTGAGGAAGCGCGTCACCGCGTCGAGGCCCACGCCGTTGACCGCGCTGATCCGCGCCACCGGCGCGCCCAGTTCCCGCGAGAGTTCCAGCGGATCGACGCGTCCGCCGCGGGACTCCATCAGGTCGGTCATGTTGAGCAGCACCAGCGTCGGCAAGCCTACGGCCAGCACCGGCGCGGCGAGCATCAGTTGCCGCGTCAGGTGCAGGGAATCGAGCACCAGCAGTACCACGTCCGGCTTCGGAGTTCCGGGCATTACGCCGCGAAGCACATCCACGGCCACGCGCGCATCTTCTGAGTACGGAGTCAGCGAGTAGATTCCCGGCAGGTCTATCAGCGTCAGGTCGTCGCGGCCGACTCCGGCCATCAACCCCATTCGTTGCTCCACGGTAACGCCCGGATAATTCGCAACCTTCTGGCGCAACCCGGTGAGCTTGTTGAAGAGCGTGGACTTGCCCGCGTTGGGCGGCCCGATCAGCGCGACGGTCTTCACCTGGCCGGTTCTGGCGGGGGCCACCGCGCGCGGTGTCAGGTTCTCTGGATCGCAGCAACCACGGCTCATCGCGCGACCTCGGTCTCTGCAGGCGATTCAACCGCGGAGCGCAGTGCGGCAGAGCTCTCCTTGCGAACGCGAATGGAGGAGGCGGTTTCATGGCGCAGGGCGATCTCCATACCGTCGATGGCATAAACGGTAGGATCGCCGGCCGGCGCGCGGCGCAGCGCCGCGATCCGCGTATCGGGCACAAAACCCATGTGCATCAGATGATTCTGCACGGACTCGGGAAGGTCCAGCGCCAGCAGGACACCGCTTTCCCCGATTGCTAACTCGCTCAGAAGGCTCAACTTCCGGACCTCGTCCTGCCTCCGCTGGGGAGGACTTTACACAAATGCGACCGTATTGGTCGGATTTCAGTATACGGCCATCTTCCTGGGTTCTGCAACCGCGACTCCGATCCGTGCCGCAGAATCGAACGGGCAGCGCCTCGTCGCGGGGGCAAAAAGAAGCGGGGCGCCCGAGAGCGCCCCGCCTGTTAGGGGATGAACCCCGACCGGGTCATCCCGTGTTGACTTAGAAGTTGACGCGCATGCTCATCTGCAACTGACGCGGCTTGTTTACCTGGTAGGAAACCGCTCCGTAGCCGCCGCCATTTACCGAGGGCCCCGGAGGTGCGAACTGCACGCGGTTCATGATGTTGAAGAATTCAACCTTGAACGCCAGGCTTGCCTTCTCGAAGATCGGCGTTGACTTGCCGATAGCCATATCGAAGTTCTTCTGGCCGTCGCTGCGGAGGGTTGGGTCTACGCGGGGCTCGTTACCGAACTGGTAGCCGTTGTAGTAGTTGGTGCCCGCAAAGGGACTGGGCGTGCCGTTGGAAAGAGTGCTCTGGTTGACCGCGGAGAAGCAACTGGTGTTGAACCAGGCGCCGGCCTTGACGCGGGCCAGTCCTGATCCGCCGATCTTTGGGCTGCAGCCAGGCACCATCATCGGACGCATCGTGCCTCCGCCGTAGTTTCCAAGCTGGCCGCCGTTGGCCGAGGCCAGAAACACCGGGAAGCCGGACTGGAAGGTGGTGATTCCGTTCAGGCTCCATCCGGAGGCGACGGTATTGGCAATTCCGTTCAGGCTATTGGCGTACTTCTGCCCCTTGCCGAACGGCAGCTTCAAGACGTAGCTGAGAACCATGCGATTGGTAACGTCGTAGCTGATCAGCGAGTACTCGCCGCCCAGGTTGTTCCAGTCCTGAATGCCGCCGTTGCCGCTGCCGCCCTGCGTAGTTGCCTTGGACTCAAGGTAGCTCGCCTGGGTGTCGGTGTCGCCCTGGTTCTTTGCATGGGTGTAGTTGCCGCTGATGACGCCGTTTGCGCCCATGCGCTTTTCAACCTTCACCATGAAGGCCGAGTAGTTTTCGATGGCAAAGTAGCCCAACGAATCCGAGACGTTGTTGTAGTAGGGGTATTGCCGCAGGCACTGGCCCAAGGCAACGGTGAGGCCGTTTGCGGCAGCGCAAGCGGACTTGACCGCCAACGCCGCGCCCTGCGCGTCGTTGCTGTCGGCCAGCTCGTTCAGGTTGTGGTTGCCCTGCTCGGGCAGGTTAATGCCCTTGAGGCCGGAGTAGCTGACTTCCACCATCGTATTGCCCTTGAACTGATGGCTAAGCGCAGCGTTCCAGTGTTGAGTCCAGGGATAGGGCTGGTAGGGAACCGCTCCGGTGATGCTCTTGTTAAGGAAGCTGGTTTTGCTCACCAGGGCTGGAAGGAACGGAACCCCACCAGTCATGAAGAGGGTGGGCTGGCTGCTGGCGGTGGCGTAGCGCCCCGGAGAGGCAGGGACTCCACCACCTGCGATGACGGTGGCCAGGTTGGTTTGGAATTGAACCGGGGCCGAGCCGGTGGAGTTGGACCAAGTGGCGGATGCGCCGTTCACGTAAGCACCGTTCGGGTTCCATCCGCCGGAGATATCGTTAGGCAGATAGGAGATGCCGTAGCCGCCACGAAGAACCGTGCTGGAGCTGGCGCGATAGGCAAAGCCAATGTTCGGTGCAAAAAGGTTGTGAACTGGATTTAGAGTGGTCCGGCCTGCGTAGAGCGAGCTGGCCACCATGGCTTCGGTTCCAAGTATGCCCGTGGTTGGCTCAGTGGCATTCGGCAGCAGGACGGCCGCTCTGTTCTGCCGTTCGGCAACCGCGCCGGGAAGCTCGTAGCGAAGGCCCGCGTTGATGGTCAGGCTGCGCGTGGCGTTCCATGTGTCGGTCAGATAGTAGCCCTGGTAGTACATGTAGGCCGCGGTTTCAATGGCCGACTTGAAGGTGCCGCTGGTGGAGTAGCCGAGGAGGAAGTTGGCCCACTCGTCTTTCATCCATGCGCTGTTGTTGTAGTTGAAGGAACCGGAGCCGCCGCCGTTGAAGCTGACGGAGCTCTGGTCCATCTCCCGGGCCTCGGCGCCGATCTTGAGGCTGTGCGAGCCCAGTATCTTGGTGAGCGATGCGCTGAAACCGTAGGTGTTGTACCAGGTGATGCCGTCGTTGGGGTAGTTGCCCATGTTGTAGAGGTTGTAGGTGCCGCCGCTGGCGTTCCATGCCGGCATCAGGTGAACATCCATCTGCGCGCCCAGAGTGGCAAAGTTGGTTCCGAACTGCGACTCATTGAGGTTAGTAGCCTCGGCTAGGTTCGGCGCGTACTGGCGCACGAAGTTCAGGCGAACATCGAGCACCGTGGTCGGGTTAAGGGTGATCGTATCTCCCACTACGGCCTGGGTGGTAAAGTAGCTGGCCTTTCCATCGTGGGTGGGCCATGTGGTGCCGTTACTCGAGGTGCCGTTCTTGTATCCGGTATCGAGGAACTCGTTGTGCGGTGAATCGACCGGGTTCCAGTAGGTATAGCGGCCGAAGATGCGCTGCCTGCTGCTCAGCTCATAGTCGACGCGGGCATTGTACTGGGTGTTGTTTTCTCCGAGCCCGGTGGCCAGAAACCAGTTGGAGGCGGCCAGCGTGGAGTTCGGCAGCGGATAGAACTGCTTCATGATGAGGTTGGTCGGGTCTCCGCAACTGCCCGTACCGAGGTTCGTGATGTAAGAGCCGCCGGAGGGGAAGGTCATGCCGTTGACCGTCTGGCCGGTGTACGGCGCGATGGTGCAGTTTCCGAGAGGATCGGCGGGGAGCCCGTTGGCGAAGACGCCGTTCTGAAGTGCCAGCGTTGGTACGTTGGTGGGCGTCAGGTTGCCGGTAAGTGCCTTGTAGGACTCCCAGGTGAACATGAAGAACACCTTGTTCTTAATGATGGGTCCGCTGGCCGAAGCGCCGTACTGGTTCTGATTGAAGACGGCGCGGGGGCTGCCCGCCAGGTTGCTGAAGTAGTCGTTGGCGTTGTAGTCGCGGTTCCGGTTGTACTCCCAGACCGACCCGTGCCATGCGTTGCCGCCGGTGCGGGTAGTCATGTTGACGACGCCGCCTGAGTAGCGCCCGAAGTCCGCGCCGGCATTGCTGCTGGCCACGTTGAACTCCTGAATTGCGTCCTGTGTGGGCACAAGGCCGATCACGTTGCCGCCCAGAAGGTTGTTGGCCACGCCGTCAATGTAGTTGCCGCTCTGGCCCTGGATTGCGCCGCCAATCTGGTAGTCGCCCCATCCAGCGCCGCCCGCGGTGCGCGTGCCCTGGTTGAGGCCGATGCCGCCCATTGCGCCGCCTGTGGGGACCACGCCGGGAGCCAGCGCGATGAGGTTCATTACGTTACGGCCGTTGAGCGGTTCCTCCTGCACCTGCTGGCCTTCGATCTCCTGGCTCAGCGAACTGGAGTCGGTTTGCAGCAGCGGCGCGGAGGTGGTCACCTGCACGGTTTCGCTCACATTGCCAATGGTCAAGGACGCATCGATACGGGTTGCGGACCCGACCTGCACCGGAATTCCGGCGCGCTCAAAGCGCTTGAAGTTGGCTTTCGAGACATCGATTTTGTAATCGGCAGGGACGAGGTTCACAAAGCTGTACTTGCCGCCTGAATCCGTCTGCGCCTTCTGGGCAACAGCGGTTGCGGTGTTCGTGAGGGTAACGGTAGCGCCCGGTACAACTGCGCCCGAGGAATCGGTCACGGTTCCAACGACCGAACCATAAAACGACTGGGCTTGCAGGGACGACGGCAGCATGGTGGCTGCGGCCACCAGCAGTGCCAGGGTCAGCAAGGCGGAAGTCAGCGCAGTGACCGACCTCTTCAACCTCATTCTGGGACATAGTGCCTTCAACATGTATGGTCCTCCAACAATCTCAATTGCAAATCGTTGCGGTTTTGTGTTCCGGGGTTACCGGTACACACCTATTGCCCAACGGAAAGGAAAGGGAAGCCGGACAACGCTGCCGACCCTAACAGCGCATAGCAATGCGGTCTAGTACATAACCGTTACGGTTTGGATAAGAGCTGGCTTGCTCTTTCAAATCAAAGCATTACAGTGCATGGTTACGAGCCGGACGCTCGTTGGGCCATGTTTGCAGGCCGGAGGCCGTTGCCGACCTGCAAGAAAATGCTCCAGGCTGAAGAGCTGACGCCGAGGATGGAGAGCGAGGATTTTGCAGCGAACGCGCTTTGCCGATGAAAGTAAACGACTTGCATTGTTCGGACTGAACCCCTCCTTCGTCAGCCCCACGCATTTTAGGGCAGGGCTCCCAGCGGCGGATCAGCTCAGACGGCGACGTTCGGTTTTGGTTAAGACCGCCCCGGATGAAGGAAGGATCAATTGCTGCTATGAGTTGCAAAAAACCTACGGCCACAACGGTCAGCCGGACAAGATAGGTTACGAACCGGCAGTTTTGATATAAGTCTTTCTTTCCATAGGCTCGAAGTTGTTGCTAGAATGAACCCGGGGGTCGGCAATTGCTGACAGGTCAGGGCGCAAGCACCCATGGCAGGGCCGATAACGCTCCTTGGTCGAGCGACCTGACCCAATCTGCGTCCGAGGCCATCCGAAACCAGCTTGAGCGGCTCCTTCGCGATCCCACCTTCCGAGGCAGCCATCGCTATAGCAACTTGCTCAGGTTTGTCGTGGAACGAACCTTGGAAGGAAAGTTGCAGGATCTCAAGGAGAGGTCGATCGGCATCGAAGTTTTTGGTCGAATCCCCGATTACGATACGAGCATCGACCCGACAGTTCGCGTCGCGGCAAACGAAGTCAGAAAACGGCTCGCGGTCTATTATGCAAAGCCCGGACAGGCGCGCGAGATCCGGATCGACATTCCGGTTCGCTCCTATGTGGCCGAGTTTGCCTTTCCCAGCGAGGATACCGCCTCGCATGAGCCTCCCGCTTCCCCAGTCGAAGCTTCCGCACCGGCCAGGCGCGCCTGGTTTCGCCGCCGGTGGCTCTTGGCGCCTGCGGCAGCGGTTGTCCTTGGTGTAGCTGCCTGGACAGCGCTGCGTCTCTTCACGCCAGTGCCGCCCATCGACCAGTTTTGGGCGCCCATGCTGAAGGGGGCCGGGCCGCTACTGGTTTGCATCAGTTCAGCTGGGCCGGAGTCGGTTGCGACACCTGCGGGGGCAACAGCCTCGACCGCTGCCAGTGCGCAACCCCTTCCTTCCACGCAAGCCCCTTCGCAGGACGTCAACGTCGCGGTTGGAATGATGGATCTGAACGCGATCAATAAAGTCGCAGTTTTCTTGCGGCACAATAACAAGGATTTTGTGGTGCGAGCCGCGCAGGGAATTACCCTGGCCGACTTGCACTCCGGCCCCGCGGTGCTTTACGGAAGTTATCACAACGAATGGTCCAGTCTTCTGCAAGGGGGTCTCCGCTTCCAATTCCGCGGCGAGGCGGACCCGCACTCGAGGTGGATCGAGGACACCGGCAATCCGGCGAACAGAAATTGGTCGATGGAGTTATCGGTGCCCTACGAGCAAGTGAGCAGCGACTATGCCCTGGTCACGCGCGCCCTGGACCCGAATACCGGACAATGGTGGATCGGGATCGGTGGACTGACCGGACATGCCACTCTTGCCATCAATCAGTTCTTGCTGGACCCGGAATCCATGTCCGGGCTCGTAGCCCATCTTCCAAGAGGATGGGACAAGAAGAACCTGCAAATCGTGCTCGCAATCAATGTGATCCATGGAAGCGCCGGAGCGGCGCACGTCGTCGCCAGTCAAGTCTGGTAACACGGCCTCTATAGCCCGCCTCAATTCCCCGCAAATTTGAAAGCGAGGACTCCCTCGCGAATAGCTCACGAACGGACCATTCCGGGTTGTGGCGTGCGTCATCTTTGCCGGTGCGCCGCATCACATTCGCTACCCCGCCTTCGCGCTCAGACTCAATCGTGGTGTGGTGCGTTTGCTCCCAACCATACGAGGCTGACTTGCATGACCGATCCCAAAAATCCTGTCGCTCCCGTCATCGTAGACGGTAATGAGGCGGCTGCTGCTGTTGCTTACCGACTCTCTGAAGTCATCGCCATCTATCCCATCACTCCTTCCTCACCCATGGCCGAATGGGCCGATCAATGGCGTTCGGAGGGCAAGAAAAATATCTGGGGCGCAATGCCCATCGTCGAAGAGATGCAGAGCGAAGGCGGCGCCGCAGGCGCGCTTCACGGCGCACTCCAGGCCGGCTGCTTCGCCACTACGTTCACGGCCTCGCAAGGCCTGCTGCTGATGATCCCCAACATGTTCAAGATCGCCGGCGAGCTTACGCCTGCCACCATGCACGTTACAGCGCGCACGCTGGCCACGCATGCTCTGTCGATCTTCGGCGACCACTCCGACGTGATGGCCTGCCGCTCCACGGGCTGGGCCATGCTGGCCTCGAACTCCGTGCAGGAGGTCGGCGACCTGGCTCTCATCGCGCAGATCGCCACGCTCGAGTCGCGCATTCCCTTCATTCACTTCTTCGACGGCTTCCGCACCTCGCACGAGGTGGGCAAGATCGAACCCATCGCCGACGAGACCATCCGCGCCATGGTCGATGACAAGTACCTCATCGAGTTCCGCAAGCAGGCCCTCTCGCCCGACCGGCCGTTCATTCGCGGCTCGGCGCAGAACCCCGATGTCTTCTTCCAGGCCCGTGAGGCCTGCAGCCCGTACCACGCCCGCGTGCCGGGCATCGTGCAGTCGGTCATGGACCGGCTGGCCAAGATCGTCGGCCGCGCCTATCACCTCTTCGACTACTACGGAGCCAAGGACGCCGATCGCGTCATCATTCTCATGGGCTCCGGCGCCGAAGCCGCCGAAGAAACCGTCGACGCGCTCAACGCCAAGGGCGAAAAGGTCGGCCTGCTCAAGGTTCGCCTGTATCGGCCCTTTGACGCATCGGCCTTCCTCGCCGCGCTGCCCGCGACAGTGAAGAAGATCGCCGTGCTCGACCGCTGCAAGGAGCCCGGCTCATCCGGCGAGCCGCTCTACCAGGACATCGTCACCGTCATCGCCGAAAACTCCGCCAAGCTGCCCTTCGCGGGCACTCCGGTGATCGTCGGCGGCCGCTACGGTCTCTCCTCCAAGGAGTTCACGCCGGCCATGGTCAAGGGCGTCTACGACGAGCTGTTGAAGGCCGCGCCCAAGAACCACTTCACCATCGGCATCGACGACGATGTAAGCCACACCAGCCTGAGCTACGATCCCGCCTTCTCAACCGAAGACCCGAAGACCGTGCGCGCGCTGTTCTACGGCCTCGGCTCAGACGGCACCGTCGGCGCAAACAAGAACTCCATCAAGATCATCGGCGAGCAGACACCGTATTACGCGCAGGGCTACTTCGTCTACGACTCCAAGAAGTCGGGCTCGATGACCACCTCGCACCTGCGCTTCGGGCCCAACCCGATCCGCTCCACCTACCTGATCTCGAAGGCCAGCTTCGTCGCCTGTCACAACTTCAGCTTCCTTGAGAAGATCGACGTGCTCGAAGCAGCCATGCCCGGCGCGGTGTTCCTGCTCAACTCGCCCTTCCCGGCCTCCGAAGTATGGGACCAGATGCCGCGAGCCATCCAGCAGGAGATTCTGCGCAAGAAGATCCAGTTCTACGTGATCGACGGCTTCAAGGTGGCGCAGGAGGCGGGCATGGGCTCGCGCATCAACACCATCATGCAGGTCTGCTTCTTTGCCATCAGCGGCGTGCTGCCGCGCGACGAGGCCATCGAGCAGATCAAGAAGGCCATCAAGAAGACTTACGGCAAACGCGGCGATGCGGTCATCCAGAAGAACTTTGCCGCCGTAGACGCCGCCCTGGCCCACCTTGAAAAGGTGGAACTGCCGGCTGCGGCCACTTCTACCTTCGACATGATTCCGTCCATCTCGCCCGCCGCGCCCGAGTTTGTGCGCAACGTGCTCGGCGAGATCGCCGCGGGCCGCGGCGACAAGCTGCCCGTCAGCGCTCTGCCGGCCGGCGGCGCGTTCCCCTCCGGCACCGCGCAGTGGGAGAAGCGCAACATCGCGCAGTCCATTCCGGTGTGGGATCAGGACCTGTGCATCCAGTGCGGCAAGTGCGTCATGGTCTGCCCGCATGCTGTCATCCGCTCCAAGGTCTACAGCCCCGCGCTGGCAGACAAGGCCCCGGCCACGCTCAAGTGGGCCAAGCCCAAGTGGAAGGGCATGGAGGAGGATCGTTACACCCTCCAGGTAGCCCCCGAGGACTGCACCGGATGCGCCGTCTGCGTCGAAGTCTGCCCGGTCAAGAACAAGTCCAACGCCAGCCGCAAGGCCATCAACATGGCTCCCCAGGCTCCGCTGCGCGCGGCCGAGCGCGACAACTGGGACTTTTTCGTCAGCCTTCCCGAAGTGGATCGCTCCAAGCTCTCCCACGGCACCGTCAAGGACGCGCAACTGCTGCAGCCTCTGTTTGAGTTCTCCGGCGCATGCGCGGGCTGCGGTGAAACGCCCTACATCAAGCTGCTCACTCAGCTCTTCGGTGACCGGCTTTACATCGCCAACGCCACTGGCTGTTCGTCAATCTATGGCGGCAACCTGCCCACCACGCCTTATACCCACAACACCTGCGGACGCGGCCCCACCTGGGCCAACTCGTTGTTTGAAGACAACGCCGAGTTCGGCTTCGGCATGAGAACCGCGCTCGATCAGCAGAGGAGCTTTGCCGAGACACTGGTCAAGCGCCTGGCTCCCACGATCGGCGACGATCTGGCAAGCGCGCTGCTGAGCGCACCGCAAAGCACCGAGCCGGAGATCGACGCCCAGCGCGAGCGAGTGAAGATCCTCAGCCAGAAGCTGGCCGCGATCGACAACTCCGACGCCCGCAACCTGGCCGCAATCGCCGACCACCTGGTCCGCAAGAGCGTCTGGATTCTGGGCGGCGACGGCTGGGCCTTCGACATCGGCTTCGGCGGCCTCGACCACGTTCTCGGCTCCGGCAAGAACGTGAACGTGATGGTCCTCGATACCGAGGTCTACTCGAACACCGGCGGACAGGCCTCCAAGGCCACTCCGCGCGGCGCCGTGGCCCGCTTTGCAGCCAGCGGCAAAACCGTCAGCCGCAAGGACCTCGCCATGGAGGCCGTCAGCTACGGCTACGTCTATGTCGCCCAGGTTGCTCTCGGCGGCAACGACACGCACGTCATCAAGGCCATGCAGGAGGCGGAGGCTCACAACGGCCCGTCGCTCATCATCGCCTACGCCAGTTGTATCGCTCACGGCTACGACCTGGTCCACGGGCTCGAGCAGCAGAAGCTCGCTGTCCAGTCCGGCTACTGGCCCCTGATGCGCTACAACCCACCGCTGCGCAACGACGGCAAGAATCCCTTCCAGTTGGACTCCAAGGCCCCCTCTATCCGGCTCAAGGATTACGCCTATCGCGAGGCCCGCTACACCATCCTTGCGCGCAGCAACCCCTCGCTGGCAGCCGAGCTGCTCAGCGAGGCTCAGGACGACGTAGAGCGCCAGTGGCGCGTCTACTCCGCCCGAGCCGCCATGCCCGGCCGCGGCGAGACACCGCACATCGCTCCAGAAGAAAAACCGGAAGACAAAGAGACTGCGGTCGTCTCTGCCGGAGGTGACGAATGATCGATCTTTCCATGAAGTACCTGGGCCTCGAACTCAGTGGCCCTGTTGTCGTTGGCTCCACGCCGCTCACCGACCTGCCGGAGAATCTGCGCCAGATGGAAGACTGCGGCGCTTCGGCCGTCATCTTTCCATCGCTCTTCGAGGAGCAGCTCGATCTTGAGGCGCAGGCCCTCGACGCCGATCTCTCCCGCGGCACCGAGTCCTTTGCCGAGTCGCTCTTCTATCTGCCTGAGCAGAGCGACTACCGCATGAGCCACGAGGTCTACCTCGAGCACCTGCATCGTGCCAGTCACGGACTCGATATTCCCGTCATCGCCAGCCTCAACGGAAATACGCCGGGCGGCTGGATCCGTTACGCCATCGATCTCGAACGCGCCGGCGCGGCCGCCATCGAGCTCAACACCTTCGCCCTGGCCACCGACGCCAGCCAGACCTCTGAGCTCATCGAAAATAATCTCGTCGAGCTGGTCTCAAGCGTCTGCAAGGCGGTCAAGATTCCCATAGCCGTGAAGCTCTCGCAGAACTTCACATCCCTGCCTGCTCTTGCCGCCCGCCTCGAACAGGCCGGCGCGGCCGGGGTGGTCCTCTTCAACCGCTTCTATCAGCCCGATTTCGACATCGAGGCTTTGGAAGTCAAGCCCACGCTCCACTTCTCAACCCCCTCGGAACTCCTGCCCCGCCTGCACTGGGCCGCCATCCTCTACGGGCATATCAAGGGCGACATCGGCATCACCGGCGGCGTGCACTCGGCCGAGGACGTGATCAAGGCCGTCATGGCCGGCGCAAGCATGACGTCGATCGTTTCCGCGCTGCACCTGCACGGCATCGGCCACATCGCCAGCGTGCTTCACGACCTGAATGTCTGGCTCGAAAAGCACGAGTGCAACTCGCTGGGCGAGATCCGCGGCTGCCTCAGCCGCCGCTCGGTCCCCGACACCTCCGCCTACGACCGTGGCAACTACATCAAGACCCTCAGCTCCTACAGCATGAAGCTGAGAACGACGCACTTCTAATCGGTGGTTTTGTCCAAGACGGCGCCTGCTTCGGCAGTCGCCGTTCTTTTTGCGCGCTTTCAAATCTGCAATTCTCCGACAATTCGCTCCAGCACTCTGCATGCTTCAGGCAGCGCCGCGGCTACGGCCTCGCTAAACCCCTCGCCCAGTTCCGTCGATCCCACGCCGACCGTAAGCAGCAGGGAACTGCGCGGCGCGACGCCATACAAATCGCAGCAGAGTTGAAGCAAGTGCGCCGCATCGTTGTGATGGGTTGCAACCTCTCCCGCATCCTGCGCGCTCTCAACCGGCGCAACGCGAACCGTGCCCGGAGCCGCTTCAACGGATGCGTCGAGAAACACCACCGACTCCGCCGCGGCGATCTCCTCGGCCAGTTCCGGGGTCCACTGGAGCCGCGCGATCACGTGCACGCCCGCATCGGCACGAAACCGCTCACGAGCCCATTGTGCGAGCCACGGACCAAGGCCATCGTCACCGCGCAGAGAGTTTCCGCAGGCGAGAATCAGGCAGCGGCATTGAGGCGCGTCCATCTTGACTATCTGTGATCCGCTTGTGCCACGAGCCGAACGCCCAGTGCGGTGCAGACCCGGCTTACCGTATCGAAGCGAGGTTCGGTACCCGGACGAAGCGCCTTATAGAGTGCTTCCCGCGTGATGCCTGAGGCACGGGCTATCTCCGTCATGCCACGCGCGCGCGCTATGTCGCCCAGCGCGGCAGCCAGGAGGCCAGGGTCGTTGGCCTCCAGAATATCGGTCAGATAAGCGGCGATCGTCTCTTCGTTGTCGAGATACGGGGCCGCGTCGAATTCGGGCAACGCATCGACCTTGATTCGCTTGTTCATCGCTGCTTCTCCTCTTAGTCCAGCAGGGACGCAAGGTGCTTTGCCCGCTGAATGTCCTTCTTTTGTGTTCGTTTTGACCCTCCGGCCAGCAGAACAATCCATTCGCTGCCTCGGCGGGTAAAGTAGATCCGCCAGCCTGCCCCAAGGTGAATCCGCATTTCGGAGACTCCCTCGCCTACCGGCTCGACATCCCCAAGAAGGCCGCGCTCAAGACGTTTGATGCGAGCAACTATTACGCCACGCACTGTGGCGTCTGTCAGAGCGTCGAGCCAGGCGGTGAATTGAGGAAGGGGCTTCACCCTGAACATACTTCTACTGTAATCGAGCGATTACACACTGTCAAGATCGATGAGAGAGAGCAGATAGTCCCGGAGCACGCGGCGGGGTCATGATCGACTCAGCATTTCAGGGCAAAACGTTGCCCCGGGTCTCGATTCTGAGACCCGGGAGAGGTAAAACGCAAATCCAGCAGGAAAGGGAAGACGGCTAGCCTTGCACGACCCGGTCCACGACCTCGCCATCGGAGCTCACCAGCTCCACCTTCAGCGGCATTTGGCCGAAAGCGTGGGTCGAGCAGCTCAGGCACGGGTCGAACGTCCGCACCACCGCCTGAATCCGGTTCAGCGCGCCCTCGGTGAACTTGCCCTTCTTCACATAAGCCCTTGCCGCCTGCGTCACGCCCAGATTCATGGCTCTGTTGTTGTGGCCGGTGGCGATCATCAGGTTGGCCCACACGATCTTGCCGTTGTCGTCCACCTTGTAGTGGTGGTGCAGCACACCCCGAGGCGCCTCTGCCTGCCCGGCGCCTTCCTGGCGATTCACTCCCGCCGCCGCGCGCACATGCTTGTCCAGAATCTTCGGATCGGCCAGGATCATCTCGATCATCTCGATCGCGTAAAGCATCTCCACCAGCCGCGCATGGTGGTAGTGGAACGAGCTCTCCACAGGCCGGTGCGACAACTGCTTGAACTCCTTCAGTTCTTTGTCGGCGTGCTCCGTGCCCATGTTCGACACGATGTTGAGCCGCGCCAGCGGACCCACGCGATAGCAACCCTCCGGATAGCCCAGCGGCTTGTAATACGGGAACTTGGTAAAGCTGTAGGGCTCTACTGCCTCGCCGATCACCTGCGTAAAGCGGATCGCCGAGATGTCGTCCTCGATGGTGTAGCCGGCCTGATCGATCAGCCGCAGGTTGCCGTCGGTATACACCGCCGAGCCGTCGCCGTCCACCATGCCCAGATAGTTCGACCCGAAGTTGGCGAAGACCTCGATCTCCTGCTTGAACTGTCCGGCGATCTGCTTGTAAGCCGCCAGGGCCATCTGCGTATCCCGCATCGCCTCGGGCAGCATAGCCAGAATGCTGTCGCGCTTCTCGCCGGTAAGCGGTTCGGTGACGCCGCCGGGCACAACCCATCCGGTGTGGATGCGCTTGCCGCTGAGCAGCTCGATAATCGTTTGTCCGATGCGGCGCAGCGCCACGCCTGCCCTGCCCAGCACCGGAGTAGCCGCGGCCACGCCCAGCACATTGCGCGTCGCCGGGTCCGACTCCATGCCTAGCAGCAGGTCCGGCGAGGCCAGATAGAAGAAGCTCAGCGCATGGGACTGCAACAACTGCGCCAGATTCAATACCCGCCTCAGTTGCGCCGCCGTGTGCGGAATCCGCACCGACATGATTGCCTCGCAGGCCTTGGCCGAGGCCAGCAGGTGCGACACCGGACAGATGCCGCACACCCGCGCCATCAGGCTCGGCATTTCGTAGTAGGGCCGGCCCTGGCTGAAGCGTTCAAAACCGCGCACCTGGGTCACATGAAAGTGCGCATTTTCTACCGCGCCCGCGTCGTCCAGCATGATGGTGATCTTGCCATGGCCTTCGAGACGCGTTACGGGATCGATCGTGACAGTCCGGCTCATCTTCAGGCTCCGAAGCGCGTCAGCGCGGAAATATCGAGCGGCGTGCCCGCGATCAGCGCGGTCAGCGCGGCGTGAAAGGTCTGGGCAGAGGGCGGGCAGCCGGGCAGGAACACATCCACCTTCACGAACTCGTGAATCGGTCGCACGATCGGCAGCAGCTTGGGCAGCCCAACCGCCGGAATCTGCTGCTGCAGGCACGCGTTCTCAATGTAGGCCCGGTTCAGAATCGCCGCCGGCCCGATCGCGTTGCGCATGGACGGCACGTTGCCCGTCACCGCGCAGTCGCCCATCGCCACCAGCGTCTTGGTGTGGGCGCGCACCTTGCGGATCTTCTCAAGATCGGCTTCGGAGGCCACCGCGCCTTCGACCAGCGCAATGTCCACCTCGTCCGGATACTCCCGCGCATCGACCAATGGGCTGTAGACCAGGTCGATCAACTCGGCCAGCTCGAGGACCTTCTCGTCCATATCGAGAAACGACATGTGGCACCCCGAGCAGCCGTCCAGCCACACCGTCGCCAGTTTCAGTTTGCTCATCACGCGTTCCTCATCAGGTTCAAGTACGGCAGGAACTCAGGCTTCTTCGGGTGCGGCGAGCCGACCCGCGCCTTGTTGAACAGCGCGCCTGTCGGGCACACCTCCACGCATTTTCCGCAGGCCGTGCAGGTGCTCGATCCCCAGGCGTCGTTGAGGTCCGTTATCACCAGGCAATCGGTGCCTCGGCCCATAATGTCCCAAACGTGCGCTCCCTCAATCTCCGCGCACACCCGTATGCAGCGCTGGCAGAGAATGCAGCGGTTGTGGTCCACCGTAAAGCGGATGTGCGAGGCGTCCACCTCGTAGCCGGCGTTGCGGTAGGGCAGCCGGATATGCGTCAGCCCCATCGACTGCGCCATCGCCTGCAGCTCGCAGTGGTTGTTGGCCACGCAAACCGAGCAGACGTGGTTGCGCTCGGCAAACAGCAGCTCCAGAATCGTCCGCCGGTGCTTGCGCAGCCGCTCGGAGTCTGTAACCACCTGCATGCCTTCCTGCACCGTGGTCACGCAGGCGGGCAGCAGCTTCGGCGATCCCGCCACCTCCACCAGACACAGCCGGCACGCGCCCACATCGCTCAGCCCTTCGAGGTGGCAGAGCGTGGGAATGGGAATGTCGTTCTCCCGCGCCACCTCAAGCAGTGTCTGGCCGGCCCGCGCGCTTACCTCGCGTTCGTCGATGGTCAGAGTTTTGACATCGGTATCCGGGCTCATGCCGTCACCTCCTCGGCGTGGCTCACCTTGCATACGCCGGCCGGGCAGCGCTTGTGCTTAATGTGCTCGATGTACTCGTTGCGGAAGTACTTGAGCGTGCTCAGCACGGGGTTCGGAGCCGTCTGGCCCAGCCCGCACAAACTCGTCTCCTTTACCGTCACGCACAGGTCCTCGAGCATTTCGAGGTCCTCCATGCTGCCGTGCCCGTCGGCGATGCGCGTCAGCAGCGTGTGCATCTGCGCGGTTCCGGCCCGGCAGGGAACGCACTTGCCGCAGGACTCGGTCATGCAGAACTCGACGAAGAACCGCGCCACGTTCACCATGCACGAGGTATCGTCCATCACGATCATGCCGCCCGAGCCCATGATCGAGCCCATCTTGAGCAAAGCGTCGTAACTGACGCCCACGTCGAGCATGCTGGCTGGAATGCATCCGCCCGATGGCCCGCCCGTCTGGACAGCCTTGAGTTTGTGCCCGCCCGGTACGCCTCCGCCGATCTTCTCGATGATGTCCCGGAGCTGAATGCCCATGGGCACTTCTACCAGCCCGGTGTTGGCGATCTTGCCGGTCAGCGCAAAGACCTTGGTGCCCTTGCTGCGCTCCGAGCCCATGTTGTGGAACCACTTGCCGCCGTTGCGGATGATCGGAGCAATGTTGGCGTAGGTCTCCACGTTATTGATCAGCGTCGGCTTGCCCCACAACCCGCTCGAGGCCGGATACGGCGGCCGAGTGCGCGGATTGCCACGCCGGCCCTCAATCGAGGCCAGCAGCGCCGTCTCCTCGCCGCACACAAACGCGCCCGCGCCCAGCCGGATCTCGACGTCGAAGTTGAAGGTGGTGTTGCAGATGCCCATGCCCAGCAGTCCGAGCCGGCGGGCCTCGCGCAGCGCCGCCGTCAACCGGCTCACCGCCAGCGGATACTCGGCGCGCACGTAGATGAATCCCTTGCTGGCGCCGATGGCATAGCCTGCAATCGCCATGCCTTCGATGACGCGATGGGGATCGCCCTCCATCACGCTGCGGTCCATAAACGCGCCCGGATCGCCCTCGTCGCCGTTGCACACCACGTACTTGGTGTCTCCTGCGGCTTTGGCCACCGTGCCCCACTTCAATCCCGTCGGATAACCGCCGCCGCCGCGCCCGCGCAGGCCGCTCTCGGTGATGCGGTGAATCACGCCGTTCGGAGTCATCTCCGTCAGCATGGAAAGCAGCGCCTTATATCCGTCGCGCGAAACATAGTCCTCGATCTTGCCGGGATCGATGTAGCCGGCATTTTCCAGAACCACCCGTACCTGTCCCTCGAAGTGCTCGGCGAGGTCGCACTGCAGTTCGGCCACCGGCGCTCCGCCCAGCGAGCCGACGATCTTTTCGGCGTTCTCGGTCTTTACGCGGCTGTAGAGCACTTTGGCAGGATCGACGCGGACCAGGGGTCCGTGCGAGCAGGGGCCCATGCAGCCGGTTCTGCGAATCAGGATATTCTTGCCCGAGGCCTGCCCGGCCTGTTCCAGGGCCTCCTTGATGGCGCCCGCGCCCTGGCTGGCGCAGGCCAGGTCCATGCACACGTTTACTTCGTAGTCGAACTTGGCGTTCTCGCGCCGGACGGATATGGCTAACTGTTCCAGTTCTTCGATCGTCATTCGACCGTCCACCTTTCCAGCGCCGCTAGAATCTGCTCGCTTGTCATCTCACCCCGTACCTCGCCGTCCAGCAGAGTCACCGGGGCACGGCTGCAAGCGCCCACGCAGCGCGCCACCATCAGGCTGATCTCGCCGTCCGCCGTTGTGTTTCCGGCGGCAACGCCCAACCGCTTCTGGGCCGTCCCAATCAGTTTGTCGGCGCCCTTGATGTAACAGGCAGTGCCCGCGCAAATCGTTATCGTGTGCCGTCCCGGCGGCTTCAGGTTGAAGTAGTGGTAGAACGTCACCACGCCGTAGGCCTGGCTCAGGGGCACACGCAGCGACCGCGCCACAAAGCGGATCGCATCGTCGTCCAGATAGCCGAAAGAGGACTGTACGGTGTGCAGCGTCTCAATCAACGCATGGCGCGCAAAGCCGTTTTTGCGCATGGTTCCATGCACAATCTTCCATCGCTTGTCATCGCTGGGTAGTGGCGGAGGGACAAAGGTAGCCAAGGGGCTCCTCCCTGGACGAACGCAGAGAACTCAACTATATGTAGCGCTCGGCCTGCGAACCATTCTAAGCAGGTTTGGCCTATAAGCCGTGACATTCGTCACGCTCCTGCGTGCTGCTATCAAACTGTGCAAGAGGGAGTTGCAGGCATTTCCCGTGTTTGGGATCACACATTGTCAATTGGGCCACCGGCCGCGGGAGAGCTCGATCACATCCGCCCTACCGCGCCCCCGCAGTTGCCTCGATCTGGTAGCTGCCATAGTCGATCGTCACGACCGTCCGCCCAAGCAGCAGGCTTGTCGACTCAGCCCGCGCATGTGCCGCCATCGGGAAACCGTTCAGATTCATGTACTCGCGCATCATGTGCGAGGCGCCGGTCAGCGGCGAAGGACTTTTGGTAGCCACGCCATCGAGCCGCACGATCATTCCGCTCTGCGCCTCTACCCAGAGCGTTCCGTCGATCGCGTTTGTCGCCTTGCGCCGCGCGCGGACGGCAAGCGCGTAGCAATCCCGCCCATCGATCCGCTGCACTCCGCCGGGCTTCAACTCCATTGCATAGTTGGCCGAATTGAACCACGACTGCTCCACATTGCCCGGCAGATTGACCTCTCGCTCGTTGTCCAGCAGCGGATGCAGACCGAGTTTTAACAAAAGAACCGACCCGCTCTCCTTCAGCACCTCGTAGCTCTTGCCCACGCCCTTGCGATAGGTGGTCTTTACCGTCATCTCCGCCACCGGGTGCGTCTCATCCTGGCCGCGAAACACCGCGTAATGCTCGATGTCGGTGAATCCCAGGACATGCTCGTACCTGTACTGCACCGCCGCATCGATTCGCGCGATTACCTGCGCGGCGCTCGGCTCTTGTGCTCTGAGCACCGGCGCACACAGCAGGACGAGAACCACAACACCCCGGGCAACCCGAAACTCGCGGCGAAAAGCCATCAATATTCGTCCTCTGACCCGATTATCCATCCCGGGACAGTGCCATCGTCCGATCAGTTGGGAACGTTCATGGCCATTTGCGCTATGCTGGTTTCCGTCCCAGGGGCGACACCTTGACCGCGAACTCCGACTCCAACCCGATCCGCCGTGAGGCCCTCGCCGTCCGCGGCGTCGTTCAGGGCGTAGGCTTCCGCCCCTTCGTCCATCGCCTGGCCCTTGAGGAGCAGCTCTCCGGGTTCGTCTCGAACGACAGCGATGGCGTCGTCATCGAGGTCGAAGGCACGGCCGCCCACCTTGACGCGTTTCGTGCCCGCCTCCGCTCGGAGGCCCCACCGCTTGCCCGCATCGACTCTGTAAGCGCCCGTACCGTTCCTCTAAGGGGTGGCGCAGGTTTCAGCATCGTCGCGAGCCACGCCCGCGGCCAGGTTTCTACCGGCATTCCGCCCGACGCCGCCACCTGCCCGGACTGCCTGCGCGAGATATTCGATCCCGCTGACCGCCGGTATCGCTACCCATTCACCAACTGCACCAACTGCGGCCCGCGCTTCACCATCACCCGCCAGATCCCCTACGACCGCCCGCAGACCTCCATGGCGCAGTTTGAGATGTGTCCGGCCTGCCAGGCCGAATACGACGATCCGGTCAACCGCCGCTTCCACGCCCAGCCCAACGCCTGCCCGGACTGCGGCCCGCGCCTCTGGCTCGTGGACGCCCAAGGCCGGGACCTCGAATCCCCCGATCCCATCGCCCGCACTATCGACCTCCTCCTCGAAGGCCAGATCGCAGCCATCAAAGGCATCGGCGGCTTTCACCTCGCCGCGGACGCCACCAGCGAGCAGGCCGTCACGCGCCTCCGCCAACGCAAGCACCGCGACGAGAAACCTCTCGCCGTCATGGTCCGCGACCTCGACGCCGCCCGCGCTCTCTGCGAATTCACCGCCGAGGAAGAAGCACTACTCACCACTCCGGCCCGGCCCATCGTTCTCGCACGCTGTCGCTCCAACTCCGGTGTTGCCCCCTCGGTAGCGCCGGGACTCCCATGGCTCGGCATATTCCTGCCTTACGCACCGCTTCAGCACCTGCTCTTCGCCGACCCGCGTATCCGCGCCCTGGTCATGACCTCTGCCAACTTGAGCGAGGAGCCCATCGCCATAGACAACGACGAGGCCCTGCGGCGTCTTGCCAACATAGCCGACGCCTTCCTCTTCCATGACCGAGAAATTCTCCAGCGCTGCGACGACTCCGTCGCCGCCATCGTCGATGGCGCGCCACAGCTCATCCGTCGCGCCCGCGGCTACGTGCCACTCGGCATCCCGCTGCCCTTCGACTCGCCACCGCTGCTAGCCGTCGGCGGCCACCTCAAGAACGTCTTCACCCTCGCCCGCGGCCGCTTCGCCTATCAGAGCCAGCACCTGGGAGATCTCGAAAGCCCTTCGGCCCTAAACTTTTTCGAGGAGAGCCTTGCCCATCTCATGCGTACCTTCGAGATCGAGCCCGAGGCCGTAGTCCACGACCTGCATCCCGGCTACCTCTCCACAACCTGGGCCAAAGACTTCGCCGCCCAGCGCAATCTCCCTCTCATCGCCGTCCAGCACCACCACGCCCACATCGCCGCCTGCATGGCAGAGAACAATATCGCCGGCCCAGTCATCGGCCTTGCCCTAGACGGCACCGGCTATGGGACGGACGGGAGAATCTGGGGCGGGGAAGTGCTGATCGTCGATTCGAGTCAATCCGGCTTCCGCCGCTTTGCCCACCTCGCCTACGTGCCCATGCCCGGTGGCGAGGCCGCCATCCGCGAGCCCTGGCGCATGGCCTTCGGCCATCTCATCGCAGCCGGCTTCTCCATTGAAGACGCCCAGGAACTCACCTCTGCAACCGACCAAGAAGCCCGGCTTCTAGCCCGCATGATCGATCGCGAACTCAACTCGCCCCTCACCTCAAGCCTCGGCCGCCTCTTCGACGCCGTAGCCTCCGTCGTCCTCAACCGCCGAGCCGTAGACTACGAGGCCCAGGCCGCCATCGAACTCGAAGGAATCGCCGAAGGCCAGCCACTCGACCTCGGCGACGAGAAATATTTACCGGAGATCCTCGAAGGCGAACCGGTCGAGATCGTCACCGCGCCTCTGTGGCAGGCTGTAGTGCGCGACTTCCGCGCCGATGTCGCCCCTGAGAAGATTGCAGCCCGCTTCCACTCCGCCATCGCCCGCGTCTTCGTTCAGGCCGCGGTACTCGCTCGCGAAGCCACTGGCATCCATCAGGTAGCGATGAGCGGCGGCTGTCTCCACAATCGCCGCCTCTCACGTCTTCTCCGCGAATGCCTGGAAAGGGAAGGCTTCACCGTCTACCGCCACCGCCAGGTGAGCCCCGGCGACGGAGGCCTGAGCTACGGCCAGGCCACAATCGCCGCCGCCATCCTTCGCGCTCAATAAAAAAAGTTTGCCCCATAGGAACGATTAGAGAATTGTCCTGAGCAGATGCCGGAGCACAGCGCACAGAAAAGCGCCCCGAGGGGCGCTGCGAAGTTAGCCCAGGCTTCAAGCCCTGGGTCTGGTATCAAAATTTATAAGAAGCCCCGCAGGGGGCGACCGAACCGCGCCACCAACCTCCAACTCGTCACACAAACAAGCGAATAGCTGATAGCTGAGAGCTGAGAGCTGTCCTTACTCCGTGATGCGAACCAGTTCCTGCGCGTCATGCTTGTCGCCAAGAATCGACACTCGCGGAATCCGTCCCCGCACCATCGCCACTTCGTCGCAGCGCTGCAGCCGCGGACAGCTCTGGCAGTCCTTGAAGATCTTGTCCGGCAGCTCGCTCTTGTCCTCGACGACGCGGAAGCCATACTTGAAGAAGAAGTCCGGAATGCGCGTAAACAGGCACACCGAGTGAATCCCGTGCTCCTCGGCCTCTTCGATCAGGCCTTTGAGAATTGCGCCGCCCGCGCCCTGGCCCTTGGCCTCGGGCTTCACCACAATCGAGCGCACCTCGCACAGATGCGGTCCATACAAGTGCAGCGCCCCGCAGCCCAGAAACACTCCGCCGTCCGACTCCGCCACCGCAAAATCGCGGATGTTCTCGCAGACCTCCGCAAACGGCCGCTTCAAAAGCGTTCCGTCGCCGGAGAGCGAGTTTACCAGGTCATAGACGTTCGAAGCATCGTGGAGCAGAGCCCTACGCACCCGCATGGCCAGCCTCCACTCCCGCTACACGCGCGGCTGCATCCTTGAGAGCCTGCTTCACACGCGCCCGCGCCGTCCCTCCGATTACATCGTGGCAGTCCAGTGTCGCGTCCAGCGCCACCGCCGCGTAAAAGTCCTCTTCAAACTCCGCGCCATACTGCTTCAACTCATCGAGTGTGAGCCCGTTCAGCTCAACGCCCTTCGCCAGCGCGAACCGCACCGCGTTGCCGATCTTTTCGTGCGCCGTGCGGAAGGGAACTCCCTTGTGGACGAGATACGTCGCCGCCGCCATCGCGTTCAGATAGCCGTTCTCGGCAGCCTTGTGCATCCGCTCAAAATTAAACGTAAGTGCCGCCGTAAACCGCGCCACCAGCCCCAGCGTCTGCGGTACAAAATCGACTGCGAACGCCGGCTCCTGCGTCTCCTGCATATCCTTGTTGTAGGCCAGAGGCAAGCCCTTCAACTGCATCGCCACGGTCTGCGCCGCGCCGTTGATGCGCCCAACCTTCGCGCGCAGCAACTCCGTCAGATCGGGATTCTTCTTCTGCGGCATGGCGCTCGATCCGGTCGAAAACTTCTCCGGCAGATGCACAAATCCATACTCCGCGGTAGCAAACAGCGTGATCTCTTCGGCAAACCGGCTAAGATGCAGCCCCACAAACGTCAGCGCCTGCAAATACTCCAGAATGAAATCCCGGTCGCTGGTAGCATCCATCGAGTTCGATGTCGGCGCTGCAAACGCAAGCTCCTTCGCCGCAATGGTACGGTCCAGCTTCAGCGTCGCCCCGGCGATGGCACCCGAACCGAGCGGGCAAACATTCAACCGCGCCGCGCAGTCCTTCAGCCGCGATCCGTCGCGCAGAGCCATCTCAACATACGCCAGCAGCCAGTGCGCCACCAGCACAGGCTCGGCTCGCTGCAAGTGTGTGTAGCTCGGCATCACCGCTTCGCCGGCGGACTCCGCCAGCGCGATCAGCGCCTTCGCCCAGCTCAGAAGACCTCGTGTCGTCTGCTCGACACAATCGCGCACATAGAGCCGGAGATCGGTGGCGATCTGCTCATTGCGGCTGCGGCCGGTGTGGAGCTTGAGGCCGAGCGCGCTGACTTTCGCGACCAGGTTGAGTTCGACGAAGTGGTGAATGTCTTCGGCGGTCGCGTGATCGCGCACCGCTGCCTTGCCCGAATCGGATGAGTGCTCGGCAGCAATTGCATCGAGCGCCACAGCAAGCTGCTCGCGCTCGGCCTCGCTCAGCACTCCCGCAGCGCACAGCGCCGCCGCGTGCGCCTTGCTGGCAGCAGCCTCCTGCGCAAGCAGCCGCCAGTCGAACACAATCGACCGCTGCCATGCTTCGAACTCAGGATCCAAAGGCTCGCGAAACCGCCCCGACCACATCTTCCCGGATTGTTGTTCGTTCGACATCAAAAGCCTCAAAGCGAGCCACGAATGCCAATCGGCTCCGTTGAAAGGTACGGGTTTTAGCCCGTACATTGTTCCTGCCTAAATCGAGGGGGCTTTAGCCCCTGAGGGAATCGTCTTCTCGCTACTTCTTCTCTTTGCCGCTGTTCAACTGCGGCATCTCGCTGCCCTTGCTCAGTGTCAGCAGCCCGGCCTTGGCGTACGTCAGCAGCTTCTCCCGCGTGTCCGTGATGTCCAGGTTGCGCATCGTCAACTGCCCAATTCGATCCCTCGGCGAAAACACCGACTCCGTCTTCTCCATGCTAAGCCGCTCGGGATGGAACGTAAGATTCGGCGATTCAGTGTTCAGAATCGAGTAGTCGTTGCCGCGCCGCAGCTCAAGCGTCACTTCGCCGGTCACGGCCTTCGCCACCCAGCGCTGCGCACTCTCCCTCAGCATGATCGACTGCGAATCGAACCACCGCCCCTGATAGAGCAGCCGGCCCAGCTTGCGCCCGTTGTCGCGGTACTGCTCAATCGTGTCCTCGTTGTGGATGCCGGTGATGAGCCGCTCGTAGGCGATAAATAGCAGCGCCATCCCCGGAGCCTCGTAGATGCCGCGGCTCTTGGCCTCGATGATGCGGTTCTCAATCTGATCGCTCATGCCCAGTCCATGCCGCCCGCCGATGCGGTTGGCTTCAAGCAGCAACTCGACCGGATCGTCGAACTGCTTGCCGTTGAGTGCAACAGGGAAGCCCTCTTCGAAGCGGACTGTGATCTCTTCGCGCTTGACCTCGACGTCGTCCCGCCAGGAAGCGATACCCATGATCGGCACAACAATGCGAATCGAAGAATTCAAAAACTCCAGGTCCTTCGCCTCATGGGTCGCGCCAAGAATATTCGAGTCGGTCGAGTACGCCTTCTCCGAAGACATCTTGTAGGCGAAACCGCTCTTCTGCATGAAGGCCGACATCTCCGCTCGCCCGCCCAGCTCATCGATGAACGCCGCATCGAGCCACGGCTTGTAAACCTGAAGGTTCGGATTCACGAGCAGTCCGTAGCGGTAGAAGCGCTCGATGTCGTTGCCCTTGAAGGTTGATCCATCGCCCCAGATGTTGACGTCGTCTTCTTTCATCGCCGCCACCAGCATGGTGCCCGTAACGGCGCGGCCGATGGGCGTGGTGTTGAAGTAGGCAACGCCGGCTGTCGTAATGTGGAAGGCCCCGGACTGCAGCGCCGCGATGCCTTCGCGCACCAGCGGCCCGCGGCAGTCGATCAGCCGCGCCACTTCCGCGCCATACTCGATGGCCGCGCGCGGAATTGCTTCGTAGTCGCTCTCATCGGGCTGGCCGAGGTTGGCGGTATACGCATAAGGGATCGCGCCCTTCTGCCGCATCCAGTGCAGCGCGGCGGAGGTGTCAAGCCCTCCGGAAAAAGCAATGCCAACCTTCTGGCCAATGGGCAGCGATTCGAGAATTACGGACATGATTCGAGAAACCTCTGAGTTCAGCTTCTAGCCGCTAGCTTCTAGCTGCTAGCCAAATAACGCGTGAATATCTATGCGCAACAAAACGCAATGACAAAACTAGAAGCTTGGAGCTAGCAGCTAAAAGCTCTTACATTCGCCAGCCCGCCCAGCAACAGCAGCAGCAGCGCCTTCTGCGCGTGCAGCCGGTTCTCGGCCTGGTCGAAGACGATCGACTGCGGCGAGTCCATCACTCCGTCCGTCACTTCCTCGTTGCGGCGTGCCGGCAGGCAGTGCATAAACACCGCGCTCGGCTTGGCCCTGGCCATCAGAGCCTCGTTTACCTGGAAGGGGCGGAAGATGGGCGCGCGCTTGGTCGACTCGTGCTCCATGCCCATGCTCACGCACACATCGGTGTAGACGGCATCGGCGCCTTCGACCGCAGCGAGCGGGTCCTGCATCAGCCGAATCTCGCCGCCGTTGGCCGCCGCCATCTCGCGGGCCTCGGTTACGATTTCGATCTCCGGCGAGTAGCCGCGCGGTGTCGCCACGGTGACGTTGACGCCCAGTTGCGCGCCGGCCAGCATCAGAGAGTGGCACACGTTGTTTCCATCGCCCACATAGACAAAGTTCAGCCCGGCCACCGAACCAAAGTGCTCTTCGAGCGCCATGAAATCAGCCAGAGCCTGGCAGGGATGCTCGAAATCGGAAAGGGCGTTTATCACCGGCACCCGCGAGTTTGCCGCCATTTCGGTAATCGTGTCGTGCGCGTAGGTGCGCAGCACAATCACGTCCACCCAGCGCTCCAGGTTGCGCGCCACATCGGCCAGCGTCTCGCGCTCGCCCAGCGGCTGGTTGGTCTGGTCCACAAAGATGGCGTTGCCGCCCATCGTGTTGATGCCGGTCTCAAATGCGAGGCGCGTGCGCAGGCTGGCCTTTTCAAACATCAGCACCATCTGCTTGGCGTCCAGAGCGTGACGGTACTCGCGCGGATTCCGCTTGATGTCGTGCCCCAGCTTCAAAATCGCGCGCACTTCCGACGCCGACAGATCGGAGATGGAACAAAGATCTTCGCCGGCCATACGCGCTGCCGCCGCAAGAATATCCGGGTCCTGGTGCACCGGCACTGCCGGCGTCTGCTCAATCGTTGCCTTAGAGCTCATGTTGCTTCTCCCCCGCGGCCATCTGTGCCGCCTGTTGCGTGAAGAATTCGTCCAGTGCCGCAATGGCCTGGTCCACATGCTTGTTTTCAAGGATCAGCGGCGGTAGAAAACGCAGCACCGTATCGCTGGTGCAGTTAATAATGATGTGCTGCTTGAGCAGTTCGGCCACGGCCTGCTTGCCCAGCTCGGCGGAGTTCACCTCTGCGGCCAGCATCAGGCCCTCGCCGCGTACGTCCACAATGCAGTCGTGCTTCTTGGCAAGCTCGCGCAGTTGCTGCTGGAAGTATCCACCCACTTCGGTCGCGCGCTTCAGCAGGCCTTCCTTCTCGATCGTGTCGATGGTAGTGATCGCCGCCGCGCAGATCAGCGGTCCGCCGCCGAAGGTCGTTCCGTGCATTCCGGCGTGGATGGCCCGCGCGGCCTCTTCGGTGCAGAGCACCGCGCCCATGGGCAGTCCGCCGGCTAGAGCTTTCGCCAGCATCACCACGTCGGGCTTTACGTTGAAGTGCTGAAAGGCGCACCATTTTCCGGTGCGGCCCATGCCGGCCTGAATCTCATCCACCATCAGCAAGGCGCCAGTCGACTGCGTGAGTTTGCGCGCCTCGTCCATAAACTCCTGCGTCAGCGGCCTCACGCCGCCCTCGCCCTGAATGGCCTCAACAAGAACGGCGCAAACATCGTCGGAAAACTTCGCGCGCAGGTCTTCCACATCGTTGAAGCGCACAAACTCCACGCCCGGCACCACCGGCGCAAAGGGCTCGCGGTACTTGGCCTTGTAGGTGACCGAGACCGCGCCGAAGGTCCGGCCGTGAAAGCTCTGTTCGAGGGCCAGAATCTTCGTGCCGATCTTCGCGCCCTCGCTGCGCCGCAGCGTCGCATACGCCCGCGCCAGCTTCAGCGCGCCCTCGCAGGCCTCCGCGCCGGAGTTGCAGTAGAACGCGCGATCCATGCCCGTGCGCTCGGTGAGCCGCAGCGCGAGCTCCGCCTGTCCCTCGTGAAAGAACAGGTTCGAGATATGAATCAGCTTCTTGCTCTGGCGGCCAATCGTATCGACAAGCGCCGGATGGTTGTAACCCAGCGCATTGACGCCGATGCCGCTCAGCAGGTCGAGATACTTCTCGCCCTTCTCATCGATCGCGTACACGCCCTCGCCATCCACAAACATCGCCTGATAGCGTTCATACGTCGTAAGTATCAGTTTCTCTTCTGCCGCCTTGATCTCTTCCAGTCTCATCTCGAATCTCCTCAGGCCACCATCACTTCTGTGCCGTGCGTTACTCGTGCGCTGCATAAGTCGGGCAGGGAGCCGGCCGCTTCGGCCGGCAAAATTCGCACGCGCTTTACGCCGTTCAGCAAAGCCTCGCGGCAAGCGCCGAGTTTGGGCAGCATGCCGCCAGAAATCACGCCGGTCTGCGCCATCTCGGCAATCTGATCGATCGACAGCCAGCGCAGCACTTCGCCGGTCGCGCCCTTCACTCCCGGCACATCGGTAAGAAACACCAGCGCATCCGCGCCGCAGGCCACCGCGCAGGCCGACGCCATCTCGTCCGCGTTCACGTTGTAGTACTCGCCGTCAAAACCCAGCGCCACCGAGCAAAACACCGGCACCGCATTCAACTGCCAGATCGCATCGAGCCACCTCGGATCACTGGCCGCAATCTCGCCCACAAATCCAAGATCGTCCGCTGCCCGCTTCTTGCGCGCGCGAAAAGTCAAACCATCGCCGCCGCACATGCCCATCGCGGGCTGCCCCAGAGCGCCCAGGCCAGCCACCAGGCTCTTGTTCACTTTTCCAGCAAACACCATCAGCGCCACATCGCGAGTCTCTTTATCGGTAACGCGCAGTCCATTCACAAACTTGCTCTCGATGCCCAGCGCCTTGAGCGTCCTGGTCAACTGCACGCCGCCGCCATGCACCACCGCCACCTGGTTGCCGTCCTTCACCAGATCGGCGATCGCGCGCAGGGAACCATCGAGAAGCAGGGGATTCTCCAAGCCCGCTCCGCCCAGCTTTACCACGTACTTCATCCCAGTCCCTCCGCGGCGAATTTCATTCGAGACCCTCAGCCTCGCCCCAGCCCATCCGCACGTTCAGGTTCTGCACGGCCTGGCCCGATGCGCCCTTGAGCAGGTTGTCCAGGCAGCTCACCACGATGCCGCGCCGCCCGCTCTTGTCGATCGCAAAGCCGATATCGCAGTAGTTCGTCCGCACCGAATACTGAATCTGCGGCAGCTCCTTTGCGTAGAGCCGCACCATCGGGCTGCCTTTGAAGAACTCCTGGTAAACCTTCGCAACCGACTCCCGCGTCTGCTTTTCCTTGAAGCGCACGTAGATCGTCGATAGAATCCCGCGCGGAATCGGCAGCAGATGCGGCGTGAACGTCATGTTTTCCGGCGCGATCCCGATCTGCTCCAGCAGTTCGCCCGTGTGCCGGTGGCCGAAGATTCCATAAGCCGACAAATTATCCGCCGCGTACATAAAGTGCGTCTTCGCCGTCGCCGCTTTGCCCGCGCCGCTTACGCCGCTCTTGGAATCGGCAATAATTCCATGCTCGATATCCACCAGCCCCGCCGCCACCAGCGGCCGTACGGCAAGAATCACCGATGTCGCATAGCATCCGGGGTTCGCAATCAGCCTGGCGCCGCGAATCTTCTCCCGGTGCAGCTCGGGCGCTCCATACACAGCCTGCGCCTGGAGCGCCGCCGCCTGCTCCGAGCCCTCGTCGCTGAACGCATACACGGCGCGATTGGCCGCTTCGTTCAGACGCCACGCCCCGCTCAGGTCGATCACCGCGATGCCGCGCTTCAACGCTTCCGGAGCCCACTCCCGCGACTGCTCGTGCGGTGTCGCCATGAACAGCACATCGACTCCGCGCTCGACCAGCAGATCCCAACTGAACGGCTCCTGCTTCAAGCCCGCGATGCCGTAGCCTCCGGCCAGCCCGGGATGGATCTCCGTCAAGGGCACCCCGCCCCGTGCCGCATCCTTCTCATCCACGCGGCCCACAAACACCGGCGCGGCGCCCTTCAGGCGCGGATGCTTCACCAGCAGCCGCGCCAGCTCCGCTCCCGCGTATCCCGTTACTCCCGCCACTGCCGTCTGCACAGTCTTCGTCATGACTCCAGCATCTTTCTGATCCGTTCTTCCACTTCCACGGCCCGTTTGGCATCCGGGCAGATCACCAGCACCGTATCGTCGCCGGCCAGTGTTCCCACAATCTCCGGCCACGCGGCCCGGTCCATTGCAGCCGCCACCGGCGCGGCGCCGCCCAACACTGTGCCCACCACCACCTGGTTCATCGCCTGGCGCACGCGCACCGCCAGGCTGTCGATCATCTCGGCCAGCTCGGGAGGAGCATCGTCGTCTTCAACCTGCGCGCCGTTGGCTGCTGTGCCGGGCAGGGCATAGCCCCCCGGTCCCTTGGTCAGCTTCAGCTCGTGGATGTCGCGCGATAGCGTTGCCTGTGTCACGTCGATGCCCCGTCGGCGCAGCTTGCGCCGCAGCTCGTCCTGGTTTGCCACCAGCGAGCTCGACAGCACCTCGCGAATCGCGTTCAGCCTCTGATCCTTCATTGTCGCAGCTTCCGTTTCGAGCGCTCAGGCCGCACAAAACAAAGGCGCGGCCCGGAAAGAGCCGCGCACGTATAAATATACATCCTCGATGTATAAGTATGCAACTCGCTCCCCGCCTCCCAGCCGCCGCCATCCCACACTCCGGCATTTCGCCCAGTCGCCGCTCGTGTCTATTCCCGCTTCTTGGGCAGCCGCGATAGAATTCCCCAGTTACCTGACAACCAAACCATGCAGCCACCGCCCATCACCACACTCAACGACCTATTCCGCCGCGTCGCCTCCGGCGCAAACCCCCGGGCCATCCTCTGGCAGGACGAGCAAGGCAACTGGCTCCCCCTGTCTTCGGATCAGATCTACCAGCGCGTTCGCGCCCTCAGCCTCGCCTTCCGCGGCTGGGGCATCCGCAAGGGCGACCGCATCGCCCTCATCTGCGAGAATCGCTGGGAGTGGATCGTCACCGACTTCGCCACGCTCGCCATCGGCGCGGCCGACGTGCCCATCTACCCCACGCTCACCGCCGACCACATCGCCCAGCTACTGCGCGACTCCGAGTGCCGCATCGCGGTTGTCTCCTCCCATCAGCAGTATGAAAAGCTGAACTCGATCCGCTCGCAGACTTCGCTCGAACACATCGTCGTCATGGATACGCCTACCCCGGCGGGCGCCATCGCGTTTCACAGCCTGGTTGCCGGCGCGGATGAACGCGGCTCCGAGCGCGATCCCGAATTCGATGCGCTGGTCAACTCCATCGGCCCGGACGATCTGGCCACTCTCATCTACACCTCCGGCACCACCGGCGAACCCAAAGGCGTCGCCCTCACCCACGGCAACATTGCCGCCAATCAGAACATTGCCGACCGCGGCTACTCGATCGGTCCCGGCGACGCCTGCATCTCCTTTCTGCCTCTCTCCCACGTCACCGCCCGCGCCCTCGACTACATCATGTTCAAAGACGGCGCGCAAGTCGCCTACTGCTCCCAGTTCGACCGGCTGCCCCAGGCCATGCGCCAGATCCGGCCCACGATCATCGTCGGCGTTCCCCGCGTCTTTGAGAAGATCCGCCAGGAGATTGAGCGCCAGGCCGGCCTCTCGCCCATCAAGCGCCGGCTCCTCGCCGCGGCCGTCGCCATCGGCGCACGTTTTATCGACCCGGTCTACGACGGCCGCCGGCCCCTCTCGCCCCTCTGGAACCTCGCCGACCTGCTCGTCTACTCCAAGGTACGCAAGGCCTTTGGCGGTCGCGTTCGCATCTTCGTCTCCGGCGGCGCGCCGCTCGGCATAGATACCGCCCGCTGGTTCGCATCCGTCGGAGTTGCCATCTACGAGGGCTACGGCCTCACCGAGACCTCGCCCGTCATCGCCATCGACTCGCCCGTCATTCACCGCATCGGTTCGGTGGGCAAGCCGGTGGACAACCTGTCCATCAAGATCGCCGAAGACGGCGAACTGCTGGTCAAAGGCCCCTCGGTCTTCTCCGGCTACTGGCAACAGCCCGCCGCAACTGCGGAGTGTTTCGACGCCGAGGGCTACTTCCACACCGGCGACATCGCCCACCTCGACGCCGACGGCTTTCTCTTCATTACCGACCGCAAGAAGGAGCTGCTCAAGACCTCGGGCGGCAAGCTGGTAGCGCCACAGCCCATCGAAAACAAGCTCAAGAACAACGTGCTCGTCGCCCAGGCCGCGCTCGTCGGAGACCGCCACAAGTTCGTCGCCGCTCTCATCGCGCCCAACTTCGCCGCCATTGAGGAGTGGGCCCGCCAGCGCCAGCTCGACTTTGCCTCCCGCGCGGAACTCGTCGCGCACACCGACGTCATCGCCCAGTACGATCAGATCGTCAGGGAAGTGAACAGTTCGCTGGCAAACTTTGAGACCATCAAGCGTTTCCGCCTGGTTCAAGAGGAGTGGACCCAGGAGACCGGCGAGCTTACGCCCTCCATGAAGCTCAAGCGCCGGGTGATCTCGGTCCAATATGCCGAGGCGATCGACGAACTATTCGCCGGCGAAGCAGACGCGCGTGGCGAATAGGTCTGGCCAGCAGCGGAATCTCCCGCTCCAGCACCACTCGCCGCCTCCAGATCCGCTTCAGGGCCCGGAAGAACGGCGCGCCCCACGCTCCTGCGCCCAGAACGGCGCCGAACAGAATCACCGCGTCAATGCTTAACCGCCCGGTCGTCGTCCAGTAGGCGTCCGGGTCCAGTTCCAGCCACAGCGCAAACTCGTCCAGCGTTAGCGCAGCGCCCACGCCAAAGCTCACCGACATCAGCCGGCTCATAAAGATCGACATCGGCGAGTGCGAACGCCCCAGGTCCAGCAGCCACCCGTAGCCCACGAGCAGCAGAATCAGGATGCCCCACACCAGATGGTGGATGTGGTGCCCGCGCACCATCACCCACTGAAAGTGCCCCTCGTGGTTCACAATCCGGTGCACCAGAATCCGCGTCCCGATAAACGTAATCAAGAACGAGACAGACGCGATAAACATCCGCCGCCTGGGCCGGTCCGGGATCGTCGATCGCACCAGGTAGCCCAGCCGCGTCAGTTGCAGCAGCACCAGCAGCACAACAACAACCAGGGCCACAAAGGCCAGCAGCAGGATGGCTCCAATACCAGGCATCTTCCTATTCAATCACTTCCGGCTCTGTATCCCTTGTCACTCCCAACCTTTACAACAGCAGAGTAAACTAGTTAAGGCGTCGAGACCGGGCAGGGACAGCCCCCAATGAACGCCCTACCGGCGATCGCCACCACAGGCGCGCGGACCTTTTCCGAGGAGATTTCCCACGATGCGTATTGCCTTGCTCACGGGCGGCGGAGACTGCCCTGGTCTGAATGCTGTCATCTACGCGGCCGTCAAAAAGGGCATCAATCACTACGGAGACGAGTTCATCGGCTTCCTCAACGGCTGGCGCGGCGTGCTCGACAACAACTACATGCCCCTCACCCTTGAGAACACCGACGGCATCCAGCTCAAGGGCGGCACCATCCTCCACTCCTCGCGCACCAACGTCAAAAAGATCCCCGGCGGCCTGGAGAAGGTCCAGGAAGTCCTCAAGCAAGACAAGATCGACGCTCTGCTCGTTCTCGGCGGCGACGACACCCAGTCCGTCACCCTTTATCTCGCCCAGCACGGCGTCAACGCCATCGGCGTCCCCAAGACCATCGACAACGACATCAACGGCACCGACGCCACCTTCGGCTACGACACCGCCGTCATGATCGCCACCGAGGCCGTGGACCGCATCCACACCACCGCCGACTCCCACAACCGCGTCATCGTCATTGAAGTCATGGGCCGCGACGCCGGATGGATCGCCTACGCTGCCGGAGTGGCCGGTGGAGCGCACGTCACGCTCGTCCCCGAGAAGCCCATCGACATCGACCACGTCTGCGCCCTGCTCAAGTACAACTACGACCACGGCAAGCACTACGGCGTCGTCGTAGTCGCCGAGGGCTGCGAACTGCCCGAGGTCGGCCAGGTCGTCGGCTCCGGCCAGGTGGACTCCTTCGGCCACGTCCGCCTCTCCGGCATCGGCGAGTCGCTCGCCGACCTCATCGAGAAGAAGACCGGCTTTGAGACCCGCTCCGTAAACCTCGGCCACACCCAGCGCGGCGGCGTTCCCACGGCCTTCGATCGTGTCCTCGGCCAGCGTTACGGCCTGCACGCCATCGACATGGTCCACGAGCAGAAGTGGGGCCGCATCGCCGTCCTGCAGGGAACCTCGATCGTAGACATTCCCATTGAGGAAGCCATCGCCACCAACCGCCGCCTCGACCAGCGCTTCTTCGATGTGATCGCCGGGCTTGAAGCCAAGGTGTAGCGCAGCATCGCAATCAAGCAATGCGCGACGCCCCACGAAACTTCGTGGGGCGTTGTAGTGATCCGACAATGACAATGGGTGCCAACGGTCCCTCGCACTTGGGGACCGGGGATGGAGTCCCCGTCAACCGCTCCCCTGCAACCCCTCCCGCACCGCGTCATGAAACGCCGGCCTTACCTGCCGGATCAACTGCGACGCCCGATCCGGCCAGGTCCGATTCGTCAGCAGTACCACCGCAACCCCAGCCTCCAGATCGATCCACAACGAACACCCGCTGAACCCCAGATGCCCGATCGACTGTGGCGAGAAGTATCTTCCAGAAGACGAAGGCTGAGAAGGCGTATCCCACCCCAGCGCCCGCGAACTCCCCTCCGGCCCCTGCCGCTCGGCGAATAACCGCACCGTCTCAGACGAAAAGATCCCACTCCCGGACTCGCCATTTCTCCCAATCGCAACGGAGTCTTGAAACGGCACGGCTTTAGCCGTGCCGTTTTGGCTGCTTTCATGAAGGGTACGGGCTTCAGCCCGTACATTTTCTCCATCCAAAGGCCGGGGCTTTAGCCCCTGAGGGATGTCTTTCGCCTCCACCCCCATCACCGCCGCAGAAAACCTCAGCAAATCCCCCGCGCAAGAAAACACCCCCGCATGACCCGCCACCCCGCCCAACACAAAGGCGTTCTCATCCTGCACCTCACCCTGAATCACGCGCCCGCGAAAGCCCGAGTCCATCTCCGTAGGCGGAATCAACCCCCGCACCGCTTCCGCGGGACAAAAAACAGTCGAACTCATCCCCAGCGGTCCAAATACCTCCCGCCGCGTCCACGCATCCAGCCCCTCGCCCGCAACCGCCTCAATCGCCTTGCCCAGCAGGATGAACCCCGGATCGGAGTATTCCGCCCTAGCCCCCGGCTCAGCCTCAAGCTTCAGCCCCAAACACGCCGAGAGCAGGGAAGCAGCCGAACTCTCCGTCCGGAAGAACTCCACAATCCCCGGCAGCCCCGAGTTGTGCGCCAGCAGATGCCGCACCGTCACCCGCAGCGCCGGATCGTCAGCGCCCCGCCCCGCCACAAATCCCGGCAACACCTCTCCAAGCGGCCAATCAAGTGACAGTTTCCCCCGCTCCACCAGCAGCATCGCCGCCGCCGTAGTAGCCGCCACCTTGGTCAGGCTGGCCACATCAAACACAGTCGAAGGCAACACCGCCCGCGCGTCCTCTTCGTAGGTAAACCGCCCCAGCGCGTCGGCCAGCACAACCCGTCCACCCGCAAGCACCCCGAAGGCGCACCCCGGAAACGCTCGCGCCCCGATCGCCTCCTCAAGCACGCGATACGCCTCGCCGAACCGCCCTCCAGCCTGCGCTCTGCTCTCTGCTGTCATCGACACAATCCTAACCCGAACCACGGCAACAAACATCGCCCCAGGCAAATCTCACCCCGCCGAGCCACTCCCCGGAGTTATCCTTTCCTCTGAAAGCGCGTCTATCAGGTAACCAAACGGAACCGGTTTCCTGTCTCAAACGGGGCAGGGGGGAGAAGTCGAATGCGTCTCGTGAAAGCTGGCCTCAAAGCCGTGGTCCTGACTCTGTTTACACTCGCCTTCAGTCTCCGCCTGACCGCGCAGACCCCCGCGCCCGAACCCCAGCCCGCGCCGCCAGCCGCACAGGCCGCACCTGCACCCGAACCAGCCGTCGCCCCAGCCCCCGAGCCCGCCCCAGCCCCCCGCATCTACACCGTTCCCGCCGGCACCAAGGTTCTGCTCCAGCTCCGCAGCGCCGTTGACACCCGCAGCGCCAAGCCCGGCGACGGCGTCTACCTGGTCTCCGAGTTTCCCGTCGTTGTCGGCAACCGCGTCATGATCCCCGCCGGTGTCTACGTCCAGGGCATGGTGGACCGCGTCGAGCGCGCCGGCCACGTCAAGGGCAAGGCCCAGCTCGACATGCACTTCACCACCATCATCTATCCCAACGGCACCGTGGTAGAGATCCCCGGCGTGGTGAACAGCCTGCCGGGCGCAACCAAGCAGCAGGTCGAGCCTGGCGGCGAGGGAACCATCGAGCAGGACAGCAACAAGACCCGCAACATGGGCGAGGTCGCCAAAATCGCTATTCCCTCAGGCTCCACCGTAGGCGCTCTCGGCGGCATGGCCTCCGGCCACCCCCTCGCCGGTGGATTGGCCGGCATGGGCGCGGGCCTTGCGGCGGCGGGCATCGCCTCGCTCTTCACCCGAGGCGCGGACGTCAACATCCCCAGCGGAACCCAGGTCGAAATGATCCTTCAGCGTCCGCTCATCCTTGAGGAGTCGAACCTCGCCGCAGCCGGCGCACCCGGCGCTCCACCGGCTCTCGTCCCTTCTTCCCAGCAGCCCAAGCCCATGCAACTGCCCGGCCGCAGGCGGATTACCTGCCCGCCCGGCGGTCTCGGCTGCGATTAACCGCCTTTTACGTGCGCGCCGCGCCCCTCATTGTTTAATCTGAAAGTGCGATGCCAACCTTCCCCGAAGAGATCCAGCCCCAGGACACACACACCGGCGGCCAGCCCGAGCCAGCGGCTTCCGAAGCATCGCACCCACCTGTGCCAGCAAAGCGGCCCAACACCGCCGCCCTCTGGCTCCGCGACCTGCTCGTCTCCGCGGCCGCCTCGGTCCTCATCATCACCTTCCTCTATCAGCCAGTCCGTGTGGAAGGCACCAGCATGTTGCCCCGTCTTGAAGACCGCGACCGGCTCTTCATCAACAAGTTCGTCTATCACCTGGAGTCCATCCATCGCGGCGACGTAGTCGTCTTCCGCTATCCGCGCGATCCGGAGAAGAGCTACATCAAGCGCGTCATTGCCATCCCCGGCGACCGCCTCCGCATCGACCGCGGCCAGGTCATCCTCAACGGCAAGGCCCTCCGCGAGGGCTACGTGCCGCCAGCGTTTCGAGACGGCCGTTCCATGCCAGAGACCGTCATCCCCGACGGCAGCTACTTCATGATGGGCGACCACCGCTCCATCTCCTCAGACAGCCGCGAGTTCGGCCCCGTAGAGCGCCAGCTCGTCTACGGCAAAGCCGTCTTCGTTTACTGGCCGGCCAAGGATGCCGGTGTCGTTCGCTGATTCCGCCCAGCCGGCCATCCATCCGGCGGGTTTCACAGTCTGGTTCCTGAGTCAAACCTTCACATTCCGTTGACGCGTTCGAAATCTCGCATTGTCAACATCGCAATGTGAAGCATCGCTGGCGCATCGCCGTTCTCGCTCTCTTTTCCGCTGGAACTCTTATTGCTCTTGCCGATCGATCCATTCCAGTCCGGCCCGGCACGGTTACGACCGCCTCACCCTCCAGCCTCTCCGGCGCCCACGCGCGGAAGACCCGCAACGTCGTGCTGGTCATGATCGACGGCCTGCGCTGGGAAGAGGTGTTTCAGGGCGCGGACGAGCACCAGCTCCACGTCACTGCTCAGGATGGGCTCGACGAGCCCGGTGAGCGCGCCCGAATGGCCGCCGAAGACTTCTCCCGGCCTTCCGCCGACGCCCGCCGGCGCGCCCTCATGCCGTTTTTCTGGAGCGTCATCGCGCCAAAAGGCCAGATCTTCGGCAACCGCGCCCTTGGCTCGGACTCCCACACCGCCAACCCTCTGGCCTTCTCCTATCCCGGATACGCCGAGACCCTCACCGGCTTTGTAGACGCCCGCGTAGACAGCAACGACAACAAACCCAACCCCAACCCCACCGTGCTCGAATGGCTCAATCGCAATCCGCGATTTGCCGGCTCGGTGGCTGCCTTTACCGGATGGCAGGTCTTCCAGGGCATCCTGCGCAGTGGGCAGTGCGGCTTTCTGGTCAATGCGGGCTTCGATCCCCTTGAGTTGCCCCAGTCCTCCGGCGCGGTCGATGCGCTCAACACCCTCAAGGCCGAGCAGCCCCGCATCTTCTCCGATGTTGCCTCGGATGCGTTTCCCTTTCACTCCGCCGTCGAGTACATCCAGGCCGCCAAGCCGCGCGTCGTCTACCTGCAGTTGGGAGAAACCGACGACTGGGCCCACGTGGGCTCCTACACCGAGTACCTGCGCGCCGCCCACCGCGACGACGCCTACATCCAGCAGCTCTGGACCATGCTCCAGTCCATGCCCGAGTACAAGGACTCCACCACCCTCATCGTGCTGCCCGACCACGGCCGCGGCCGCGGCTCAGATTGGACCAGCCACGGTGCCAAGGTCTCCGGCTCCCGCGAGACATGGATGGCGTTTCTAGGACCTGACACCGCCCCTCTGGGCGAGCGCAAAGACTCCGCGCCGGTCACCGAGAGCCAGATTGCATCCACCGTAGCCGCGTTTCTAGGCCAGAACTACCGCGATCAAGTCCCAAAAGCCGCCGCCCCCATCTCAGACGTGCTCAACTAGTTGATCCGTACGTGCGCGCAAAATCACCGGTGCTTCAGCCCCCGAGGGAATGCGAATTCGGCTCCTTCCCGGGACATCCACCTGCACTTCCCGGATTACGAGCAGGAATTCCACCCCCCAACCTGCTAAAATCGATTGAATCCACTCCTCGGAGCGGCAATGCAGGCGATCCTAGCGCTCGAAGACGGGCGCATATTCCGCGGCCTCGGCTACGGCCACCCCGGCGAATGCCAGGGCGAAGTTGTTTTTAATACTTCCCTTACCGGATATCAGGAGATTGCGACCGACCCCTCGTACGCGGGCCAGATCGTCGTCCTCACCAACCCCCAGATCGGCAACTACGGCACCAACCGAGCTGATAACGAGGCCTCGAAGCCCTACATCGAGGGCCTGATCGTCCGCGAGTTCTCGCCCATCGCCTCCAACTGGCGCTCTGAGCTGGTCACAGACGAGTACATGGAGCGTTACCAGGTCCCGGTCCTGGCCGAGATCGACAGCCGCGCCCTGGTCCGCCACCTGCGCACCTTCGGGGCCATGCGCGGCGTCATCTCCACCGACGTCTCCAATCCCGACGCCCTGGTCGCGAAGGCCCGCGCCATCAAGAAGATGGTAGGCACCGACCTCGCCAAGGTCGTCACCACGCCCTCCATCTACACCATGACCCCCGAGGACCCCCGCGCCCAGCTCGCCGACCCGCTTCTGGCCTCGGTCCTCGACCTGAACCCGGAAGCCCGCGCGCGCCGCCTTAACGTAGTGGCTTACGATTTCGGCATCAAGCAGAACATTCTGCGTATGTTATGCCGCGAGAACTGCCATGTCACCGTCGTCCCGGCCCAGACCTCGGCCGACGACGTGCTGGCCCTCAAGCCCGACGGAGTCTTCCTCTCGAACGGTCCCGGCGACCCCGAACCGGTCGAATATGCGGTAAAGGCCATCCGCCAGATGCTCGGCCGCGTACCCATCTTCGGCATCTGTCTCGGCCATCAGCTCACCGGCCTCGCCCTCGGCGGCAAGACCTACAAGCTTAAGTTCGGCCATCACGGCGGCAACCATCCGGTAAAGAACTACCGCACCGGCAAGGTAGAGATCACCGCCCACAACCACAACTTCGCCGTAGACCCCGACTCGGTAAACGCCAACGAGGTCGAACTCACCCACGTAGACCTGAACGATCAGACGCTGGAGGGCCTGCGCCACAAGAGCCTGCCTCTGTTCAGCGTCCAATACCACCCCGAAGCAGCCCCCGGCCCCCACGACTCCCACTACCTCTTCCGCGACTTCCGCAACCTGATGGAGGGGTGGAAGGGATGAAGCTTCGAGCACCACAGGCGACCGTTTTTGCAAGACCAGCGGGGCCGAGGCTCCGCTGTTTTTTGGGCGCGGTTATGGTGGCAAGTTTTGGATTCTTGGGTGCGGAAGCAGCGCGAGCAATGACTTGCGTGGCTGCACAAGTGCACGTAGCCCAGCTCCGTGGCACGGTGTACGACCCAAGTGGAGTGCGAATTCCCGGAGCTTCTGTACGGGTGCAGAAGGATGGGAACCTCTTGGGCGAGGCTCAGACCGATGATCGGGGCGGCTTCGCATTCAAAGTTCGGCCCGGGAGATACAAGTTGCAGGCGGAGATGCCCGGGTTTCAACGAATGAGCCAGGAGATAGACGTCGATCTCGATCTAAGCACTCTTCTGCTTCCCGGCCATTTGAGAGTTGTGCTTGGTCTAGGCGGCACATTTTGCAGCTACGCCACGACCAGTACTCGACAGTTCAAATACGACATTAAGCATTTCAACGACAGTCTGAAGGAGATGCAGAGGTAGAGAGTAATAGCTTTGGAAATGAAGGGTACGGGCTTTAGCCCGTACATCAAACCAGCCAAAGAAGCGGGGCTTTAGCCCCCGAGGGAATGGGAAGCAAACGGCTGAAAGAATCCCGGCCTGAGCAATGCAGGGTACGGGCATTAGGAAGTGAAGGGTACTGGTTCTAGGAAATGAAGGGTACGGGCTTTAGCCCGTACATCAAACCAGCCAAAGAAGCGGGGCTTTAGCCCCCGAGGGAATGGGAAGCAAACGGCTGAAAGAATCCCGGCCTGAGCAATGCAGGGTACGGGGATTAGGAAGTGAAGGGTACTGGTTCTAGGAAATGAAGGGTATGGGCTTTAGCCCGTACATTCAACCAGCCACAGCAGCGGGGCTTTAGCCCCTGAGGGAATGGGATGCGGCCAGAGCGCGAACAATATCGGAACAGCGATGCCGCTTACTTTGTCTCCACCCAGACTGCCGGCCGTAAGCCCTTCTTCCGCCATGAGCGTTGGGCGCGGCTGATGATGACTACTCTAAGCCACTATGCAGAGAAGGATTTCCTGCTCCACGCCTTTGTCATCATGCCCGACCACCTTCACCTCCTCATTTCGCCCGATGAGAGCGTTGAAAAAGCAGTCCAACTGATCAAAGGTGGCTTCTCCTTCCGCGCCAAGCGCGAGCTCGAGTACAAATTCGACATCTGGCAGCCGGGTTTCACCGACCACCGCGTTCGCGATGAAGAGGATTGGAACCGCCACCTCGACTACATTCGCACCAACCCCATTGAGGCGCGTCTTGCAGAAGACACAGCCCTCTACGAGTTCATGGGCTTTCCAAGCATCGCATTCCCTCAGAGGCTAAAGCCCCGGCTTATAGCCGAAGGAGATGTACGGGCTGAAGCCCGTACCCTTCATAAGGGGACCATTCCCAGCACTACTGAAGCCCGTACCCTTCATGAAGCGACCAAATCCGGCACGGCTAAAGCCGTGTCCTTTCAAAGCAAGAATGCAAGAGTTTAGAAAAAGCGGACAAGACAACTATGCCACGCAGAAATGACATCCAAAAGATCCTGGTGATCGGCTCCGGCCCGATCGTGATCGGCCAGTCGGCCGAGTTCGACTACTCCGGCACCCAAGCCTGCAAGGCGCTCAAGCAGGAGGGATACGAGGTCGTACTCGTCAACTCCAACCCGGCCACCATCATGACCGACCCCGAGCTCGCCGACCGCACCTACATCGAGCCGCTCAACCGCGCCTACGTCGAGGAGATCATCCGCATCGAATCCGAGATGCTCCCCGCCGGCTCGGGCAAGTTCGCGCTGCTGCCCACCGTCGGCGGTCAGACGGCTCTCAACCTCGCCGTCGATCTCGCCGATGCCGGCGTCCTTGAGCGCTACAACGTCGAACTCATCGGCGCAAAGCTTGAGGCCATCAAGAAGGCCGAGGACCGCCTGCTCTTCAAAGACGCCATGATCCGCATCGGCCTTGAAGTGGCGAAGTCCGCGCTGGTCAACAATCTGCGCGACGGCCTCGACTTCGCCGCCAAACTCGGCTTCCCGGTCTTGATCCGCCCCAGCTTTACCTTGGGAGGATCTGGAGGCGGCATAGCCTACAACCGCGAAGAGCTGCTTGAGATCCTCGCCCGCGGCCTCGATCTTTCGCCCGTCCACGAGTGCCTCATCGAAGAGAGCATCCTCGGCTGGAAGGAGTACGAGCTGGAGGTGATGCGCGACCTCGCCGACAACGTCATCATCATCTGCTCCATTGAAAATTTCGACCCCATGGGCGTCCACACCGGCGACTCCATCACCGTCGCTCCCGCCCAGACCCTTACCGACCGCGAGTACCAGAAGATGCGCGACGCCTCCATCGCCGTCATGCGCGAGATCGGCGTCGAAACCGGCGGGTCGAATGTTCAATTTGCCGTCAACCCCCTCGACGGCCGCATGATCGTCATCGAGATGAACCCCCGCGTCTCGCGTTCATCGGCCCTCGCGTCCAAAGCCACCGGCTTCCCCATCGCCAAGATCGCCGCCAAGCTCGCCGTCGGCTACACCCTCGACGAGATCCCCAACGACATCACCCGCAAGACCCCGGCCTGCTTCGAGCCCACCATCGACTACGTAGTCGTCAAGATTCCCAAGTGGCAGTTTGAAAAGTTCCCCGGCGCGGACGACACCCTCGGTCCGCAGATGAAGTCCGTAGGCGAGGTCATGGCCATCGGCCGCACCTTTAAAGAAGCCCTGATGAAGGCCTGGCGGTCGCTTGAAACCGGCAAGAAGACCGGCGCGGAGGTGCTCGACCCCCGCCGCCTCACCCAGATGCTCGTCACCCCCCGCCCCGAGCGCCTCGGCTACATTCGCTACGCCTTTGAGCGCGCCATGAGCGTCCGCGAGGTCGCCCGCCTCACTCGCATGGACCCCTGGTTCCTCCACCAGCTCCGCGAGATCACCCAGGCACAGGGCGCAATCGCCCGCACCACGCCCGAAACAATCGGCATCGACGCCCTGCGCCGCCTCAAGCGCCTCGGCCTCAGCGACGAGCGCATCGCCACCGAGTGGAAGCTCGAAGGCCACGACGGCATCCAGCAGGTCAGGGAACTGCGCGAGAAGCTCGGCATCCGTCCCGTCTTCAAGCTGGTCGATACCTGCGCCGCCGAGTTCGAGTCCATGACGCCCTACCTCTACTCCACCTACGACGAAGAGGACGAGGCGCCACCGACCGACCGGCCCAAAGTTATCATCCTCGGCTCCGGCCCCAACCGCATCGGCCAGGGCATCGAGTTCGACTACTGCTGCTGCCACGCCTCCTTCGCCCTCAAGGACGACGGATTCGAGACCATCATGGTCAACTGCAACCCTGAGACTGTCTCCACCGACTACGACACCAGCGACCGGCTTTACTTCGAGCCCCTTGTCCTTGAAGACGTCCTCGCCATCTACAACCACGAGGCCAGCTCCGGCGCAAAGGTCGGCGTTATCGTCCAGTACGGCGGCCAGACGCCTCTCAACCTCGCCCAGCGTCTCCGCGCCGCCGGTGTGCCCATCATCGGCACCCAGCCCGACTCCATCGACCTCGCCGAAGACCGCAAGCAGTTCGGCAAGCTCCTTGAAGACCTCAAGATCCCCCAGCCCAGCGGCGGCACCGCCACCAGCGTCGAGCAGGCTCTGGCCATCGCCAACTCCATCGGCTACCCGGTCCTCGTCCGGCCCAGCTTCGTCCTTGGCGGCCGGGCCATGGTCATCGCCTACGATGCCGAGTCCGTAGCCCGCTACATGCGTGAGGCCGTCGAGTACTCCTCCGATCGCCCCGTCCTCATCGACCACTTCCTCGAGAACGCCATCGAAGTCGATATCGATGCCCTCTGCGACTCCAAGGACGTCATCATCGCCGGCATCATGCAGCACATCGAGGAGGCCGGCATCCACTCCGGCGACTCCTCCTGCGTTCTGCCCGCCGTCAGCATCAAAGACGAAACCCTCGATATTCTACGCACTTACACCAGAAAGCTCGCGCTGGCCCTCAAGGTTGTCGGCCTCGTCAACCTCCAGTTCGCCATCCAGAAAGACGACGAGGGCAACGACCACGTATACGTCATCGAGGTCAACCCTCGCGCCTCCCGCACGGTGCCTTACGTGTCGAAGGCCACCGGCATCCCGCTGGCCAAGGTGGCCGCCCGCCTCATGACCGGCCGCACACTCAAGGAGCTCCTCCCCGAGCAGCTCGCCAGCGGCAAGGACCTCGACGTGGGCTCCCACTTCTACGTCAAGTCGCCCGTATTCCCCTGGTCCAAGTTCGCCGGCGTCGACACCATCCTCAGCCCGGAGATGAAGTCCACCGGCGAGGTCATGGGCGTCGCCCCCACCTTCGGCGAGGCCTTCGCCAAGGCCCAGCTCTCCGCCGGACACATCCTGCCCACCACCGGAACCGTATTCTTCAGCGTCAACGACCACGACAAGCCGTCTGTTGTCGATCTCGCCCGCCGCTACATCCACCTCGGCTTCAAGATCGTCGCCACCCAGGGCACCGCCAACGCGCTTGAGGGTGCGGGCCTCATCGTCGAGCGGGTCTTCAAGGTCGGCGAAGGCCGCCCCAACGCCGTCGATCTCATCAAGGGCGACAGGATTCAGCTCATCGTCAACACCCCCGATGGCCCGAATCACTACTTCGACGAGAAGCCCATCCGCCGCTCCGCGGTTCTCGCCCGCGTACCCACCATCACCACCCTATCCGCCGCCCTTGCCGCCGTAGACGGCATCGCAGCCATGCAGCGCCACCGTACCGAGGTCAACGCCCTCCAAACCCTCCACAAGGAGAAGGGCCGCTAACGTTCTTCTTGCATCGTCATTCTGAACGAAGGCCGCCCCTTCAGGCCCCGGCAGGGGCCGCTAGAGAATAGCCCAGGGCGGAAGCCCTGGGTAGCGATCCCGACGATTCAGGCGCCCCGGCGGGGCGCTGCGAACCGTGACGTAGTCGATTCGCCCATACCGGATTTCTCGGCCGCACCATGCATTGGCCGAAACTTCACCACCGCCGGCCAAAGATCGGCAATCGCCAGTCCCCGCGCATCTTCCCCTATTCCCCTCATCCTCCCCATTACCACTGTCATCCTGAGGAGCGCAGCGACGAAGGATCTGCATTTGCTTCTAAACTTCCGAATCGGCGACAATCCAGAAATACCCTTGCCAGGATGTACGCATCATGATTCCGAAATGGTTTCTCACACTCTGCACCGCCCTTCTTTTGGCGACGGCGAACCAGAGTCCGGCGGCAGGGCAGGCGCCTCAGCCCCTTCCATCTGACACGAAGCCGATCCAGGTATTCTTGACGGCGTCTGGCAAGAATGCACCATCGGAATTGCCGCCTCAGGCAGACCTGAGCGTATTCATTGACAAGCAACCGGCTCAGATTCTTTCGCTGAGCCCCGCGCGAGAAGATAAGTTACTGTTTGCCCTCCTGATTGACATAAGCACCTCGGAAGCCAGGGAAGCTGACCCCATAAGAAAAGCTGCCTGGCAGATTTTTGAGTCTCTGTCCAGTGAAGGCAACCAGGGCTACCTCGTTTTCTTCAGCCACGAGGTCATCCGGAGCAACGTTCCCCTCCAACCGGCAAGCGCGCGTACTGACTTGGATCAAGTCAAATTTGGTGGTGGGACCGCGTTATTCGACGCCATTGGAACAACGTGCAGAAAGGCCCTGAGAAGGTCCGCTAACCCCGACGCTCCCCGCCGGGCGATCCTTCTGCTTTCAGACGGAGAAGATAACTCGAGTCGTTACACCCTGAAAGAGGCAGAGGAGGCGGCCGAGGTGGAAGGAGTGGCGATCTTCTCTCTATCGAAGGCGGGTTCACCGAGCGGCGAGCAGAAATTAGAGAAGGCAGGCCAAGACACCGGTGGGCTGTCCATCGTTGCCGATGAACTGGGAAGCGGCGTAGCGCCTTTGCTGGCAGCCGTTCACGGACAGTGGAAACTTACCCTCCGGCCTCAACAAGCGCCTGACCAGAAACTGCACTCGTTAGAGATCAAAATCTCGCAGAAGAGCGTCCGAATCTCCGCACCTGCTCGGATTCCGCTTCAATAGATAGGTGGCTTTGCTTGCTCTATTTGGCGAGGCGGCTGGCTGCATATTTCCCATAATCCCGTGTCACCGCAGCCATGCCGCGAGTCCAACCGAACCCCGGCGCTTTATCCCCTCAAAAATGCTTTCACCTCCCGACCCCCGCCGCCCCTTCCCCCCATGCGGGAATGGACTGACCACCGCCCTTTATACTGGTTAAGCCCATGAGCGAGAAGATCGTCGCACTCCTGTTCCAGTTCGTCATCCACGTCATCAGCGTCGGCGGCTATGCCGGCATCGCGGCCCTCATCGTTCTCAATTCATGCGGCATTCCCATCCCCTCCGAGCTCATCATGCCCTTCTCGGGCGACCTCGTCTATCTGGGCCGCTTTAACCTCATCCTGGTAGCCATCGCCGGAGCCATCGGCTGCAACGTCGGCTCGGCCATCGCCTACTGGATCGGCGCAAAGGGCGGCCGCCCGCTGGTCATGCGCTACGGCAAATGGGTGCTCATGAGCGAGCACGACCTCGACCGCATGAGCTGGTTCTTTTCAAAGTACGGCTCCATCGCCATCCTCATCGGGCGCATGTTGCCGGTCGTCCAGACCTTCGTCGCCTTCCCCGCCGGCATCGCAAAGATGCCAAAACTGCGCTTCCACATCTATACTTCCGTAGGTTCCTTTATCTGGTACTTCTGCCTGGCCTGGGTGGGCATGAAGCTGGGCGAAAAGTGGCACACCGACCCTCGGCTTGCCGAGGTCTTTCACCGCTTCCACCTCGCGGTTGAAGTAGCGCTCGTGGCTCTGGTGGTATGGTTTCTGTGGTCGCACATCCGGCGCGGCAGAGATGCCAAAGCCGGATGACTTGTTTTTCCCGGACTTTTCCAAGTCCGGCGTTGTGAATGGATTACGGCACGGCTTGCATCCGTGCCATCGAAAAACGGATTTCCCCGTCTGACTGAAGGGAAGTCCGATACTGACACGAAGGAAAGGGCAGGAGACGCAATGGCAAACGAAAAGGTGGCGCCCGCTACAGGAAAACTCGGCGTCATGGTTGTGGGACTCGGAGCAGTGGCAACAACAATGATCGCCGGCGTGGAGGCTGTGCGCCGCGGGCTGGCAAATCCAATCGGATCGCTCACCCAGATGGGCACCATCCGCCTGGGCAAGCGTACGGACAACAACGCGCCCCTCATAAAGGACTTTGTTCCCCTCGCCGACCTCAAGGACGTGGTCTTTACCGGCTGGGACATCTTCGAGGACAACGTCTACGAGTCCGCCGCTCATGCGCAGGTGCTCAAGCCCGAGATCCTCGCCCAGGTTAAACCCTACCTTGAGAGCATCAAGCCTATGCCGGCCGTCTTTGACCAGTTCTACGTCAAGCGGCTCAACGGCACCCACGTCAAGAAGGGCAAGAACAAGCGCGACCTCGCCGACCAGCTCATCGCCGACATCCAGGCCTTCAAAAAGACCGTCGATCGCGTCGTCATGATCTGGTGTGCGTCCACGGAGATCTTCCTTCAGCCCACCGCGGTTCACCAGACCATCGAGGCCTTCGAGAAGGGAATGGAGACCAACGATCCCGGCATCGCTCCCTCCATGCTCTACGCCTACGCCGCCCTCAAGGAGGGCGTCCCCTTCGCCAACGGCGCGCCGAACCTGACCGTCGATATTCCCGCCATGGTCGAGCTCTCCAAACAGAACGCGGCGCCCGTCTGCGGCAAGGACTTCAAGACCGGCCAGACCTTCATGAAGACCGTCCTCGCGCCGGCCTTCAAGGCCCGCATGTTGGGCGTCTCCGGCTGGTTCTCCACCAACATCCTCGGCAACCGCGACGGCGAAGTCCTCGACGATCCGGAGTCCTTCAAGACCAAGGAAGAGTCCAAGCTGGGCTCGCTCGAGTACATCTTCCAGCCCGAGCTCTACCCCACGCTCTACAAGGACCTCTACCACAAGATCCGCATCAACTACTATCCGCCCCGCGGCGACGAGAAGGAAGCCTGGGACAACATCGACATCTTCGGCTGGCTCGGCTACCCGATGCAGCTCAAGGTCAACTTCCTCTGCCGCGACTCCATCCTTGCCGCTCCCGTGGCCCTCGACCTGGTCCTCTTCCTCGACCTCGCCAAGCGCACCCCGAGCCTCAAGTCCCTCGGCATCCAGGAGTGGCTCAGCTTCTACCTCAAGAGCCCCCAGACCGCGCCCGGACTCTACCCCGAGCACGATCTCTTCATCCAGTCCATGAAGCTCAAGAACACCCTCCGCCACATCATGGGCGCGGACCTCATCACCCACCTCGGACTCGAGTACTACGACTAGCCTCGACGCACCGGGAGGATCCAACGCAAAAAGCCCCACCGCAAGGTGGGGCTTTTTATTGAGCTAAGACTGTCTCAGGCAACAACCGCCGCCGGATCGAGCGCCGTTGCCACCGGCGCAACAGGTCCAACCGGAACATGAACCCCGGGCCCCGAGGGATGTCCGTGCCCGTTCCGCGTCAGCCGATGAACAAAATGATACGGAGGCCACGGCCCCGACAACTGCATGTGGCAGCCGTGCATTGATCCGCTCGTCGCCGCAAACTTGTTCAGATACCGCTCCACGGTCTTGCGGTCGATCAAGTGCGCGATGTCCAGCAGCATCTTTCCGTGCTCGTGCAACCGGCAGCTCACCTCTTCGTCCAGCGGCAAAAACTGTCGGTGCATCTGGAAGCTCACCGCCCGTGCCTTGGTCTGCCGCTCGCGCGCCCGCACCGCGTTCTCGCGCAGGCTGGTCAGGTACTCCCGTCCTACGCCCTCTTTCTGAACATGGTGCTCCAGCTCCCGGCTGCAGCAGTCGTCCACAAAGATCTTCAGGTGCATCTCCGCCTTGCCGTGCAGCTTCTCCAGGTTGTTCATAAACTGCCGCTGGTTCGACCGGATCGAGCGCCGCAGGCTCTCGTCGTCGTTGAACACCGTCCCGAAGCGGAAGGGAAGCACCGTAGAATGCTGGAAGCAGTCGGCGATCACCCGGGCGTGGTCCACGCCCGACTTCTGATCCATTGCCTCAAGCGGGTTATGTTCGCTCACAATCACCGCCAGGTCGCTGGCGGGATAAAGGAAGACCTGATTTCCGCTCACTCCGTGCACTGAGCCGAGGGGAACGGGTTTGCGATGGCGGGCCAATTCTGGGAAAGCTAGTTTTTCACCTATGCAATAGGCGTACCAAGCCATGTGGAGTCACTCCGATCACGCGCGTGAGAGCAGGCGAGCGCCGCTCGTTGATGAAGTCCTTGGATGGTGGAATCTGTTGCGTCCATATCTGCGCTGGGCCCGAAGTCGGGAGCCGTACGGATCCTCGATTGAACTATCCGCATCCTAGACCGCCGACAATACGACTGGCAACGGTAGTCAGCACACTCGTCTCTCAAAGCAGCGTCTCGGCCAAAAATACTTTTGTATAGATAAAAAACCTTACAGCCCTGTGAATGTTCAATCCCGTAGAATCCCGGCCCACGACCGGGTTCAAATCCCGGCATACCCCTCGGCATTCCCAGAGCCCCGGCTCTAAGGAAGAACCCGCTCGATGTGAAGGTAAAGTACAAGATTCAGCAGCAGAGAGATCGTCAGCAGCGCCAGAACCACCAGCGTGACAATGTTAACCTTCTTGCCCACCGTCTTCAGGTCGTCCATTAACTCCTGCTGTTCAAGAGTGTTGCGGTCGGTAGCCTCGCGCACCATCTCCAACTGGTCTTCGACCTTCCGCAGCGACGCATTCTGCTCCAGAACCTGTTCGCGAAGTTCCCGGTGCTGGATCTGCAGATCCTGGACGCCCTCCTGGATCGGGGCCAGATTCACCGGCGGCGCGGGCCGATGCGCCGGCTGTTGTTGGTTCAGCACATTGGCCAGCGCGCTCCCGATGTTGCCGTCCAGCAGCGGCAAAATCTTCTGCACAAAAGGGATAGCCGCGCGAAGCCCCTGCAGCGCCTTCTGCAGTGGGGAAGAGCCCTCGCCCGCGCCATCCGTCTCGGAACCGCTGGGCAGCGCCCGCCCCGGCGGCGGCGGCGCGGCAGGCGCGAACTCCTCGGTGATCTCGGCAAAGGGCTGGCGGCGCGCTGAGCCTCGCGCCAGAGGGGAACCAACCGCCCGGGGGTGCGTCTGCGCCCGCCGCCGTCCGTCTGCCGCAAATTCGGGATCTTTCGGCTCCGCCATCCTCAGCCCACCTCAACTTCTAGAACCAACTATGATTTATAGCCGATTTCAAGCCGAATAGAAAGGCCTTCCACTCTGTTCAATACGATACAGTTCTCTATTTGTCTCCCGTGTTAGCATGGCCCCAATCCCAGCTATCGGCGGTCAAGACACCCAAACCACCGGCTACGGACTGGGAAGCACACCTCTTGAGGCCTCACACACGCATGAATCGCACCTTTCGCAGTCTCCAGAACCAGATCCTGGCAGGAATCCTCACCATCGGGCCCCTCTTCGTTACCTGGCTCATCTTCAGCTTCCTCTTCCGCACCCTCGCCGAGGCCGGCCTGCCCTTCGTGCAGTTGCTCGCGGCCTTTTTTCCCGAGGCATGGCTCCACCAGTCCTGGCTCCAGTCCGTGCTCGCCATCGTGCTCACCCTGGTTGTGCTTTACGTCGTCGGCAGGGTTACGTCCATGGTCATCGGACGCCAGGCATTCAATCTCTTTGAGGCCGTCCTTGAGCGCCTGCCCTTCGTCGCCAAGGTTTACACCTCGGTCCGCCAGCTCCTCGACACCATGATGGCAAAAAAGGAGACCAGCCAGCGCGTCGTCCTCATTGACTTTCCCATCCCCGGCCAGAGGAGCATCGGCTTCCTCACCCGCACCTTCGAAGACGAGGCCACCGGAGAGATGCTGGCCGCGGTCCTGCTGCCCAACGCCATCAATCCCACCTCGGCCTTCCTGCAACTGTTGCCCATGGACCTCGTCGTCGAGACCGACCTCACCATGGAGCAGGCCATGAGCATGCTCATGACCGGCGGCGCAGTAGGGCCTGACAAGATTCAATTCCGCAAGGAAGAGCCAAAGGCCTGATCGCCGCCTCAGGCCCCCGCCGTATCCTGTGCATCTTCGAACGACTCCTCCGCCTGCTCGCTCTCGGCCGCAATCTTGCGCAGGCTCACATGCTCAAATCGCGCCCAGAGCAATCCCGCCGGAATGATGCTCAAGAACGTCACCAGCAGCAGAATCGCCGCGCACGCCGTCGCCGCCTCGGCGCTTGCTCCCAGCACTCCGCTGATAGCCGCCGCCACAATCCCGATCTGCGTAAACCAGCCCAGCACCGGCAACTGAAAGATGCTGGCCCCGCCGCTGGCGATCATCAGCAGCACGCACCGCGAAAACGGCGCGCCGGCAAGTTCCGGACTCGCCGTAAAAGCCAGGCAGCCCTCCCAGTACGCCACCGTGATCAGAATCCACATCGCCAGAGACAGCGACGCCGTCACCGCAAAGTCCGAGAAGCTGCGCATCGTGTCCAGACCCGCGTGGAAGGCCCGCACCTTCTGCGCCACCGCATGGCCGGCCCGTTTTGAGAGCAGTCCGATGCTGTGCTCCAGAAACGCCGCCACCGCATTGCCGGCCAGCCGCACCAGCAGCAGAAACAGCCCGCCCAGCACCGTCAGCGCCAGTCCCGAGTAACGCGTCGCAAACGCCGCCAGCGCCGGATGGTGCGCCGTCAGCACGGCCAGTGATCCCGACCGCAGCAGCACCCGATCGATGTCCACCTGCGGCACCGAGAGCATCGCCACCGAGAAGATCAGCGCCATCGACCCGGCATCGAACAGCCGCTCCACAATGTAGACCGCGATCTGGCTGCTCACCGTTAGCGAAGTCTTCTTCGCCACCAGGTACGGCCGCACCAGGTCCGCCACCCGCCCAATCAGCGCCACTGCAGTAAAACCGATCACCTGCGTCCCGGTCAGCGACAGCGGCCCAACCTTCTTGTTATGCCGAATCAGCATCGCCCACCGCATCGACCGGAAGGCGTAGGCCGCATAGATGCAGCCGATCCCCAGCACGATCAGGCCCCAGTTGGCCTTCAGAACCTGCGTCCAGAAAACCGCAAAGTCGAAATGAATCCGGTTCCTGCCCCACACCACAAGCGCAATCAGCGCGACAAGCACAATCAATCCGGCGAGCCAACGATGTTTCTTCAAGCGATCTCCACAGGCATTAGGCCTTCTATAAGTGTATGAGATGGGCCGCTGATTAGAGTTAAAATCAGCCACCGGTTGCAACCACAAACCGCCGATTCAATTCCAAACCAACCACAAAAAATGAGTGCCCCATCCAACGCGCAGTCTCATCGCGCGTTGGGTGGGAACCACAACGCTCAACCTGCTACTTCAAACCAACACTTCACCAGAGAAAGAACATCCGAATAGCCGATCACTCGCTCGCCACCCCAACAAAACGCCTGTCATGTTGAGCGAAGCGAAGCGGAGTCGAAACATCTGCGGTTGCCTTTCGAAACTTCCGAGATGGCAGTGATCCGCCCGAAAATCACTTTCCACATGACTGTGCGGAGCTAACGCTGTGACCCGAAGTGGTAACTTACTTGAGTCGTCACCATGGATGGTTTTCCATCCACCAACTGCGGCTCGTATACGAACTGTTTCACTGCGTTTACGACGGGGTTGATAAATGGCTCGTCGCCACCGATGACCTTAACTTCCTGAACCTTGCCATCCACGCCAATCGAAATGGTTAGATAGACTGCACCCGTTTTTCCCGCTAATTCTGGCGGCATCTGCGGCTCCGCACCGGAAACTTTTCGCGGGTAAAGAACCAACACGCCCTTGTCGGTCACGACCCCCGTGCGAAACTCCGGCCGATATGGAATTGAGGATACATATTCTACTTTTCCCGATGCCTTATCACCACGCCCTTTGATTGAGAACTCAAAGCCTATCTGGCTTTCTATCGTGAGGGGCTTTCCATTGAGCAAAAACGGTCGAAAACGAATTTCCCGGAGCGCATCTACGCTTGCTGCGACCAAGAGAGTGTCGCCTTCTACCGGAGTACTGAGAATGACTCTTCCCGACTCGTCCACGTCTACCTTCAAAGTTACGCTGCCCTGAATTTGCGACTTCAAAGCTTCCTCGGGGTACTTTGGTAGCACCATGTGGTCAACCATTCCACCAAGGACTCCAGAAGAAATCCGAATCATCTGAGGGCGAGGCGTGAGTTGGGTCGAGGTTTGACCGCTGTCTTGTCCGGCTGCTAGAGCAGAGCAGGCGAAAAGGAGTAGCACATATCTGGTCCTCGACATTTGGTCCCCCAATTGAATTTCTGAGTGTTTCTTAGTAAACACCAACCATCTTAAAGTATGGTCGCTAATTCGGAAATTACCTCTTCGTAAGGAGCGTTCTCCTCGGCGGATTCCATTTCAACCCAGCGGCAGCATAACACTCAAATCCGGAGCAGGTCCCTACTTCGCGCCCGACCCGCCAGCCCTCTCCCGCTGAACCACCCGCCGATTAAACTCATGAATCACCCGCGCAACATACGCGCGCGTCTCGGCATACGGCGGAATGCCGTGGTACTTGTCCACCGCCTCGGGCCCCGCATTGTAGGCGGCCAGCGCCAGCGCCAGATTCTCGTGGTACCGCGTCAGCAGCGCATCCAGATACGCCGAGCCCCCTTGCACGTTCTCACCCGGCGAAAAACTGTCGTGAACCCCCAGCGAGTCCGCCGTCTTCGGCATCAACTGCATCAGCCCCCGAGCCCCGGCCCGGCTCACCGCCCGGCTGTTCCCATTGCTCTCCGCCTTGATCACGCTCGAGAGCAGGTCCACATCCAGGTTGTGCACCTTGCCCGCCTGCGCCATCACCTCGTTCAGATCCGCCGTAGTCAGCGCCGGGTGCGCCACTGGCGCTGGCGATAGCTCCGCCGGCAGCGCCGGCACCGTCTCAAACGAAACCACCTCACCGGCCGCAACATCGATGTAGCTGTCCTCGCCCGCGCTCAAGAAAAGCCGTATCCGGCCGTCCACGCTGGCATGGTGATCGCAAATCTCCACAAAGCCGTTCGCAAGCGTAACCCGCTCCGCCGCGCGCGCCCCCGCCGCCGCCGCCGCCGCAACCAGCGCCGCCACACCCACCATCGAGATCGCGCATCGCAACATCATCTGTTTATGTAACCTATGATCCATCCGCCGTGTTGAAGGGTACGGGCTTTAGCCTGCACCTTAGTGACTGATCCGCCGTCTTGAAGGGTACGGGCTTTAGCCCGTACATAAAAACCCACTGAATGATCGGGGCTTTAGCCCCTGAGGGAAGCAATTCGGGCTCAAATCCCCGCCCCATTCCTCAGCACCCGCTCCAGCACCACCGCCACGCCGTCCTGATCATTTGACGGCGCCTGCCTCCAGCCGCTCAACTTAGCCAGGGCGCGCAATTCCTCACTTGCATTCGCCATCACCCACGCCTGCCCGGCCCACTCCAGCATCCCCTCGTCGTTCCAGTTATCGCCGATCGCCATCACCTCTCTGCGATCCACGCCCAGCCGCTCCGCCAACCGCTTGAGCGCCCACACCTTTGAGACTCCCAACGGCAGCAAATCGAGTATCGAAATATCCCGCGCCGGGTACTCGGTCTTCGTCCAGTTGCACTCGCCCGCCCACGCGCTCGCCTTCAGAGCCTTCTCCGCCTCGCGCATTTGGTAGATCGTGCCTGCGGCCATTCCCTGAATCGGGTCCTCGCCGTCGATCAGCGCGTCCTCCAGTGGTTTGACGATCTCAATCGCGTGCCGGTTCGCCTCCACCCACATCGCAATCCGTCCATGCGCCTGATCGATATCCTCCAGCACCAGTTCGCCCCGTCCCGGCCGGTCGAAGGTAAACACCAGCGCCCCATAGGGTCGCAGCAGCCCGCACAGCGCCCGTCCCACCCGCGACTCCATAAGGCAGCGGTCGATCGCTTCGCCCCCCAGCGTCTTTACCACCGCTCCGTTCGATGCGATCACCGGCATATCCGGCCGCAACCCGTGTCCCTCCAGCAGTGGAAACGTGTAGGCAACCCTTCGCCCCGTGGCAATTGCAACGGTAATGCCCGCCTCCTGCGCCGCGCGCAGCGCCTGCGCGTTGCGCGCGCTCATCGCGGTGCTGGTGGTCGGCAGCAGCGTACCGTCCATATCGATTGCCACAATCCGCGGCCGTGGATGCATATCTACAGTGTACGAAACGACGATTGAGAAGGGCAGGGAAGCCGTTCGTCTGCGATAAGCTCAAAGCATGGAGCGCATCTGCAGCCTCTGCCACGCCCTTCTCGCCGAAAACACCCAGGCCGACTGGTGCCCGTCCTGCGGCGGCGCGCTCACCGAGCGCCCAATCCTCGCCGAGCCAGCAAAGCCCCGGCCCGAGGTAGATCGTCGCGGCATCGTCCTGCCCAGCCGTCATGCGGTAGGCGGCATCATCACGCCGCAGTAGGCGTGTCGCTCCCGCTGCAACCTACTTCAACTTTGCCAGAATCTTATCCACGCCGGCCTTGGCGCATTTCTCTTCTTCAAACCCGGTTGCTCCGCTGGCGCCGACAGCGCCCAGCACCTTGTCGCCAACCAGGATCGGCACCGCGCCGGGAAACACGCTCATGGCCGGCGTAATCCTGGCACGCATCGCCGCGTCGGCAAGGAACTTGTCTTTGAGAGCCGAGTTCTTATCCTTGAACGTGGCGGCGGTGATCGCTTTCCGCACCGCGGTATAGGCGCGGCTGGCCGCGGCCCCGTCCGCGTTCATGCCCACAATCAGATTGCCGTTCGGGTCGATGACCGCGACGCCCACGTGATAGCCGTCTGCCGCGCAGGTGTCGATGGCAGCCTGTGCCCCTTCAAGAGCCACAGCGAGGGGAATCAGTGGCTTGGGCGCGGGCGTTTCCTGCGCGTGCGCATTGGCCGCGCTGGGCGCTGCCGAGACGCTGAGCTGGAAGTCGATCGTCGGCATCGGCGAGTCGCCCGGCATCGGTCCCGGCTGCAATGTGACCGGCGGACCCGACTGCGCGGATGCAACAACGGAAAAAAGGGCGACACTGAGAAGCGCGGTAAGTGAGGCCGTGATTCGCGCCATGGGTTCGATCCTCCGCTTGAGATGTGTGGATAGACGCTTCCACTCTAATCGAGCCGAGCGCGAAGGGCAAAGCCGCGGGTCGAGCGCTGAGTCAGGCGGTCGTGTCCAGACCCACCATCTCGGCCAGCCGCGTCTGCCGCTCATCGAAGGTCCAGAACTTCTCCGCCCTCAACTCCAATGCGCAAGCCACATGCAGAGAGTCGAGTGTGCGGACGCCGAGCACTGGCGTGAAGCGGTGGGCAAGATCCACGGTTCGGTTCCAGGCTGCCTCGGGAAAGACTGCCCTCTGCATTAGACCCGAGCGGCAGTCTGACTCGAAGTTCTCCCAAGCCCTTTTTGCATCGATTTCATTGATGCGGCGGCGATACACCTGCTGGTAGATTGCATTCGCGTACTCGGCACGGCTGAACGGAGAGACAAGCAGGTTCGGGCGTGCGGCCATCTGTCTATATGCATCTGGCGAGTGAACATCCCGCAGGTAAACCGCGGTGAGAAAGCTCGTATCGGCGTAGACGATCAATACCGGCTCTCTTCCCGATCCCGTATCAGGTCGTCCACAGCCGTCAGGACGCGGTCGCCGAAGATAGCCTTGGCCCGCGCTTCAAAGTCCGGCCATTCCACCTTCTCCGGCCGCGGCGATTCGGGAACGATTCGCGCGATTACGCGGTTGCGCTTCTTCAACTCAACGACCTGTCCCGCATCCAGCCATGCGAGAAGCTGAGGCGTATTCCGAAGTTCTCTGAGGTTCACACTTGGCATGGGATAAATATGGCACAAAATGTGTCACATTACAAGCATCCCGATCAAAAGAACCTAATTTCAATAAGATATGGTCGTTTATTCGCAAGCCTACTCGTACCGCAGCGCCTCCGCCGGCAGCACTCGCGAGGCTGACACCGACGGATACAGCGTAGCCAGCAGCGAGATCCCGATCGAAACCGCCGAAACAATCACCCCATCCAGCATCCGGGGCGCAAACGGCAGCGTATCGATCGAGTACACTTCGGCCGACAGATGAATAAAGTGGTAGTGCCCTCCGGCCCATGAAGCCGCATAGCCCAGCACCAGCCCCACCGCGGTCCCGATCACGCTGATCAGCAGCCCCTGCAGCATAAAGATGCGACGCACCTGCCCGGGCTCCACGCCAAAGCTCATCAGCACCGCGATGTCCCGGGTCTTCTCCATCACCATCATGGTCAGCGCTATCAGAATGTTCAGCGCCGCCACAATCACAATCAGCGCAATCACAATGAACGTAACAATCTGTTCCAGCTTCAGCGCGCGGAACAGTTCGCGATTCTGCTCCATCCAGTTCGTCGTCATGTAGCCCGCGCCCGCCGCCTTCTCAATCGCGCTGCCCATCTCCGGAGCTTTGTACAAATCGTCGATGCGGAAGCTCACCACAGAGATCAGATCCGGCTCGCTGAACAGTTGCTGCGTGTCGCTCAGGCGCATAAAGCCCATCGCCGCGTCGTACTGGTAGAACCCCGAGTGAAAGATCCCCGCCACCCGGAACCGCTCATACTTCGGCGCAAGCCCCAGCGGCGTCAACTCGCCCTGCGGACTCGTCACCAAAACGCTGTCCGTAACCTGCGCCCCAATCTGTTCGGCCAGATCGCTGCCCAGAACAATCGGCGGCTCGGGCCGGTTCGCCGTCGCCTCGCCGTCAACGGCCTCCGCCGTCCGATTCTCCGCCGCCGGATTCAGATCCGCCGCGCTTCCCGCCGTCACCGTCTCCAGCAGATTCGAGACTTTGCGCTCATCTGCCGGCACAATTCCTTTCACCAGCGCAAAGCCGGCTCTCGGTCCCCGCGACACCAGCACCTGCCCGTACAATCCCGGCGCAACCGCCACCACGTGCGGCAGCCCGCGCAGCCGCTCCAGCAGCGGACGCCAATCCCGCATCCCGTCCGACTCCACGCGCATCAAATCCACGGCCGAGGTCGAACCCAGCAGCTTATCCTGCAAGTCCCGCCGCATTCCGGTCGTAATCGCCAGCGCGATAATCAGCGCCGCCACGCCCGCCGCAACGCCCGCCACAGAGATCGCCGTAACCACGCCCACCACGGCCTGCCGCCGTTTGGCCTTCAGGTACCGCGCCGCAATGAACAGCTCGAATCGCATCGCTTCTACTGCCCCTGCGCCGCAAGCTCGCTCTTGGCAACGCCCGCATTGTCGTAGCGATCGAAGGCCCGCACCGTGATCAGATGCTCGCTCCCACGCGCCGCTGCCTCCGCCGCCACAACCTTGAACTCATAGTGCTCCCGCCGCGAGTCCGAAAGCCTGCCCACCGGCGCAATGTACTGCCACGGCCCGGCATCCATCGAGTACTCCGCCCGCGCAATCGGAGACGTCGCATCCTCTGCGTCAAACATCACGGCAATCGTCTGCGAACAGCTTCCCGCGCTGCACGCCACCGCGCTCCCCGTTGCCTTCAACCCGCTCACCACCGGCGGCGTCGTATCGATCGTGAACCGCGCGCTGGTCTTCTCCCCGCTCAGCGCCTCTCCGGGATTCTGCGACGCCGCGTCCGTTGCCACAACCCGCACCTGGTATCCGCCATCGGGAATCCGCGTCGCGTCAAAGCTGTACGCCTTCTCCGCGATCTGATCCTTCAGCAGCCGCCACACCGTCTCCCCGTCGCCGCGCAGATACACCGCGTAGGTCAGCTCGCTGCCGCTGTCGTCGTGCGCGGCCCAGCGCACGGTCACTGCCGTCCGATCCTTCGCCGCCGCCAACGGACCTGCATTCGCCGCGTCCATGCTCACGTTGCCCGGGCTCGCGGCCGCAAAGCCGATACTCACCGTCGCCGGTCCCGCGGCATTGCCCGGCGCGCTCCATCGCGCTCCTGCAACCGCCACCACATCGTCCACCACCGGAGCGCCGTTCACCGGCAGATAGTTCACTCCCACGCTGCCCAGCACTCCGCCCGAATCGAGGCTCGCCTTCCACTGCAAAAACCGCCCCGCCGGAGAAGCCACAACGCCGTCCTTCAACGCCTGCCACTCCGTCCATCCCCGCACAGGCTGCTCAATGTTTCCGCTGCGCGTAAGAATTCTGAAGCCACTCGATCCCGGCTCAATCTCCAACCGCCCGAACCGCGCAAAAGCCCCAGCATCGAGAACGTCGCTCGCGTATTCGTGTTCTGCCGCAGCCGACGCCAGCCGCACCAGCTTGCCCGTATTTCCCGTGCCGATCAGCAAGTCGTCTCCGCCGGCCACGGCAGCCACGCTCAGCCCCTGCTGCGCGTTCAGGTAGCCAACGTCGGCAAAGCTGCCATCGGCCCCGATGCGCAGCACCCGCCCGCGATTTCCCGTCAGCGCCAGCAGCCCATCCGCACGCGAAACCAGCGCATAAATAATGTCGTCCTTGGCAGCCCATATCTTCCGCGGCGCCTGGTCCTCTTTGATCGCGTAGACCTCCGAGCCCTCCGGAATCGAACTGCTCGTGTTAGCGGCCGACAGCGACCCCGGCTGCACCACGGTCACCGAAGCATTTCCCTGGCTCTGCACCGGCAGCTGGGGCAGGGGATTGCGCCCCTTTCCGCCCACCGTCGCCGCGTAGATCGCGCCATCGGCGCCCACCGCCAGCGCGGTAACCTCCCGCCGCGGCGACTCGAACAGCACGTACCCCTTGCCGTCCGGGCCGATCCGGTACACCAGCCCCGAGCCCTCGGAGCCCGCCAGCAGGTTGCCCTTCCCATCCCACGCGAGAGCGCGAATGTGCGCCTCGTCGCTCTTGAAGAACGTCTCCGCCGCGGCCCTCGGCTTCTTCGCATCGACGCGGTAAACCGCCGCCGGACCGCCCGCCGCAATGTAAAGCCTCCCCTGCGCATCGAACACCAGATCCCAGATGTAGCGCGCCGCCGCCGCATCGCTCTTCTTCTCCGCCGCCGCAGCCGGAGCAGCATCCATCTTCGCCATATCGAAGACAACAGTCGCGCTCGCATCGTCCTGCGCATCCGTAGCCGCCGGGTTCAGCTTGTAAACTTTGCCGCTCGGCAGCGTAGCCGCGTAGAGCGCTCCATCCAGCCCCACGCGCACCACCTCGACAGCCACATCCTTGCTCTTGAAGATCGTCACCGGCTTGCCGTCGCTCCCCACGCGCACCACCGTCGCCGGAGAGCCCGTCCCCAGATACGCCGTCCCGCTCTTATCCGCCGCCACCGACCACACAAAGGTCGAAGCGGTCGTTACCACCTCGCTCACCCCCGGCCCCGCCCTCAGGTGTCCGTCGCTTGAGATCGACACCGCCTGAGCCGTGCCCTTCTCAAACTCCTCGTACCGCGACTGGGTCCAGAGGTGCGTCCCCTGCGCGCAAACGTTAGCTGCAACCGATGCCATCATCAGCGCAAGCGCGGCACAGGCTATCGAGGAAAAACGAAACGAAGCGGGAAGGAAATTCGTACGAAAATTGGCAGCCATTCTGCGCTTGAGTCTACTAGAAGCGGGTGGCGCGGAGCCATCCACCGGCCCGTGAAGGCAGCCGTGCAGCAAGGTTTCCGGCGCTAACTTGCGAGCGGATATTCGCGGCAATTCATTCCCAGGCTCCGAAGCGGCCCAGCGGCGCTCGGCTTCTCCCGTTCTTCACATTCCCTTCAACTGGCAGCGATATATACTCATCGCAAAGCAAACAAGGACTCGAATGCGCTCGAAACGGCTCTCCAAAGTGTGCTCCGCACTGGTTGGCGTATTGCTTCTGCACGCCGCCGTCTCTTTCGCGCAGACGACCATTCACGTCGGCCCCGGCCAAACCTACACCACCATCCAGTCGGGCATCGACGCAGTGAACGCGGGCGACACGGTTCTCGTCGCGCCCGGCACATATAACGAGAACATCGACTTCAAAGGCAAAGCCATCACCGTAACCAGCTCCGGCGGAGCTGCTCAAACCATCATCGACGGCGGTGCTGCCGGGCCAGCCGTTACTTTCAAAACAGGCGAAACGTCAGCCTCCACAATCTCCGGCTTCACCATCCAGCATGGCGGGCAGTTCGGCTGGCTCAATGCGTACTCCACCTATGGCATCGGCAACGTTTACCTCGTGAACAGCGCGCCCAGCATTCTGAATAACGTCATCACGCAATCCAATTGCTGGGGCATTGAGTCCAATGGGTCGGCTCCAGTCATTCAGAACAACACCATCTCCGCCACCCAGGATCCCAATGGCAACTGCTCCTTTGGCGGCGGCGCGGCCATTATTGTCTGGGGCGGCATTAATGGCTACAACGGAAATGCCATTAACTCCGGCCTCATCCTCGGCAACATCATCGAGAACAATGTTGAGTCGGGCCTCGAAGATGCCGGGGGGAACGGCGGCGCAGGCATTGCCGTATGGGGCGGCGCGCCGGTCATCGAGAACAATATCATCCGCAATAATTCTTCTCCGGGCGGCAGCGGCGGCGCCATCAACTTTGTCAATAGTGTAGGCACCTTGATCGCACAGAACCTCATCTATGGAAACAGCGCAGGATGCGGCGGCGGAGCCATTGCAACCGACAGTCTGGGCTTGTATGTCATCAATAACACGATTGTCGATAATGTCGGCGTGAGTATCGGCGGCTTTTCTGAGTGCGCCAGTATCTCGCAGATCTATCCAAGCCCCGACAGGTATGGATATGACAATCCATCGGATGTGTTTATCAACAACATTATCAGCGGCTCCAGTTCTTATCCGGCCGTGAATTGTTCGTGGTTCAACGCCCCCAGCGAAGCAAACCAGCCAACGTTCCAAAACAACATCCTCTACAACGCCGGAGGCCCTTTCTTTGGCTCATATTGCGTGGATGTTTCAGGCCTCTACAACAACATCGCATCCGATCCGCAGTTTGTGAACCCCTCAACGGGCGACTATCACCTCAAGAGCACGTCTCCGGCCATCGATCATGGCCAGAACAGCGTGCTGCAGACCTTCAAAACTGTGACAGGCCAGGCCTTCACCAGCGACTTCGACGGCAATCCACGCGTACAGGATGCCACAGGCGCGGGCTGCATCATCGACATCGGCGCATACGAATACCCCGGCACCCTCAGCAACTGCGGCGTCTCCGAAACGCTGACCAGTTCGCTCAACCCCGCGACCGCCGGCCAGAGTGTCACCTTCACCGTTCAACTGAGCGCGGCCACCGGCACGCCGACAGGCTCCGTTCAGTTTCTCGATGGCGCAACCCTGCTTGCCACCCAGACGGTCTCCGGAACCGGTTCCGCTGCCTTCACCACCAGCGCGCTCACCGTCGGCAGCCACACCATCACCGCAAAGTACCAGCCAACGGGGAACTTTGGCGCAAACACGGCTACGCTCACTGAGGTCATCGACGGAATTGCCACCGGCACGGCTCTCACCTGCCTGCCAAACCCCATCGGCATCTTCAATGCCGCGCAGCTCGCCGCCACCGTCACCTCTTCGAGCGGCACGCCCACAGGCTCGGTCACATTCACTGACAACGGCAGTTCCCTGGCAACGCAGAACCTTGTCAACGGAGCAACGAGCGTTTCCTACACCGGCTCGGTAGCCGGCACCCACGCCATCGCCGCCACGTACTCGCCCACCGGATCCTTTGGCGCAAGTTCGGCCAGTTGTTCTGAGGTCGTCAATGTACTTCCCACAACCTCGACCCTTGCCGTAACTCCGCCAGCGCCTGTCTATGGCTCCCCGGTCACTCTCACCGCCACCGTTGCTCCGGCAGCCTTGCCCGCGCCCAGCACTCCAACCGGCGTTGTCACGTTTTATAACGGCGCTGCATCCCTTGGCACCGCTACACTGGCCGGCGGAGTAGCAACCCTCACAACAAGCACGCTTTCCGGAGGCAGCTACAACCTCACCTGCATCTACAGCGGAAGCGCTATCTACGGTTCGAGCAGTTGCAACTCCGTCCCCGTAACCGTAAGCGCCGCGCCCACGTCGCTCACTCTCAGCTCCAGCCTCAATCCCGCTCCATATCTAAGTACGGTCAGCTTCACCGCCACTCTCAAGGCCAACGGCCAGTCAGCCGGACCCGGCAACGCCATCGCTCTCAGCCTGAATGGTCAGCTCATCGGCCTCACCACCGATGCAACCGGCACGGCCACCTACTCCACCGCGACTCTTGCGCCCAACAGCTATCCGGTTACCGCCGCCTTCGCGGCCACCGGCAACTATCAGGCAAGTTCCTCGGCCCTCACTGAAGTCATCACCGCGCTCTCCTCCTCGGTGACCCTCACCGGCGCACCGAATCCCGGCGCTCTCAATCAGGCGGTCACCCTCACGGCCGGCGTCTCATCGCCCTTAGCCTCGCCCGGCAGCGGTACCGTCACTTTTTATGACGGCTCCGCCGTGCTTGGCACAGCGCAGTTGACTGCAGCCGGACCGGCCACTCTGAGCACAACCTTCGCCACCCTTGGCACTCACAGCCTCACCGCCGTCTACGCAGGCGGCAGCGGCTTTGCCCCCAGCACGTCACCCGTGTTAACCGAGACCATCGTCCCCAGCGATTTCACGATCAGCACAACTCCCGGAGCAATGAGCGTCTTCCCCGGCCAGTCGGCCTCGGTCGAGGTCGGCGTAACCAGCCTCTACGGATTCAACCAGCAGCTCGCGCTCAGTTGTTCCGGTCTGCCCGTGAATACCACCTGCGCATTCAATCCCTCTTCGCTGCCGCAAGGGCAGGGCAGCGCCGGTTTTGCCATCCAGACAACATCCCCGCATCTGGCCTCTGCCGCCTCCACCACCGGCGCGGGAGCCGCTCTCGCCGCACTCACTCTGCTGCTTCTGCCCAGCCGCAGACGCCGCCGCGGTTTCCTGGCGAGCTTGTCCGCTCTGTTTCTCGCCTTCGCTCTGGCCACAGGTGTAATAGGTTGCGGCGGTTCCCTGATTCCCCTGGTAGGCGGCACGCCCCCCGGAACCTACCTGATCGGGGTCACGGCAACCACCGCGCAGTCCGGCAGCCCGCTCACGCACTCCGCCGTCGTTACGCTAACGGTCAAACCCCTGTATTGAGTTGTCTCATTGAACTGCCGCAGAAAGCCTCTTGCGCCACAAGCCACGCAAGGGCCGTCAGAACCGACGAAGACTATCGGTAGATTCCAGGTGGTATGAGTTTTCGGGGGTCTGTGAAACACGCGTCCTAGAGTTCCAGAACGTTATCCTCAATCGCCAGCCGCACATTGCCGTCCGACTTCGCCAGCCTTCTTACCGCCTCCGGCTTGTCCACCTTGGCCTTCAGCATCACCAGCGCCACCGGAACGCTCCTGCCCGCGCTCTTGATCGTATCGACAGCCCGCGCCCGGTCGATCTTGCAGGCTTCCATCAAGATCCTTATGCCGCGCTCCACCAGCTTCGAGTTCTGCATGTGCAGGTTGACCATCAGGTTGTCGTAGACCAGACCCAGCCTGGTCATCGCGCCTGTCGTGATCATGTTCAGAATCATCTTCTGCGCCGTGCCCGCCTTCATGCGCGTCGATCCGGAGATCACCTCCGGACCCACCTCGGCCACAATCGAAATATCCGCCGCCGCCGTAATCGGCGCGTTGTGGTTGCAGGTCACCGCCGCGGTCTTGGCTCCGCGCGCCCGCGCGTAAGCCACCGCCGCCACCACGTAAGGCGTCCGCCCCGAGGCCGAGACCCCGATCACGATGTCCTTGCGTGTAGGCCTGCGCCGCGCAATGTCCCGCTGGCCCAGCTCTTCTGAGTCTTCGTTAACCTCAACCGCCGAGGCCAGCGCCTTTGGCCCGCCCGCCATGATGTACTGCACCTGCCCGTGCGCGGTCGAATACGACGGCGGACACTCCGAGGAGTCCAGCGCCGCAATCCGTCCGCTCGAGCCCGCGCCGATATAGATCAGCCGCCCGCCGTCGCGCAAACTCCGCGCCACCTGGTCGATCACCTGCGCGATCTCGGGAAGGGCCTTCTTCACCGCCGCGGCAATCTTCGTGTCTTCGTGATTGATGATGCGCGCGATATCGAGGGCGGACTTGGTGTCCAGCCCCATGGAGGCCTCGTTCGGGCTCTCAGTCACGAGCTGCTGCAATACCGACGCCGGATCTGCGCCGCTGGCTGTGTTACGCGAGCCGGCCGCACCCGGCACTGTAGTACTGGTCCCCATGCGCAGTCCCCAGCTTTTGATTGTACCTGCAAAGAGCGCAAGCAGAAACTACATTCCTTCACTCCCCTCGCTCACCCGCGGTGGTCAGTCCAGTTGCCGTTTCGGGACGCCCTTCATCCCACCTCCCATTCCTGCATCCGCCCGCGAAAACAAACGCCCCGGCCCTTGAGCCAAAACACCAACCTGCGGGATGGTGGAGATGCGCCATTCCATGAGGGCCGCCTAATGACAACCCTCTGATGACTGGCGATTCAGAAGCAACACACATCCGGCATCCGGGGAGCTCGCACTTCAAGCGCGCTCGCCTGTGGGGAGAAGACCAAACCATGAGACTTTTGATCGCCGACGACGACAAAGCGCTGTGCCTGTTCCTGTGCCGGGGCCTGGAGGCCGACGGACACCGCGTCCGCATGGCCCACGACGGCGCTGCCGCTGTTCAGGCCTACCGCGAGGAACTGCCCGACCTCACCATCCTCGACCTCAACCTTCCGGTCAAGGACGGCGAGCAGGCCCTCGCCGAGATGCGCCTGGCCGAGCAGGATCTGCCGGTGCTCATCCTTACTGCCCGGCAGGAGGTCGAGGCCCGCATCCGCTGCCTCGATCTCGGCGCGGACGATCTGATGGTCAAGCCCTTCAGCCTCCATGAGCTCCGCGCCCGCTGCCGGGCCCTGTTCCGGCGCAAGCGCGAGGCCCGCCTGCAACTCAAGGCCGGCGACCTCGAACTCGACCGCCTGGAGCACGTCGCCCGCCGCGGCGGTGAGTCCATCGAACTCACCAACAAGGAGTTCGCTTTGCTCGAACACATCATGATCCACCGCGGCCAGTGCGTCACCCGCGTCGAGCTGCTCGACTCGGTCTGGAAGATGGAGCCGGCCCAGACCACCAACATCGTCGATGTCTACATCAACTATCTTCGCCGCAAGCTCAAAGATCCGCCTCCGGGCCGCCTGCTGCGCACCGTGCGCGGACAGGGCTACATGATTCCCTCCCAGATCGAGCTCGACTGCGCCATCCCGGCCATGGCCGCCTCGGTGTCGGCCGAAGTCCATCCGCCGCTGGCCGCCGCCGTCTGAACCCTAACCGCTCGATCACCCGGCTCCAAGGAGAGAAGATGCAGCCCGTTCCCGTATCCCTGTTGAATCCCCGGCCGCAACCCCGCCAGCGCACCGCCATCGTGGCCAGCGCCGATCTCAGCTTCCGCCGCCGCCTCGGCCACATCCTCTCCGGACTCCGCTGGCAGGTTCGCGAGGCCGAGGGTGGGGCACAGGCATGGGCCGAGGCCGAAACCCGCGCGCCCGAGGCCTTGATCGTCGATGCGTGGCTGCCCGATCTGGACCACGGCGAATTTCTCCTCGACTTCCGCCGCCGCTTTCCCGCGGTCGATCTCGTCTCCGCCTCGGGAACAGTAGAAGGCCCCCGCGGCCCCTGGCGTCAGGAGCTGCTCCACGCCCTGCGCCAGTGTCAGGACTCCGATACCGCCGCCTGGAACGCCGCCTCGCCCGCGCTCGACGCTCCCTCGTCCGTCTCGGTTCCCGACGCGCTTCCCGCCCTCCCCCTGCTTTCCAATCTCGCCGCGCCCCAGCCCATTTCTGCGCAGCCCCACGTCTCTGAGACTTCTCTCACCGAGCGGCTCCCGGAGCTGATCGGCAACGCGCCAATCATGCTTGAGGTCAGCCGCCGCGTGCGTCTCGTGGCTCCGCGCATGACTCCGGTTCTCATCGAGGGGCCCACGGGCTCGGGCAAGGAGCTGGTCGCAGAAGCCCTGCATCGGCTCTCCTCTCGCAATCGCAAGCCTTTTGTCGCCATCAACTGCGCCGCCATACCCGGCGAGCTGCTTGAGGCCGAGCTCTTCGGCCACACCCGCGGGGCCTTCACCGGCGCGGTGCAGGGCCGGACGGGAAGAATCGAATCCGCCGACGGCGGAACGCTGTTCCTCGACGAGATCGGCGAGATGCCGCTCTCGCTTCAGGCCAAGCTGCTGCGCTTTGTCGAGTGCGGCGAGCTGCAGCGCGTGGGCGACAACGAGACCGTCAAGGTGGATGTGCGCATCGTCGCCGCCACCCATCGCCGGCTCGCCGAGCAGGCCGCCCGGGGCGACTTCCGATCCGATCTTTATTACAGGCTCGCCGTCTTTCTCATCCGCACCCCCTCGCTGCTCTCGCACCTTGAGGATCTGCCTCTTCTGGTCAACCATTTCCTGGAGCGGCTGGGCCGCGACAACCCCGTCAAGCGGGCCGATGCCGGCGCGATGGCCAGGCTCAACGGCCACACCTGGCCCGGCAACGTCCGCGAGCTCGAACACGTCCTTGAGCGCGCCGCCATACTCGCCGGCGATGCGCCGGTGTTAACCGCCGCCGAGATCGACTTCGGACTCGAAGACAACTGAGTTTGGGCGGGGGAAAAAAAGATCGAGAGAACGCCGCGCCCGCGCAGAATCGCAAAGAGAAGGAGGTAGCTTCCATGAATCTCGGAATCGGAACCACCATGGGCGAGGAGATCGCCCGCTACCTCGACCTCGCCACCTCCGAGGCCAAGGTCACAGCGGCCAACATGGCCAACATCGACACCCCCGGCTATCGCACGGTGGGCTTTGACTTCGAGGCCGAGATGCGTTCGGCTATCGCGAGTGCGGATCAAGGCCAGCCTGCCGCATCGCCGCATGTAAGAAACGTAGACGGCCTCATCTCCCGGCCCGACGGCAACAACGTCTCGATGGACCGCGAGGGTCTCAACCTGGCCGACGCGCAGTTGAAGTTCCGCACCGGCGTAGCTCTCCTGCGTGTCGAGAACCAGCGCATCATAGACGCCATTCACGCGCAGGACAAGTAATGCAAGAAATAAACCGGCAAGGGAAGGAGCGTGCAGGATGAATCTCTTTGGCATCATGGAAACCTCGGGCGGCGCCATGCGCGCCGAGCGCATGAGGGCCGAGATCGTAGCGGCCAACATGGCCAACGCCGAGACCACGCGCACCGCCGAAGGCGGACCCTACCGCCGCCAGCAGGTGGTCTTCGCCGCCGACAAGGGCGATCCGGCCTTTCTCAACTCCATGCTCTCGGCTTCGGGATCGCAGCTTTCGGCCCTGCCCCAGCTCGGCCAGCAGAGTGTCGCCCCCGGCGTGCACGTTACGGCAGTAGTTACCGATACCTCGCCGCCGGTCCTGCGCTACGACCCCAGCCATCCGGACGCCGACGCCCAGGGCATGGTCGCCTACCCGGACATTAACCCGGTCACAGAGATGGTCGATCTGATGGGCGCAACACGCGCCTACGGATTGAACGGTACCGCCGTGCAGGCGGAAAAAAGCATGATCGCCTCGGCGCTCGATATCGCCAAGAGCTAGGAATTCGAGAGAAAGGGGACTTGAACCATGTCGATAGCCATGCAGGCCATGAGTTCGATAGCGGGCAAGATGCAGGAGACGGCCGCTTCGGCCTTCGCCGCACCGGACACAAAATCCGCTAGCAGCGCCTCCGGCCCCTTCGCCGATCTCTTTACCGGCGCGGTCGGCCAGATCGACTCGCTCGACTCCCAGGCCCGATCCGCGGTCGAAGGCCTGATGTCCGGCTCCGGCGTCGATGTGCACGAAGCCATGATCGCGACCGAGAAGGCGGATATGGCCTTCGAACTCGCCCTCTCGGTCCGCAACAAGGCCGTCTCGGCCTATCAGACGGTGATGGGGATGCAGTTTTAAAAGCAGCTTCTAGCTACTAGCTTCTAGCTGCTAGCTCCTTCCGTGGCGCAACAAGGGGAGTGCGGCACAACGAAGCGAATGGCCGGGAGTTTGGAAGCTCGGAGCGGAAATTGTGCAGATCGAATGCAAGACGAACGCAACTTTCACAATGACAGAGCCGCAATCGTCACGACGGAGCTAAAAGCTAGAAGCTAGGAGCTAGAAGCTGTCTTTAATGGCCACCGGAACACAACTCGAGAAGAGCCCCAGCCAGATCCCGCTGCCCGCCGACTTTCCGGGCCGCGTGGCGGCTCTCTGGACCCGCGCCCGCATCTGGTGGGCCGGGCTCAACCCCCGCCAGCGCGGCTACTCCGTTGCCACGGCGCTGGGCCTTGCCGCGCTCGTCGGCTCTCTCGCCTGGTACTGCCTGCGCACCGACTGGCGCACCCTCTACACCGGCCTCGAACCCGACGACGCCCGCCAGATGGGCGCGATCCTCTCGGCGGCCCAGATCCCCTACGACGTCTCCGACAACGGCGCGGGCATCCGTGTCGCCGCCTCCCAGCTCGACAAGGCCCGTCTGGCCACTGCCGCGAAAGGCGGCACGCGCAGCGGCCGATTGGGTTTCGAGCTCTTCGACAAGCCCAACTGGGTCGGCTCGGAGTTTGACGAGCAGGTCAACTATCAGCGCGCCCTCGAGGGCGAGCTCGAACACACCGTCGGAACCCTCTCCGACATCGAGTCGGCCCGCGTCCATCTGGTTCTGGCCCACGACTCGCTCTTCCGCGACCTCGAGCGGCCGGCCAAGGCCTCCGTGGTTCTCAAGCTCCGCCACCGTTCGCTGGCCGACGGCGAGCCGGAGGCCATCCGCAACCTGGTCGCCTCGGCCGTTGACGGTCTCACCGCCGACCGCGTCGTGCTGGTCGATGCCGCCGGCAATCTCCCCCTCGGCCCCCGGACCCCCGAGGCCGCCGAACTCGCCGCCGAGCAGTCTCTTGAGGAAAAACTCATCTCGACCCTCGAGCCTGTCACCGGAGCGGGTAACGTGCGCGCCTCGGTCACCCTCGATTACAACCCCACGGCCACCGACGAGACCCAGGAGATCTACGATCCCAACCAGTCGGCCACGCTCTCCATGCAGCGCACCGAGCAGGCCACGGGTCCCACGGCCGTCGCCGCCGGGGTTCCCGGCGCAAGCTCCAACGCGCCCAACGCGCAGCCCGCGCCGGTCTATCCCCGCGAGACCTCCGAGCCCCAGTCGGCTAAAACCGAGGCTAGCACCTACGGAGTCTCGAAGACCCTCAAGCATCTCAGCGAGGGTCCGGGCCGGGTGCGCCGTCTCACCGCCGCCATCGTCGTCAACGACCGGCTGTTGAGGGCCGCCGACCAGAGAGCCGCCGCCCAGTGGCAGCCTCGATCCCAGGACGAGCTGCGCAACCTCACCGCTCTCGCCCAGGCCTCCATCGGATTCGACTCCGCCCGAGGCGACGTGCTCACCGTGCAGGACATCGCCTTTGACGGCAACCGGCCCACGCCCCCCGAGCCGCTTCTCAGTCGCGTCCTCGCCCAGATCGAGTCCTCGCCGCTGCTGGTCAAATATCTGGCGCTTTTGTTCTTCCTGCTGCTCGTTCTCGGCTTCGGTGTAAGGCCGGCTCTCCGCCAGATCGCCGCCGTATCCCATCGTGCTGCCCCCGCGGCCGACCACGGACCCAGGGAGCTGGCCGCGGGCGCTGGCGCGGCCAAGCCCAGCATCGAGATGCCGGAGGTAGACGTCGAGCGGCTGCGCGGCCAGGAGATCTTCGAACAGGTCACACAGCATCTCAAGCGCGAGCCCACCCAGAGTTCGCGCCTCTTGCAGAGCTGGATTCACTCCGACTAGGAGCCAAAGAGGGGGAGAGAGTTGTCGGAAAACGGTGAATCCGGAGTCGTGCGCAGGCGCGCTGGCGGCCAGATGTCGGGTCCGCGCAAGGCCGCCATCCTGCTGGTGGCCATCGGCGAGGATCTGGCCAAGGAAGTCCTCCGCGCCATGCCCGAGGTGGACGTGCAGCGCGTCACCGAGGAGCTGGCCGATCTGCGCGATGTTACGCCGGAGCTGGCCACCGAGGTCATCGAGCAGTTCTGGCTGATGCTCGGCACCAACGACTTCATCATTCACGGCGGTCTGGACTACGCCAGCCGCCTGCTGGTCGATACCTTCGGCAAGGCCCAGGCCGACGATCTGCTCATGATGGTGCGCCGCTCGCAGGAGGCCGCGCAGGGCAACCTGGCCAAGCTGCAGCGCACCGACCCCCAGCAGTTGGGCAAGCTCCTCGACGGCGAGCACCCGCAGACCATCGCCCTGGTGCTGGCCCACCTCGATCCCCTCCGCGCCTCGACCGTGCTCGACAACCTCAGCGAGGAGCACAAGGTCGTCTCCATCCAGCGTCTGGCCGAGATGCGCCAGTTCTCCCCCGAGATGGCCCAGAAGGTGGCCCAGATCCTGCACCGGCGTTTGGAGAGTATGGGCGACAACAAGCGCCGCAGCTACTCCGGCTTCAAGGCCGTGGCCGATCTGCTCAACCGCCTCAACGCCGAGGAGGCGCGCAAGATCCTCGAGACCATCGAAGAGGGCGAGCCTGAGCTGGCTCTCAATATTCGCAACCTCATGTTCACCTTCGAGGACCTGCTCACCGTGCCCGCGGCCAGCATCCGCGAGGTGGTCACAAACGTCGACAAGCGCCTGCTCGCCCTCGCCCTGCGCGGAGCCAACGACGAGCTGCGCGCCCAGATCTTCAAGGCAATGAGTTCCCGCGCCGTCGAGATGCTCAAGGAGGACATGGAGGTCCTCGGCCCCGTGCGCTCCCGCGAGGTAGCCCAGGCCCAGCAAGACATTCTGAACGTGGCCCGCCGCCTCGAGGCCGAGGGCAAATTAGTCCTCAAGCTCGAAACCGGCGACGAGATGCTGGCCTAGCAAGAGTGAAGGCTACAGGCTTGAAGGGTACGGGCTTCAAGCCGTTTAGGAATGGCGGCAATTCATTCGCATAGCAAGGATGCAGGATGCGGGCTTCAAACCAGCACATAAGCGCCGAAAACGAGTTGCTCGCATAGCAAGGATGAAGGGTACGGGCTTCAGCCCGTACATTATTGCCGCAAAACGAACGGGGCTTTAGCCCCTGAGGGAATGGGCCCTCCATGCACGCAGCAAAGCCGTTCCCCATCGGAGGATGTCAATTGCCCGAGATCGCCAGCTACGAGGCCTTCGACTATCCGGAGAGCGGCGCACCCCACCCGTTTCCCACCCTGAGCCCCTGGTACTTCGCAGACGACCAGCCCCAGCCCAGCCGGCAGCGCCCCGTCTCCGCGCCCAGCACCGATTTCGAACAGCGCCTCGTCGAAGAGACCGCGCGCGCCTTTGACAACGGCCGCGCCCGCGGCATCGAAGAGGGCCGCCGGGCCGAGCGCGAGGCCCAGGCCGAAGCCCTCGCCGAGGCCGAAGAAGACCGCATCCGCTCCGTCGCCGACCTGGCCCGCAACTTCGATCGCGAGCGCGAGGTCTACTTTCACTCCGTCGAGCAGGAGGTTGTCAAGCTCGCCCTCGCCGTCGCCGCCCGCATCCTGCGCCGCGAGGCTCAGAGCGATCCGCTGCTCCTCGTCGGCGCCGTCCGCGTCGCCCTCGGAGCCCTCGGCGCGGCCACCGAGATCAAAGTTCACGTCCCCCCCGCCGACCTCGATCTGTGGACCGAGGCCATCGCCCTGGTGCCCAGCCGAGGAGCCAAACCCGTCGTCGTCGCGGGCGAGGGCATGCGTCTTGGCGAGTGCCGCCTTGAGACCAGTCTCGGCGGCGTCGATCTCGGCATCCCCAGCCAGCTCTCCGAGATCGAGCGCCACCTGCTTGAGTCCCGGCCCGCTCACCCGGCGGAGCCCGATGTCCGCCCCGCTTCGAGTTTTCTCCCCGAGGAGAGGCCATGAGCTCGCTGCTTGAAAGCTACTTCGACCGACTCGAACACTGCCGCCCCTGGCGCTGGCAGGGCAGGGTCCTCGACGCCCTCGGCCAGACCATCGAGTCCGCCGGCCCCATCGCCTCCGTAGGCGAGTGCGCCGAAATCGTCGATCACCAGGGCCGCCGCCACCCCGCCGAAGTCATCGGCTTCCGCGGTTCCAATGTATTGTCCATGCCCCTCGAATCGGCCGAAGGCATCCGCTTCGGTGACGCTGTTCTCGCCCTCGGCTCCCGGCCGGAGATCGATACCGGCCCCGAGCTCAAGGGCCGCGTCTTCAACGCCCAGGGCGAGCCCATGGATCGGGGCCCCCGCCCGAGGACCGTTCTTCGCCTTCCCCTCGACGGCCTGGTCCGCCCGGCCCTTGAGCGCACCCCTATCCGCGACCCACTCGGCACCGGCATTCGCGTCATCGATTCGCTGCTCACTGTCGGCCGCGGCCAGCGCGTCGGCATCTTCGGCGGCTCCGGCGTGGGCAAAAGCACACTGGTCGGCATGATGACCCGCAACACCGAGGCCGATGTCACCGTCGTCGGCCTGGTCGGCGAACGCGGACGCGAGGTCGGCGAGTTCCTCGAGGAATCCCTCGGCGACGAGGGCCGCAGCCGCTCGGTCGTCGTCGTCTCCACCTCCGACGAGTCCCCCCTCAAGCGTATGCGCGCCGCCCTCGCCGCCACCACCATCGCCGAGTCCTTCGCCGCCGAGGGCGCGCACGTTCTGCTCGTGCTCGACTCGCTCACCCGCTTTGCCATGGCCGCCCGCGAAATCGGTCTCGCCGCCGGCGAGCCCCCCACCGCCAAGGGATACACCCCCAGCGTCTTCACCCGTCTCGCCCGTCTCATCGAGCGCGCAGGGCACTTCGGCCGGGGCTCCATCACCGCCTTCTACTCCGTGCTTATGGAGGGCGACGACCAGCAGGACCCGCTCGTCGATGCCGTCCGCTCTCTGCTCGACGGCCACATCGTGCTCTCCCGCGCTCTCGCCGCCGAGGGCTGGTATCCCCCCGTCGCGGTTCTCGACTCGATCAGCCGGCTCATGCCCGCCGTCTCCTCGCCCGCGCAGCGCGAACAGGCCTCCCTCATCCGCAAGCTCATGGCCGTCTACGCCCGCTCGGAGGATCTGGTCCGCATCGGCGCATACAAGCCCGGCGCGGACCCCGAACTCGACCGCGCCGTCGCCGCGCGCGAGCCCATTCGCGCCTTTCTGGCCCAGAACTCCCGCGAGCGGACCAGCTACTCCCAATCCCTCGCCGGTCTCGCCCGCCTTGCGGCCGAGGTATAGCCCTCCATGGCGGACGTCAAGGCCCTCGCCCGGCTCCTCCGGCTCCTCGTCCTCAAAGAGGAGCAGGCCCAGCGCGAGCTCGAAACCGCCCTCGCCCGCCTCCATGAACTTGAATCCAGACTCGCCCATGCCCTCAGGCGCGAACGCTCCGGCCGCGACCTCGTCCGCAAAAGCGCCGCTGCCGGCGATCCCCTCGACCGATTCGCCGGAGTCGAAGAAACTCTGGCTGCCGAGCGCTTTCGTGCCGTTCTCCGTCCCCGCCTGGCAGAGGCCCGGGAGCTCGCCGCCGAGCTGCGCGAGGAGTATCTCCTGAAGCGCGTCGAGCGCCGCCAGGCCGAAACCCTGCTCGAGGAGGCCAACACCCGCCTCGCCGAGGAGGCCTCCCGCCGCACCCAGCAGTCCCTCGACGAACTCCATCTCGACCGGATGCGCCGCCAGGCGTCCAGCGAAAACTCCCCCTCGTCCAACTCCGCCAGACCTTGAGCGCCAACCTCCAGACTCTGCCCCGCCAAATCCCGATCCGGAATGCTCAGTTCCATTTCATGATCCGAATCTAAGTTCATGCCCGGCGGTTTGGCGCGTGGACTGCAACCCTTCGGTTCATGTCATTGGCAACCATCGTCGAGCCGGCAACCCCGGGCCAGCCTCTCTCGCCCGGCCTCTCCATCTCCTCCGCGCTCTCCGGCCTCGCCCGCACCGGTCTCGCCAATCCGCAAGCGCCGGCCTCCTCAGCTCCCGCCCCTTCGAGCTTCCACCTCTGCTGGATGCAGGCCATCTCTGAATCCGGCGACCCCGCTGACGCCCCTTCGCTGCCATCCGAACCTCCCATCGCGAGCGCAGGCGGCGCTGGCTCGCTCCCGGCAGGTCCTCCACGCCCCACGGTCGCCCCCGTCGCCGCGCATACTCAAAATCTCGAAACCCCGCCATCCCCCCGCCGGACGGCCCCAATCTCCATCCAGAATCCCGCCCTCCGGGCGGCTAAAACCTCCGTCTCTCCCCTCCCAGCCAGTTCCCAGCCCCTCTCTACCAGGACCGCCCCGCTCCCCAACCCGAAGCCGGTTTCCACTCCCGCCGCTCAGGTCGCCGACGCTCTCACCCAGCCTGCCCCCGCTCCGGCCCCAGCCAACCCCGGCGCGCACTGGCAGGCAGTCCCGTTCACAGCTCCCGATCTCACGCCGAATCAGCAGCTTGCCACCCCGCCAGCCCCTCCCACCAGCGCTATCCATATTCCAGCCGGCCTGGCCGCAGACAGCGACGAAGAAACCCTCTCCAGCCAGCCAGCCGGAGCCGCCGCTCCTTCCGCGCCCACTGGCACAATCCGCGGCCTCGAAAACCGGGCTGGAATCACCGGCCGGGTTCAGGCAGGGCCCGATACCTCAGCCCCAGCCCCGGACGAAGCCGACCCCCGGAGTTCGGACTCCGCTACAAGCCCCACCTCAGCCGCCCCGGCCCTCCCCGGCCGAACGGACAGCGCACCTCCCCATCCTCCGATCGACCCAGCTCTCTCATTCTCCGAGACTTCGCAAAGACCGCCAGCCCCCGGCCCGCAGCCCTCCGGACCACCTGCCCCGATCCAGGCGGACCCAGCCCCAGAGCTCTCCATCCCGATCGGCGCAGCCGATCCCAGCGCCCGCCCCGTCCTCGCCTCCTCCACAGCCTCCCGCGCCCGGGCCGATCGCGCCTCAGAATCAACGCGCGTCGCAGCCCAGGGTCCGGCAGCGTCCAACGTCGATGCCGCCCTCCCGGCCCGGCTCCCCGTCGAAGCCCCACACTCTGTCTCTCAATCCACGGCGAATCAATCGATTACAGCAGAAACCTCACAGCAGGACGCCTTTCGCGCCATCGATTCGGGCAGCGCTCACCTTACCTGGACCCGTACCGGAGCCCACGAGGCCGAGGCCGGCTATAACGACCCGCAACTCGGATGGGTTGCCGTCCGGGCCGATGCCCACGGCGCAGGCATCCACGCCTCCCTGATGGCCGCGACCCCCGAATCCGCGGCGGCCCTGTCGAGCCAGCTCTCCGGCGTCGAAGCCCACCTCGCCCAGCGCCAGATCCCCGTCGATTCGGTCTCGGTTGCAACCCCCACAGGGCAGGGAACCGGCAGCCCCGGCGATTCAACCGGCCAGCAAGACGGCCAGAACCACCAGAGCCACCCGCAGAGTCACGATCCCGCTTCAACCTCAGGCCCCGCACTGCCCGGCCGGCCGCTTCAGACCTCACCGGCCGCCGACACTCCGAAACTCCAGTCCACCGCCGATCCCACCTCCATCTCCGGCATGGGAAGGCACATCTCAGTAAGGGTTTAGATCACAAAGACTTGCACCGAAAAGGGGAGAAACCCATGGCAACAGCAGCATCGCTATTCAACACGCAAAGCAATCCCATGGCCCTCGCATCCGCGACGCCTCAGGCCTCAGGAACCAGCGGCACTTCCAGTTCCAGTTCCGGCGATTCCTCCACCATCTCGGCCAACGACTTTCTCACCCTCCTCGTCACCGAGATGCAGAATCAGGACCCGACGGCCAGCACCGACCCCAACGAATACATCAGCCAGCTCGTACAGGTAAACAGCCTCGAGCAGTTGATCAGCATCAACCAGACCCTTTCCGGAGCAGCGGGAAGCACCTCCACCACCGGCGCAACCGGGCAATCATCCTCAAGCCCGGTCACAGGCGTCTCCTCAGCATCTCCGGCGGTCGCCTCAGCCTCCTCCGCCAGCCGCTCCTCCAGTTCCGTCTTGCCCTCCGCTATGACGGGCAATCTCAGCGTGCCCGCACCCAACCCATCGGCTCTGGGCGTTGCACATGCCCTCGATGGAAAGGTCGGAAGAATTCGCACCGACCTCCAATCCTTTTCGAGATAGCTCTGCCCGCTCCAGCTAGTCCCGGCGCGCGCCCATTCGCAATCAAATTCTTAAACCATTGAGGAGAAATACAGATGGCAAGCTTTTTTATCCCGCTTACCGGCCTTCAGGCAGACTCGACGGCTCTCAACACCATCGCCAACGATCTCTCAAACATGAACACCACGGCCTTCAAGACCCAGACCACCAACTTCGCCGACCTCTTCTACCAGCAGATGGGCTCAAGCGGCGCGGGCGACCCCATCTTGCTCGGTGCGGGCACCAAGGTCGCCTCCAACAGCATCTCCTTCACCCAGGGCTCCATCAACTCCACCGGCAACTCCACCGACGTGGCCCTCAACGGCAACGGCTTCTTTGTCCTCGGCACCCCCGGGGGCGCTACCGAGCTCTCCCGCGCCGGAGACTTCTCGCTCGACAGCAGCGGCAACCTGCTCTCCCAAAGCGGCTTGAGCGTCATGGGCTACCCGGCGGTAAACGGCGTCGTAAACACCACCGGCGCGCTCACCGCCATGAACCTGCCCGTAGGCAAGGTGCAGGAACCCAAAGCCACCTCCACCATGAACATGACCGCCAACCTCAACGCCTCTGCGGCAACCGGAACCCAGTTTCCCTCCCAGGTCACCGTCTACGACTCCCTCGGCGAGTCCCATGTAGTCACGGTCAACTACCAGCAGACCTCCGCGAACACGTGGACCTACTCGGCCTCGCTGCCTGCCGGCGACTTCACCTCCGGCACCTCGACCGCCGTCACCGGAACCATGGTCTTTGACGCGAACGGCAACCTCTCCACGGTCGCCCAGGGCACGGGCGCAGCCAAGACCGTCGGAACCGCCACCGGCGACGTTTCCTCCATCGCGCTTGGATTCAACGGCCTGGCCGACGGAGCCAAGGATCTCAGCATCCAGTGGAACCTGCTCGGAACCAGCAAGACTCCCACCATCAGCCAGGTAGACACCACCTCGGCGGTCTCGGCCACCACCCAGGACGGCTTCGCCAGCGGCCAGTACCAGTCCTTCTCGGTCGGCTCGGACGGCACTCTTACCGTCTCCTACTCCAACGGTCAAAAGGAGAACGTCGGTCAGCTTGCCCTGGCCAACGTCGCCAACCTGCAGGGCCTCGAGATGCAGGGCGACGGAAACTACTCCACGACCCTCGCCAGCGGAACCGCCTCTATCGGAATCTCGGGCGCGGCCGGCCTCGGAACCCTCCAGGACGATGCCCTCGAAGGCTCCAACGTCAACATCTCCCAGGAGTTCTCCGACCTCATCATCGCCCAGCGGGCCTTTGAGGCCAACGCCAAATCCGTAACCACCTTCGACACCGTGGCCCAGGACACCATCAACCTCGTCCACTAATCAGGGTTCTAAGCCTGCTAACGGGGCCGGCCTACTGGTCGGCCCCTTCCGCATCCGGCCGCTTCACCTCAACAAACAGCCCCTTGGCCCGCGCCAGAATCTTTCCTTCTTCGTCGCGAATCCGCCCCTGGGTCCAGTGCTTCCGTCCTTCGTCCCCGGTAATCCGCCCCTCGATCCGCAGCCGGGCAGAGGAGGGAACCGGCCGCACGTAATCCACCTCGATGTGCCGGGTCATGGCCAGGTACCCCGCCTGCCGCACCGACTTGCTCATCACCTCGTCGAGCATGGTCGCGATCATGCCGCCGTGCACGTTCCCCGGGTAGCCATCGAACGCCCCCGAAATCACCGGGAAGGCGAAGATCGAGCCATCCTCCCCCACAAAAAACTCCATATGCAACCCCGCCGGGTTGTCAGGACCGCAGGCAAAGCAGCGGTTCTCCGGCTGCTGCTCCATCGGCTTCAGGTCCTTCTCATGAACGTCCATGGTCTCCCGCAACCTCGAAAACTGAATCTCGCCCCATCCCGCGCGCATCCACACCTCTGGCGGGCTTCCCTAAAGAATACCCGCACCTGCTCCCACCCGCGCCGAACCCTGGCCCGGATCGGATCGTCCCAGTCCCGGTCTTCCCCTGCGGCCGGCATCCCATCCCTCTCCTGGAGGTTTCTCCCATGCACAACCCCATGCACAATATCGACCGCCGCTCCGCGATTGCCACCATGACCGCCCTTGCCGGCGCAGCCGCACTCGCCCCCGGCCTCCTAGCCCAGACCGCTCCCGCCGCCGCCCCAGCTTCTGCGCCCTTCACCGTCCCCCCGCTCCCCTACGCCTACGACGCGCTCGAGCCCTACATCGACGCGCAAACCATGCAGATCCATCACGATAAGCACCACCAGACCTACGTCAACAACCTCAACGCCGCCGTCGCCGGCCATCCTGAGCTCGCCGGCAAATCCGTCAACGACCTGGTCGCAAACCTCGCAGCCCTCCCCGACTCCATCCGCACCGCCATCCAGAACAACGGCGGCGGCCACGCCAACCACTCCCTCTTCTGGCTCACCCTGGGCAAGGGAACTACCGCCCCCTCGGGCGAGCTCGCCAAGGCCATCGACGGCAAGTTTAGCGGACTCAGCGGTTTCCAGGAGAAACTTACTGCGGCGGCCCTCTCCGTCTTCGGCTCCGGCTGGGCCTGGCTGGTCAAGCTCCCCGACGGCTCCCTCAACATCGAGACCACCCACAACCAGGACAGCCCCCTCACGCAAGGGCACACCCCCATCCTGGCCCTCGACGTCTGGGAGCACGCCTACTACCTCAAGTACCAGAATGTCCGCGCCAGCTACGTGAAGGCGTACTTCTCGGTCATCAACTGGGACTTCGCCAGCTCGCAGTTTGCAAAGAAAGCTTGAGGTTCTCTCGCGCAACTGTCTGTCAACACGCGACTTTTAGTTGACAGACAGTTGCGCCTCTAACATCCCGTTCGCCGCTCAGCTGGCCGGAGAATGAACTTCGGTGGACGCTAGTTTTGAAAGGGCACGGCTTCAGCCGTGCCGTAGTGGTTCCAAAACTCGCGCTGGGCTTTACAGGCTGCGGAAAAACTCCTGTAGAGGTGAAGTTTTGAAAGGGCACGGCTTCAGCCGTGCCGTAAACGCCGTAAAATCAACGCGGCTTTAGCCGCTGAGGGACGTTTTTCGGGACGGTCGCCTTGTATTTGGAGTTTTTCCGCAGCCTCTTTAGCCCCTGGGGGATGTCTCTCGCAACCCCCACCCCCAATTTCACCCCGCTATATACTTGACCCATGACGCAGCCGCCCCCCAAAACCTTCTACATCGAGACCTTCGGCTGCCAGATGAACGCCCATGACTCGGAGAAAGTCATCGGCACCCTCATCGAACAGGGCTACAGCCAGGTCGACACCGAGCAGCAAGCCGGCCTCGTCCTCTACAACACCTGTTCCATCCGCGACAAGGCCGAGCAGAAGGTCTTCCACCGCCTCGACATCTACAAATTCATGCGCAACACCGGCAAGCGCTTCGCCGTCCTCGGCTGCGTCGCCCAGCAGGAGGGCGAAAAGATCTTCGCCCGAGCCCCCTACGTCTCTCTCGTCGCCGGTTCCGCCTCCTACCGCAAACTCCCCGAGATGCTGGCCCGCCTCGAAGCCGGCGAGGAGCGCATCACCGGACTCGACGACCGCCAGACCGGCGAGACCTTCGAAACCGAGTTCGCCGCCCGCCAGAACGCCTACCGCGGCTACATCACCATCATCGAGGGCTGCGACAAGTTCTGCTCCTACTGCGTCGTCCCCTACACCCGCGGCAAAGAGCGCAGCCGAACCTCCGCTTCCGTCCTGGCTGAGGCCCGGCGCATCGCAGACCAGGGCTACACCGAGATCGAACTCCTCGGGCAGAACGTGAACTCCTACCGCGATCCCGATCAAAAGATGAGCTTTGCGGAACTGCTCGCCGCCGTGGGGCAGGTAACTGGCATCCGCCGGGTCCGCTTCATGACCTCCCACCCCCGCGACTTCACCCGCGACATCGTCCAAGCCATCGACGCCTACCCGACCCTCTGCAACCAGGTCCACCTGCCCGTCCAGTCGGGCTCCGCGAAGGTCCTCAAGGCCATGGCCCGCGAGTACACCCCAGACTGGTACCTCGAACGCATCTCCTGGCTCAAAGCCGCCCGCCGCCCAATATCGCTTTCGACAGACATCATCGTCGGCTTTCCCGGCGAAACCCCCGACGACTTCATCCAGACCATGGACCTCCTCGCCCAGGTGCGCTACGATTGCGTCTTCTCCTTCAAGTACTCGGCACGGCCCAACACCCCGGCCCTCGCCATGATCGACACCGTGCCCGAGGAAGAGAAGAACAAGCGCCTTCAAGTACTGCTTGACCGTCAGCGCGAGATCCAAAGGGTCAATTATGCCAAGCACATGGGCGAGCGGATGGAAGTGATGGTGGAGGGCCACAATCCAGTACGGGGCCAGATTTCCACAAGAAGCAGCCAAAACAAGACAGTCAACGTCACATGGAATGAGCCCATCGCCCCAGCGCCCGGTTCCTACCTTCAGGTCCGGATCGTAGGCACCCACCCCAACAGCCTCATCGGGGAGATTTCGCCCGCTCTCTGAAGCTCCCGTGCCATCCCGTCGCCGGGTTTGACCGTCCAATGGACTGGGAGTTGTACTCTTGTTTTGAAAGGGCACGGCTTCACAGTCTGCGGCATAACAATAGGCGTGCTGTTGTTTTGAAAGGGCACGGCTTCAGCCGTGCCATAATGTCAGGAAAATCATCGTGGGCTTCAGCCCCTGAGGGACGTTTTTCCCAGACTCTGCACCTGTACCATGTGCTCCAAAAGGCTTTGACACAAACCCGACCGCACGAAAGGGAACCAATGGAGATAGAAGTCCGCATTCGAGGCCTCATGATGGACCCCTCCACCAACATGCCCATCGTCGTCCTCAAGGACGCGGCCTCTGACACTGTCATGCCCATCTGGGTCGGCCTCTTTGAGGCCAACGCCATCGCCGTCGAAATAGAAAAGGTCGCCCCGCCCCGTCCCATGACCCACGACCTCATCCGGAACCTCGTCGGCTACTTGAATGCCCGTCTGGAACGCGTTGTCATCACAGAGATTAAGAACGACACCTTCCACGCCCTCCTCTGGCTCCGGCAGGGAACCGACCTGGTCAGCGTCGACGTCCGCCCCTCCGACGCCATCGCCCTGGCCATGCGCGCCGACTGCCCCATCTTCGTAACCGAGGAGGTCTTTCAGGCCGCCAAGCTCAACACCACCGGCCCCCCGGAAGGCCCCACCGCCGAGCAGCTCCGCCAGTGGCTGGAAGGCCTAAACGACGAAGACCTCGGCCGCTACAAAATGTAGGGGACTTTCCCTGCGTCACGTTGAATGGATAGATAGCGAAAGGGGTTAGCGCTTCTTCTCCAGTGCCGGTTTGAGTGTACAGAATATCTGTTATCGGACGTAACCGACCAGAAGGCCAACCCTCCCAATAACCGTTCAACCTAGCTCAGCACCACATCCACACTCGTGGTAAAACTTCTTCTGAGGTCTTCTATGAGAACTCCCACTGCGTTTTTCCTTCCCGTTCTGCTCCTCCTGTCGTTCGTCCCTCCAGCCCGCCCTCAAGCCGACGAGACCGTTCACGTCAAGCAGTTCCCCGGCGCAACGCTGGCTGAAAAGCTCACCGCCGCGCAGCGCGCCTGTCCGGCAGCCCCCGTTCCTTGCACCCTCGCCATCGATCCGAGCCTTGCGGCTCTGCCCCCGGGCGTCATGCCCGCCCTGTGCCCCACCTGCTCGCTCGCGGACAATCGCACCGGAGCCGCCCCCGGCGACACGCTCAACGCCAAATCCCTCGGTGCCCGCGGAGACTGCTCGGCAGACGACACCGCCCCCTTGACCGCCGCCATCAATGCCGCCTGGAAGCAGCAGCGCCCACTCTTTATCCCCCCGGGCTGCTATCTGGTCACCGGCCTAACCCTCCCGGCCAATCCCTGCGCCAACCGCGCGGATGAGGGCAAATCCTTCCATATTTATGGCATGGCCAGCGGAAACCCCTTCGCCGAACCCGGCGGCACCGTGATCGAGTCCACAACCGACGCCCCCATCCTTGCCGACCTGCCCCAGTGCAGCGCCCAACTGCATACCGACGGCACCGAGGAGATCGACCACCTCTACTTCCGCCAAAAGAACCCCTCGGCCCTCAGTCCCGTCCTCAAGCTCAACTACCTCTACGGAATCTCCCGGGTCCATGACATCACCGTGTATCAGGCCGGCAAGGGCGACGGCATCTCCGTCGGATTCGCCGCCACCGCGTCCTTCGAGACCGACTACATCCTCAACCGCGACAATCAGGCTACCGGCCTCGGAACAGCCAGGGTCGGCACCGGCCTCAACTTTGCTTCCTCTAACAGCGGTGGTCTGCTCAAGATCCGCGGCGTCTCCTCCCGCGGCTTCCTCAACGGTTACCGCATCGGCAACGGAACCGGGACGGTCTACAACACCTCGATCGAAGACTCCGAGGCAAGCACGGTCACAAACGGCGTCCTCATCGATCGCGCGCAAAAGACCAAGATCGACGACCTCTACCTCGAAGGTTGCGATGGCGGCGTCGGCATTGTCGACAACGGGCACTACACAACCGTCACCAACTCCCTCTTCTTTGCCGGATGCTCAACCGGCATCGACATGAGCAATCCCTCCACGCTAGGAAGCGTCGCCACCAACAACATCGTCTTCCTCGGATCGGTCGCCAACGCCACGGGCATCAAGCTCGGCAGCAACTACTTCGCCAAGACGGCCGAGGCAAACTCCATCGCCTACACAGCCGGAACCGCGGGCGCATGCGGAATCGCCATCTCCGGAAAATCCCCCAGCATCGACGTCAAGAGCAACCTTTTCAACCCCAACACCGCCTGGACCGGCGCGGGCGCATCCAAGGTCTGTAACAACGCCACCCCGGTCAACTACGGCGAGGTTCAGGCCAACGGCGGCGTCTCCCATCCCTATTACGCCCAGGGCGGCATCTCTCTCTACAACAGCGGAACCCCGCTCACCGAAGCGAACGTCACCAGCGGAGTCCTGACCGTCCCCGCCGATGGCGGAACCTACTACGTCTTCACCCCATCCAGAGCCGTCACGGTCACCTCCATCAACGCCGGAACCGAGCCAGGCCGGATCGTCATGCTCTACCTGACAAACGCCAACGCCACCTTCATCAACGGGGCCCGCCTCACCCTCGCCAATCAGGGCAACTTCGTCGGGCCGGGTTTCATCTCCTTCTTCGCCGATTACCAGGCAGGAACAGGCTCTGCCCATGAGATGAGCAGAACTTCCTACGCCCTGCCTACGCACCCATAGGCGGGTTAGCTAAAAACGGAGCAGGCGCGTCGGCTCTCGCCGATGCGCCTGCTCCGTTCCATACCCTGTTTAATTTCTGATATTTGCCAGCAGAACCTCAACCTCTGCGCGCTGCTCCGCCGTCATCCCAACCAGCGGCAGCCGCGCCCGCCCCCCGTAGTACCCATTAAAGTCGCAAGCGTACTTCAGCCCGGCGATCCCCAGCTCCACCACGATCCGCTTGTTCGGCCCCGCAATCCGCTTCTGCTTCTCCCGGGCCAGCTCCAGATCGTGATCCTTCCACGCCATGTAGAACTCCGTGCTGGCCCCCGGCGCGCAGGCCGCAAAGGCCAGAATCGCTCCTGAAGCTCCCGCCTCAAGCGCCTCCAGAGCCACCGACCCCGATCCGCACAGCACCTGGAAGCCGACCTCTTTCATCCGCGTCTTCACTCCGGTTCCAGCAGGCGCAGTCGCCACAGCCGTCCCGCCGCCCGCGCTCGACACCTGAACCAGATCCCCCTGCGCCCCGGCTACCAGCATCCGCCCCGTCACCGCTTCAAACACCGGCGTCACGGCAACCGTCCGCTTTCTGGCCCCCGCTGTCGCCTTCACCAGCTCCCGGATCCGCTCCACGCTTCCCATCGAATCCTTGATCCCGATAATGTTCTCGTGGCTGGCCAGCTCGGCCACTGTCTCCACTCCCAGGTCGATCCCGGCGTACTGCGGCACGTTATAGAGCAGCACCGGCAGCGGGCTCCGGTCCGCCACCGTCCTGAAGTAGTTCGCCACTACCCCAGGCGTCATCTGGCTCCGGTAGTAGCTAGGCGCCCTCACCAGCACCGCGTCGTACCCGGACTCCGCCGCCACCTCGGCCAGCGCCAGAGTCGCCTTCACGCTCTCCCGGCCAATCCCGGCGATCAGCACCTTCTCCGGCCTTGCCGCCCCCGCCGCGCAGCGCAGCACCTCCGCCGACTCCGCATCGTCCAGCAGCGCCGCCTCGCCCGTCGAACCCAACACCAGCATCCCGGCCAGCAAACTCCGGGAGTAGCGAGCCATGTTGGCCTCCACCTTGCGGTAGTACACCTTCTCATCCGTATAAAACGGCGTCGTTACGGCGGCAAAAATTCCTTCCATCAGCATGACTCGATTGTACCTATCCGGCTTCCCTGCCCGGAAAGTTCCATTGTTCCCCTCGCGGCCCGAGTGTATGTTTATTAGGAACCCACTTGTACCGGAGGGCCGCAACCATGAATCCTCTGCTCGGATCCGACGAAGAAGAAGAATCCAGTTCCTCAAGAATCACCCGCCAAGCCTTCTCTTATGTCGGTCACACCCTCCTCGCCCTCATCGCGTGGATGGGCCTCATGGCCATCGGCTACATCCTCAATCCCCGCGGCGTGCCCCAGATGGCCATCCTCGCCGTCTCTTTCTTTGTTCCTCTCCTCGTCGGTCTCGTCATCAACCGCATCCTCCAAAACGACCTCGCTCCCGCCGTCTGGATCATGGGAATGATCTGGATCCTCATCGTCGCCCTCTGGATCCTCGACATGCCCACCGGACCCAACGCCTGCCTCGAGTGCGGCGCAACCGAAAAAATCGTTCGCACCTTCTTCAGCATTCCCCAGCCCAGCGGCCTCATCGACAACGACGGTCCCTTCCTCGGCACCTGGCCCGCCGCCGCCCTCTTCGGATACGGCATCGGCGCAAAGTTCGGCCTCAGTAAGAAGAAGATCGAAGACTGATTCCCTTCCCGCGTCTCGCGCTGACCCGCGAACTTGCCAACTCGCCACGTGTGCATCGGCACACGCCAACTTGCTGCCTCTGTCTGAAGAAGCTGTCTTCATCCCAGCCCGGCGCGCCTCCCCCTCTCAACCCAATTCCACCCCCTGCTAACATAAAGAAGTCTTTGTCATCTTCCCCGGAGGTTCCCCGTGCCCAGTTTCCCCCCAGTTCCCCTCACCCTTGAAGGCTCCGCCGTTCTCCACCAGTTCTTCCGCTTCAACTGGACCGCATGGCGCGCCCTCCCTGCCGCCGAGCAGGCCGCCATCCAGGCCGACTTCGCCGCCACCCTCAAGTCCCTCGAGCGCGCCACCCCCGACGGCCCCATCCAGTCCGGCCTCTTCTCCGAGCTCGGCCACAAGGGCGACCTCATCCTCATGCACCTCCGCCCCACATTCGAAGACCTCAACCAGGTCGAGCTCACCCTGGCCCAGACCCGCTTCTCCGACTTCCTCACCCAGGTCCACTCCTACGTCTCCGTAGTCGAACTCGGCCTCTACGAGTCCAGCCAGAAGGTCTACGAGACCGCCTCCGCCAAGGCCGCCGACTTCTCCCCGGAGTGGAACGCCTCCGTCGCCGAAAGCCTCAACCGCGCTTCCACCCATCTCATGCCGCGCATCTATCCCCCCATCCCCGAGTTCAAGTACTTCTGCTTCTACCCCATGAACCGCAAGCGCGAGACAGGCGCAAACTGGTTCACCGTCCCCTTCGACGAGCGCATCCGCATGATGCAGGAGCACGGACTCATCGGCCGCCGCTACGGCGACCGGGTCCGCCAGATCGTAACTTCGTCGATAGGCTTCGACGACTGGGAGTGGGGCGTCACCCTCTTCTCCGACGACGCCGTAGCCTTCAAAAAACTCATCTACGAGATGCGCTTCGACGAGATCAGCGCCGTCTACGCCCTCTTCGGCCAGTTCTTCTTAGGCGTCCGCCTCCCCATAGACAACCTCCCCAACTGGCTCCAGGGCAAGATCTAGAATCCTGCGTGTGTTGAAGGGTACGGCCTTTAGGCCGTACATCAAGTTTCAAAAACTGAGCTTGGGCTTTAGCCCCTGAGGGACAGGTCTAAGACCCGGACTCGACCCATGGTACGAGTTCAAAGCCTCTGTCGGACGTACGATTCCATCCGATAAAGCAAGGGTGCTTACCTCAATAACTCTCGAGATTTTGCCCAAAGGAAAGATCCAGTTCACCCCTGAGATGCTGGAGCTCTTGAATATCAAATGCGGCCAAAAGCTTTACGTTGACAAAATAAGTGAAGGCCAACTGATCCTCCGTCCTTATCCCCAAGTCCGGAAGAAAGCAGGCCCTGCGACGCGAAAAGAGAAGCGCCTGCGATCTCGCAAATGAAATTGGCTACGCCCACTCCCCCTCCACCCCAAAAGGTATACTTGCCCCGGGCCAAAAGCCCCTCAAGGTGGAGGACTCTATCATGCACACTCGCGCGCTCCGTCGCACCGCTTTCGCTTTCATCCTCATCGCTCTCTCAGCCGTCTGCGCCCTCGCGCAAGCCGCCGCGCCCTTCAACGCCGCCGCCCTCGTCCACGACGGCGACCAGGTCAAATACAGCTTCTACCTCGTCATCAAGGTCGGCGACGGCATCTACAAGATCAACGACCCCGGCGTCACCACCGGCAAGGGCGGAGCCTGGGGCGTAGACTCCTATCTCATCAAGGGCAAAACCAAGGCCTTCATCGTCGATCTCGGCAACAACTACATCACCGGATACGCCCCCGACCTCATCGCCCCCCGTCCCCACGCCGCGGAGGACTTCCGCGCCATCGTCTTCGGTCTCGCCGGCAAATTACCCGTGGAAGCCGCAATCACCCACGAACACCCCGACCACGACGGCATGACCGGCGCATTCCTCAACATCCCGCAAAAGGTCCAGCTCTGGATGCCTGAGAACGAAGACCCCACAGCCCTCATGGTCCAGCACAAGATCGACCCCAAGGTCTACACCCGCTTCGCTCCCGGCAAGGTCTTCGATCTCGGCGGCGGACGCAAGATCACCGCCCTCCAGGTCCGCGGCCACTCTAACGGTAGCTCGGTCTACATCCTCACGCCCGACATGTATATGTTCACCGGCGACTCGCTGGGCTCCGGCTTCGGCCAGGCATTCCCCCGCGTAGAAACTCTGAAGGCCTTCGCCGAGGACTCGCAGAAGCTCGTCGATTACATCAAGGCCAACTTCACCCCCTGGCAGCGCTATTCGATGAAGGTGTTCACCGGCCACAGTTGGCAAAACGTCTACGCCGGCTGGTGGGGCCCCAACCACCCCAAGGTTGACGTAGGTTATCTCGACTGGCGCTTCGTGCAGGACGTAGCCTCCTGCGCCAACGGCATCCTCCAGGGCAAGTGGCTCGTCAACGGCTCCGGCCTCGTCAACGTAGGAACCATGGAATACACCGACGCCTGGCCCGGCGCATCCGGCCGCACCATCATGGTCTACGGCACCGGCACCGTAATCACCACCATGGAAGCCGCCAACGCCGCCGCCGGCATCGCACCGCCAGATAAAAAGTAATCCGATTCAATCGGAAGTGGGTCGGTTTTGCGCTTTTTTTTGCGTTTGTTGAAGGGTACGGGCTTTAGCCCGTACGTTTACATCATCAAATAGGTGGGGCTTTAGCCCCTGAGGGAAAGGGAATCTCAGACTGACTCACTAACGCTCAATCGGATGAATCGCAGCCCAGGCAAAACCTCAGCGCCGCGCAGATCTCCCTCATGCGCGGCGCTGACAGCTCCGCCACCCGCCGTCCCAGTCGCTCCCTCGGCACCGTCACCAAGTTATGCAGATTCACCGCGCACGGGCTCTTCATCCCATCCTCGCTACCCAGAACAACCTCTGATGGAACTCCGCGAATGGTCGACGTGATGGGCGCCACGGTCACCGCGGCCAGATACTCCAGCGCGCTGTTTCGAGTTAGCACTACCACCGGCCGTTCCTTATCCGGAGGCGCGAACCGGTACAGCCGCACCTCTCCCCGCGCTATTCTTCCGGCCATGCGGCCTCCGCCGCCCAGGCAACCGTATCGGTTGCTGCCTGGGGAATCCGGCTGTAGCCATGCCGATCGCGTGCCTCTTCCGTCTTCATCTCAAGCCTGCGCAGATGCTCGCGAAGCGCCTCGCGCACCAGCGCGGAACGGTTCGCCTTCAACTTGCGCGCGGCCCGGTCCGCGGCCAGCAGCAGCTTCTTATCGAGCACTACCTGGATCGTTTCCATGCCATGAGTCTACTCCACAATAGACTCCACAGTCTATTCCACATTCCACCCGCTCGATCCGCTCGCCCCGATTACACTCGAATCATGCCGCCGAGAAAATCCGTTGCGAAGAAGCAGACACAGCCGCTCAAGACCACCCGTGGCCCACTCCACCCCGACCGCATCCACGCCATTCTCAAAGGCCTCGACGAGGCCTACCCCGAGGCCCTCTGCGCCCTCACCCACTCCTCGCCCTGGGAACTCCTCGTCGCCACCATCCTCTCCGCGCAATGCACCGACGTCCGCGTCAACATGGTCACTCCGGAGCTATTCAAGCGCTTCCCCACTCCCGCAGCAATGGCCAAAGCTACGCTGCCTCAGCTTGAAGCCCTCATCAAAACCACCGGCTTCTTCCGCAACAAAGCGAAATCGATTCAAGGCGCAGCTAAAAAGATCGTCGAAGACTTCCACGGCCGCGTCCCCGAGACCCTGGCCGAATTAATCACCATCCCCGGCGCGGCCCGCAAAACCGCCAACGTAGTCCTTGGCGTCTGCTTCAACAAGGCCGAAGGCGTAGTCGTAGACACGCACGTCCTCCGCATCAGCCGCCGTTTAGACCTGGCCAAATCCGACACTCCCCAAAAAGTCGAACAAGAGTTAATGAAGGTCCTGCCCGAGGACCGCTGGATCGGCTTCTCCCACCAGATCATCCACCACGGAAGAAAAGTCTGCGACGCCCGCAAACCCAGATGCAAAGACTGCAACCTCGAACACCTCTGCCGCTCCAAAGACAAAACCTGGCAGTCGTAATGAATTTAAGATCGTGATGGATTTGAGATCGTGATGAATTTGAGATCGTAATGGATTTGAAAGGGCACGACTTCAGTCGTGCCGTAAGCGAATCAAAAAAACGCGGCTTTAGCCGCTGAGGGAAGTTTGTCCGCTGACGGAGGGAGCAGGGGCCTTCAGGCACCTGAAAACAGCGCAAAAAAACGCGGCTTTAGCCGCGGCCCTTTGGCTGATTCGTACTCCACGCGAAAAGACAGAACTGAAGGGTACGGGCTTCAGCCCGTACATAACAACCCCAAAAACCGGGGCTTCAGCCCCCGAGGGAATGCGAACTACCCCAACACCCGCCCCACCGCCGCCACCAACCCAGCAATATCCGAAACCGAAGCCTCCGCCGCCGGCTCCCATCCAACCTCCCGCAGCGTGGTGCTCGTAATCGGCCCAATCGAAATCGCCCTAACCCCCGCAAACGGAAACACCACCCCCGCCACCCGCGCCGCCTCCTTGAGATGCGTCACACTCGAAGAACTCGTAAACGTAGCCGCCCAAATTCTTTTATCGCCACCCTGCTCCAACGCCGCCCGCAGCAACTCCGCGGCTCCCGATGGCAACACATTCCGATAAGCATCGACCACATCGACCGTCGCCCCCGCCGCCCGCAGCGCATCCGGAATCACATCCCGCGCCACCTCGGCCCGCGCCAGCAAAACCCGCTTGCCCGCAACCTGCCCGGCAAGACACGCAACCAGCGCCTCCGCCACATACTTCTCCGGCACCACGTCCACCGAAAGCCCAGCCCCCCGCGCCGCCCCCGCCGTAGCCTCACCCACCGCCGCCGTACGCACGCCACCCAACCCAACGCCCAATACCTCCGCGCGCTCAACAAGCGCGCGCACAGCATTCCCGCTGGTCAAAATCAACCAATCGTATGTATCCAATTTTTGAAGAGATGAATCGAGCGGCCCCAAATCATCAGGCGGCCGAATCTCCAGCACCGGCACTTCCACCGGCTCAAACCCCGCCCCGCGCAGTGCCTCGCTCAGTTTGCCGGCCTGGTGCGCGGCTCGCGTCACCAATACCCGCCGGCCCCCCATCACTCTGCTCCAGCAGCAAGCACCGCTCCGGCCCCGGCCTCCAGCAGCATCTTTGCCGTCAGCCTGCCCAGCTCTGCCGCATCCGTCGTCTCGCGTGCTGCCGCATGATGCACCCGCACCACCTGGCCCGTCTCCGGCGAAGCCACCACGCCAAAGATCTCCACCTGTCCCTCGCCCGCAATCGCCATCCGGCAGTGAATCCCGATCGGAACCTGGCAGCCTCCGCCCAACTCCGCCAGCGCCGCCCGCTCCGCCGTCACCGCAAACCGCGTGTCCGCATGATCCAGAAACGCCACAGCGCCGATCGTCGCCGCATCGCCCAGCCGCGTCTCAATCCCCAGCGAACCCTGCCCCGCGGACGGGCAAAAATCCTTCGGATCGAACCGCTCCCGAACCCAGTCGGCCCGTCCCAGCCGGTCCAGCCCCGCCCCCGCCAGCAGAATCGCCTCTACCTGTCCCTCGCCCAGCTTGCGCAGCCGCGTATCGACATTGCCGCGAAACTCCACCAAATCCAGATCGGCGCGCAGCGCCTTCAACTGCGCCCGCCGCCGCTGGCTGCTTGTGCCCACGCGCGCGCCCACCGGCAAATCCGCCAGCCGCGCCCACTTCTCTGACACAAACACATCCCGCGGATCCACTCTCACCGGCGTCGCCGCCAGTTGAAACCCCTCGGGCAGCTCCGTCGGCAGATCCTTCAAAGAATGCACGGCCAAATCCACGCGCCCCTCGGCCAGAGCCTCTTCAATCTCCTTGGTAAACATTCCCTTGTCCGTGCCGGAAATCGCCCCCACCTGCGCAAACGTCACTTCCTGCAGCCGGTCGCCCGTCGTCTTGATAATCTCGATCTCGACCTCGTGCCCCGCCTCGCGCAACAGCGCGGAAATATGATTCGCCTGCCACAGCGCCAACTGCGACCCCCGGCTCCCAATTCGTAGCTTCATCCCTGAGCCTCCCGGCCGCCTACATTGTTCTTGCCTTCCGCGCTCTTCTCGTTCGAACTCAAACTCGCCGCCGCATCTTCCAGAGCCTGTCCGGCCGGCACGTGCCACTCTTCGCACACCGCCACCAGCCGCACCTCGTCTGCCTCGCGCGCCGCCTGCTTCAGCGCCTGCATCGGAGGATGCAGAAACTTGTTCACCAGTCCCCGCGTCAGCGCTTCCACCGCGGCAAGCTGTTCGGCGCTGAGCGATGCCAGCTTCCCATGCATCCGCGCCATCTCGCCCTGCCGAATCTCCTCGGCCCGCTTCTGCAGCGCCACAATCGCCGGCGCAACGTTCACCGTCCGCTGCCGCTGGTGGAACCGCTCCACCTCCGCCGCAATCAAGCTCTCCGCATCCACCGCCTGACGGCTGCGCTGCTCCATGTGCGACGCCGCCACCTGCTGCAAATCGTCGATGTCGTACACAAAGATGCCGTCCAGATCGTTCATCTTCGGGTCCACATCGCGCGGCACCGCAATATCGATAAAGAACATCGGCCGGTTCCGTCTCTTATGCAGAAACGCCTGCCCGTGCTCTTTGCGGAAGATCGCCTCCTGCGCCCCCGTCGAGCTGATCACGATATCGGCTTCGCTCGCTGTCTCATACAACTGTTCGAACGGAACCACCTTGCCGTCGAACTCCTCCGCGATCCGCTCCGCCCGTTCCCGCGTACGGTTGCAAACCAGAATCTTTCCCGCGCCCTGCTGCAGCAGGTGCCGCGCCGCAAGCACCGTCATCTTACCCGCGCCCACCAGGAAAACCGTACGCCCCTCAAGCGATCCAAAGATCTTCCGCGCCATCTCCACGGCCACCGAAGCAATTGAAACCGAGTTCGCCCCAATCCCCGTTTCGCTGCGCGCCTTCTTCGCCGCCGCAAACGCGCACTGCAGCAGGTGCCCCAGCTGCCCCGCAACCGTGCCCGCCTCGCGCGCCGCCGCAAAGGCCTCTTTCACCTGGCCCAGAATCTGCGGCTCGCCCACCACCATCGAGTCCAGACTCGCCGCCATCCGGAACAGGTGGTTCACAGCCTCTTTGTCGTGGTATTCAAACAGATGCTCGGCCAGCTCCCGCGCATCCACACCGGTACTCTCGGCCAGAAACGCGCCCAGCGAAACCTCCGGCCCCTCGACCGCCGCCAGTATCTCCACGCGGTTGCACGTCGACACAATCATGCACTCGGTCACGCCCGGCCGCCCGGCCAGCGCCCGCAGCACGTCGGCCAGGTCGTCGCGCCGTATCGCCACCTTCTCGCGTACCGCGATCGGCGCAGTCTTGTGATTCACTCCAATGAGCGCCAGTGTCATTGCGGTCCAAACCTGTGTACGCGGCTGATCAGGTTGGCCAGCCACACGGCCATCATCACCACCAGCACCGCTCCGGAAAGATACGCTGCCCGCCGTCCCCGCAGTCCCGCTCCGCGCCGCACCAGCAGCAGCATCACGTACACCAACCACATGGCAAACGACGCAATCACCTTCGTGTCCATAAAGTACTTCGCGCCCAGAGCCGTCTCCTGCGCCAGCACCGACCCAATCACCAATCCCACCGTCAGGCACGGAAAGCCGAACTCCAGCGTAGCCTGCGCAATCCGCTCCAGCGTATCGAGCGGCGGCAGCCACTCAAAGAACGTCGCCATCTTCTTTGCGCCCGGCTTCGGCTTGGCCTTGATCCGCCGCTCCTGCACCAGGTAGAGCGCGCTCGCCAGCAAACTCAAACACAGCGCCGCATAGGCCAGCAGCAGCGCAATAATATGCGCCACCAGCCAGCTCATCCTTACGCCCTGTGAGGGAAACGTATACCCGCCCACGCCCAGCGCCGGAATAAACGAGAGCAGAAACGTCGCCGGCAGCGTAAACAGCCCCAGAGACATCGCCCCGTAGAGCCACCACAGCAGAAAGTAGAGCCCCACCACCACAAACCCCAGCAGCGACTCCATCTCCCGCTCGCCCACCGGCATCCACCGGTGCGCCTGAATCATCATCTCCGTCAGCGACACAAAATGAAAGAAGAACGCCATCCCGCCAAAGTGCACGCAGCTCTTGCGCCACCGGATGGAACTGTGCAGCACCGCCGGGAAGATCGCCACCGCCGCCGCCGCATACAAAATCACCGCTACTCGTAGCCAAAGCAGATACATCTTGCTTCTCACCTTAAAGGGTTTAGAGACGTTGAACTGTGATCCAAATCACTTACCCCGCCACCGGCCATCCTCAGCCCTATCCCGCCAATCCAACCGGCAAACCCTCTCAACATTCTATCCACATTCCGCCACCTCACCCCCCAATCCCCCGCCAACTCGCCAACCTGCCACGTCCGCGCATGCGGACGCCAAACCCGCCAAACATCTATTACGTACTTCCCCCAATATCCACCCCCTTTTCCCCAACCCAATTCCCGCCCTCCGCGATACCCTGAAAACCAACGTGATCCGCGACCACTCCAACCCGCCTGAACCCAACGACACCTCCGACTTCGCCCTCACGCCCCCCCCGCCCGAAAAATCCCCCAAAGACCCCGCCGAACTCACCCCGTTCATGCGCCAGTGGACTGCCGCAAAGCGCGAAAACCCCGACGCCCTGCTCTTCTTCCGCATGGGCGACTTCTACGAGCTCTTCTACGACGACGCCGTCACCGCCAGCCGCGAGCTCCAGCTGACGCTGACCGCCCGCGACCGCGAACGCCAGATGCCCATGTGCGGCGTCCCCTACCACGCCGTCGAGCAATATCTCGCCAAACTCCTCCGCAAGGGCTACCGCATCGCCCTCTGCGATCAGATGGAGGACCCCAAACTCACCAAAAAAATCGTCCGCCGCGAAGTCACCCGCGTCCTCTCCCCCGGCACCGCCCTCGACTCCGCCCTCTCGCAAGAAAAAAACAACTTCCTCGCCTCCCTCTTCGTCGAAAAGACAACGGCAGCCATCGCGCTCCTAGACCTCTCCACCGGCGAATTCAAAACCGCCGAGTTCCACGGCCCCGACTCCCTCCTCCAGGCCACCGAAGCCATCCTCCTGGCCTCCCCCAGCGAAATCCTTCTCCCTTCCTCCACCAACATCATCCAGAGCATCGAAAAAATCCCCGCAAGGACGCGCCTGGAAGACTGGGTCTTCACCCCCGACTTCGCTATCCCTCTCGTCGAACGCCAGCTCAACGTCAAGTCCCTCGACGCCTTCGGTCTCAGCGGCCACCAGCCCGCCGCCATCGCCGCCGGAGCCATCCTCCACTACGTCCGCACCACGCAGAAGAACGACGCCCTGCACATCGACTCCCTCCGCTTCGAGGAGCACTCCACAGCCCTCGAACTCGATCAGGTCACCGTCCGCAACCTCGAACTGGTCGAACCCCTCTTCGCCGGACAAGACGAGAACGTAACCCTCTTCCGCACCCTCGACTGCTGCCTCACCCCCATGGGCAAGCGCCTCCTGCGCTCCACCATCCTCCGCCCCCTCAACGACGCCGCCCAGATCGAACTCCGCTACGATGCCGTCGCCGAGGCCCACTCCAATCTCATCCTCCGCGAAGATCTCCGCCGCGCCTTCTCCGGGCTCCTCGATTTAGAACGCCTCCTCGCCCGCATCTCGCTAGACTCCGCCGGCCCCCGCGATCTCCGCGCCCTCGCCGCCTCCCTCGCCCGCCTTCCCGGCATCAAAACCTCGCTCTCCGCCTTCAAAGCAACGCTCTGGCAATCGCTCTCGACCCTCGACCCCCTGGACGAGCTAGCCGCGCAGATCGCCCACACCCTCGTCCCTGAGCCGCCCCTCACCCTCGCCGACGGCGGCGCAATCGCCGAAGGAATCGACAACGAGCTGGACGAACTCCGCAGTATCTCCACCGACGGCCGCCGCTCCATCGCCGCAATAGAAGAGCGCGAACGCCACCGCACCCAGATCTCCTCGCTCAAAGTCCGCTACAACTCCGTCTTCGGCTACTACATCGAGATCACCAAGGCCAACCTCTCTTTAGTCCCCGACGACTACGAGCGCAAGCAAACCCTCGTCAACGCCGAGCGCTTCACCACCCCTGAGCTAAAGGACTACGAGCGCAAGATCCTAACCGCCCACGAACGCTCCATCGAAATCGAAAAACGCATATTCGTAGAACTCCGCAAGCACGTCCTCGAAAACGCCTCCCGCATCCGCCGCAGTTCTTCCGCCGCCGCGGAAGCCGACCTCCTCGCCTGCTTCGCCCATCTGGCCGCCACTCGCCGCTACACCCGCCCTCGCCTCGTCGAGGAACCAGTGTTAGAAGCCGCCGCCGCCCGCCACCCCGTCATCGAGCAATGGCTCGAAGACACCCGCGAAGGCCGCTTCATCCCCAACGACCTCTACCTGAGCTCCGACCGCCAGAGCGATACCACGCCAGAGCCCAGCCTTCTCCTCATCACCGGCCCCAACATGGGCGGCAAAAGCACTTACCTCCGCCAGTCCGCCATGCTCGTCCTCATGGCCCAGATGGGCTCCTTCGTTCCCGCCACCTCCATGCGCTACGGCCTCGTCGATCGCATTTACACAAGAATCGGCGCATCCGACAACGTAGCCCGAGGCCGCTCCACCTTCATGGTTGAGATGACCGAGACCGCCACCATCCTCAACACCGCCACCAACCGCTCCCTCATCCTGCTCGACGAGATGGGCCGCGGCACCGCCACCTTCGACGGCCTCTCTCTAGCCTGGGCCACGGTCGAATTCCTCCAGTTCCACATCGGAGCCCGCACCCTCTTCGCCACCCACTACCACGAGCTAACCATGCTCGCTGAAAAGCTCCCCGGCGTCCGCAACCTCCGCGTCGGCGTCAAAGACTCCCCCTCCGGCATCGTCTTCCTTCACTCCATCGAGCCCGGCGCAGCCTCGAAGAGTTATGGCATCGAAGTAGCCCGCCTCGCAGGCCTCCCCAGTGCGGTAATCGACCGCGCCCGCCACGTCCTCAAGCAGCACGAACGCGCCGAACAATCCAGCGTAGAGATCGAGACCACCCCCGAGCCCCTGCAGATGGCCATCTTCACCCCCCTCTCCCAGCGCATAGTAGACCGCATAGGAGAAACCGACCTCAACTCTCTAACCCCGTTACAAGCCCTCAACCTGTTAGAAGAACTCCAACAGGAACTGAAAAATGGCAAGCCGGAATAAGAACAAAAGGGATAGTCCGAATAAGAACAAAGCCGGCTGCCCCAGGTGCCTGGCTTTTGGGCACTTGGGAAACCACAACACTCAACCCGCCAACCCGCGCCGTAGGCGCAACGTTAGTTAGCCCCGCGCTTCAGCGTGGGGTAAGAAGCCAAGAGAACCACCAAGTCCCGTAGGGACGACACTATGAAGGGTACGGGCTTCAGCCCGTACATCAAGAACCAAAATAGAAGAGGGGCTTCAGCCCCCGAGGGAATGGGCAGTCTAAATGACCACTGACTCCACAATCCGCCACCAAGCCGGCCAGGTCCTCGTCGTAGGCCTCTCCACCCCCACCCTCTCCCCCCTCGAACGCACCTGGCTCCGCCTCATCCGCCCTGCCGGCATCATCCTCTTCAAGCGCAACATCGAATTCCCCACCCAAACCCGCGCCCTCCTCGGCGAAGCCGCAGCCCGCTGCACCCCAAACTCTCTCCGTTGCGTAGACATAGAAGGCGGTACCGTAAACCGCCTCCGCGACGCCCTCGCACCGCTACCCTCTCCCCGTGCCGTTGCCCAAACCAAAAGCCAGAAAAATGCCAAAGAACACGGCGACCTCATAGCCCGTGCCGCCCAAGCCTTCGGCTTCAACACCACCCTCGCCCCAGTCCTCGACCTCGGCCTTCCCCAGGCCGAACCCATCCTCGGCACCCGCACCGCCGGACCCACCCCAGCCGACGTAATCGCCTACGCCCAGCCCTTTCTAGCCGCCTGCGCCGCCCAAAACATCGCAACCTGCGGCAAGCACTTCCCCGGCCTCGGCGGAGCCACCGCGGACACACACCTTCTCACCCCCTCCATCCCCCGCAAATACTCTCAACTCTGGTGTGAAGATTTACTACCCTACCGCAACTTGCACAAACAATTGCCGATGGTCATGATCAACCACGCCGCCTACCCCGCAACCCCCGGCAAAAAACGCCCCGCCTCCGTCTCCCCCTTCTGGATCACCACCGTCCTCCGCAACCGCCTCAACTACCGCGGCCTCATCTTCTCCGACGACTTCGAGATGGGCGGCATCCTCAACCACCTCTCCATCGAAGAAGCTGTAATCGAATCCATCCGCGCCGGCATGGACCTCATCGAGATCTGCCACTCCCCCGACCTCATCCTCGCCGCCTGGGAATCCCTCATCGCCGAAGCCGAGCGCTCCCCAGCCTTCGCCCGCCTCTTAGCCCACCGCGCCCGCGCCACCTCCCGCAAGCGCGCCAAACTCTTCTCCGCGCCCCCCGCCCGCGCCCTAACCCCAACCCAGCTCAACAACCTCCGCACCCGCATCGAACAATTCAACTCACGCATCGGTGAAGGGTACGGGCTTCAGCCCGTACATTAAGAGCATCAGGGATTCGGGGCTTCAGCCCCCGAGGGAATCGGAAGCCGGATGAATACGAAGCCAAAACCCCTAACCGTAGCCGGCATCATGAGCGGAACCTCCGCCGACGGCATCGACGTCGCCGTCCTCCACATCGCCCCAAACCGTCAAACGCCCAAACTCACCCTCCGCGCCCACGAGTCTTTCCCCTTTCCCGCCCCCCTGCGCGCAAAAGTCCTCGCCGCCATGAACGCCGCCCAAACCTCCACCGCAGAGCTGGCCCGCCTCCACTGGCGTCTCGGCCTCGCCTACTCTGAAGCCGTAGAATCCACCCTCGCCCGCCACAAAATCGAAATCGACCTCATCGGCTGCCACGGCCAGACCCTTTACCACCAGCCCGCCCCCGTCCTCTACGCAGGCCGCAAATTCCCCTGCACCTGGCAGGCCGGCGAGGCCCAATGCATCGCTTCAAAACTCCAAATCCCCGTAGTCTCCAACTTCCGCCCCGCGGACATCCTCGCCGGCGGCCAGGGAGCTCCCCTCGTCCCCCTCCTCGACTACGTCCTCTTCGCCCACCCCACCCGAGGCCGAGTCCTCCAAAACATCGGCGGCATCGCCAACTTCACAGCCATCCCCCCTCATCCAAAGGGTCAGCTCCAGGCATTCGACACAGGCCCCGGCAACATGCTCATCGACGCTCTAGCCCAGACGCTCTTCCACAAACCCTACGACCCCAACGGCTCCATCGCCGCCAAAGGCCAGGTCCTCGCCCCCGTCCTGAACGCCGCACTGCGCAATCCCTTCTTTAAAAAGCAGCCCCCCCGCACCGCCGGCCGCGAGCAGTTTGGCCGCGACTACGCCGCCCAATTCCTCGCCCAGTGCCAGGCGCTCAGCCCCAAGCCAGAAGACGCCCTGGCCACCGCCACCGCTCTCACCGCCGAAACCATCGCCCGCGCCTACAAGCAGTTCGCCGCGCCAGCCATGGGCAAGGCCCCGGTCGACTACATCGTCTCCGGCGGCGGCGCGCGCAACCGCACCCTGATGCAGATGCTCGAAGCCCGTCTCAAACCCCTGAACTGCACCCTCTCCACCAGTGACGCCCACGGCCTACCCGCCGAAGCCAAAGAGGCCGCCGCCTTCGCTCTGCTGGCCTGGCAAACATGGCACCACCTCCCCGGCAACCTCCCCTCCGCCACCGGCGCGGTGCGCTCAGTCATTCTTGGTCAAATCACACTTCCCTGACCCTGTCTCTCCGCAAAAAAACACGTCCACCCAGCAAAGAACGGCGCTATAATTTCGTCGCCCTGGAGGTCAAACCCGAGATCCCCGCTCGCCCTCGCACGACCGGGGAGGAAAGGCGTATATGGGCCGCTACCTCTTCGTTGTTCTCACCGTTCTTTCCCTGCTTGCCTTTCTCACCTTTCAGCCGCATACCGCCAAAGTGGCCGCAGCCGACGACCCCAACAAGACATCCATGCTCGGCTTCCAAAACCGTTCCTCTCAGGTTGCCCGATTTGCGGTCGTTGCCGAAGATAGCTCCTGCACCGCCAACCCCGGAGATAACTGCGTAGTCGAGCATGTGCTTCCCAGCACGCGATATGCAGTCCTCGCCTACGTCGGACAATCCACCTACCAGTCGGCTGCCTGCGCCCCAAAGGACGTGCTCTATCTCGCTCTTGGTCGAGGGATGTGCCTGTTGAAGGATGGTTCCTTCACCTGTTACGACGCCAATCCCTGCGAGTAAGCCTGCCCTGCACAAGCTTTCGCCCCGGCCACTACTGAAAGGCGCCGTGCCGCCCATGCGATACTTTGGCTGTGCGGAGTCCCTGTCGAATAGTCCGAGTTCTGGCAGCATCGGCAGTTCTCCTCTTCCTCGCCGCCTGCCGCACCCCCCCCCGCGACCCCCACACCCTCGTCTTCCTCATCGAATCCAGCCCCGCCAACCTCGACCCCCGCATCGGCACCGACGCCCAATCCGAACACATCGACGAGCTTCTCTTCGACGGCCTCGTCCAGCGCGACCGGAACTTCCGCTTCACCCCCGCCCTCGCCCAAAGCTGGGACCAGCCCGACCCCCGAACCCTCGTCTTTCATCTCCGTCCCGGCATCCACTTTGCCGACTCCCGCCCCCTCACCTCCGCCGACGTGGCCTTCACCCTCAACTCCATGCGCTCGGGCGCAATCGTCACCGCCAAGGCCGCCGCCTACGCCGCCATCGCCACCATAGAAACCCCAGACCCCCTCACCGTCACCCTCCGCCTCAAACAGCCCGACAACTTCCTGCTCACCAACCTATCCACCGGAGCCATGGGCATCGTCCCCGCCGGTAGCGGCAAAGACTTCTGGCAGAACCCCATCGGCACCGGCCCCTTCCGCTTCGTCTCCCAGCAAATCGACCAGAACGTCCTCATCGAGCGCAACCCCCAATCCTGGTCCGTTACACCCAGCATCGAGCGCGTCCGCTTCTCCGTCGTCCCCGACGCCATCACCATGGCCCTCGAACTTCAAAAAGGCTCGGCCGACCTCGCCGTCAACTCGCTTCCCTCTGACGCCATCTCCACCCTCGCCGCCCGCCCCAACCTCGCCGTCGAGGACTCCCCCGGCACCGTCATCCAGTACCTCGGCTTCAACCTCCGCGACCCCATCCTATCCCGCGTCGAAGTCCGCCAGGCCATCGCGTTCGCCATCGACCGCGACCTCATCGTCCAGGCGCTCCTCCACGGCCGCGCCCGCCTTGCTTCCAGTCTCCTGCCGCCCAATCACTGGGCCTACGCCTCCAACGTAGCCCTCTATCCGCATGACCCAGCCCGCGCCAACGCCCTCCTCGATCAGGCCGGCCTGCCCCGCGACGCCAACGGCGTCCGCTTCCACCTCACCATGAAGACCTCCACCGACGAGAACACCCGTGTCCTCGCCGCCGCGCTCCAGCAACAGTTCGCGCAGGCCGGAATCGCCCTCGATCTGCGCTCCTACGAGTTCGCCACCTTCTATTCGGACGTCACACGCGGAGCCTTCCAGCTCTACTCTCTCCGTTGGATCGGCGGCAACGAGCAGCCGGACATCTTCTCCTACGCTTTCTCGTCAGCCCGCTTCAGCCCCAAAGGCGCAAACCGCGGCCACTACTCCAACCCCGAGCTAGATCGTCTCCTCGACCACGCCGCCCAGGTCTCAGACCCTGCCCTTCGCCGCCAGGACTACGTCCGCGCCCAGCAGATCCTCGCCCAGGACCTGCCCGCCATCAACCTCTGGTACTCCGACACAGTAGTCGTTCACAACCGCCGCCTCACCAACGTCCACCCCTCACCCTCCGGCTCCTTCGCCTTCCTCGAATCCGCCGCCCTCTCCGACCCACCCAGATAAGCCTCGGTCCCTGGGTCCTTTGCTTGCGTGCTCACTCAGCCCCGAAGGTCCCTAGGTCCCTTGTTCCCTCGGTCTCTAGTCCCGGGCCCCTGGCCCCTAGTTCCTAACCCCAATCGTTACATTTCTTTACATTTATTTCCGTCAACCTTTCTCCCCCTCACATCGTCCACCAAGATGAAAGAGAATTTTGAGCCAGACATGATCGAGACGAACGGCAACGTGAACGTCCCTGCATTGCGCACTTTCTCCGCAATCGCAGCCGCGGCCCTCTCGGTTGCTCTGGTTCACCTGGCAAACAAGAACCAGTTTGCCGACTGGAGCGTGGGTTCAGGCGGTGAAGGCGTCTCGTAGGCGCGCACTCCGCAGGCAATTCGCAAGCTCCCCACGTCACTAACCGGATCCCTGTAGCGGATTCATAAGAGGTTGTCTGTGTCTAAGTTCATAAAGCCTTTCCTGCCCCTCATCGTCGCTGTCTTCCTCGTCCTCTCTGGCGTCGCCATTGCAGAAGCCCCCGGCAGCGCCACGCTCCGAGGCCATGTCGCCGACCCCACGGGCGCAATGATCCCCGGCGCTGAAGTCACCGTCACCACCACCCAGGGCCAAAACGGTGTAAAGACCACCACGGACGCCACCGGAACCTACATCGTCCACGGCCTCCCTGCCGGCAGCTACGTCATCCAGATTGACTCCCCCGGCTTCGCCACCTTTGTCTCCACCCCCGTCTCCCTCGACGCCACTCAGACAAAGTCCATCGACATCAAGCTCTCCGTCGAAGGCGAAACACAGCAGGTCGAAGTCGAGGCCGGAGACTCGGCCACAGTCTCCACCGAGGCCAGCGCCAACACCAGCGCCATCGTCCTCAAGGGCGACGACCTCGACGCCCTCTCCGACGACCCCGACGAACTCCAGAACGAGCTAACCGCTCTCGCCGGCCCCTCCGCCGGTCCCAACGGCGGTCAAATCTACATCGACGGCTTCACCGGCGGAACCCTCCCCCCCAAGTCCGCCATCCGTGAGATCCGCATCAACTCCAACCCATACTCCGCGGAGTTCGACCGCCTTGGATACGGCCGCATCGAGATCCTCACCAAGCCCGGCACAGACGCCTTCCACGGCCGCGCCTTCCTCATGGGCAACGACGACGTCTTCAACACCGGCAACCCCTTCACCAAAATCATCCCCGCTTATCACTCCATCCAGTACAACGGCACCGTCTCCGGTTCGCTCAACAAGAACGCCTCTTACAACATCAGCCTCGAAGGCCGCGACAACTCCGACGCCAACATCTACACCGCCAAAACCGCCGTGCTCTCCGGCGGCGTCTACGTGCCCACCACCATCTCCGGCGGCCTCTTCGCCCCCTCCAACCGCGTCGAGTTCACGCCCCGTTTCGATCTCCAACTCGGCAAGAACAACACCCTCACCGTGCGCTACCAGTTCGAGCGCGGCACCTCCTCCGGAAACATCGGCAACAACTCCCTCCCCACACAGAACTCCTCCTCATCTTCCAGCGAAAACTCCGTCCAGATCACGGATTCCATCATCCTCAACGACCACATGGTCGATGAGATCCGCTTCCAATGGCGTCGCGCCGACAGCTCGTCGAACCCAACCCCCACCGCTACCGCGCTGGTCGCTGCCGGTTCCCCCACCGCGCCTACGATCAGTGTCCCCAGCTACTTCTCCGGCGGCGCAAGTGGCGGCCAAACCTCCAGCACCCACAACGATCACCTCGAGCTGCAGGAGTACCTAACCCTCAGCCACAACACCCAGGCCATCAAAATCGGCGCATGGCTCCGCGACAACCGCCAGGCCACCTCCTCCAGCTCCGGATACAACGGCTCCTTCAGCTTCCCCACCATCAACGCCTACATCGACACCCTCAACGGCATGGCAGCCGGCCAGACCATCTCTCAGATCGGCGCCGCCTGCACCGATCCCCAGGGCTGCACCCCAAACTCCCTCACCTACACCACCGGGCCCCTCGGCTACTCCGGCAACGTCTACGACATGGCCCTCTTCATCCAGGACGACTGGAAGTTCAACAAGTTCCTCACCCTCTCCGGCGGTCTGCGCTGGGAGTCCCAGAACCACATCCCCGACCACTTCGCCGACTTCGCTCCCCGCGTAGCCTTCGCCTACGCCCTCGACGGCCACAAAAAGGGTACAGCCACCAAAACCGTCATCCGCGGCGGATTCGGATTCTTCTACGACCGCTTCGGCCTCAACAACCTCCTCAACCTCGAGCAGTTCGGCTTCAACTCCAATGGCAAGTCGCAGTATTCGATCACCAAGCCCACCTGCTTCGATCCCAACAGCCTCGCTGCCGCCCTCGCCCAGGGATGCTCGTCCACCACCGTCGCCGCCTCCACGCCCGTCAAGTACACCATCACCCCGGGCTACCGCTCCCCCTACGCCATGCCCGCCGGCCTCAGCCTTGAGCGCCAGCTCACAAAAACCACTACCCTCACTCTCACCTACGTCCACTACTTCGGCGTCCACCAGATGGTCACCCGCGACGCCAATGCCTACCTGCCCGGAACCTTCCAATACGGCTCCTCCACACTCACCGGCACCCGGCCCACTTCTTACCCCGGAATCATCAATCAGTACTTCCCCGAGGGCGTCTACAAGCAGAACCAGCTCATCGTCAACACCAGCGCCCGCATCTCACCCAAGCTCACCCTTAACGGCTTCTTCAATTACTCCAGCGCCCACTCCGACGCCAATGGCAACCCCTCCAACTCCTGGAACCTTTCCCAGGATTACGGCCGCGCCGGCTTCGTCCGCCCCTTTCAAGTCACCCTCATGTCCAGCTACACCGGCCCCTGGGGACTAGCCTTCAATCCCTTCCTCGTCTACCAGGCCGGCCGGCCCTACAACATCTCAGTCAACAACGACCTCACCGGCGACCGCTACTACAACGACCGCCCCAGTTTCGCCACCTCTGCCACCCCGGCCGTCGATCTGATCCAGACCGCCTTCGGCGCGCTCGATGCCGTCCCGCAGCCCGGTGAAACCCTTCTGCCCGTCAACTATGCAACCGGCCCCTCGGCCGTCGCCTTCAACCTGCGCGTCTCCCGCTCGGTCGGCATCGGCCCCAAGGTCGAGCTAACAGCCGCTCAGCAGGCCGCCGCGCAAAGACGCGCCGGCGGCCTCGGCGGCGGTGGCTTCGCCGGAGCCGGTGGCGGTGGCGGTGGCCGAGGTGGTGCCGGCGGCGGTGGTGGTGGCGGCGGTTTCGCCGGCGGCGGTGGCGCTGCCCGCGGAGGCATGAGCGGCACCGGCCGCAAGTACTCCCTCAACTTCAACCTTCAGGTACAGAACCTCTTCAACAACATCAACTACGGCAACCCATCTGGTTCAATACAACCCACATGCATCTCGTCCGCGACCGTATGCCAGAACACCCCAACGGCCGCCCAGTACGGCCCCGGCAGCCGATTCGGCGTCTCCACTTCCCTTGCCGGAGGCATGTTTGCCTCGCCCTCCAACTCCGCTGCCCGCCGCATCTACGCCCAGGCAACCTTCCAGTTCTAACCACATCGCTTGCATGTCCCAAAACCCGGTACAGCCAGTCTCCCCACTGACTGTACCGCTGAATCCCACTCCCGCCGGCCTTCAAGCGGCTCCCCATCCTCCAAACCCCCTCCATCGACCTAACTTAAGGCCCCCTTAAGACTTTTCTTTACACTTCTTTACATTTCAAACTCCGACCTTTCTTCTCTCCCGTTCGTCAAAAAAAAGACGACTGCAATATCGCTGCTTCTTCGGAGAAAATCGTAGGATGAAAACTTTTGCGCATCGCACCCTTTCTGCCCTCGCGATCTTCGCCCTCGCCACGGTCGCATCTGCGCAGACCCCCACCCGCTACATGGGTTCCGTCACCTCCATCGCCTCCGGTCAGATCGTTCTCAAGACCGCCCAGGGCGACGAGCACAAAATCGCCGTCGCGGCCACCGCCGATGTCAAGCGCATCGAGCCCGGCCAGACCAACCTCGCCACAGCCGTAGCCATGCCCCTCGCCGACCTTGCCGTCGGCGACCGCATCCTCGTCTGGATCGATCCCGCCTCCCCGGCCGACAACCCTGGCGCCCTGCGCATCGTCGCCATCAAGGCCGCCGATCTCGCCCAGAAGCGCCAGCAGGAAGCCGCCGATTGGCAGATCAACGGCGTCGGCGGACTCGTCAAAACCACCGACCCCGCCACCGGCCTCATCGTCGTCACCTCCGGCGCGGGAGCCACCGCCAAAACCGTCACCGTCCACACCGACAAGGCCACCACCCTCAAGCGCTACGCCGCCGCCTCCATCAGCTACGAGTCCGCCCAGCCCGGACCCTTTGAAGCCATCCACCCCGGCGATCAGCTCATGGCTCGCGGACAGAAGAACGCCGACGGCACCGACCTCCTCGCCAAGGAAGTCGTCTCCGGCAGCTTCCGCAACGTCTCCGGCCTCATCGCCTCGCTTGACCCCGACCACCAGTCCTTCACCATCAAGGACCTAGCCACCAAAAAGACCCTCACCGTCACCGTCCCCGCCGACGCCCAGATGAAGCAGGTCCCCGCCAACGTCGCCGCCATGCTCGCGGCGCGCCTCAAGGGAACGAGCGCACCCGCCGCCGCGCCCGCGCAACAGGGCGCGGCAGCCCCTCCGGCCGGCGCTCCTCCGCAGGGCGGCGGCAACCCCGCATGGCAGGGCCGCGGACAGGGCGGCGCACCCGGCGGCCAGCGCGGCGGAGCCGCCTCCAACGACCCCCAGCAGATGCTCACCCGTCTGCCCGCCATCCACTTTGCAGACCTCACCAAGGGCGAAGCCGTCATGCTCGTCTCTTCGCCCGGCGACTCCCAGGTCACGGCCATCACCCTGCTCGCCGGCGTCGAAGCTCTTCTTGAAGCACCGGCCAGCCAGAACCTCCTCGCCAACTGGAGCATGGGCGGAGGAGAAGGCGGCGGAGAGGGCGCGCAGTAATCTCCGCCTGTTCTCTTCAAGGCATTGTTTTTAATCCTGCCCTGCGAAGTACGACACTGTGTGCCCCATCCATCCGACGCATTTTGTCGGATGGGTGGGAAACCAAGGAAGCAAAGATCTGTGTGCCCCATCCATCCGGCGCACTTTGTCGGATGGGTGGGAAACCAAGGAAGCAAGAATCTATGTGCCCCATCCATCCGACGCACTTTGTCGGATGGGTGGGAAACCAAGGAAGCAAAGATCTGTGTGCCCCATCCATCCGACGCATTTTGTCGGATGGGTGGGAAACCAAGGAAGCAACA
>Ga0326728_10000406_pt1 | contig 168578 bp, 186 predicted proteins | sample MB3enrmetagenome_FD_207602 | JGI IMG/M metagenome (GOLD analysis project Ga0326728, IMG submission 207602) | Lab enriched peat soil microbial communities from McLean, Ithaca, NY, United States - MB31MN | ecosystem: Environmental > Terrestrial > Soil > Wetlands > Peat | place: USA: New York... | reverse complement strand
GGTAAGAATGAAATAGTACGAGAGGAACTTTCATTCGGCGCCTCTAGTCGATCGGTTGTCCGACAGGGCAGTGCCGAGCAGCCACGCGCCAAGGGATAAAAGCTGAAAGCATCTAAGCTTGAAACCCAGCCTAAAAAGAGACTTCGTCATAGGACACGGGTAAAAGACCCGCTTGATAGGCCCGGGATGTACGCACGAAGGTAACGACGTGTTCAGTCCGCGGGTACTAACGTCCGAACACTAGTGCTCACCACGCTAAACCCAGACGAAATTCTGAGTGCAAACCTTATATCGTATCCTGACAAAAAGGATAAGGTATCATCCTACACGGTCGCCAAGGTGGCGGAGCGGCCACGCGGTTGACTGCAGATCAACTCAACTCCGGTTCAAATCCGGACCTTGGCTTTCGGAGAGGTTCATCAGAACCTCGACGAGGAGAAGAATCGCTTGCGATTCTTCGACAATTACAAGCAAAACACGTGGTGATAGCGGCCATAGCTGTCGGGACACACCTGGACCCATTCCGAACCCAGCAGTTAAGCCGGCAAACGTATCATGTTGTACTGAGGTACGCGAGTCCCCGGGAAGCATGGTGAGCTGCTATCACCTTCCTTCTTACCCCAGAACTGTTCTCGTGAAATTTCACTAACGAGCGGATGCGGTTTTTTCCTATCAGGCCGATTTCAGAAGAATCGCACGACCGTACTGGATACTTTTGTTTATATACCGGCAGTTTATAGAGATATTCAGGCACATTTTACCGAAATTTTGCACGTGAGCGGGTACCATGATTATCGATGCACGAGTACGACCCCCATACAAAAGTCTGCAGCAGGTGTTGGCATCGGAGCCGGGGGCACGGCCACCGGTCAAACGGAGTCCTCTGGTGAGCGGGTACGACCGCACTCCTTCTATGACCCAGAAATCTTGGGAACTGTTTCTGGAGGAGATGGACGCAGCGGGTGTGGACAAGGGCATTCTGGTTGGCCGGCAGGCCGGGCATCGCAACGTCTCGAATGATGACATCGCGGAATTCCGCGATCGGTATCCCGACCGGTTTCCTGTCGCCCTCGCGGGAATAAACGGAGCGGATATGGAGGGAGCCCTCCAGGAAATTGAGCGAACGTTACAAGAGATGCATTTTAACGGGATTGCGGTCGACCCCGGGTGGTGGGTTCCGCCCCGCTATGTGGATGATCCCCGGATTTATCCCATATATCAAAGATGCGCAGAGCTTGGCGGGGTGCTTTACCTCACCTGCAGCCTCATGCAGGGGCCGGATATCTCGTATGCTGAACCCTACCGCATTCAACGGGTGGCAAACGATTTTCCTACCCTGCAGATTGTTGTTGTCCATGGCGCATTTCCCTTCACCAGCGAGATGCTCGGGGTTATGATCGCCAACGCACCGCTGGGGAACCTCTGGGTGATCCCGGATTTCTTCCAGTTCATTCCCGGATTCCCTGGTGCACAGGACTGGGTCGAGGCCGCCAACCACTTCCTCTCGGACCGGATCCTCTATGCCTCTTCGTACCCGGTACGGCCCCTGCGCCAGAGCCTTGACGAGTTCCGGCGGTTCTCCTACAAACCCGCAGTGCTGGAGAACCTTCTTGCAGGGAACGCGTCGGCCCTGTTTGGCATTCAGGGAACATAAGGAGCGGCGCGATGACGCTGATGGACGCAAAGATAAAAGCGGAATTGTTGTCCATCGGCACCGTTGATGTTGATGAAACCTTACTGCCCGCGCCCCGGACATCAACGGCAGGGCCGGGAATGGGACTTCAGTCCATCTTCTTCTCCTCCGGCGGCCTGCGTGTCCGGTTGGAGGTCAATAAGCAGTCATGCTTCAGGATGGTCCCAAAGAACGGTCATGTGGTGATTCTCAAAGACCACCGGGAGATGGTCGAAGGGGATATTGAACCGGTGATCGCTCACTGCCCGGATCAGGTCTACATCACCATCAGCGAACGATGTATTTATGACTGCCAGTTCTGCTCGGTGCCCAAGTCCCGGGGCAGGATCAAGACCACGGAAGAGATCCTTGCCATTGTGAAGGAAGCACGCAGAACGGGGAAATTAAAAAGCATCGCCCTGACTTCCGGGATTGCCGTATCACCTGATGATGAAATCAACCGTGTGGTAGAAATCGTGAAGGCCCTCGCCCCGTATAAGGTTCCCATTGGCGTGGCGGTTCATCCGGCAGACAATTCCTCCCAACGTCTCAAAGATGCCGGGGTAACTGAGGTGAAATATAATGTCGAGACAATGGATCGGGAGATCTTCGACCGGATGTGCAAAGGGAGAAAAGGCCATACCCTTGATTTTATCCTGGAATCGTTGCACGATGCAGTCCGTGTCTTTGGCAGGAACCATGTCTCTTCCAATATCATCATCGGCATCGGGGAGACGGATGAATGCGTTCGTCAGGGTGTAGAGTACCTGGCACGGATGGGTATCATCCCCGTTCTTCGCCCCATCTCCATCTCTCCCCTGCGGAAAGATGAGCTGAAGATGGCGATCCGGCCCAGTCCTGAACGGCTCCTGAAACTTACCAGAATGACACGAGAGATCCTCAAGAGGTATGACCTCAGGGTCGATGTGGCACAGACCATGTGCCTTGCCTGCACGGGTTGCGATCTCACTCCATGCCATGATATTTAATGGGTATGTATCAGTTTTTCCTCGTGTTGTTGGGTTTTTCCTGAGATCACATCTTTAATGATCGAGGCAAGGCAGATCTCTGCCAAGAACAGTGCCTTCATACAGATGACTCCAGGCGCCATTTACAGAAACGGTTTGTTGTCCCCGACCAGCGTAAAAGAAATTACTGGACTTTAATCTCTTTCCTACCGGCCCAGAGCCCATGAAGGTTACAATATTCAACGGCATGGATAACACCGCCCTTCTGCAGTTTCACTTTCAGGGTGATCTCCGGCTGGGCGGAGACCGGCGTGAGCGAGACCTTGCCAATGACGACGGGGTTGAAGGCCCGCCCTTCTTCTTCAAGTGTTACCATGATCCACCGGATCGAATGCTCGGCCGTATTCGGGTGGGGTCCGACGGTTATCTTCAGATCAAAGACCTCATCAGGTTTTACCTTTGCCGGTGCATCGATCTTGGGAGTGTGACCCTCCCGCTTGCCCAGTGCTTCCCCGGCAGCGGCATCGTACGTATTGATCAGGTTTCCGAAAATGTGCTGTTCTGCCATACATTCACCTCAAACAACTTTCCTGTGTTTTGTTGTCCGGCACGATTTATCGTGCCGTATCGCGCACCAACATGCGCACATGCCGGATGAGCGCGGTACTCTATATACATTTGTGAAGTGCCATTCCCATGGAGCCCGATCAGGATATTCCCGGATCAGGATGGCAGGTTTTCGAATATCTTTTTATTACATGGCCGCCCGTTACGTTGATTCGCTGCGGGAATTGGCAAGTGCATGGCGCATCTGTCGTGCATTCTCCAGCATTGCGTGATTGTTATAAAAAAATACTCCGGCAGCGCCCGGGTAGTCCCGGCATACTATCGGCTCTCATGTATGTCGTTCTCCTCGGTCTGCTTCGCCGGGCAGAAGTTGCAGATCGAGAAGAAGACCTCTTTTTCCCGGTCCCGGATGAGGCAATAGAACGTGCCGTTCCGGTCTTCGACCGAAAACCCGCCAGGAAACGGCATGCCGACCGGGTGTCCCGGGCGGTCGAGCACAAACATCGTGAATGCCGCCATCAGGTAGTAAAAGAGCCGGTGTCTCGCTGAGAACGGGAATGGTGTCCGTTCCGCGTGCTCGTCCCAGGCAAAACAACCCTCCGGGATCATGGCGCAGAAGTCATGGAAGGTTTTTGAGTCGGTGATCGGCTCAGTCAAAGTATGGAACCTGCCAGAGCGGTACATCAAAAGGAGCATATGATGCGCACCGAAGAGCTGGTCCGTGACGAATGGCCAGACCTGTTCCCGGTAAGGTGAAGGCAACCGGGTCATCTCCGCAAAGAGCCTGCCACCGAGAATCTGGAGATCGGTGATAGAATAGCGTCCAGCCTCGTCAGCAATGACTGTGGCGAGATCTCCTTTTGTGATGGCGGCCGCAAGCCGGCGGGCGACAACGGCGACCTGCTCACGCTCATCCGTTATAATACGATTACGCGTCATCACGGACTGCTCCGGTGGGGTGCACAAGTTCTGACGTATTGTGAGAGCCGGGACCATATTATTCCTGTGGCAGCTCCCATCTTCGGAGAATATCCGTCCTTACCCTGGTGCACCTCCCGGCTGGATAACCTTCCTTTCCACGAGAACGATGGAGGTGATGGTTATGGTATGGTATGGTATGCAGAAGAGAATTCACAACATTTATCCTCCTGCTTCCCCACCTCCCCCATATGAGATGCTTGCTCCCTGTTCTCATGCTGGCACTGGCAGTTGTCTGTTGCGGGTGCACGCACACTGCGCAGCAACCGGCTGTTCCGGCCACTACGCCGGTTTCTGCAGTCACTATACCCATGACTCCTCCTCCCGTAACGACTTCAGTTCCGCCCGTTCAGATGCAGATTAATGTGACGGCATGGAAGTCTGAATCAGAAATTGATGTGCAGTACAATGGCGGTGCAAATGCCGCAAATCTTACCAGCCTTCAGATACACATTTACAATATTAACAGCGAGGTAGTCAACAAGATGATCAATACACCGGTGATCGGTTACATTTACCGGTTTCCTTCCAGTAAGGGGTCGATTTCGGACTCGGTGAATGTGGTCGGGACATTCGTGCCACGACCTTTTCCCACAACCACGAGATCCAGATGCAGACCGACCTTGGAGATGCGCGGTGGAATATCCAGATCGTGGTCGACGGCATTCCGGCAGCACAGCAGACCGTGGCGGGCACCGCCGCGTTTGTCAATGGGGCACTCATATCCTACCCGACAAATCACGATGTATCCATGGTAATCACCTTGGATGGCGTGGTGCCGGCAGTTGCCAACCCCGCGGTCATGCTCTGGAGGGCAGAAGAGATCGACAATGGGGGGAATGCAGTTCCAATTAGCGTGCTGATGATAAGCAAGCCGGTTTTGGGACTTACTACGCTGCTAACCGCAACACCCACAACAACCGCCAACGCCGTTTCCTTGTCCACACCCACGAACGTGCCCGGTTTTTCCGCCATTGCTGGAATCGGCGCACTGGTGACGGGATGGATGGCTGCCGGCAGTCATCTTCCCGGAAAGAACCGCCGTAATGGAAAGTAATGGGGAGATCCTGCTCGGTTTTGGCCGACGTATCCATGCCGGTTCGGAACGCGACCATATTTGCTCCACTCTTTCCCCGTCTTTTACCTACTGAGGGATGCGCAGTAACTCCCCAAGTCCGATCTTCCCTTGCAATGTTCACTCTGCATGGGCACAGGTTCCGGATATGGTTCAATCAATACCTATACAACCCATGCTGCGCCACCCCTTGTATGGAGAACGATACATGGGATCGTCTTCCTGGAAAGACGCTCCAGGAGAAACTTGCCACACTTGGCATTGAGAGCGGAAGGATTATAGATATCCGGGATTTGGATGAGTCCAGTCGGAAGTACAATATTGAAATCTTCCTCTTTTTCGAAAAGGACCTCGTCTATGCCCATACCATCGGTCAGTTACAAGAAGAATACCGGGATGTGCCCGAGTATGAACGCCCATATATACGGGTCGGAAGTTTTCTGCAGTTCGCGCAGCAGAACGATCCGAACTTTGGCCGTACGTTGGAAGAATTTCCACTTATGGTTGAGATTGCGACCATTGCCGGGACATATCAGCCCGGAACCGCCGCTGAGATACCGGTGATTACAGCTTTAATGCCATTTCTAGATGAGCTGGATCTTGATGTCCCGACACCGCAGTAATGTCAGGGTTCCTCCAGACCGAAAAAACAGGGGCGTTTCCTGACAAGCCGACGCTTTTGATAAATAAAAACTGCTGACCATAATCCAGTTTAAGCCACAAAAATGAAAAAAGAATGACATAAATTGTGTATAAAAAAATTCAACCAGTTCTTTGGTACAAGAACACTTTTAATACTGTGCGATTGGGTCGTAAAATTATAAAAAATGTGTAACGCCATTTAAAAAAATCCTGCAGTTCTTTCTTGCAAGCATGCTTTTATAAAATGAAGTTATTCCTTGAAGATCAAAATGCCGAAGATGATGAGCATCAGGCCGGCAAGGAGAACGACGATGCCGATCAGGCCCTCGACCGCAATAATAACCTGTGGCAGAAATGCCCAAATCGCATAGATCCCGAGTGCCAACAGTACAATACCAATAATTAATGCCGCAAGTCCAGTCTTGTCCATAATTTGCTTCACCGGTTACGATCTCTCTAAATCCGACAATATAAGCATGTTGCCATTGCAGGTAAACCGGCTCTTGCAACCTCGCGTTTTTCGTTTATACCAGTAAAATATCAGTTCCGGACCAGCCGCAGGATCTCGACCTCAATTTCCTGGAGGTCTTTTTTATGGAATGCGAACATGCGTCGGATGGGAAAGATCCCGCTCACGTGTTCGTCAATGGTTGCCCGTCCTGCAACATAGGCTTCGATAAAGGGTGTCGATCCGGCATTAAAGATGCCGTAGGTGATCGGTGCGATCCTGAGAGAGCAGTCAATAAACGGGCGATCGGCATGAGCCATCTGGGCCCCGAAGGGCGGATTCATGACTACCGTATCGAAAGGACCGAGATTGCCTCCGAGGGCCTCGTCGCGAACGTCAGATACGATGAACTCAACGCCGGCATCCAGCAGGGTGGTGTTTTCTACGGCAACAGCAACTGCCGCCGGATCGATCTCGACACCCAGCACACGACGGGCCCCGAGCAATATGGCACCGATGGCAAGCATACCGGTGCCGCTGCCGAGGTCGCAGACGCTTTTTTCCCGAATGTCACCTTTTGAACAGGCATGGTACAGGAGTCTGGCAGCAAGGGGGGCCGGCGTCTGGTACTGCTCGAGTGACGCCCGCGGGTGGGGAAAGCCGGCAAGGCGCTGCAGTGCCATCTCAAGTTGCTTCAGTCTCATGGGATCTCGTCTATCTCGTAATTATCCCACGAACGTACGCTGCAGAGGATCTCGAATTCCTGTGGAGAAAGGACAGGTACCGGAAACCGCGCCTGATCGTCATAGGCAAGCCGCGGGCAGGCTGTGTTCACGTAGCAGGCAAATCCGAGGTTGATCAGTTCATCCGGGCTCACCTCGCGCATCATGACGATGACCGTGTCGGGGGAGAGTGCGGCCAGCCGCTCCGCGAGGGCCATGCGCTGCTGCCCGCTTTTCGTAGTGACGATGATGCCGATGCTCCGGGCGCCGCGGGCTTTTTCCACGACAGCAAACCGCCGTCGCAGCATGGCATCCGCGTTCACCTCCTGCGCAGAGCCGGTCATTGGATCGAGCGCGATTACCCGTCTGCCGGTGGCAAGTGCGATCCCCACAGGGTGAAAGAGCCCGGTTCCGACAAACAGGATCTCATCTGCTCCGGTCGTCTTTGCGGCGGCAAAACTGCACCCGAGCACCTGCCCCCTGAGCGGCGTACGCCTGACACCTTCCGCGATCAGCACTTCCAATCCATTTGCCTGAAGAAATGCCTCCATGTCTGGGACGAGATGGGCGTGCTGGACAGTCGTAACGAGCCCGATGGTTTTTTCCCTGAGAAACGGGAGGGCATGGTCGAGGATGGCGACATCAAAATCGATCGGGTAGGGTTCGAAGATCACATCCTCGTGATGATCGACCGGCGCATGCCCGATATGCACCAGCACGTCCGCACCGGCAAGCGCATCCAGCGCGAGATCGCAGGCGCCGTAACAGGGATCGCCACTGACGATCACGGTAAAACCGGCATTTTTGAGTTCTTTTGCAATCCCCGCAGCCTGTCGTTTCAGTCCTTCGGGAAACTGCAGGGCGACGCGTTTTGCCCCCCTCTCTCTCAAGGTTCCTATCAGTTCAGAGATGCCGTTCAACCACATGCACCTTTTCGGTGACATCGATCCTGACCAGCGATTTGTACGGGCGTCCGATATCCGGTTCGCCGCGCTGGATTGCAATGCAGACGTCGACCACCTCGGCACCTGCAATCTCCAGTGCCTGCAGGAGTGCCCGCATCGTCCCGCCGGTGCTCACGACATCATCGATGATCACGACCCGGTCCCCCTTTCCGATGCCGTTGATATAGAGTTCGCCTTTGGAGTAGCCCGTGGTCTGGTGGACGGCGATCTCGCCGGGGAGATTGTACTCCCGTTTGCGCATGACCGTCATCGGGATATCGGTCATAACGGAGAGCACGGCACCGATGTGGATACCCATCGCCTCGACGACAACAATCTTGTCCACACCATTCAGGTCGAGCATCTTGATCATCGCGTTACACACGTCGCGAAGCAGGGCGGGGCTCACGACCGGCACGCCGTCGGTGATGGGGTGGATGAAATAATTGTACTCCCCCCTTTTTACCATCGGGCATGTTTCAAGAGATTCCACCAGCCTGTCAAGCATTCATATCACCAATATCCTGTAAGAACGCCTCGATGCGATCCCGGTGCACGTGTGGCATGCAGACAATTCGCAGGTGTCCCTGCCGCGTCCACGACACCCTCCATGGTTCGGGCACCCTCTTACAGACAAACGTTGCCACGTTCACGTCCGGAGTGGCGGCTCGCGGGATGCCCAATGTCTCCATACCGGCAATCAGGCGCTCCGTGTTTTTCATGCAGCCGGATACGATCGCCTGCATTCCCTCCATGCCGAGATAATAAAGCACCGCAAGCGCCCCCGCCACTGGCGCTCCGGGACGGGTGCCGGCAAGCGTGAACTCCTTTTTTACGGTGAGGTATGGTGTGTCAATATTAAGGGCGTTGAGCATATCAGGTTCGCGGGTGAGAATGCACCCTGCCGGGATCGTGCTCATGCCCATCTTGTGCGGGTCGACGGCGATAGTAGTCACACCAGGCAGCGCAAAATCAAACGGCATGGGCCTGTCGAGGAAGGGGATCACCATGCCCCCGAATGCGGCGTCGATGTGAAGGAAGACATCGTGCTGCTCCGCGATCTTCGCAAGATCCGCGATCGGGTCTACCATGCCATACTCTGTCGTTCCTGCAACGCCAACGATGCACACCGTATTTTTGTCGATCTTCTCCGCTGCCGCATCGGGAGGCATGCGCTGGTCCTCATCGGGGGGGACGGTGCGCATCTCAAGGCCGAGGATGTTGCAGGCCTTCTCGAACGAGAAATGGGCCGATTCCGGGACGATCACGTTCGGACTGACTGAATTTTTGATCGCCTTTGCCAGCCGGAGTGCCTGGATGTTGGACTCGGTGCCGCCGGAGGTGGTGTACCCGCCCGCAGCCGGGTGGTGAAAGAGAGTGCCGAGCCGTTCGACAAGCAGCTGTTCAAGAGATGCTGTCCCGGGAAAGAGCCCGGGGTCACCGAGGTTGGTCTCCATGAACATACAGTGCGCCTGTACCGCGACCGGGTGAGGGAGGGTGCACATGGAGCTTAAGATGAAGTCGTGATCGATATCTTCCCGTTTTTTTTGGGATAAAAATGAGAAGAGGTCTTCTTCTGAGCATCCCTTATTCAGCATCGCGGTTTCTCGCAGATTCGAGGATAATGCGTTTTTCCGTGCGGGCGACCGCCTCGCGGATCTTTGCGATGGCATCGATATTGGCGGAGATGCTTGCAATGCCGTGCTCGACCAGCCAGACCGCCATCTTCGGGTCGGAGCCAGCCTGCCCGCAGATCGAACATTCGACATTGTATGCCCGGCACATCTGGATCGCACCGTGGATCAGACTGAGCACGGCCGGGTGCTTGGGTTGGTACATGTCCGCCACGTTCTCGTTGTTCCGGTCGATGGCGATCGTATATTGGATGAGGTCGTTGGTACCGAACGATGCGAACCGGATACCTGCCTTGAGGAAATCCTCGATCATGATTGCGCTCGACGGGATCTCGATCATGATGCCGAGCGTAACATTTTCGACATCCACGCCCCAGCCCCGCATCATCTCTTTTGCGGCGATGAACTGGTCGGGATGCGAGACCATGGGGAACATGACACCGAGATTCTCGTAACCCTCCTTCCAGAGGCGTTTGAACGCTTCGACCTGGAGCCGGAACTGCTCCGGGCTCTGGAGGTCACGGCGGATGCCCCGCCAGCCGAGCATCGGGTTGTGCTCGTGCGGTTCGCTCTCGCCACCCATCATGTTCCGGAATTCATCGGTGGGCGCGTCAAGCGTCCGCACCCAGACCGGTTTTCCCGGGAATGCGTCGAGGACGGTCTTGATGCCATCATGGAGTTCCTTGACGAAATCCTCCTCCCGGTTGTTGGCGATGAACCATCCCGGCGTTTTGTTGAGGCCGAGGATCAGGTGCTCGATCCGGAGCAGTCCGACGCCTTCGGCACCAGTCGCTGCGGCACGGGCGGCTGCTTCGGGGATCGAGACATTCACTTTCACGCTCGTGGCCGTGATGACCGGTCCCTGGACGGCGGCTCCTGCTGCCGTCGCGGCAACCGTCTTTGCGGGAGTGGCCGCCTCTATCGCTCCATCGTAGATGAGCCCCATCTCGCCATCAACGGTGATAATCTGGCCATTTTTCAAAATCTGCGTTGCGGTCTTTGTACCGACCACCGCAGGAGTACCCAACTCCCGGCTTACGATCGCCGCATGGCAGGTCATCCCGCCTTCATCGGTCACGATGGCGGCGACCTTGCGCATCGCCGGCACCATGTCGGGATTTGTCATCCGCGTCACGAGGATGTCCCCCTCCTTTACTGCCCCGGTGTCCTTTACGTCGCGGATGATCACCACTTTACCGGTAGCGGTCCCGGGTGCCGCTCCCTGACCCTGCAGGATTATTTTTGCCTCTCTTTTCTGTCCAGACATGCCCTTTGCCTCTTTTTTATTCCCGATGGTCGTTATCGGCCGGGACTGGAGTATATAAATGGTCCCGTCCACGATGCCCCATTCGACATCCTCAGGGACGCCGTAATGGTTTTCCGCGATCTTACCGTACATGGCGAGTTTCGCCACTTCATCATCCGAAAGCACCTGTGCGTTCCGGCGCGTACCGGTGATCTCAACGGTTTTTGTTCCATGGTCACCATCAGCGATGATCTCGATTTCCTTATCTGCCACTACCCTTTCAGCAATCTTCTCGGTTCGCTGGTCAAATACGTACTTGTCCGGTGAGACAGACCCCGAGACGACCGCCTCGCCCAGACCCCACGAACTCTCGATGATGGTGAGAGGCTCGCCGGTAATTGGGTGGGAGGTGAACATGACGCCCGATTTTTCCGAACGCACCAGCTGCTGGACGACAACCGCGATATTCACGGTCCGGTCATCAAAACCCTGTTTTGCCCGGTAGTAAATTGCCCGCGCCCCGTAGAGCGACGCCCAGCACTTCTGGACCGCGGAAAGGAGGGTAGCTTCGCCTTTGATATTGAGGTAGGTCTCCTGCTGGCCGGCAAAACTGGCATCCGGCAGGTCTTCAGCGGTAGCGCTCGAACGTACCGCAACGATCAGAATATTATCAGACATCTTTTTGTATGCCGTCCGGATCTCGTCTTTGACTGCGGTCGGCATCTTTGCCTTGAGCACCAGCGCCTTTATTGAGTCGGCCGCTTTTTCCAGTGCCTCGTTGTTCTCTACGTCCAAGTGATCGGATAACGTGAAGATCTTCTGGTCAAGGCCGGTCTCGACCAGAAACCTCCGGAACGCTTGGGCGGTAACGACAAACGCCCGGGGCACCGGAAGACCGATGGATGCCATCTCCCCAAGGGACGCCCCTTTGCCGCCGACCGAAGCGATATCTTCCTTCCGGATCTCTTCGAGCCAGAGAATATTGGGCATATCTTTCATGCTCGCACCACTTATAATCTCACCTCTCCCCTGTTTAATGATTATCATATACTATTTTCCGCGGTATTTACGCCGACACTTGTGACCGGTGTCCGTTGGGTATCCTCTGATCGCCCCCAGTCCCGGTAAGAATAATCCTGATTAGGTATGGTGCAGATATTGTATGGGTTTTTATGGCAAAAGCGAGAGTGCTCGTCAGCGATCCGCTGGCGGAAGAGGGGCTCGAGCTCCTCAGGAAGGCGTGCGACGTTGACGTCAAAACCGACCTGAAAGAGGACGAGCTCTGCAGGATTATCGGCGATTATGATGCGCTGCTCGTGCGGAGCGGCACGGAAGTGACCGCGAAGGTGATCGGGGCCGGCAACCGGCTGAAATTTATCGGACGGGCAGGCGCCGGGGTGGACAATATCGATACCGATGCCGCGACCCGGAAGGGGATCATCGTCGCAAACGCACCGGAAGGGAACACCCTCGCAGCGACGGAACATACAATGGCGATGATGCTCTCGCTTGCCCGCAATATCCCGCAGGCAAACGTGAGCCTCAAGAAGAAGGAATGGAAGCGCTCGAAGTTCATGGGAGTCGAGCTGAACGACAAGACGCTGGGCATCGTCGGGTTCGGGCGGATCGGGCGCGAGGTTGCAAAACGGGCAAATGCGCTCGATATGAAATGCGTCGCGTACGACCCATTCATCTCCAAGGAACGGGCTGCGCAGCTTGGCGTGCAGGTAATGACGCTTGAGGAGCTCTTCCGGGTCGCGGACGTGATCACCGTGCACACGCCCCTGATCAAAGAGACCCGGCATATCGTCAATACAAAGAGCATCGCAACGATGAAGGATGGCGTGCGGATCATCAACTGCGCCCGCGGCGGAATCGTCGACGAGAAAGCACTCTTCGATGCGATCAAAAGCGGCAAGGTGGCCGGGGCAGCGCTCGATGTTTTTGAGACCGAACCGCCACTCGAGTCGCCGCTCCTTGCACTCGACCAGGTGATCGTGACGCCGCACCTTGGTGCGAGCACGGTCGAGGCACAACAGAACGTCGCGATCTCAGTCGCCCGGCAGTGCATATCGGTGCTTCAGGGAGGAGCCGCAAAATATGTCGTGAACGCCCCGATGGTACCGCCGGAGCAGGCGGAAGTGCTCGAACCGTATGCGAACCTTGCCGAGAAGATAGGCCGTTTTTCGATCCAGATTGTTGAGGGAGGGCTGGCGTCCGTCGAGTGCATCTATGGTGGAGAACTCTCTGCCTATGCCGGGAGCATGAAGTTCGTCACCCGCCTCGCATTAAAAGGGCTCCTTGACCCGATCCTCCAGCAGCCAGTCAATATCGTGAACGCGGAGTTCATCGCAAAGGAGCGGGGAATCTCGGTGAGCGAGACGGTGACCGAGGAATCCCACGGGTTCAAGAACCTGATCACGATCCGCATAAAAACCGACAAGACCGAAGAGACGGTGAGCGGTACCGTGTTTTTCAAGGGACGCAGCCGTATCGTGGCCATTGGCGGGTACACGATGGACATGATCCCCGAAGGCTACGTGATCGTATCCCGTCACCTTGACAAGCCCGGTGTCATCGGGCGGGCATCGACCATCCTCGGGAAGAACCACATCAACATCGCGGGCATGCAGGTCGGGCGGATAACGCCCGGGGAAGAGGCGATCATGGTGCTCAACATCGACAGCGAAGTCCCGCCGGAAGTAATGGATGAGATCCGGTCGATGCCGGGTATATTCACGGCGACGTTTGCGAAGATTTCATCGGAATTGATCTGATACCCTTTTTATATCTGCCTTGTCTTGAAAGCCTTAAAGGGACAAATGCGATAAAAACACCAGTGTCCGAAATCGAGGAATATCAACCGATTCCGGCCGGCTGCATGTTCGCGATTACGCCTCTTCAAATATCTTCACCGGCACCGGCATGATGCCCGGGCGCTTGTCGTTCATGATATAGGTATACGGCATCACGTGCACGATATACTCAAGATATCCCTTTGCAAAGTTTGAGAGGGACTCGTGCCGCCTGCCGAAGATGAGAATATAAAACCACTGGATGATGAGGCAGATCGTTGCAAGGATACCGTAAACCGCCGCGACGATCCCTATCGCGATCCAATAGACAATACGGATGAGGAGTTCAAGGCGGCCGGCATCATGCACGTAGGTGAAGAGCTGGTTGTGGACGGGTAATGCTTCAGTCATAACGTACCAGACCAGAGCTTTGGCAGGTCTGTTGATAAAACAGCCGGAACAATGTTCTAGAATTCTGTGGGATGGTGCACGGTTGTGCACAGAAAAACCGGTACACTAATTTTTAATAATAAAATGACAGATGTTATAGAGCATCAGACAATCACGCGGGCTCGTGGTCTAGTTGGCTATGACGTCGCCTTGACATGGCGGAGGTCCTGAGTTCGAATCTCAGCGGGCCCATTTCGGTTCTCTTTTGAATTCCTGTCCTCAATATGCCAGCTTTTTCATTCGTTGTTTTTCATTCATTGCTTGATGAGATGTCATCCGCCTCTTCCGGGTCGTAATCAGCCTGCAATTATCATGACGGCATGTTCGATCAGGATGGCGATGCTATTTTATAATGATGGCGATATCTGTTCCCCAACAGAATCACCATCTGACCGGCATCGTGGCTGAAAAAAATAATGGTGAATCAAATCTCTGTTATGCAGTGTTTCCTGCGTAATTGGCGGCAATCTCCTGCGGAGTCAGAGGCCGGTTGTAGAGCGCGGTAGATCCCATGGACCCGCTAAAATAGAATGCATCACTTGAATCGGTAGCGTAGTTTTGTTCCCCGATATTTATATTATTATTGTTGCTTTCGAGGTTGACAGGGGGGGCCGTACCCAAGGGATTCTGCCCGGGCACATTACTGTTATCATAGGTGAGTGGCTGCGACACACCGTTATAATAGATTGCAACCTGACCACCTGTCCCTGAGACCGTTACCGTCACGTAATTCCACTGGTTTGCCTGTACCGGCGTCGTAGTAGTAATTGCCTGGTAGTGCTGGCCGGTGGTGGCATCGTTCCACTCAAACAACAACTCGTTCCCCAGCTGGAAGAGCTGGTAATTATCGTTCTCGTTTGACGACCCGCTCCCGGCGCTGTTGGTCACCCCTTTTCCGATAAGCTGTTGCCATCCGACGCCGTTTGGCCCGCTATAGGGAACCGCCTCGCTGGGGTTAAACCACATTGAGATGGACATAGCTCCGGTAAAATTGAGTTCGGTGGAGTCCGGGATAGTGATGGATGATGCACCGTTGAAATACGTGGCCGTCATATTCCCGGGTCCGGTTGATGAGGTGACAAGGTTACCCGTAATGGTCTGAGGTATAGGATCACAATTCACATCGTAGAACTGGCTTGTGCTGCCCCCGACAAACCCTCCGGCAACTGGCAGCGAGGTCGTCCCCTGGTTTATGGAAGTTGAATAAGAGCCCACGAGAACGTGGACGTTTTCATCAGTCAGCTGTACCGTCCAGCAGCCGACCGCCATCGCCCGGAGATTGCCGGTTGGCACCGTTGATGAGATGACATAGTTGCACTGGGTTGCAGAAGTTGAACCATTGGGATAGATATACAATGGTTTCCCGTAAAGGGAGCCGCTCAGGCTGCTTGCGTCCGGGATCACGGTCGCCCCGTCCGGGCTGATTGCCCGCAGGGTTACCTGGGTTCCGCTGATGCCGTTTGACTGCCCGGTGAGAAAGAACGGATCGCCGGCTTGTGCGGTGAATGCGAGTACCTGGTCAGGGACACTGCTGGAACTGGGCAGGCTGGCTACCGCCGCATTTCCTGCGATATAGACCGATTTTTGAAAGAACAGGGGGTTGAGAAAGCCGGAAAAGACGGCATATACGGCCATGGCCATGACAATGACGAGAATGACGATCAATATCTCTGCTGCAATCTCCGACATCCCTTCTGTGGATTTCGGGGAACTGGATCTCATATGGTAAATATCTCAACTTCAGGTTTAATGTTTTTATCCCCCCTGTTTATCGTAGCCATTCTTTGCAACCTCCGTAGTTGCGTTGTGCCGGCCTACAATACTGCCGGTCAGGAACGTCATAACACCAGTATTGCACGACCACACGGTCTCAGTCCTATGACGTTATTCTCGGCGGCACCCGGTTGCAGGCAGTCATCTTTATTGATCACAACAACAAACTCTGCTGTATGGAGTCCGTCTGCCGGTTGGGGTACAGCCGGGCATGGGGCACCTGCGAGTGCCTGGGGAGAGATGGCGGTGCGCGAACCGATCAGCAGGTAAAAGATCCGGTTGTTGATTATGGCATTTTTTGGCATTTCAGGACAAAATGCCAGAGTTTTCGTCACGCTGGTGGATAATCAGGTGCCGTAGGTGCCGGGCCTCTCTTCATGATGTTAGGGGAAATCGCAACGTGAATTTTTTAGGGTGGAAACCTGATGCGGATCCTGTTCGTGGTGTGTGGTGAGGGGCTCGGGCACTCGTCCCGGTGCGTCCACCTTGGTCATTACCTGCAACAGCACGGGCATACGACCCACTTTCTTGCCTATGGAAAATCCTACGATTTCATCCACCAGCACCAGTGCGCGAACCTCCACCGCGGTCAGCGTGAAGTCTGTCTTGAAGGAGAGAATGGCTTTTTCTCGCTGAAAAAGACCCTCTGGTGTTCACGGGGAATCGCGCTTAACATGGTCAGATCCGTCCTTCGGGTCCGGCGTGTGATAAGAAGTGAACAGATCGATTGCGTGGTCTGCGATACCATGTACGGGGGCGTTCTTGCCGCCCGGATGCAGCACGTTCCGGTCGTTTTTATCACCAACCAGAACCATTTCAACGGTCCTGGCAATTCAAACATTCCTGTATGGAAGATCCTCAACTTCCTGATCCGGCGTTACCTCCGCCTCGCCCGTGGCATCATTGTGCCGGATTATCCCCCTCCTGACACCGTAAGTGAATACAACATTGTCGTTCCGGCAGGTGAGGAGAATCGCTATCATTTCACCGGCCCGTTCCTGGATGTCGATCCCGCCCGGTACACATACGCATGGTCAACCATATTCACCAGTTTCGGGGGTGAACCCTACAAGCTCCCGCTATACCAGCTGCTCAGGAAGATCGCTGATGAGCACAAGGACCTGTTCTTCGATGTATTTTATACCGGTGCAATCCTTCCTGAATCCTCGGGCAATTTTGCCTCCCATGGATATATCCCCAACCTGTACGAGCACCTTGCCCGTGCCCGGATCGCTATCGTGCATGGTGGCCTCACCACCCTGCACGAGACCCTGCTCTTTGAAAAACCGGTCCTGATCATCATGGATCCCGGCCATCCTGAACAGCAGAACAATGCCAGAAAGATTGTCGATATGGGGGCGGGGATTTCTGTTGACGGAAGGAAACTGACCCATGAAATGCTGGAGCGGAAGATTGCCGAGGCACTTGCGCTGGCACCCAAATCCTTTCTCAGGGAGCATGCCGCCATCAATGGCAGGAAAAATGCCGCTGACCTCATCGAATCCGTCGCACCTGCCGGTAAGGGTGATGTTGCATGACAATCTCAGATGAGGTCAGACCCATAAAAGTGGAGAGAGAGTTCCATATATGCCCGAACTGCGGCTATGAGAAGGGTTTCCATGTCTCGTTCCAGAGAATAAATGCGTTCCCGGACATTCCCGTAAAAACCACCCGGGAAATGTTCAGGGTCATCCTGATCTGTCCGAACTGCGGTGCCCGGTTTGACGTGGGATGGAAGGTCACGGTCAGCGAATGATCATTCGGGGAGGGACCGTTATCGGTCTGCAGCAGATAATTATCAACCAAGATCCATTCCGGTTCGAAATCTGCCGATTGGTATCCCTCTCACAAAAGATGATCCATGGGGATCGCTGATGAGCAGGATACCCCAGCATACCGTCATGGTCGTCCATGGCCCGGAGATCTTCGATACCGGGGAGGTCCGGTGGCTTCTTTCAGTTGTCCAGCCTGCCAGAACCATCGTAGCAGGGGTAATGGCGCAGACGGCGGCAGAAGAGTCCGGCCTTCCCGTCGAGTGCCCGGGAAAGATTCCCAGTGTCGTGCTGGCAGCACTGGAGGGCCAGGCATTTCTTGCCAACCATGGGAAGACCGGGGAATCCGGGAAAATTTTTGGCGGAATCGTTGCCGCTCGTCTCGGTAATCGGGGACTCGTCCATCTTGAGTGCTCCAGCAGGATTCTCTATGTCTGGAATGCCCGTGATTCCCTGCTGGCCCAGTCTCTCTCAAAGGCGACGGGATTTTCGGTGCAGTACGAAAGCCGTGCCCGTGATATGGATCTCCCGGTCCGGCAGATCCGGGGATGCATCCCCGGGGAACCGGTCTATGTCAACGGCATCGTTATCGGGACGGCAACCGCAGATACCGTGGTCATCAGATCTTCCGGAAACGGGATCGAGCCTCTTAGCGGTCTCGAGCCCAAACCTCACGGCCTGGAAAAGGTCATGCGCCCGGGGCCGGTAGATCTTTCCCGTGCCTGGTGCAAGAGCGGCGCCATCCGGGCCGCTGGTCCGGGTTCGGGCGGGCACGCGCCGATGGAGGGAAGCGTCCTCGTCATCGACCATTGTGGCCACGAGATCTACACCCGCCTGAGGGGCGACTGTTGCGGCATCCTTGCCATAGGGGATGACACAACAGCCGTCTGCGGGCATGTCTGCGCCCACCGGGGCATCCCGGTATTGGGAATCGTGGACGGCGACCGGGATATGATTGTCCCTGCCGGGTTTGCACGGGGATCTGTTGTGGTCGAGACCACGGGGGAACGGGACGATGATCTCGGGGCCGAGATCCGGCAGATGGTGCATAGCGGGACGGTGCGGTGGGATGACTGGGTCGGGGAGATGCTCGGGTACCTGCAAGGCCGGGTGAAGGTGGTTCAGGACTTCAGGGGGATCTGATCGTGCAGTGCATCCGGTGCAAGGGAAAAGGATTGTGCGGCCTGCCCCGCTGCCCGATCGTGAGCCGTTTCCAGGCACAGGCTACCGTTAAAACGTCCAGCAGTTACCAGGGTCGATCGCCGTCAGTCTTCATCGGGAGTTTCGGGTACCCGGATGTTCAGGGCGGTCCCCTGCTGATCGATGACAGCGATCATCCCCCTGACTGGATCTCCCGGAACCTCGGTATCGAGGATATTGTCGGCATCCGGGCCCGGACGATCCGTGGGAATTCCATCGTCCACCGGTTCTCTGACGACCTGCAGGAGATCGCGCTCTCGGCCCGCCCGCTCGATGTCGATGTCTCGTTCGAAAAGCCTGTCTCCTTTGCCATGACCTTTGACGGGACGGTGGCACCGGTCGGCCTCTCCGGGCCGGTCCGGGAGCTGGACGTGCTCGGCAGTGCCCGGGTCGAGCGGTCCGTGGACCGTGTTACCTCGGATCCTGATATGCCTGCTGCCGATGCCTGCGTGCAACTCGGGCGAGAGGATGTTGATATATACCGGATTACCCGGTTGATGACTGCAGGTCTTCTCGGGAAACGCCGGCATTTCGTGCCCACGCGCTGGGCGATCACTGCAGTCGACGACACGCTCTCTTCAGCGCTCAAAAAGGAGATCGCCCGGTATCCCTCCAGCGATGAATACCGGGTGTTTTTTGGGGAGATCTTCGGCAACCGTATCGCCTGCATCCTTGCACCGGGCGACTGGCGGTACGAGATGATCGAGATATGGGGGAGGCAGACGCTCTGGGCGGGAGATACCGAGGCCATTGTCCAGGACCGGGAAGGTATGACAAAAAGGGGATATTCCCCGATCACGGGTGCATATTACTCCGCCCGGTTCGCGGTCTGCGAATACCTCAGCTCGATCCGGCGATCGGCCCGGGTCGTGGTCATCCGTCACGTGACCAGCGATTACTGGGCGCCGCTCGGGACATGGGTGATCCGTGAAGCGGCACGAAAAGCGATGGCCTCCCCACCGGTCTCCTGCCTGACCCTTGATGATGCGGTGGACCAGGCATCCCATCTCCTCGGATTCGGGTACTGGTTACCGCACAGTACCCTGATCCCGGAAATGCAGACGCAGCGGACGCTCCTTCAGTTCTGATAGGCCTGTGCTGATTTGGACTGCCGCCGGAATCGTTCCCGGATCCCGTCCAGCGTTTCGATATCCGTCACGTCCTTGTCGTCCCTGATCCGGATGAACCGCGGGAAGCGGAGCGCAAACCCCCCCTCGTACGTCGGGCTGATTTGGATCTCCGAATATCCTACCTCAAAGACAAGTTCCGGTTCGAACTTCACCTCTTTTCCGGTAGTGGAGATCACCTTGTCTTTTACCAGATCATAGACCTCGGCCAGCTGGTCATCGGAAAAACCAGTCGCCACCCGGCTGAGCGGGATCAGGTTCCCTTGGTTCTTGCATGCGACCAGAAACGAGCCGAACAGGTGCGCCCGTTTCCCCTCACCCCACTCGGCGCCGATGACCGCGAGGTCGAGGGTATCCACCGCAGGCTTGATCTTGATCCAGTATTTCCCGCGCTGTCCCGGGGTATACGGGGAATCACGCACCTTGAGCATGATACCTTCGTGGCCGGCAGCGAGGGCATCGCGGTAGGTCTTTTCGATCACCGTCTGGTCGCTGCTCACCACCTGAGGCGCGACATGGATGGTCACAACCTGTTCGAGATGTTCCCGCCGTTTCGAAAACGGCAGGTCGATGAGGGTCTCGCCGTCAAGATACAGGATGTCAAAGACGTTGGGCACCATCTCGATCGCTTGCTGTGCCTCCTCGATATCATGGCGGCGGCGGAACCGCCTGAGGACAGACTGGAAGGGCATCGGTTTGTTGTCCATGATAGCGATCACTTCTCCGTCAAGGATCACATCATGGGTAGTCGACGCCAGCAGCTGGGTGATCACGTCCGGCAGCGCCCCGGTCACGTCCTCAAGGCGGCGCGAATACATCCGGCACCAGTTGCCCTTTTTATGGAACTGGAACCGTGAACCGTCATACTTGAATTCAGCTGCCACTATGCCGTGTTCTGCAACCATATCCGCGATGGTGCCCTGCTGGGCAAGCATCATCTTGACCGGATGGAAGAGCGTAATCAGGACATCCTGCAGGGCGGCCGGACCGGATTTTGCGAGCCGGGCCACCTCGCCGAGATCGTTGATCGCTTGCATCGCATGCTCCACAAGCGCCGAATCCACGGAGAAGGCCTTCGCAATCGCCGCCCGCACGCTTCCCTCCCCGACCCCGATCCGGAGTTCCTCGAGCATAATACGGGCAAGGTAACGCCCCTCAAGGGGACGGGAATTCCCCAGCAGCCGACGGACCGCAAGGAGTTTTTCCCGCTGCGATTTTTTCCCTTCCTGCGCCGAGATACCGGTCAGTTCGTGGTATACATAGGCCAGGTCGGGCTCCTCGTGGAAAAAAGTCATCTGCGATTTGTTCGAAAGAAGCTTTTCAACAGCACGCCCGACATCCCCTGTCTGGTTTATGGTCACAACGACGTCTTCTTTTTTCACGCCAGCGACATATCCCACCGCTTCATACAGGAGGTTCGGGCCGATGCCGAGCTTCTGCGAACTCCAGTCCGGAAAGATCCGGCCCATCACAAACCGGACAAATATCGGCAGTTCTTCTTGGGAAAGCCCGGGGAGGACACGGCTGATAACATCGATCATTTCGAGACGGCCGGAGATCCCCTCAAGATGTTCGCAGATTTTTGAGAACTCCGCAAAGAGCATGGCATTTTCCGTTTTGATCTTGATCACGTGATGGATTAACGTTTTGATATCTGTCTGCTCATTATGCTGTAGTATATGAAACAGTAACGAATTTATTGGAAATAAAGGAATAAAGATTTTTTATGGTCCGGCTCCAACATTCTATCAGCATTCGCTGATGGATTTTTACTATGGCTGAAGATTGGGAGCCCGAGGCTGTCATCCGGGTAAAGCTGGATCATCTGAAAAAGGAATTTATTGAGTATATCGATAAGAATGTCGAGAAAATCGATTCAAATATCCCGGTCTTTTTCGGCCATGTCATCGCCACACTCGAAAAGACCATCCCGGACATTAGCGATGACCTCCATGATCAGTTCATCGATGCCATCACCCTCTCCGTGCTTGATGTCTCAAAAAAGTCAGACGATGTCCCTTTTATCGAGAAACTCTTTGATTATGCACTGAGGAACAAGCGAAAGAAAAAGGGGCGTGCGGTCTATGACATCATGCTCGGCATGAAGATGATCAACACCGGGAAATATGCAGAGGCCATTGAACAGCTGAAAAAATACCGCAGCGTCGATGCGATCATCCTGCCCGCTATCGGCTACTGCTATTTTGCACTCTCCACCCAGCAACCTTCAGCTGAATCCGAGGACGCTCCCCGGCGCCCGAACGAGATGTCGCTTGCCGCACGGGAGCAGATGATCGAGCTTATCCGCCTCAAACCCCCGGTGAACCGGCTCCAGGACATGGAGATCGCTGATGATCCCCAAATCGACAAAGTGTTCTGGTTCATGATTCGGCAGGCTATAGAATGGTTCCCCAGCGAACGCGAGTTCATCCGGATCGGGATCGAAAAGGCTTCAAAGGATGGGAGAAGGGATGTCAAAGAGGAGCTTCTCAACATCGCGATCGAGCGGTTCTACAATGATATGTTCTTTTTACGGGAGCTGTACAGGTTCAAACTGGAAAACCGGGACGCCGGGGGGGTTGCCGGGGTCGTCAAACAGATGACCCAGCAGTATCCCGATGATATCGAACCTGTCTATTACGGGATGAAACTCTCTATCATCACCAGCCGGATGGAGAGTTATTACCAATTCCGGAAACTCGCGCTCAGCAAGAATATCCCGAAACGGGTCCTTCTCCTCCTCGATTATTCCTTTGAACTGATGAGCGGCCGGCAGTTTGAAGCGGTAGCTTGCATGGACGATATCAAAAAGAAATTCGGGCCGCAGCATTATCTCGTGACATTGATCGAGTATGTCGCGCATGACTTCCAGTCAGATGACGAAAAGAAGGTAAAACGGGCGAAAAAGGCAATGTTCGACGCGATTGACCAGTATTGCATGAGACAACTGAAAATAGAAATTACCTGACATCCAGACGGTTGGTACCAAAATGAACGGTTCGGACAAACCACTTGGTGGCGAAAAGAAACAGGGAAACCAGGATGGGGCTGAGGAAGGGATTATAACCGTTGATGCCGACCGGCGGGTCGTCATCATCAATGCGGTCGCCCGCGACATGCTTGGAGTGGCTGAAAGCAGCGTTATCGGTCGGGAGGTCTCGGATATGATGCCGGCGGATCCGCCGTCACAATCCCATATCAATACAGCGCTACTACAAGTGCTTTCTTCCAGATCATCTGCCGATACGATCGAACATGTGCGCTTGATTCCCCAATCCGGTACAGAAAGTCCTTGGGCTCTCACCCTTACCCCAATCATTGGAGATACAGGTGATGTGGTGGGGGCCGTACTCACTATCCGGAGAGACAAACCGGAAAAGGATCGGTCCGCTGACATGCCCGGCAGAGAAGGTCCCGTTGCACTCAACACACTGGTGGGAAAGATTGCTCACGATGTCAATAACTCGCTCAGCTCCGTGCTCGCCAACATCCAGCTTGCCCGGTTCGCGGCAGATGAAAAAAGTGATGTGTACCGGCGGTTGAACAGTGCTGAGACGAGTGTGCTGCAGGCACGGGATCTCACAGGGCAGCTGCTGGCATTGTCTGCCGGTTCGGTTGGAAAGTTTTCGGTATCGGGTTCTGCCGCACAGAAAAAGCGGCCTGCAACCCGGCCACAGAAAGAAAAACCACCTGCCAAAGTCACCGCAGTCAAGAAAAAGGCCGCACCGGGTAAGATCCTCCTTATGGACGATAATGAGGCGATTTTGTCTGCGACAAGCGAGATGCTTAAGTTCATCGGGTACGAGATTGTCGTGGCGGAGAATGGGGATGCGGCGGTAGAGATGTACGGAAAAGCGCAAGACACAGGCCTGCTGTTCGATGCGGTCGTTCTCGACGTCACAGTCCCGGGCGGGATGGGAGCGCTCGAGACCTTGCCAAAGCTCCGGAAGATCGATCCCAATGTCCGGGCGATCGTTTCAAGCGGGTATTCCACAAATCCCATTATTGTTGATTTTGCCTCCTATGGTTTTACCGCTGCCATCATCAAGCCATACGGGTTCAAGGAGCTTGGCGAGGCACTGGAGGCCGCGTTCAGAAGCTGACCAGTCAGAGGCGTAGTTCTTGGGGGTATCCGGGAGTGGTGCCTCCCTGAGTTGCCACTATAAGAGTTTTCTCATCAAAGAAAAGCCCGAGTCCTTCGCGGGCACATTTTCTTGCCAGTTCCGGTGTGTTGTTGATCTCACTTAAGTGGGCGAGTATAATCTGTGAGACGTCTTTGCCGAGCATACGGAGGGCTGCAGAGGCAGCGGCATTCGAGAGGTGGCCCCTGTTGGACCGAATCCTCCGTTTGAGTGATTCCGGATAGGGACCATTTGCAAGCATTGCCGGGCAGTGGTTGCTCTCAAGCACTACGGCATCGCAGGACGCGAGCAATGCTAGGACGTGGGGGGTAACCACTCCAGTATCCGTGCAGTATCCGAACCGGGTACCATCCTGTGAGACGATAAAACCGCAGGGTTCTGCAGCATCATGGGATGTCGAAAACGGCTCGATGATATACCCGCAGGCAGTAAAACGCTCGTGGTGGCGGCAGATCCGCGTCATGAGTGGTTTGTCCGATGTGCGGCGGTGGCGCAGGAAGTCCTCAAGCGTCCCTGCCGTTGCGTAGACTGGTGTTTCCAGCCGGCGGGCGAGTACGTCAAGGCCTCGCACATGATCGGCATGTTCGTGGGTGACGATAACCGCACCGATGGTTTCTGACGGACATCGCGCTGCTGCAAGGCGCTGCAATGTCTCCCGTGAACTCAGGCCGGCATCAATAAGGAGAGAACCATCTTTCCCTTCAATATATGCGCAATTCCCCTTGCTCCCGCTTGCAAGAATCGTGCACCGCATTTACCAATAGGTATGGTTTTTTCGTATTAACCTGCTTTCATCCTGCAGAAAAGATATTATTTTCTGGTTTTCAGCGCTTCGTATTCTGCCAGCACCGGTGCGATGGTCTTCGTGGAAATGGAGCGACGGACAAGGCCCGTGAGTTTCCTGCAGTACTGGATGTGGGCCATCTGGAAGCTCACGATGAGCCCGAAACAAAAACAGGTGACGCCTATCAGGCAATAGCTTGCCGTATCGACCATTATCGCGCCCCTCTCATGTCTCCCTCGTGAGTTCATCGACGATCGGGACAACAGAGTCCGTATCCGAGCACTCTTTGGCAAGAACCATAAATCGTCGTGTGTAGTGGAACATCAGGAGCTGGTACCCGAGAATGATCCCGATACTGAACATAATAACCCCGAAACCGATGTAAATCAGAAAATCTGTCAGCAGATCAGCCATGGTGTATCTCAATCACAGTTACGATGGGATACAGATAAATTTATTGAATGGTATTGGTACAATCATCAGCGCCCGGTATACCTGTGTGATGTTTTTTGTGTGCGTGAAACTGTCACTGATCGTGTCCGGCCTCCCATCAGATTCAACCTTCCGGAACTTGCAGGATCCGTTGGGGATTTCGGGACAATCATCCCCCTCATTCTTGCCGTTGCCCTGGTATCTGACGTAAACGCCCCGGTATATCCTTCTTTTATTCGGGTCTGGTTCATCATCACCGGATTATACAACAGGTTGCCCACCCCGCTCGAAGCGATGAAGGCGATTGCAGTCATCGTGATTGCCGGGGATATCGGGAGCGGCGAGGTTGCTGCAGCTGGAAATGGTATCCGCTGTTGACGAAACCTTAACAATCTTTCCAGCCGAATCTCTTCGCACTATGTGGAAGGCAGTAGAGATCGATGCGTGGCTCGCGGGCAGAAAGTCCAGCCTTGAAAACGTGCGTACCACGGTCACCGATATCATTGAACGGGTGCGAAAAGATGGCGACATGGCGTTGCGCGAGCTCTCGCGCCATTATGATCTCAAGGAGATAGCCGTATCAGATGAAGAGCGCGAAGCGGCGTACGATGAAGTCGACGCCCGGGTTATTGAGAGCCTTGCAGAGGCACATGCCCGTATCGAACGCTTCCACGAGCTCCAGCGGCCAAGAGACCTCTGGCTTCAGGAGACAGAGCCCGGTATCGTGCTCGGCATCAAAACGACCCCGCTTCACCGGGTCGGTATCTACGTGCCTGGCGGTCGTGCACCCTACCCGTCTTCTGCACTTATGTGTGCGATCCCCGCAAAGGTTGCCGGAGTCGCCGAGATCTGCGCCTGTTCTCCGCCGCCAATCAGTCCCATGACACTCGTTGCGCTGGACATTGCCGGTGTTTCGGAGATCTACCAGTCCGGTGGGGCGCAGGCAATCGCAGCGATGGCACTCGGTACCGAGACGGTGAGACCGGTGCAGAAGATCGTCGGTCCCGGCAATGTCTACGTCACGCTGGCTAAGATGATGCTGCGTGAGGAAGTGGAGATCGATTTCCCGGCCGGTCCCAGCGAAATCGGTATTATCGCCGATAGTACCGCTGACCCCCGCATCGTCGCTGCTGACATACTCGCACAGGCTGAGCATGATCCAAACGCAGCCTGCCTCCTGATCACGACAGAAAAGGGTCTCCCGGACAAAGTGGGGCGCGAAATGGCATCCCAGTTGAAAACGGCGCCAAGAAAGGAGATCATTGAACAGGCGTTGAAGAATTCCGGGTACATTGTCGTCGCCAGCATGGATGAGGCAATCGTGGCATCAGATATTGTTGCTCCCGAACACCTCTCGATCCAAGTGGCTGATCCCCTTAAGGTAGTAACACGGGTGAAAAATGCGGGGGCGATCTTTATCGGGCGATATTCTGCAGTTGCCTGCGGGGATTATGCGGTTGGTACCAACCACGTTCTGCCTACTGCAGGATATGCGAGAATGTATTCCGGGCTCGATGTACGGCATTTCTGCAAGACCGCATCTGTCGAGATGATTGACAGGAACGGCTTGGAAACGATCGGCGATGTTGTTGAGACCCTTGCGCGCGCTGAGGGGCTGGACGCCCACGCTCATTCCGTGAAGGTGAGGCGCCAGGAAAAAAGCGAAAATTGCTGAATTTTTTGGCAGATTTGTTGAAATCCTCTATAAACCGATTATTCTCGAATAATTTTGCACACAATTTCTGACATCAATATTGCCCGGCAGCCTCCTAGAGTTTATCCTTATTGTAGGGGCGTCATTGCGGGTAAATGGTATAGGCCCGCTTTATCGATAATGAACGGATTTTCTCTTTCATGGAGGTGTTTTGGGCCGTTGTACCATTCAAGATACTTTTTTATCAGAATTCCACCACCATGACTGCTTCCTCCTCTTTTTTCAGCTCCCCTTTCAGATGGCCGGCATCAAATTCGTACGCGTCCCAGGGATTATACTCCTCGTAGAGCTCGCACTTGTCCAGCACATCGATAAACTCCTTGAGGAAGATCCGCGGGATGATGTCAACCCTGCCGCCAAACCGGCTGGTTATTTTTTTGATCATTGCGCGGATGAAGCGGTGGGAAACCTTCTCACGGTCCACTTCACGGTAAGCCTGCGAATATACGTCCATGACCTTGAGCGCAACGAGCTCGAGCTTGCCGGTATCGAATCGGGACAGGATAACCTGCGACTGGCGGGGGTTCCGGAATGCATCGGTCTGTATTACGCTGATCCGGTCATAAAGCGGCGGTACGGACCGGATGCCTTTCGACCCGTCAAACAATGCCGGAGTTCCTGTAAACAGGAAAAAACAGCGGGGCATATCACCGCAGTCGAGCGCATCGATGATTCGGACGAGCGTCTGGTAGCCTTTTTCCCGCTGGGTCCGCTGGAGACCTTGCGTGGTCTCAACCTCGTCAACGGCAATTGCGAGACCGCCATATCCTGCTCCGTGTATGATAGTAACGAGTCCCCGGAGAAAAATGAAGGCAGTAGAATCGTCAATGTCTCCACGGATCCCTGCTTTCTGCTTGAAGTCCCTGCCGATATTGGGTTCGCCGGCAATCCACCCGAGTGCTGATTGGGCCAGCTGGAAATCCCCGGCATTGTTTGCGCGGTAGTAGGTGCGGAGCGCCGCAGCAAGTGCGGTATTTACTTCGCTGATACCCAAAAGTGCGGACTCGATCTCCCGTTCGGTCGCCGCTTCCAGTGCGGCATCCTCACACGCAATGCCATCTATTAACATCAGTCGCTCTTCAATCGCAAAGAGCCAGTTGTCCACGACCGTTTTTAAGGAGTGCTCCCCCTCTTTTGTCCTGAGATTCGTACAGATCTGCTGGTACATTGTCTTGATCCGGTAGAGCGGAGTTGAAGAGGATACGACCACATGGGCTGTGGCAAATCCCTTGCTGGCGGCGATCTCAAGTGCACGGGCGACCAGAAACGTCTTGCCACTGCCATAATCGCCCCGGATAAACTTCAGATCTCCCCCGCCCTGCAACACATAGTCCAGCTGCCTGCCGATTACCTCCTCTTCAACATCAAGCCCGACAGCGATCCGCTCAAGACCGCCCGCCGGTACAGTACCCCTCCTCAGCGCAGTAATAATGTTCAGGTTCTCGAGCCGGCGCAGGCTCATCTGTTCAGGTTCCGGAATATTCATAAATCTCTCCGTCGTCACTCATACCCTTTTTCTCAATCAATCGAATCCCCTGTGCGGATGCTTTCTGGAGAAGGCGGTTCACGATTCCGCTCACTCTTCGCGTTCCGAGTAGTTTGCGCAGGTCCATCTCGCTTGCTTTCCGGTATGAGCGGAGGAACCCTACAATTTTCTGTTCTGTATCGGTCAGATCCAGCTGCTCAATGATTGGCTGTACCGCCCGCTGTTTTTTTATGCGTTTTTTGACCTGGGATGCATGGATCACCGGCCGATCAGCGATAGTCCGGTTCTTGCAGTCCTGTAAGAGCTGGACAAAGTCATCCAGCTGGATATCATGGGGATGGGGAGGCATTACGTCAATTCCGCAGAGGCAATCGTATTTGCATTCCGCGTAATCGGCCTCTTCAAGGGCATTTGTCGCTGCACTGCGAAAAGCAATGGCAAGGTACTCCATCTCATCGGAACTCAGGAGCGTCCGTTTTTCATCCAGGCGCCAGATCAGCTGGTCTACGAGACGTTTCATCCGGAGCATCCCGCCTTCTTTGTGGGTGATGACCGCGGCGACTCTCCCGAGATCGGCATTTTTCTTTACCTGAGAGAGTATATACAGCATCACCTTTTCGCTTTCGCGCTCTTCGCCCTGTTCAGAGAGGAACTGTGCGTATGTGAGTCCGCCGGTCAGGTAATCGGCACGATATGCCCGGTAGTACCATGACCGTGCTTCTGCTGGTTTTTCCATGGCCTCATAGAAGCGCGCTGTTTCAAGCAGGCTTACAACATTCACGTCATGAGAGGCAACCCCAAGGAACCGGGTCAACGCCTTTTCGGCGGGGAACTGCATCTGTACGTAACGGCGATATGCACTGATGATCTCGCTCAAGGTGCCGAGGTCGTTTTTTGTAGCCAATTCTTCCCTGATCAACCGTTCAAATGCGGAGAGGGCATTTTTCTGGTCGCCAAGCGCCGCATAGAGTTCGCATTCAATGAGGTGGTACTTGGGCCGGTCTTTAAGTGCAAGAAGTTTTTTTACAGCGGTAAGCGCCCTCAGGTGTTCACCGTTCGCTTTCAGAAGCAGGGTATAATCCAGAAGTATATATTCCTCGGGGTCATCCTTCAGGTAAGACGCGTATGCAGCAAGCGATGCCGGGAGATCGTAATGCGAAAGGGCATCCAGGTAAATCCGGAGTATCACCGGATCGCGTGTCTTCCCGTACAGGGCCGCGGCAGATGCGGAGGCGGAGCGGTAATCCGCGTTTTTGCAGAGAGCGTCGAGATACTCCCTGCTGGGTTCATGCTCCGAACCGAGTAGATGGTATATCTTAAGCGCCTCCTCTGCCGCACCCGTTTCAACAAGCGCCCGCATCAGTCTGGCTACATCATCAGGATTTTTGCCCAGCGCGGCCAACCGCTTCAGGACCGGCAATGCCCCACGAAAATCCCTGCGGCCGAGCAGATAACCGGCATAACTCCGCAGTGCCACCTGGTTTGTCGGGTCGAGATGGACTGCCGATGCGTACTCCGCGATCGCACCGTCATCCCCGCGACTCTCAAGCACTTTTGCCAGATAACTATGAATATAGGATGATTCTGGCATTTTTTGTACAAGATCACGGAAAAAAACCTCCGAATCTTCGAGATTTCCCGTATAGTAAAGGTTGGTTGCAGCAAGCACTTCGAGTGCGGGTTCCCGCTGCTTCTCCAGCAGCCGGTTGCAGAGATCCAATGATTCCTGATACCGACCATCTTCAAAGAGCCTGAATGCCTCTTTCTGCTGTTCGTCTGTAATTGAGGGTATCATGTGAAGCCCAAATGTAACCTGACCCTGATAAGGCCGGAAAGCATCCTGAAAATATCCAAGCTTTCGACGCGGGAATCTCCTCTATTCTGCCATTTTATCGGGATTTCCTCGAGCGTGTATCCCGCCCTGTTCAACCGCCAGAGAAGTTCGACATCAAACTCAAAACCACGCGAGATCATATCGGGTAATACAGCGTCAATCGCGGATTTTTTAAAAACTTTTGCCCCGCATTGCGTATCATGGTAGGCAAGGCCGAAGAGAACCCGGATAAACAGGTTGAAGCACCGGCTCTCCAGCCGGCGGAGGAGGCTCTGTGGCACTTGGAGTTCTGAACCCGGAACCCACCGGGATCCAATCGCACCCTCACATGAGGAGAGACGGGAAAAGAGACGGATCATCTCGTCAATACGTGTCGAACCGTCAGCATCCACAAATCCCACCAGTGGTGCTTGTGCTGCCTTAAACCCTTCGATGACGCCGCCGCCCTTGCCGAGCCGGTGGTCGAACCGCAGGCACCGGACCTGCAGGTCCCTTCGCTGGAGTGCGATCTGGTCCACGAGGTCCGCAGTGTTGTCCGTTCCGTCACAGACAACGATCAGTTCGCCCTCATAACGGGCAATTTCATCAAAGAGGGGGATAATCCGGCTCTGCTCATTATATGCCGGTATCACGAGACTCGTACTTGTCTTGGATGAAGGGGCCATGGGAAGTCGCCAGGGATTGCGGGTGTTTGCCGGGATGGCCGGCCCGCTACGGCAAGCCGGATAAACATTTTTTATTGCAGTACAACTGAGCAGAATTTCACAATAATATTACTGGTGCATGCCAAGGTGCCGGGCCAGAACCGTTCCGGGCCGGTGCTTCTCGGCAATGGCAAGTGCCGTCTCTCTGAGTGAATGGTGCTCGTGGAGGCAGCTTTCCGGCGGTCCGGACCTGTGCAGGATTGCGGAGGTGTTCTCTGTAATCTGGATAAGTTCGGTTGCAATAACGGCGTTCAGCCAGATCAGGTCGGCCAGCATCTCTTCTGTCTTCTCGTCATGCATATACAAATGTCAGATTTGGCAGCATATTAATGGTAGTAACGAACAGGGTAACCGGTTTGCGGGGGGAAATCTTGAGAGCGCAACGGGCTTTTTAAATGGCATAGCGGTTTGAAACAGGTGACCGATACCTGTTTGTGTCCGGATCTTTGGCTGGTGTGACAAGGAAATTTTTACAGCATCTGGATCTTGTCACAAACGAAAAAGCCGAGGTGGTTCCTTTACATGCCATTGTACGTTCCCAGAAAATATCCGATTTTTATTACCGGCGCGAAGATTGCAGGGATTCTTCGCACGATATCGGCAACTATTAAATAACGATATGTATGATCTATTTAACATAGGGATGCAGATATGCAGGGTTCTTTTTGTATTGCGTCCAGAAAAATGAGTTTTTCGGACGGGACAGCATGAAAACAGCCATAATATGGTTCCTTCTCATTGCCGTTGTGCTCATTATTCTGCCCGTATCCGCTGATCAAGTGTCACCGATTGCTGCGTTTACATCGAACATGACCTCCGGGGTGGTTCCGCTTGCTGTCCAGTTTGTCGATGCGTCCAGCAATTCCCCGGCTGCGTGGACGTGGACTTTTGGGGATGGAGGGTCGTCCACTCTTCAGAACCCGTCGCATTTGTATACGACACCCGGTACATACACGGTCATCCTCACCGCGACCAACTCGGCGGGAAGCAATACGGATTCCGCGACCAACTATATCATGGTGAACAAGGCCTCACCGCCAGTTGCCTCATTCACATCGAACATCTCGGTAGGGACCGTCCCGTTGGCAGTGAATTTCACGGATACCTCAACAAATTCACCGACCGTCTGGGCGTGGTCATTCGGTGACGGAGGGTGGAGCACCTTGGAGAACCCGTCTTACATATACACGACCCCCGGTACATACACGGTCTCGCTTACGGCGACCAATTATGGTGGAAGCAATGCCGTAACCAAGACCAACTACATCACGGCGAACAAGGCCCCACCGCCAGTTGCCTCATTCACGTCAAACGTGACTGGCGGGAGCGCCCCTCTCAATGTCGGCTTTACGGACACGTCAACGAATTCGCCAATTGCATGGGCATGGACGTTCGGCGATGGCGGCACTTCAACGGTGCAGAACCCGGTGCACATGTACACAACGGCCGGTACATACACGGTCTCGCTCCTTGTAACAAACTATGGTGGAAGCAATTCCGTCACCGAGACCAACTATATTACGGTGAGCGGGCAATCGCTCCCGGCCGCCTCGTTTATAGCAAGCAGTACCGCCGGCCCCGTCCCACTGGTAGTGAATTTCACGGACACATCAACGAATTCGCCAATTGCATGGGCATGGACATTTGGCGATGGGGGCACTTCAACAGTTCAGAACCCGTCTTACATCTACACAACCCCCGGAACGTACACAGTCTCACTCACGGTAACCAATTATGGCGGCAACGGCACCTTGACCCAGAGCAACTATATCCGGGTGGTGCCTCCATCCCCGGTCGCTTCCTTTATATCGGACGTGACAAGCGGATCTGCGCCGCTGATGGTGGACTTCACGGACACGTCAACGAATTCGCCAATTGCATGGGCATGGACATTTGGCGATGGGGGTACTTCAACAGCGCAAAACCCGTCCTACACTTACACGGCCCCCGGGACGTACACGGTATCGCTTCTGGCAACCAACACAGCGGGCAGTAACTCGATCACAAAGAGTAATTACATCACCGTGTCTGCGGCGAAGGCAGCGCAGGTAACGACATACACGACAATACCTGTTACTTCCACTTCTCAGGTAGCCGCAACCGCTGCCCCGACAATGACAGGAGGCCAGAATACTTCCGGACCGGCCGGAACAGAGTCGTCATGGACTTTTCCGGTACTTGTCATAGCGATTATTTTCTTCTTTTGTGCCGTAATACTCCTCCGCGTGGGAAGAAAACCGCAAAGACAAGGCAGGCACCGTGGCGGGGATTTATAGGAAGAAATCTTTTCCCCGGCATGTATATTTTTAAGAGATGTGGATAAAGTGGGGGCTCCTTCCTGACCTTCCGGCAAGACAACCCCGTATTATTCTTCACTCTCCCGGCACCAGTAATCTTAATCCCGTTCCATTTCGAAGTCTTTTAAGAGAGCACTATGTCCTATCTTGAGAGGATTAGAAAGAACGGAAGGTATGCAAACCCTTTTTTCTGCCTGATGGGGATCGAGTTGGTTAATGTAGAAGCCGGTAGAGCGGTGCTCAGCATGGAGATCCGTGGTGACATGCTCAATGGCGTGGGCTGGCTGCAGGGGGGGATGTTGGCCGCGCTTGCCGATGAGGCAATGGCACTTGCCCTCTACCCGCTGCTTGCGGAGAATGAAGGGATTGCGACCATTTCTGAGTCCACGACGTTTATTAAAGGTGTCCGGGATGGTGTCATCGTTGCGGAAGGACGGGTGATCAAAAAGGGGCGACGGGTCGCTTTCACTGAGGGAGAAGTCCGGACGGACAATGCGGAAAAGACCGTGCTTTCGAGAACGTCAGCAGCGTTTGCGGTGACGGTAAACAAGGGACAGAAGGACAAATAAGCGTTATTGTTGCAACTGCAGTGACAAGTGAAAAGGGCTAAGGTCATTGGAACATTAAAACATGAAATATATTGATCGGACTACCAACAATCAAAATTTTTACGGATATTTTCTTTATCTGACGATTATTTTTTCTTTTTCTTTTCTTCTTTCACGGGTTTTTCCACGCTTTCCTCCTTCACCGGTTCTCTTTTGATATAATAAATGACCGCACCAGCGGCAGCTACGATCACGACAATTGCGATCAAGATCGTGAGCGCTGATTTTGCAGAAGCAGCTGCTTTCTGGGCGATGGCGAGTTTTTGGGTGGCAACCGGATTGCCGCTGCTCTGATTGAGCGCTTCGGTGTAAGCTGCTACTGCACCCTGATAGTCTCCCGTCTGATTCAATGCATCCCCTTTGTTAATCCATGTCCCGGTCAGCGTAGAATCGATGGCAAGTGCCTGATCATATGCCGCAACCGCATCCGGGTAATCCCCCATCTTGTAGAACGCATATCCCCGGTTATTTACCAGCCCGGTGTCATTGGGATAGATAGCAAGGCCCTCATCAACAGTAGTGAGAGCATCCTTGTACTGTCCCAGCTGGAATTGCGCATATGACTTCCCCTGATAAGTGTACAATAGTCCGTCCGATTCCCTAATCATGGTCGTATTCGAAGCGAGGGCCTTATCAAACCACAAAATAGCATCGGTGTAATTGCCTTGGTCCAATGACATTACGCCGTAGTTATAGTATCGCGTACCATTATCCATCTGCGTCTCATTTGCTGCCATCACGGGAATGGCAATAACAGCAAGGATACACAGTAACACCAGTATATACATAATCCGCCATTTTCTCATAACTTTATAGTTGGATTTTTGCCCTCATCAACCTTGCTTCAAACAGATAGGTATATCAAAAGATCCTGCAGATGGCAGGGGTATTTTTTCTGGATTCTGGAGAGTGGGTACAGTTACCTGAATGCTAATTCCGGTGCTGGCGATTGAAATTCGCATTGTGTTACACGGCACTGCCGGTGCATCCGGATAACCGGTTCATTCCCGCCTGTAAGATAATAATAATAGGTATTGGGGAGCAAACTGTAAAACAATCGGGGAGATTGCGTGAAGTATATTTTTATCACCGGCGGTGTAATGAGCGGCCTTGGAAAAGGGATAACCGCGGCGTCCGTGGGACGGATCCTCAAAAATCGCGGGTACCGGGTAACAGCGGTCAAGATCGATCCGTACCTCAATATCGATGCCGGGACGATGAATCCTGCCCAGCATGGGGAGGTCTTTGTCCTCAAGGATGGGAGTGAGGTCGATCTCGATCTCGGCAATTACGAACGTTTCCTCGATATCGAGCTAACCGCTTCGCACAATATCACCACAGGTAAGGTATACCGTACCGTGATCGATAAGGAGCGCCGGGGAGATTTCCTTGGCGAGACCGTCCAGATCATCCCCCATATCACGGACCAGATAAAAACGTGCATCTGTCAGGCTGCGGAGGAATTGTTTCCCGACGGGACACAGGCAGAAATCTGCCTTGTCGAGGTCGGCGGCACAGTTGGGGACATCGAGAGCATGCCGTTTCTTGAGGCCGTCCGCCAGATGCGCGGTGAACTCCCGCTGCACGACTACGTCCTGATCCATGTCACCCTTATTCCGGAAGACACCATGGGAGACCTGAAGACAAAACCGACCCAGCATTCTGTCAAGGCGCTCCGGGAGCTCGGGCTCCATGCGGATATTATAGTCGGAAGGAGCGAACGGGCAATCGGCGCCCACACAAAACGCAAGATCTCGGCGTTCTGCGATCTCCCCATAAACGCCGTCATCTCCGCTGCAACAGTCCCCGACATTTACGAAGTGCCGATGGAGATGGAAAAGGAAGGGATTGCCGATGTTCTGTCTGCCCATCTTGGACTTGAAAAACGGGAGACCGATTCGGGCTGGTACCGCCTTGTCACCAAGGGATATACGAACCGGGTGACTGTTGCCATCGTAAGCAAGTACGGCATCGAGGATGTGTATATCAGTATTAAAGAGGCGCTCAAACATGCGGGAAGGGCACTAGCTACCGAAGTGAAGATTGCCTGGCTCGACGCAGAACGGTTCGAGCAGTGCCAGCTGAAGGATTACGATGGCATCCTGATCCCGGGGGGATTCGGCAAGCGGGGGATTGAAGGTAAGATCACGGCGATACAGTTTGCCCGGGAAAATAATGTGCCCTTCCTTGGGCTCTGTCTGGGGTTCCAGCTGGCCGTAGTGGAATATGCCCGGAACAAGGCTGGTATTTCGGATGCAACAAGTGAGGAAATGGGGGAAGGCACGCATGTCATCGCCCTCCTGCCAGAACAGGAAGGCCTCACCGAGCTTGGTGGCACGATGCGTCTGGGAAATTATATCGCGGATATGCGTCAAGGGACGCTCGCGATGAATCTGTACGGTGAGACGCCCATAACCGAGCGGCACCGTCACCGTTACGAAGTGAACCCGAGGTATATCAAGGATCTGGAACACGCGGGACTGGTATTCTCAGCGACCAACAGGAATCGGATGGAGTGTCTGGAACTCCCCGGCCACCCGTTCTTCCTTGCCACGCAGTTCCATCCAGAGTTCAAATCGCGCCCGACTCGACCGTCACCGCCATATCTCGGTTTTGTCGAAGCGTGCAGCAGGAACAAACGGACAACATAAACGATTGTGAATCATGGTCAATATCAAGAAATTTATTAACGAGGCAATAGTCGATATTCGGAATGCCGCGGGTGATGACCGGGTTGTCATGGCGCTTTCCGGTGGTGTTGACAGCTCGGTCTGTGCAGCTCTTGCTGTGCAGGCAATAGGGGACCACCTCATCCCGATCTATATCGATACCGGCCTCATGCGCAAAGGTGAGACCGAACGGATTCAGGCATCCTTTGGCAATATTAATCTTCAGGTTGTTGACGCAGGCGACGAATTTCTCTTGGCTCTCGTGGGCATTATCGACCCGGAGGCTAAACGCAAGGCTATCGGGGAGCGTTTCATCCGGGTATTCGAGAGGGAGGCAAAAAAACAGGGGGCCCGATGCCTGTTGCAGGGTACGATCTACCCGGACCGGATCGAGAGCGAAGGGGGCATAAAGAGCCACCACAACGTCGGCGGCATGCCATTGCACATGGAGTTTTCCAAAGTGATCGAGCCGCTCCGTGACCTCTACAAGGACGAGGTTAGGGAAGTGGCAGGTGCTCTAGGCCTGCCAAAGGATATCCAACACCGGATGCCGTTTCCGGGTCCCGGCCTCGCGGTCCGTGTGCTTGGGGAGGTCACCCGGGAGAAAGTTGCCGTGGTGAGGGAAGCAAACTGGATTGTGGAGGAAGCGCTGGTTGAACAATACCGACCATGGCAATGTTTTGCCGCGCTGCTCGGTCTTGGGACCGGTGTCAAAGGTGACAATCGCATTCACGGTTGGATCGTTGCCATCCGTGCTGTGAATTCGCGGGATGGTATGACGGCCGACCCGCTTGCCATCCCCTTGGAGCAGCTGATGAGAATCGGTTCGCGGATCACGGCAGAGATCCCAAGCGTCTCGCGCGTGGTGTATGATATCACCGCAAAACCCCCGGCGACTATTGAATACGAATAATACCAGATACAGGCAATTGGAAAAAATGGAAAAAAATCAAAGAAATGTGATGAAAATGGAAAAACTCAAGGGCAATACCCGCCAGTTCAAGATACTTGATGAGCAGTACTACATGCCCGCATTTGCCCGTGACATGGCCCTTGTAAAGGGCCGTGGGGCAAAGATATGGGATGCAGAAGGAAGGGAGTATATCGACTGCGTGGCAGGGATTGCCGTCTGCAGTACCGGCCATTGCCATCCTGCTGTCGTGAAAGCGATCTGTGATCAGGCACGCGCACTCATCCACTGCTCAAATCTCTATTACATCCCCCACCAGGGCGAGGCGGCTAAAAAGATCGTTGAGATCACCGGTCTTAAGAAGGTGTTCTTTTCCAATTCCGGTGCGGAGGCAACGGACGGCGCCCTTAAGCTTGCACGGGTCAGGACCGGAAGGAAAAAATTTGTCGCGTTCACCCATGGGTTCCATGGCAGGACGGTTGGTTCGCTTGCCGTGACCCACAAGCCTGCCATCCGTGAACCGTTCGAGCCTCTCGGTCTCAAATGCACGTTTGTAGAATATGGCGACCTTGACGAGCTGAAAAAGGTCGTGGATAGTGACACGGCTGGCGTGTTCGTTGAACCCATCCAGGGCGAGGCAGGGGTTATCATCCCCCCGGATAGTTTCCTTGAAGGGATTCGCGAGATCTGTGACCAGAACGGCGCGCTCATGATTGCCGATGAAGTCCAGTGCGGTATGGGGCGCACCGGAAAATGGCTCGCAATCCAGCATACGAAGATTATGCCGGATATTGTTACCCTTGCCAAGGGGATCGCGAGCGGCTTTCCCATGGGTGCACTTGTTGCACGTGACGGGCTTGAGTTCAAAAAGGGTGAGCATGGAAGCACCTTTGCAGGTGGCCCCGTCGCGTGCGCAGCGGCGCTTGCCACCATCGGGGTACTCGAACAAAGCCTTCCCGATGTAACCCGGAAAGGAGAGATCTTCCGGAAAGAACTTGCAACCTACGATCCCCGTATCCGGGGCCTGATGATTGGCATTACGGTGGGTGAGAAGTGCGGGGAAGTTCAGAAAATCTGTGCACAACATGGTGTGTTGGTCAACTGTGCGGCTGATGGTAACCTGCGCCTGGTTCCGCCGCTGGTGATATCGGATGAGGAGATCAAGTCTGCGATCAGGGTTATCGATGGAGCACTTGGTAAGGTCATGTTATAAACAGGGCGGTTATGTTTTCGCCAAAAAAGCAGAGGATATCGCCCGCGAGTTCGGGATAAAACGCATTGCACGCCTCGCGAGCAATGAGAATCCCGAGCCGCCATCGCCTACCGCGGTGGGGGCTGCTGAGGCGGCGATATGTCAGGTGAACCGATACCCTGACGAAACAACCAGTGTCCTGATCCATGCATTGAAGGCCCGTTACGGGGACCACTCCTTTGCCCTTGGCGTAGGGATGGATGGGGTCATCGAGACCCTGATCCGCACGCTTGTCGAGCCTGGCGAAGTGGTGGCAGTCTCGACCCCGACGTTCTCTTTCTATGCACTTGCGGCGACTGCGCAGGGCGCAAAGGTCGTCATGGTTCCCCGAAAAAAGGATTTTTCCGTTGAGCCGGATGCGCTGATCCAGGCCGGGAAATATGCCAAGATCGCCATGCTTTGTTCCCCCAACAACCCGACCGGGAACGCTACCCTGCCTGATGCGGTCGGTGAGATTCTCGATGGGATTAACGGCGTGCTCTTTCTCGACAATGCGTACGTTGAGTTCTCTGATCAGGACTACCTCCCGCTCCTGAAAAAGCATGACAACCTTGTCATTGGCAGGACGTTTTCAAAGGTTTATTCGCTTGCCGGGCTGCGGGTGGGGTACGCCTTTATACCTGCATGGCTTCTTCCGTACTACCAGCGTGCCAGCACTCCTTTTACGGTCAATTCGGTCTCTGCCGCTGCGGCGGCAGCGGCCCTGCTGGATTCAGCGCATGCTGTCCGCTACATCGGCCGTGTAAAGCGGTGGCGCAAGCGGTATACAGACGAACTCAAGTACCCGGTCCTGCCGTCGGATGCCAACTTTGTCATGGTTGACGTCGCGCCTCGTACCGGTGACGCGGTAGTGGATCTGCTTGCCCGCCGTGGGGTTATCGTCCGTTCGTGCCGGAGTTTTACCGGGCTTCCTGATCATTACATCAGGGTCAGTATCGGTGAAAACTGGGAGAACGATTTGTTTATCCGGGAGATCAACGCGCTATGATGTGCGGGATTACCGGAACGCCGGGAACCGGGAAATCCGTCGTAGCGGCCGAACTCGCCCACCGGGGGCATGCGGTAGTCCATCTTGCATCCATCGTCAAGCCCTATGATATTGGTGAGGATGAGGAGCGGGATACCCGGGTAATCGATGTTGACCGGCTGGCAGCGGAGTTTGAACCATTTGACGGTTTTATCGAGGGGCATTTTGCTCACTTGCTTCCCTGCGACCGTGTTGTCGTGCTCCGATGCCGACCTGACGAGATACGGAAGCGTCTGAAAAAACGAAAATACGCGGATATGAAGATCTGTGAGAATATGGATGCGGAAGCACTGGACGTCTGCCTGGTCGAAACAGTCGAGCGGTACGACCCCTCTCTCATCCTTGAACTGGATAGCACCGGCCATGACCCGGCATACTGTGCGGATCGGGTTGAGCTCTTTGCGAAGGGAGAGATCCCTGCCTCGTTTGGATTTATCGATTGGTCATCATTTGCGGGGGTATGTCCGTGACGCTCGACCGGTACCGGTCCTATGCGAAAGTATATTTTGATCCACTGGTCGCGATTGCAGTCCGGTTCGGCCTGACGCCGAATTTTTTCACTCTCGCCGCATTTGCTGCTTCGGCAGGAGCGGGGCTTCTCTTCTATTTACGGTTGGAATTCTGGGGGATTGTTGCGGTTGCACTCAACGCTTTTTGCGACGCCATGGACGGGGCAGTTGCCCGGGAGATGAAGAGCCAGAGCCTCCGGGGGGACTTTCTCGATCATGCGGTAGACCGGTACGCGGACATCTTTATCATCACCGGCATCTTCGCGGGCGGGTTGGTGCCGTGGCCTATCGGAGTATTTGCCCTGACGGGAGTCCTGATGGCGTCGTATCTTGGGACACAGGCTCAGGCAGTCGGCGTCGGGAGATATTATGGCGGGTTGCTCGGCCGGGCAGACCGGCTCGTGCTGATCATGGTGGTCGGGATTTTTGATCTCTTGTACGCGGTACCCATGTACGGACTGAACATATTTGGGTGGCTCTTTGTCTTATTCGGCATTTTCGGGCATATCACTGCATTCCAGCGATTTGCATATGTCTGGAGAAAAATGAAATGATATCCTCCATAAATCCTATATTTTTCCTGTTTTTTGATGTAAATCGACCATCATTAATTCAAATTTTCTTTGAGGAAGTGGCTGTCCTTCGGGAATAAAATGCCGGTCATACAAGAGATACCCTGCTGAAGATACGTTTTCTCCTGTGGTACGTTTCTCGCCATTTTTGTCCACCCCCTCCTGCAGGAAATCATTATCCCGGCAGGATTTCTACCTTGGCCCGCACGTACTTCAGCGCGGCCACCGCGTCCTCACGTTTCTGGTCGCAGGCATGTTCCTGCACCCATGAAAGGAAGCGGTTCCGGTTGTCTGCACCAAGGACATCACCAGCTCTCGATACAATGCGGGTATACGTACGCTGGGGGTAGAAGACCGATTGGGCTGCAGCGAGCAGGGCAGCGTGATTATCAGGTGACAGGATCCCGTCCAGCTCGGCTTTTTGCAAGGTGAACCGGATGTTGATGAGGGGGTCTGACAGGGAATACCCGGATACCGGGTCGAACACGAGCGCCACCTCGTCATCGGAGACGAGTTTCCCGTCCCTGTACATCTGGTATATAGTGCCAATACCTACCATTCCCAGCGTGCCCATCTCTGCCGCCCTGAGTGCACCCATGCTTGATGCACCGACAACCAGTACTCCTTTTTTCATTGCCGCAAGGATCTCCCGGTGGGCGACTGCCGACTCCTGGTGGAAGACCCCGTCGATCAGGCAGATGATGGTTGCGCCATCCTCCACGGCCTTCAGGATATCGCCCCGTCGGGCGGGAGGACGGTATTCCGCGGCAAGAATCTTTTCTGCCGACTCACGATCGAGGCTTGGCCCGAGAAAGACGATGATCTTCTGCATGTTGTAACCGTTCTCCACTGCGTTCCCGGTCCATGGCAAAGACTTCGAGTCCCGGCACGATCACCCTTACGGCCGGCACGCCGATTTCCTCCCTCGTGAGGTCAAAGACAATCACCCGGTCAAGCCCCTGCTTCTTCAGTGCACCTATCATGTACCTGATATCTGTTAAAAAATCGTCGCTGTCATGAGAGGGGATTGTTGAAAATCCAGTTGTGCCATTGTTCCGGAACCAGTGTCCGTTGATCCGCTTTGCCCGTTCATAGCCTATCTTCTTTTTCAGCTCGGCAACGGCAGTGTCTTCCCGGGCACCGTGGATCTGAGTGAGCCGGCTCTGGGCAACCTCCGTCAGCGCCCTTATTACCGCGATCCGGGCGCTGGTGTGAGTGCCTATCCCGATAGTGAGCAGCATTGGGTCTTTGAGGAGGACGTCATCAGCCACCGCGGCCATCGTAGGTATGCCGATATCGCTTGTTATATCCCGGACTGTAGCTTCCACCTGTGCATCAGCAAATTTTCTTTGCATTTCTCCGATCTGGCTGTCACTGATATCAATAACGGCCGGCCCGGTGTCATGGGTGTACTCGGCCAGAGACCATGCATCCCGTTCGATCACTTCTGCAAGTGCGTGGAAAACCGCCTCTTCAATGGTGTTTCCCGCTGCAAGGCCGTTGGTGCTGGTCCTGAAGAGAGGACGAAAGTTAGGGGGGAGCGGGTGGTAGACCGCATGTGCTGGCATGAGTATCGGTTCGTCATTTGCGATGTCGTAGCACTCAACCCATGGGATAAGCCGGTCGGTCTCTGCACCTTCCGGAAGGATCAGGTCTTTTGGATCCAGTACATTTTCCGTCGCCATGACCTCAGTATATGGGGCGAGCCGAACCTTACGGTCATGCAGCTCGGAGCTGTACCGCTCGATTCCTTCCATGATGGCGGATATCCGCGATTCTTCGATTGTTGCGCCTTTTCCATTGTATACGGTAATCGCGCCGTCCATTGCTGTGGGGCGAATGCAGGAGAACACAGGAATGCCGATCCGGTCGAGGCTGGTAATGTCGGCAACCCGCGTGATACCGGCGGCAGGGACTTTCGGTTCAATGCGTGCGAGCGTTTCAGGTAAGGCCACCGCCCGCTGGGTCTCGTTGTTGTAGGTCTTCTTGCAGGGCTGCAGGTGCATGCGGTTCACCAATCGTATCCTGGTATCAGCCGGACGGATCGGGGATCAACGTTTATTAACCCGGATGAATACATTCAGTATAAAAAATTGACTGCGCCGGTGTTTATACATGTTCATGTACCGGTATGGGGCACCCCGGATCGTGTCCATCAGAACCAGCCTTCCAGCGTCTTCTGCCCAGCTTTAACGGCAAACCCTTCAAGTGCTTTCTCCACCCGTTCTTCTGAGAAGTCATAGCCCCCGCAGAGCATCTTTTTGATACCCTCTCCATCCGGGTGCCCCCACGAGAGGTTATACTCATCGGTGACGGCCGGGTTCAGGAAAATATCCTTGACCGGGGCCGGGTCGAAATCTGGCAGTTTTTCCATCAGTTTTTTTTCGAACTCCCCGTTCAGGACCAGCTTCAGCCCGGTTTTCTGGCCGACACCCTCAACACCCGGGTTGAAATCCGTCCCTACAAGGATTCCAATCTCGATAAGTTGTTCCCGGCTCAGCCGCAGGCCGCCCAGCACCTCCGCAAGCACAATCCGTTCCGGGTTGACGGTGATGGTTCTTCCACGGATCTTGCGTTTTCCGCTCACGGTCAGGTTCCGGACAAGAGTAGGTGCGCCAAACAACAGGGTATCATAATCCTGCGATACGGCATAGCGGGCGGCTCCCGTCCCAACCATGTGTGCCGCCTGTGCCTCCCCCTCACCCGGTGCCTGCACGCAGGGAACCCCCATGAGCTGGAGGAGCTCCTTTGAAGTTTCGACGATGGTTGTATCCACCCGTGATGATGACCGGGCCTGCTTGTATGCCTCCGCCTCATCGCCCCGCTCGAGCGCCTCTTTCCAGCGCTCACCCGCCTCATCCCGGATCTTACGGCGTCCGTCAATGGTTACCTGTTTCAGTGCCGTTGGGGTACCGTCAAAGACAAAGACCGGCTTGATCCCCTTTTCCAGAAAATTTACAGTCCGGAAGAGGATGCCGGAGAGATGCGAGGTCACGCGGCCGCGCCGATCCATCAGTGGTGTCCCGTCCGGCTGCCGGATGATAGTCAGGAACTGGTACAGCGCATTATTCGCATCAATCGCTGCCACCCCCGGGAGGGATTCCCATGATATTGGTGTTTTGTATTCCGCGATGATGTCCCGTAACGCGACGCCCATGGATCCTCACGCCCTTCCAGACCGTTATTTATAAACCCGTTTCGAGTATTCGCTGACCAGATTGTCAAGGTGCGCGATCGTCATATCGTGCTTCTGGGCCATACGAGTGGAGATCTCTTCGAGATTGGAGCGGAGCAGTCGTTCACGGGAAACAACGCTCTGTTCCAGACGACGCAGCCTGACCTGAAGAGACAAAAAAAGGCCTCCTAGCGAGAGCGTCATCAAGGCTGCCGCGATCGCGATGGTGAGATCCTGCCAGAACCGGAGAATGAGGACGAGCGTGGAGACGATCATGACGATGGCGAGGAGAATATCAACGAGATACTCATGTATATCCATGCTTTTAGATGATGAGAGCACACTAATTAAGCTAACTATACTACAGGAGACGCTATATGGACGTCAAAACGATCATCCCGTTCCTTGCCATGCCGGTTTTTCTGCTCGCCGTGGAATTCGGGGCGATACTACTTTCGCTTCCAGTTCAGGCTGCAGGCATTGTGGCATTCCAGAATCCCAACTCGTTTGCAAACCCGGTCATCTTTATTATTATCCTTCTGGTGTTTACCGGGTTCTTGCTGCTGCTCATAAAGTTCGGCCTGAAAAAAATAATCGCCGCTATCATCGCGGTCACGCTCTTCTTAACATTTGGTTATATCTTCTCGGCACTGGTCAATATGGTGATGGGGATGACCGATGCGGCAGTCGTTGTCATGCTGGGGCTCTCGCTCTGCGCAACCGCACTTCTCTATAAATACCCGGAATGGTACGTCATTGACGGGCTTGGTATCCTCATCGCTGCCGGAGTTGCTTCAATTTTTGGTGTCTCACTTAACATTCTGCCGGTGATTATTCTACTCGTCATCCTTGCCGTGTACGATGCGATTTCAGTATATAAAACAAAACATATGATCACTCTTGCCGAGGGAGTTATCGATTTAAAGACTCCGATCCTCTTTGTCATCCCCAAGCGGCGGAATTACTCGTTCATCCGTGAGGGCGTCGGCAAACTGGGGGAAGGGGGGGAACGTGCCGCCTTCATTATTGGCATGGGAGACCTGATCATGCCATCCGTGCTGGTGGTCTCCGCCAATGTCTTTACGGGAGGGCCACGGTTGTTTGGCCTCGTCACGATCCCTGCGATTGGGGCGATTATCGGTTCACTTGCCGGGCTCGCGATTCTGCTCCACTTCGTCACGTCGGGACGCGCACAGGCAGGTCTCCCGCCCCTGAACGGCGGCACCATCATCGGGTTTCTGGTTGGCTGGGCGCTGATCGGCTTCGCGTTCGCTTAGGAATGCGAGGGGGACGGAAGGAGAGTATTTCCTCAAGGACCCTTTCAACTCCGTCACCGGTCCCGGTGGACATGGTGAGGAAGCCGTCAATTACCCCAATATCGGATTTATTTGCAACGGCAACCACCGGCACCGCGACCATTCCCTTCACTTCATCTAGGAGACGGAGCTGAACGTCCAGCGGATAACCACAGTGTTCTGATGGATCGAGAATAAAGAGGATCACGTTTGCGACATTCATCACAGCAGAGAGCGCCTGTCTCTCAATCGCGTTGCGCTCCTCTGCCGGGCGGTCGAGGATTCCCGGCGTATCGACAAACTGGATGCGTTCGCGGCCTTCCTCGCGAAGCCCGACGATCACACCTTTTGTCGTAAACGGGTAGGCCGCGATCTCGGGCGTCGCAGATGATACGAGCCGGATGAACGAGGACTTGCCGACATTGGGGTAGCCTGCTATGACCACTGTAAAGGCGTCCTCGATATGGGGCAGTTTCCGCAGCGTATTCCTTACTTCGTTCAGGAATCGCAGGTCTTTGTCGATCTGGTGGACCATGGATGCGAGCCGGGCAACCGCTCGTTTTCTCAGGACAAGGGTCTCTGGTGATCGCCGGGACTGCATCGCGAGTTCACTTCCCACCATCTTGGTGTGTTTTGCCGCCCAGCCAACCGCTCCAAGTGACTGCCGGATTCGGTCGATCCCATAGAGAATCTCGGCAAGTTCTTGGTAAAACCGGGGGAGCTCGTCGAATTCCGGAAATCCCCGGATGATATAGACCAGCCGGTCGTGGATCGCCGCACCAACCGCCCGGATAAACTCCTCATTGGCGCGATCCTTGTTGAGTTTCCCCTTCATTTTTTTGGCAGCACGGCGGAAACTCCGGTCAAGAATTTCGTCTGCTGTGGGCACCGTAGGTATGCGTTCGAACTCCACAAAACTCCAACCTATATATTCATAGACTGTTATACGACTTATCGTTATGGAACTGTCCCTGATCCAGAAGGATATTCTCATCACCCTCATCACCCTCTATCACCAGCATTCCCATTCCATCAAGGGTGAGGAGATTGCCGAGATGATCCTGCGGAACCCCGGCACGGTGCGCAACCAGATGCAGGCGCTCAAGGCGATCGGGCTTGTCGATGGCGTCCCCGGGCCAAAAGGTGGATATATCCCCACCGAACTTGCGTACAAGGAGCTGAACCTGAACGTTTTTGAGGGGGATTATGACGTGCGGATCAGCCGGGACGGTGTTGAAATTCCGGGGGTCCATGTGCAGGAGATTGATTTTACCACTCTCTGCCATCCTGACATCTGCCATGCAGTTATCAAACTGGTGGGTAGTGCCAAACTCTTTGAGATCGGGGATCAGATTACCATCGGCCCGACACCGGTCAACAAGTTACTCGTACGGGGGGAGGTCTTCGGGAAGGATGAGGTAAAACAGTCCCTCTTGATTGCCACGTCAGAAATGATCTCTCTTCCCAAAAAACCGATCAGGAACTATATGAGCAGCCCCCTGAAGTCTCTTAGCAGTTCCCAGACACTCATGGATGCAGTCGCACTCTTCAACCGGCACCATATCCATGGGGCGCCGGTTATTGATCAGGAGGTTCTTGCGGGCATCCTCACGATGAGCGATATCGTCAAGGCGATGGATAAGGGATTAACCGTTGATACTCCAATCTCATCGGTGATGACCAGGGAAGTTGTTGAAGTACCGTCCGACACCAAACTTTTTGAGGTAATCCGCCGTTTCAAGGAACGGGAGATCGGCCGCCTTATCGTGGTGGAAGATGGAAGACCGGTCGGGATCCTCACCCAGTCGGATATCATCCGCGTATTTCCCTCATTATAATGGGTTCTTCTCTTTACACTCACAGGTTTGTCAGGCACTGTTCGCTCGTCCCGTACGGTTCAAAAAACGAAAATGCCGGTATGAATCCCCGAAATAACAATATATGTCCCGCCTTTTAGAACACTTTATATATTAATACATCGTCATTTTTTTTATGACTCGTATATTTGCCCGCAGTCTTTCCCGAAAAAAAATTATGAGCAATGACGGTAAACTAATAGGTACGCTCAAGAATATCCGGGTCGATTTTGATTCAGGGCAGGTTATTGAGATGATCATCCATCCGGACCAGACATTTGTGACGGATGGGTACGTGCTGGAAGATAACAATCTGCTCCTTATTCCGTTTGAAGCGGTAAAAGATATCAAAGACTATATCGTCGTCGACCGCTTTATGGCCCGGAAATAAGGAAAGTACTTTTTTACCGCTTCCACGAACCCCTCCCCATATTCTTTTTCCATGACATCATGAGCAGCTGCTTTCGTATCAGGGGGGGCATTTCCGATTGTCACCCCGATTCCAGCGGTTTTCAGCATCTGCACATCATTGATCCCGTCGCCGATTGCGAGAAAATCCATCGGTGAGAAGCCCAACTCCGGTGCAAGCGCTGCCAGTGCGGTTCCTTTAGTAATACCCTCTGACTGGAGGTGTATTGCATAACCGGTATCGATTACCTGTACCGGATGCCTGGAGAGAACCCGTTTCACCTCTTCTACCGGGACAGTCCGGGCAAAGGCGAGATCCGCAAAACGATAGGTGGGGCTATAGAGCTCGAGCTCCACCTTTTTTTCCCGGTAATACGACTGGAGTTCCGCGAGAGCTGTATGGCAGACCGTCTGGTCACCGGTGATACGGAGGGGGCCCGTATAGCCGATACGATATACCCCGCCGTTTTCTGCAATGAATGACCCGTCCGTCCCGGTCATCCGGCAGAGTGCATCCATGAAACAGGCCGTGTTCCCGCTGGCCAGAACTACCACGATCCCTTGGTTGACCAGCGCCCGGATCATCTCGATTGCACCGGTATTAATCCTGCGGGTGTGATCTGTTATGGTGCCGTCAACATCCGTGAGCAGCGCTTTCAGCACGGTTTGAGTCCTGCCTCTTCAACCATGAACGGTGCCTCTCCTTCAGGGAGGTTAGGGCTGTCCACGAGACGTGCGATGCGCTTGCCACCCTTGCTTTTGCGCAGGTAGATGCGGAACGTTGCCGTGTGGCCGACAATGTTGCCCCCGATGGGCTTTGTCGGGTCCCCGAAGAAAACTGCCGGGTTTGACATGACCTGGTTGGTCACCAGCCCGACTCCGTTGTGCTCATCGATCAGCTTGAACAGTTCGTGCATGTGCCGGTTCAGCTTCTGCTGTCGGGTGGCCAGCGTCCCGCGTCCTGCATATTCCGACCTGAAGTGAGCGGTGAGCGAATCGATGATAAAGAGTTTCACCGGCTTGTCCGTGTTTTTCAGTTCGTTGGCGAGATCGCGGGAGTTTTCGATGAGGAGCATCTGGTGATCCGAGGTATGCGCCCGGGCGATATGGATATTATTCAGGAACTCCTGCGGTTCGGGTATATCATTGATGCCAAGCCCGTTTACCATCTGCTCAACGCGTTCAGGACGGAATGTGTTCTCGGTGTCAATGTAGATGACGCTTCCATTGAGCCCACCCTGATCTTCAGGAAGCTGGACATTGACCGCCATCTGGTGCACGATCTGGCTTTTACCAGAACCAAACTCACCGTACATTTCGGTGATTGCCTGGGTCTCCAGCCCGCCACCGAGAAGGGCATCCAGTTCCGGGACCCTGAACGAGAGTTTCCTGATATCCTTTCTCTGCTCAAAGATGTCCTTGCCGGTCTTGAACCCCCCGATATCGGCAGATTCGCGGGCGGCCCGGATGATCTTTTTTGCGGTCGATTCGGAGATCTCCGTGATCTCGGACAGTTCTGCCGGTGATGCGGTTGCGATGCTCTCCACCGAAAGGTAGCCGGCCTCACGAAGCTTGTCAGCGGTGGTTGGGCCGACACCCGGTAAATCTTCAATCTCTAACGATTTTTCAGCCATTTCTTGTACATCTCCTATGGCACAACAGCATTTTAACCTCACCCATATATCCTCTTGGACTGTGCAGGGTGAAAGTGATCAGCGGGTTTCCAGGACCGCAACAAATCTCCTGATATGTTCTGTCACTGCCTCCACCGTGAGTTCCACCGGCTCCGACTGGCAGGGGATGATCCGGCTCCCCGACAGTACCCCGGAAACCCGCAGATCGCGTCCCGACGAAAAATTTCCATCGATAAGATATCGATTCGTCCCGTCATCAATGAACAGGCACCCGTTCCCGGCAATAATGGTCCCCTCAAAAACAATTTCCCGGGTTTCATTATGGGGAATGCGGATGATGCTCCCCCTGCCGGCGCCAAGTTCAATCCCACCGAACCGCCCGGATTTTGCGCGTGCATGGTAGATCTCGATCCACTCCCCGGGATGCACCGGAACAAGTGCGTTCTCTCCCCAGAGTACGATATTTAGGTCATCATCACCATCGCTGACGGTGATATTTCTCACCCAGGAAACCATACCGTTCCTGCCAGTGAAAGAACGGGTCTCCTGCACCCGCTTCACCTCACCCCGCACTGAATAAATTCCTTGATCGCTGACGGAAGAGAGGGGGGTAAACGGTACGGTGATAGAGTGCCCGCTCATGGTAACAGAGCTATTTTCATCGATACTGTATGCACGACCTTCTGAACGGGAATCGGGTCTCGCACCGGTGATATGAACTGCGGCACCGGTGGGGATCTTCGCAAGCAGGAGCGGAGCCCAGCATACCAGCCGGGCAGTACCCCGGCTGTCACCAATCACGCATTCGATCATCTCACCAGCGATTCCGTTCCGTCGCGTAAAGATGCGGGTTTCTCCCCCGCCAATCAGGATTACATCGAGGTCCACCGGCCCGGCAGAAAGGCCATCTGTTCCATTCCCTCTTGCCGGGAGGCTGCAGGTGATTTCACAGGTCGCTTTTCTCAGGGCAAGGGCATAAATTTCCTTGGTCGTCTGCCCCGGATGTCTCCCGATGACCTCCAGCACATCGCCAATCGCGATCTCGGGTGCCGCTGCTGCACGATCGTCCCAGAGAACCACACGTGTGATCCCGGTCTCGTCTCCCATATGCAGCGTGGCAACCCACCCTTTTTCGCCATCCTTACGGTCGAATTCTCGGGGCTCTGTCTTGTCAATAATCTTGCCGAAAAACGAGAAAAGGCTGGACTTTCCTGATAGTTCACGGATCTTCACGTGTTGACGGCCCAGCTCCCCGACAACGAGCATCGCTGCGGTCGGTTCGTCGATTAGGTCGCCGCACTCTTCGATTTTGGCCTCTACGCGCCGTTCGAAATCCTCTTTTGATATCAGGTCGTCAACGAGCGCGAAATGGAAGAGCACGGGCAAACGCCCCCGTTTACCGTTGCCACGGCGGGCGCTGCATAGTACCGGTGATATCGTCCAGCGTCTCACCGCGCCGCATGAGTGCTACCTGTGCTCCTTTTATAACGAGTTCCGGACAGCGTGGGCGGCTGTTATACTGCGACGACATGGCATATCCGTATGCCCCGGTATCAAGCACCGCGATAATGTCCCCGGCTGCAAGTTCCGGCAGGCTGCGGTTGGCAGCAAGGATATCCCCGCTCTCGCAGATCGGCCCGGTTACGGTATATTCGGTCCGGGTGGCAGCGCCTGCCTTGTTTGCCGCCAGCACCTCGTGGTAGGCATCATACATCGCCGGACGGATCAGCAGGTTGAAACCGGCGTCCACATTGGCAAAACGTTTGTGCGCGGTTTTCGTAGAGTTCACCCGGGTGAGCAGGATTGTCGAGTCAGCGACGAGCGAGCGCCCGGGTTCGACCCAGAGTTCCGGCGTGATCCCGCATGCCTCCACTCCTGCTTTGAAAATGGGGACAACCGTTGCTGCATAGTCTTCCGGGGTTGGCGTCGGATCCGTGTCATGGTGATAGGGGATACCAAGTCCGCCGCCGAGATCGATAAATTCCAGATTCACACCATTTTCGGTGAGATCCTTTGCGATCCGTACCATCATGTCAGCAGCGCGGGCAAATGGTTCAATATCGAGAATCTGGGAACCAATATGGCAGTGAAGTCCTACCGGCCTGACATGTTTACACTCAAGAGCCTCCCGGTAAGCAGCGGGAATTTGACGGTAGGGAATCCCAAATTTGCTGCCCGCGAGGCCGGTCGCGATCTTCGGGTGTGTCGGCACGTCAAGAGCCGGGTTCACCCTGAATGCGATCGTCGCCACGGTTCCAGCAGATCGTGCTGCCCCATCGAGATGGTGCAGTTCATCAATGGAATCCACCGAGACTTTTACATTTTTTTCAATCGCAAGGCGCAAATCATCCGGCGACTTCGAGCTCCCGTTAAAGAGCAGTTTTCCCGTAGGTATGCCGGCATCAAGCGCGAGATGAAGTTCTCCGGATGAGAAAACATCTGCACCCGCCCCCGCCTGAGCGAGCGCTCTCATGATGGCAAGATTGCCGTTTGCTTTTGCCGCATACAACACCTGGACGTGCGGGTACCGACTGGAGAGGGCCTGCCGGTACATCGTAAAGAGCTCGCAGATGCGGTCTTCGCTCGTCACATAGAGCGGCGTGCCATACGCTTGTGCGAGCGCGACGGTGTCATGACCACCGATCTGCAGGTGTCCGTTTTTTATAGCAAGGTGGTGAGGGAGTTTCACAGGTCGAGCCCCCGCATACGGCCGATGGCCTCCCTGATCCGTTCCACCGGGCGTGTGATCGCAAACCGCACATAACCCTCACCCGCAGACCCGAAGCCGATACCGGGGGTCACGACAATGCCCGCCCTGTTGAGGAGTGCAGCCGCAAATGACATGCAATCGTCAACCGGCAGCCAGATATAGAAGGTTGCTTTTGGAGCCGGGACTTCAAACCCGAGGTCCCTCAGCCCGGAAACAAGCACGTTCCGGCGTTCCTGATAGATGGTGCAGGCGTCTTTCACGGAATCCTGTGGGCCGGCAAGCGCCGTGATCGCTGCATATTGGACTGCATTGAAGACCCCGGAATCGACGTTGGTCTTTACTCTCCCGAGCCCGGCAAGAATCCCCGCGTTCCCGACCGCCATGCCGATCCGCCACCCGGTCATATTATACGTCTTTGAGAGGGAATGCATCTCGACGCCGACTTCCATTGCGCCTCTGGTTTCGAGAAATGAGGGGGCGCGGTACCCGTCAAAGGCTATTTCAGAATAAGGATTATCCGAGACTACGAAGATACGGTGATCAGCGGCAAAGTCCACCACCTCGCGGTAGAATGATGCGGGAGCCACTGCCGCGGTCGGGTTGTTCGGGTAGTTGATGAACATGAGTCTTGCGGATTTTATCACATTTCTTGGGATATTTTCCAGAAGTGGCAGGAAGTTGTTCTCGCGCAGGAGCGGCATCTCGTGCACCCTGCCTTCCGAGAATAGAGCAGTGGTATAATAGCCGGGATACCCCGGGCTCGGGGCGAGCACATAATCACCGGGATTGACAAATGCCTCACCGATATGGGTAATGCCGTCCTTGGAGCCCATGAGGGCGAGCACCTCCCTGCCGTCATCGAGAGATACGCCAAAACGTTGTTTGTACCAGTCCGCAACGGCGCTCCGGTACGCAGGCATGCCGGCATATGACGGGTAATGATGGTTGGCCGGATCCTGCGCTGCTTTGCAGAGCGAGGCGACGATATGTGGGGGGGTGGGAAGATCCGGGTCGCCGACACCCAGATCGATGATATCAATCCCCTTTTTCTGCCGGTCTGCTTTCATCTCGTCAATCCGTGCAAAAAGGTACGGCGGGAGATTATCCATGCGTGCTGCATACATAGATAATAACCGTTGGAACCCGGGAGTATAGTAATTACCGATCGGGAGATATAATGCCGGCAGTTTTTTTTAATAATTTTTACACTCCTTCGGTAGCCACTCCTGCAGATAAGCTACTGCAACTGTGGTGGGTTAAAACGGTTTCTCGGGAGAACTTTTCCAACTACCCCTCTCTGCAGCAAGACGTCAAAACCATTATGTGCCCGCGGCAAGGGTACCTCTCGATCAGAGTGTGATAAACATGACTCACGACATCATGGTAATCCTGTGTACAACAGCACCGGACGAATCTGAACCGATGGCAAAACACTTGGTTGAGCAGGGGCTGGCTGCCTGTGTCAGCGTGCTTCCTGTCCAGTCATATTACCGGTGGAAAGGAGCGTTCTGCGCAGATCGGGAACACCTGATGATTGCAAAGACCACGTCAGCACGGGTTGATGATGCCATCGATGCGATAACAGCGATGCACAGCTACGATGTCCCGGAGATCGTTGCATTGCCGGTTCGTGCCGGTCATGCCCCGTATCTTGACTGGGTGCGACGGGAGACAGGCAGACACGGCTGAAGGGGTACGACCCCTCCGTCCTGCATGGTCAGGATACAGAAGGTTATTGCCTGAACAGCCGGATAATGAGAATGTACGAACCGGCAGGAATATGGTCGACATGACAGAAACAATCTCATCTTCACCAGTAACTGCGCTTCTCGTGCTGGGATGCCCGCAGGTGCCGGTCCAGACAAGTATCGCGCTGTACCTGATCAACCGTCTCAAAAAAGCCGGCATCACACCGGTAATAGCGGGTAACCGGGCCGCGAACACGCTTCTTGTTGTTGCCGATCCCGAACGGCATTACCTCGGGGAAGTCATGGATCTTGACCGTGCAGTCGCAATGATCACCGAGAAAAAGCGGGACTTTGACCGGTGTTTTGTATTCATCCATAACGATGCCGGTGTCAGCTACGCAGCGACCATGGGCGTGATATCAAAAGCAGATCTGTATGCAATCATCTATGGTGAACATGAGGAAGAGCTGGTCCGCCAGATCGATTTTCCGTGCAAAAAGATTGCAGCCAAGGCAGTCCATAACCCCCTGCCGCTGAAAAAAGCGATTGACGAGGTGGCGCCATGGGCTGCGTAGAGTCTATGAATTACGAGATCCTTCTCCGGAATGGGTCATTCAAGGAATGCAGGGAATACATCAGGAAACATTTTACAGAATCCATCGAAGTCCAGCCCGGGTTCAAGATCTTTGACGTTCACATCATTGGTATTCCACCTATCACCGTTGGCATTGATGGGGATTTTATCATATTCCCGTATACGAAACCCTGCCACGGCACGTTCCTTTTACGCATGAATGATCCGGATGAGGCAAAACGGCTGCGGGCATTAAAAAAATAACTATACGCAAAAGCAGGGAAGAAAAGGCGCGCTTTAAAAACCACGCTACCGGCATCTGCAATAAGCCTGGGGCGTTTCATTTTTTACCATTTTTCTAAGTGTTTTCCCCGGACTTCACGCAGATACGCGAGATCCCGCACTCCCTCCTAAACAAACGGGAGGGGGGACAGGATATGAAATATAAATAGTATTTCGTCCATGAACTATATATGCGGGAGCGATATGGCAGATAAAGGCAAAGTCCTCCTGATGGATGATGAGCAGATTATTCTCGATGTCACCCATGAAGTGCTCAAATTTCTGGGGTACGAGGCGGTTTTTGCTAAAGAAGGATCTTCAGCGGTAACCATATATAAACAAGAAAAAGATGCAGGCCGGCCGTTTGATCTTGTCATTCTTGACCTCTCCATACCAGAGGGTATGAGCGGCCGGGAGGCGATCGAGCAGCTCCGCAGGTACGACCCGAACGTCAGGGCTGTAGTCTCAAGCGGCTATTCCAATGATCCGGTCATGCAGAATTTTACTGCATACGGTTTTTCCGGACGCCTGACCAAGCCTTACCGGATCAACGAGATTAAGAACATTCTCGAAGAAATGATTAAAAAATGAAACTCTTCAAACCGTTTAAAATATTATTTATTGTGCGGCTTTTTCGAAATGATCTTTTCGATTGCCTCTTCAGCTGCGCGACGAACGTATTCATCCTTGTCGTCCCTGAGCTTTTTTAACGGTTCCAGTGCCCGTTTGTCTCCGATATTTCCCAGTGCATCAGCCGCACCCCAGCGGACGTACCAATCCGGGTTCTTCAGTGACTGGATGAGGGTCTCTACCGGGGCATCGCTGCCGAGCTTGCCCAGCGCCCACGATGCAGGCACCTGCACGAACGAATCGGATTCCTTGAGCGCCTTCCCAAGGCACATTGCCGCCCGCTTGTCGCCAATTTTTCCCAGCGCATCCGCTGCGCTCCAGCGGACATACCAATCCTGATCATTAACCGACTGGATCAGGGGTTCGACAGCGCGGGAATCCCCAATCTCCCCCAATGCCCATACGGCACGGACCCGGACCCACCAATTCTTATCTTTCAGTGCAAGGATCAGGGGTTCGGCAGCTGCCTCCCCGATCAATGAAAGGGCAAGCGCACTGCGCCACTGGACATCGCTGTCACCTTCCCGCAGGAGCGTGATCAGGTGCGGAATGGCAGGCACCCCCAGTTTTGAGAGAACAAGCATTGCATGCCAGCGAACGTCGAAATCATCTTCGATCATCGCACGGACAAGCTGGGGAATTGCTGCCTCACCCATTCGTGAGAGGGCGAGCCCGGCTAGCCACCGGACATCATGATCGTGATCCTTGAGAGCCCGGATCAGGGGCTTGACGGCTGGTTCACCGATATCACCCAGTGCGAGCGCGGCCCTCCACCGGATACCAAGATTCGTGTGCCGTATCGCCTTGATCAGGCCATCCATGTCCATGCCACTCGTACTGTGGACGTAGTATGCTTTTTTGTCGTAAATCAGGCTGTCAGAAACCAACTCTTCACCTCCATTCCTTTTCGTTCTTCTTTGTTCCTTAATTCATGTACGGTAACAGGGGCACCGCTTCAGGCAAATCCGGTTATCATTCTGCAGATACACCATGCGGGCCTGTAGGAAAATCTAAGGTAGTTTTTCATCAGCTGTCTCTATCGCGAAAGCGACACGCCGCGCACTGCACAGAACTGCCAGACATTGCCGGGATATTTGAATATACCCCTTTAATAAAATTCCCCTTGGTAATCCAACCTGATGATTCACCGGATACGTGCGGCCAACCGGTATCCGGGTGGTGGGTCCGGGTAGCCAGCATCCCAAGATATTTACCCTTTCTGAAATCACCAGAGATTACAAGGGGAAATGCTGTGAAAGACGTGTCGGTCATTGTAGGCGGAAAAGCTGGGGATGGCATCAATAATGCCGGACTGATTGTCGCCCATCTTTTCAATCATCTCGGCTATTTTGTGTACATGGATATCGATTACCCCTCGCTTATCCGTGGCGGGCATAATTTTGCGGTTGTGCGTGCAGCGGAAAAGCCGGTTACGGCTTTGAAAAAAACCCTTGACTATCTTATCGCGCTGGATCAGGAAACGATCCGCCAGCATTATGATGCCTGCCGGAACTGCGTTCTTATTTCCAACGCTGACACGGTAAAACCTCCGCAGGACAGCCAGGTGATTTCCCTGAAATCCATTCTGGCGGCAGAAACCGCTCCCGCTATTACCGGTAATTCCGCTATGATAGGAGCATTTACAAAAGCCGCCGGCATCCCCTTTGAGACCGTGGAAGAGGTCTTCCGGAAGCATATGCCAAAGGCTGTGGACCAGAACATCCGGGTTGCCCGGACGGCATACGACCAGATCCGGCTGGTGCGGGTCGTTGAACAGCTCGCTCACCCTCCCCGCGCGGTTCTATCCGGTAACGAGGCGATCGGGCTGGGGATGGCTGATGGGGGGGTGTCAGCCTACATAGCGTATCCGATGACGCCAGCGTCTTCGCTGCTCCATTTCCTCGCAGAAAACGCGGAACGGCTTGGTGTGACGGTAGTCCACCCGGAAAATGAGATCGCAGTTATCCTGATGGCCAATGGCTTCTCCTCGGCGGGCATCCGGACGGCGATTGGTACTTCCGGAGGGGGTTTCTGCCTGATGACGGAAGGGCTCTCACTCACCGGCATGGCGGAACTGCCACTCGTCCTCGTGATCTCGCAGAGGACCGGCCCTTCAACCGGCCTCCCGACGTATACCGGCCAAGCCGACCTCCGGTTCGTGCTCCACGCCGGGCAGGGAGAGTTTCCCCGGTTTGTTGTCGCTCCGTCGGATGCCAACGAGGCGTATGTCTGGTCGGCTGCCGCTGTCCGTGTCGCATGGAAGTACCAGATCCCCGCGTTTATCCTTGCTGACAAAACGCTCTCCGAAGGTTCCTATAGTTTCGGTCTTGCAGATAACGAGGAGATAGCGATGGATGAACCCGCGAGGTGGGATCGCCAGACGCCCTATTCGCGGTACCGGGATACTCGCGATGGAATTTCCCCACTGGCATTCTATAGCGAGAAGGATGCAGTCATAAAGGTGAACAGTTATGCCCATGATGAGGCCGGCATTACCACGGAAGAAGCGGAGCTTGTGGCCCTGATGGCAAGAAAACGCCTGCACAAGGGCGATCTTCTGGCAGAAGAACTGGACCGCTATAGTGTGGTAAACACCCGCGGGACTCCTGACGCCTCGACTGCCCTGCTGTGCTGGGGCTCCTGCCGCGGTCCCTGTGAGGAAGTGGCATCTGATCTGGGGCTGAAAGTGGTACAACCGCTCGTGCTCGCACCGTTCCCGAAGAAGCAGATTGCCACGGCGTGCAGGGGGGTCGATCACCTGATTGCTGTCGAGGGAAACGCGACGGCTCAGCTATCCTCCCTCGCTGCCCAGCACGGAATTGCGGCCGGTAGCACAATTCTCAAATTTGACGGCAGGCCCTTTACCGTGGACGAACTGCTCGCCAAAGTAAAGGAGGCGGCCGCATAATGGCGCGGGCGCTCATTACGGACACACAGAACACTTGGTGTCCGGGCTGCGGTAACTTTTCACTCCAGCATACGCTCAAGAATATCCTCGCCGTGCGGGCAAAGGAGGGGCTGTCGCTTGACAACGTAGTGCTGGTTACCGGTATCGGCTGTCATGCAAAAATTGCCGATTACCTGAATATCAACAGTTTCTATGCGATTCATGGCAGGACGCTTCCTGTGGCGACCGGCATCAAGCTCGCAAATCCCGACCTTACGGTGATTTGCTGTGCCGGTGACGGTGATGCGTATGCCGAAGGGCTGGACCACCTGATCTTCGCCGCAAAACGTAATATTGATCTGACTATGATCGTCCATAACAACCGCGTCTATGGGCTTACCGTCGGCCAGTACACGCCGACGTCCCCCCTTGGTTTCAAGGGAAAGTCCACACCGACAGGTTCAGCGGAGTATCCTTTCAATCCAATCGAGCTGATGCTTGCCTCCGGCGCGACCTATGTGGCACGCGGATATACGAAAAAGATGGACCTGCTTCAGCAGCTGATCCAGCGGGGAATCGCACACAAGGGTTTTGCCTTTATCGACGTCCTCCAGATCTGTGCCACGTTTTTCAACATGACTGATTATTACAATCCCCGCGTTTACGAACTGTCTGGTCATGACGCTGCGGATCTCGAAGCCGCATGCAAAAAGTCCCGTGAGTGGGATTACAACCGCGATGCACCTATCGCACTCGGGGTGTTCTATGAACGATCATTCCCGACATTCGACGCCAAGAACCCCCGCTATCCATTGAGTCTCGATGAACGCAGACAAAGGATTCGTGAACTTATTGAGGCAAGAAGATAAACGCTCAACGACACGATGGACATTTTCTCTTTTAACGGGCGGGACAACCCCGCATGTTCTGTCGGAAATCAGCCGGGGGTGAGACCCTTGGGGCAGACCACGGCAGGGACTGATACTCCGGGCCAGACTCACCGCCCCCGCCAGAGATCGCTATTGATTCGGCTGATCATTATCCCCCTTGCGGTATTTTTCGCGTGGATGTTGGAAATATACTTCCTAGCAGGAATTCCGCGGCTCTTTTCACGAAACAATCCCATTGGTCTCCTGCTGTATTCCGTCTTTTCCTGCTGTGTTCTTGGCATAATCGTACCAATGACCTGTATCAGGTCCTCATTCCTCTCCGGGGCGGTGAACATGTTCCAGATCGGGTTCCGGTCACCGCGCCGGACCATATCTGCCTGCGCCATAACAGCCCTCGTCGGTTATGCATGTGTTGTACTGTTCTCCCCGTTCGGTGCAGACCGTCTCGCGTTCGCCAATGCATTTCTCATCTTCCTGCCGACTTCAATTGCTGCTGTCATGGTCTGCTGGGTTCTTATCGGGACCCATGTACAGGCATTTGTCCGCACCGGCGGTATGTTGGTGTCCATACTTACCGGTGTTATGGTGACTGCATTCTTGTTCTCATTCTCCCTGTTGGTCCTTATACCGGCAGCCGGCCCGGATTCGGTCATAGTACTCCTTTTCTGCATCGGTTGTGGAGCAGCAATTTTTTTCTTTGCCGTCCGTGATGTTTATCCGACCATCCTTGTGGTCACGTTTGTCATGGTTTTTGTGTGGGCCTCGTCACTTGATCCCTTATATCTGCATGCCCCCGGTCCAGTTGTTTATGCCGCTGCTATCATCCCAGCCGGAGTGCTGGCAGGAATCCACGGGTATTTTTCACGGCATTACACCACCATTCCCGTAAAGGCACCATGATTCGAATAGTTTTTTTAATTTCGATGCAGTTTTATCCTTAAACCAGAAGTTTCTGGCGTCCTGTGTCACGGTGAATTTCAGGTGAAAGCTCTGCGCACTGCAGTCTTGCATGGCTGATACGTACGATACGGACTGTCTGCCGCTCTGTTTACCGGCAGAGTTTCTGCGATCCCTGCATTCGAGAAGGATCCTGATAGTATTCTCCGGCAAGCCAGAATCCGGGCCGGTAATTCTTATCCCCCCTCATTGGCAGGATGACCACGGTATAAAGGATACAAAATCTTATACATCAGTGAACGAAAAAGATACAACTATGACAGGAAAAATGAGAATCTGGCTTCTCTTCGGGCTGATCCTAGTGGCGTGCGTACTTCTCGCCGGTTGTTCCAGCCAGTCGTCATCGGAAAATACTGTGGTCACTACCCCGACAACAATACCCGCGCCAATGTACGTGGCCGGTGATATCGTGGCAAAATCCTCAACCCAGGCGGCGCCACTCTGGCTGATCCTTTCCTATGACCAGACACCGGACCAGTACGAACGCACCTTGGTCTACCAGAATCCTGATGGCTCATGGGGGTACCGGGTAAATTCCAACTCGGACACATTAGACCGTGCAGACATGGAAAAGCTCTATCCGGTCAAAGTCGCCCATGTAGCGGTCACCTCAGTACCCATAGTCACGCCGACGGTGCCAACGACGGTTCAGACAACGGTCTCCGGGAGCCCCCCGAGCATCACCAGTGTCTCTCCCACCAGTGCAGCCCAGAATGCCATTGTTTCCCTCACGATTGCCGGCAGCAATTTCCAGAGCGGTGCAACGGCAGAGCTGGTTCAACCGGGGTATACACCGGTTGTCGGGTCCGGCCTCTCAGTCTCCTCCACGCAGATCACCGGTTCGTTCAACCTCAACGGCCTTGATATGGGTGTCGTGAACGTCGAAGTGAGAAATCCTGACGGTCAGTCGACAACCCTGCCGGGAGCGTTCACAATCGGACAGACTCCCCCGGTTATCTCCGGAGTCACGCCCACCACCGGTGCACTCAATTCATCCGTCTCTCTTACTATTGACGGTACCAATTTCGCAGACGCCGTTAAGGTGTTCCTTGGGCTGGGCTCGTCCGAGATTGACTGCACAAATACCCAGACGGTCAGCTCGAATCAGGTTACAACAACGTGCGATCTTTCCAACTCAAATGCGGCGACTGGCAGTTGGAACGTGACACTGGTCAACATCGATGGCGGCCAATCGTCGTCATGGTCAACATTCTCGATCACAAATTCCTCATAATTTTTCGGGATCGATGCAGTTTTCTTATGGCATCCTTTATCAGTTGAAACGTTCTTCAATCGACTTTTTTACAGCAGAGTTCATACATATTGCTAATATAAAAAAGGAAGATTTTTCAGGTCATTTTCATTGAACTGAAAGCGTAATTTACCCAAAAAGCGTATATTTCGGGATATCGTAAACCAAAACTACGAAAGACCATGGCCGGACATACCGTGAGTGACCTGATCACCTCACTTGCAGTCTGCCTGATAGCTGGGTATGCAGACCTGTATTTCTTCACGACCTCTATTCCGATATGGTACGATGTTCTGAAGAAACCGGATTTTGTGCCTCCGGATCTCATTGTTTTCTACGGGATCATCGTGATCTCGTTCCTCCTGGGATTCTCCCTGTACGCAATCCGGAATGCCGGCCTAAAGCACCATGAAGTACAACTGAGTCTGTATCTTTTCCTGTTCGGACTTCTCCTTAACGTGCTTTGGTTTTTCATTTTTTTCGGGTTCCGCTCGCTTTTTTTCGCACTGATACTGATGGTCATGTTGCTGACCGTGCTGGCCTGCACGATCTACCAGACCCTCCGGTCCGCAATTGTTGCCGTGATATTCCTCGTCCCGTATCTTATCGTAATGATCGTCGCTGCATATGCAAACCTGTTGATCTATCTGCTGAACCCGAATCTTCCAATCTGGGGCACATTATTTTAAAGAACCTATCGAATTGTGACACCGACCAGATCCCATTTAGTTACAGGCGCTGACAACATCGCAGGACAAGTTCGATTTCTGTCATGTATGCCCGTGCCAGTAATTTTTTAAAATTTTACGGAACCTGATATCGAGCCGGCCCGTTCTCCGTGATAAATGGATCCAATGCAGATCATTATCGCATCAGGATCCTGTCACGGAATATTCGGCCGCCATAATGTTTTGGTATTGAAACAGGTCTCTATCGAAATGATTATTCGATACTCTACGCTACATTCTACCAACCCCAAGAAGGCCAGGTTACGGACCGGCATGCAAGATCAACCTTTGGCCATATGTACGACCCGGCGAAAGATGAACCGCTTGCAGAAATCAGGCCGGGATTGTATTTCCGGAACTTCCCCGCCGTCCGGGTATGCCCGGAATGCGGGGCCTAAAAAATATGTATAACAAGGAATGATGGCTGGTAATTATGGTGTCACGTGAACTGGGACACGGGATATTCTGGGTAGGCGCGCTTGATTTTGACCGGAGGATCTTTGACGAACTGATCCCCCTTCCGGAAGGGACGAGCTACAATGCCTACCTGATCAGGGGCAGCGAGAAGACCGCGCTCATTGACACGGTAGATCCGACAAAAGAGTTCGACCTGGTCTCAAACCTTGTCAAAATGGGTACCGATCGGATTGATTACATCGTGATAAACCATGCGGAACAGGATCACTCCGGCTCGCTGCCGATGATCCTCGAATTTTATCCGGATGCCGTTGTCGTAACCAACGAAAAGTGCCGGGATCTCCTGATCGCTCTCCTGCAGCTCCCGCGGGAGCGGTTCAGGGTCATCCATGATCAGGAAACCCTCTCGCTCGGAGACCGGACCCTGCAGTTCTTCCTCACGCCATGGACGCACTGGCCAGAGACCCAGCTCACCTATCTTGTTGAGGATAAAATCCTTTTTCCCTGCGACCTCTTTGGATTCCATGCAGCGTCGAGTGATCTTTTTTTGCAGGATGAGGCAGCCGCATACCGTTCCGCCAAACGGTATTATGCGGAGATCATGATGCCGTTCCGGGGGAGTATCAAAGGGTACGTGGAGAAGGTGAAAGCGTTACAGCCTTCCATGATCGCCCCCAGCCATGGGCCAGTACACCAGCGCCCCGCATTCATCCTTGACGCGTATGCCGAATGGACCTCGGATGTAGTTAAAAACGAGGTGGTGATCCCGTACATCTCAATGCACGGCAGCACGCTGAAAATGGTAGAGCACCTGACCGATGCGCTGATCGCCCGCGGCATCATGGTCAAGCCGTTCAACCTTACCCGGACCGATATCGGTGAACTGGCGCTGGCACTCGTAGATACGGCCACGATCGTGATTGCGACTCCCACCGTACTGTTCGGCCCCCACCCGCAGATTGTCTATGTGACCTACCTTGCAAACGCCCTCAGGCCAAAGGTACGGTTTGCCTCGGTTATCGGGTCGTATGGGTGGGGCGGGAAGAGTGCCGATGTAATCACAAAAATGCTCGATCACGTTAAGGTCGAGCTCATCCCGCCGGTCATTATCAAGGGGGTTCCGGATGAAGCGGCGATGCAGGCTCTCGATCGCCTTGCAGAGGACATTGTGAAGAAACACAAAGAAATTAACCTCATGTCATAAGAAAGGGCTCTTTTCTTTTATGATTGGGCGCATGCTGATAGTGAGACAATAGCAACCTGTTTGTGACATGCCGGCTCCTGCTTCCCTCGATGATATTCTCCGTTTGTGGGAAGATATTCTCTTTTGCCGCATTTTTGACGGGGGCCCCTCATCGCAGCAGTGTTTTTTGCGGAATGGGGCATGTTGGCGCAGGTAGCTGCGATCCCGCTTGTTTTCCCTCTCGGAAAAATCTGGGAGTATCACTTCAGAATTGAGCGGGTGGGGGGGGATTGGGATCAGCCCGGTGACACGATGGATGACAGCATTATTCCGCGGTCCCGGTTGATCGCAATGGCGCCTGCACGTGAAGCCTGATAACACAATTTTACTTAACTTAACATCAGGAGATCTAATATAAAGTGCCGCCAAATAGTACGGTGATGAAACAGATCGCCTTGTACGGAAAGGGGGGGATCGGGAAATCCACCACTTCGGCAAACCTCTCTGCCGCCCTTTCCCTGCAGGGGCTCGACATCCTCCAGATCGGCTGCGATCCCAAGCGTGATAGTACACGGATGCTGATGCACGGGAACTTCATACCGACCGTTCTGGATCTTGTCCGGGAACGGGGCGAAGCGGCGCTTTCAATCACCGATGTTGTTTATACCGGCTTCCACGGCATCCGCTGTGTCGAAGCGGGGGGGCCCGAACCCGGCGTCGGTTGTGCAGGCCGCGGGATCATCGCAACGTTCCAGCTGCTGGAAAAATTCGGGGCTCTCTCCGGCGACGTAATTGTGTATGATGTGCTTGGCGATGTTGTCTGCGGCGGTTTCGCGATGCCGATGCGTGAAGGGTATGCACAAGAGATATACCTGGTGACATCTGGCGAGCTCATGTCCCTGTATGCGGCAAACAACATCTGCAAGGCGATAAAACGGTTGTCCATGCGGGCAAAGAGCAGGTGCCGTCTTGCCGGCGTTATCTGCAATGCAAAAAACGAGCCCCGGGAGGAAGAGCTCGTGACAGAGTTTGCCCGGCGGGTAAACAGCGCTCTTGTCCATTTTATCCCCCGCGACCGCATTGTGCAGATCGCCGAATTGAACCGGAAGACGGTTATCGAATATGATCCCGGCTGCCCGCAGGCCCAGCGGTACCGCGAGCTGGCCGCCCGGGTGATGGAGAACACCCGTTTTGCCATACCGACCCCGCTCGAGATCCATGACCTCGAATCCCTCGCCATCGAATTCATGTAGGTTCGGGGGCTGCACGCTGACCGGGGCGCTTTCGATAACCTCCCATGTCTGCGACGCCGTAACTATCGTGCACGGCCCGAAGGGATGTACGCACCATAATTTCTCCCTGCTGCACGCGACCGCCATGGACAGCGAGAGCGTCCGTATCCCGGAGATCTTTTCGACCGGCCTTATGGAGACAGATATTATATTTGGCGGAGAGAAGGCGCTTGATCTCACCCTCGATTCGGTTGCGCGGCTTGATCCCGCTGCCGTCTTTGTCCTCTCAACCTGCATTACCGAGACGATTGGAGATGACGTGCGGATGGTATGCAGCATCCCGCGCGGCTTTCCAATCATTCCCATCCCGACTGCCGGTTTTCTCGGCGGCCCGTTCCAAGAGGGCGTGAACAATGCACTTATCGCACTGGCGGAAATGGCAGGTCAGGCCACTACAGACGGTGGTGTGAATATCATCGGTGAAAAAAACCTTGAATACGACGTTGATGAGAACTTTATCGAAGTCGCCCGTATGCTGGATATACTCGGGCTTCCGGTGAATATCCGGTTTGTTCATGACCTTGATACTGATCGGATCTCTCATCTGGGGGCGGCCCGGCTCAACATCCTCCGCGACCCTGCCCTTGTGCCGGTCGGCACCAGCCTGCTGCACCGTTTCGGCACACCCTATATCCCCTCGTTTCCGGTGGGCGTTTCCGGTACTGCCGCGTTTCTGGAATCAGTGGCGGGCGCCTGCGGTATTGACTGCCGCAGGGCGCTTGACGAAGAGCAGGCGCTGCAGGAAGAGATGTTCTGCGATTTTGCAGATCTGGCCGGATGCAAGGTGTACCTTGATCCTGCCATGACAGACCCGGGGGGCATCCACGTTGTGCGGGAGTTGGCAGGTGCACTCAAACTGGATGTCACCCCAACGGGCTGTCGTGTCCCCGTCCCCTTGGATCCACCGGTCGGAATTGCAGGCATGCGCCGGATGCTCCACCGCTGGAGGCGCGCGATTCATGCCTGAATGCGAAAACCCTCTCTGGCCCTGCGCGATGACCGGGGCAGCCGCATGCCTCGCTGGCTTCTCCGGCCTGCAGGTGGTTATTCACGGTTCGAGCGGGTGCTATTATTATCCTGCTTCGCTCCTCCATGTCCCCCTCTATGGGACATTTATTCTGGAAAAAGAGGTAGTCTTTGGATCGGAGGAACGGCTCAATGATGTGATTGAAGAACTCTCCGGCAATGCCGGGCGCATTGCGGTCATAACGACCTGCGTCCCCTCTATTCTCGGAGAGGACATCAAATCAATGCTGGCTGCCCACGACATCCTGCTGGTCGACAGCCCTGGTTTTACCGGGGACCTCGAAACCGGCTACCGGTCCGCGCTTGACGCACTCCGGCCAGTGGTTGATCCGGAACGGGTTGGCGTGAATATCGATGGCGTCAGCCTTTCCGATCCGTTTTCCAGAGGGAATATTCAGGAAATAACCCGCCTGCTGGCAATGGCCTCGGTGCCGGTCGCGACAATCATTTCCGGTGACAGGCTTGAGCAGATCCGGCATGCTGCACCGTTCACTATCGGCTCCAATGACGATTTCCGGAGCGGGGTGGGCACCTGTCTGGGCAGCATGCTGGGATTTGAAGCGATCCGAATGACGTTTACGGATCTGGCAGGGAAGTTTGAAGATGCGGATATCGATCCTGTCCTGCGGGAAGCCGGGGAGCAGGAGGAGCGGGTGATCTATGCGTGCGACAAATACCTCCGCAGGTACGATCCACCATCAGTCGCCATTTTTGCTGGGGCTTCGTATGCGCTTTTTGTGGCCCGGGCCCTTGAGATGTATCTCGATGCAAGTGTGCTTTTTATAGGGACACGCAACAATCCTCCCGACTCATGCTACCCAATCGAACAGGTGACGGAACTCGCGGGGGTCAGGACGCATATCCGGCAGTGCTCACCGGATCTGGTCATCGGCTCATCGTTTGAACGTTCCGTAAGTAATGGGCGGGCATTCGTTGGTATAATTCCACCGCTCCGCGGGAAAGTCCGGTTGGCACCCGAGCCGGTTGCCGGCATTGGCGGAACTCTTCACCTGATTGGGGACGTACTGAATGCATGCAGGGATCGTAAACCGGTGGCGACGTAATATAAAATACCAATTCTGCGACTAAAAAGATCGGGCAGTATCAAGATAGTCTCTCAGCCAGAAGATGTTGGCGTGATGAAGCCCTCCAATAGTGAGCTAAGTCGTTTGAAAAAATTCCGGAGAGTCATTTCAGCGCTTTGCCCCTTTTACTTGCATACGCTCCGGAGAGAGCCTAATATGATTTTAATTGGTGGGTACCTCGGGCTTTACCCTTAAATACACAATTTTTCCTTACTTGTTTTTTTTTTGACGATGAGTTTGTTCCCTGTCCACACTTTCACACCGCACAGACTGATGAGTTATATACGCCCATTCTCAACGCATTACTACGACAGAAGGTGATCGTGTATGATGCAGAAAGCGGGATATGTGCAGCGGACCGGGTGCAGGGCGATTGACAGCGACGGTAACATGCATGAGGTGGCGGAGCTGCACATCATGGGCAACCGTTATGCGATCCGGCTGGCAGATCTGGTGAAGGGAATGTCCGGGCACGTATTTGTTCAGGTAGAAGGACTTACCCACGAGTGGAATTATTACCTGGGTATCACTTGCGGGCTCGCCCAGGTCTCGGTTTCGGGCAAAGCCCTCAATATCGAACTGTTTGAAACCGGCACTTTCACTGTCTCACTTGCCGCACTCCGTTCGGTCATCTACGGAAAGGGACGGCGTGCTGTGGTCGTAAAGATTCCGGAACAGCCGGCGCTGCCGGCATGGAGAGATCGCGAGGTCTCAACCGGCCAGCAGCGGATCACGGCCGTGGTCTGAATCCTGCACGGAACTTACCACCTCTCCCGTTTTTTCTTTTGTTCACGGAATACGAACCTCGGCATCCTATCGTACAACATTAATAGCTCCTGGGGAAAGATCTGTACAAGGGGTGAAGACGCTTTTTGCTGTCACGTACACCAACGGTTCCTGCAGGGGGAAGAGCTGTGTTGAGTACTGGTGACGATGCTGTCTATAAGGAACTGGTTGACTCCCAGCAGGACCTGATTGTCAAATTCAGCCCAGAAGGGCATCTTCTCATCGTCAACCCTGCGTATTGTGCAGCGGTAGGGAAAACAAAAGAAGAGCTGACCGGCAGCATTTTCATGCCGGTGACAAGCGAGCGTTATTCTGATGCTATGGCGTCCCGGATGACCCGGCTGTTCCGTCCACCTTTTGCCTGCACCGTAGAACAGTGGCTCCCATCCCCGCAGGGGCTGCGCTGCATCAGCTGGTCGGCAAAATCCATCCTTGATGGGAACGGCAGGGTGAGCGCGATCGTGGCCACCGGGCGGGACATCACCCGTCTGCGTCAGGAGCAACGGGCAATCCGGAAGCGGCATGATGATCTTATGCTCGTGATAGAGAACGGGAAACAGATGTATTACTCTCACACCCCGGATCATGTCGTAATGTATGTCAGCCCAAGGCTCTGTAACCTTCTCGGGTGCCACCCGCACACGGGAAAACGACTGTGGACCGATTACCTGACCGACAACCCGTCTAATTCTGAAGGACTTGAACGGACGCTCCGTGCGATCGCAACAGGCAGGCGCGAGCCATCCTACCGGCTGGAGCTGGCAGGGCGCGATGGCACCCGGATCTGGGTGGAGGTAGATGAGATTCCGGTCGTCCGTGACGGCAAGACCGTTGCCATTGCCGGGGCTGTCATCGATGTCACGGAGAAAAAACAGGTCGACGAAGGGATTGCCGAGGCCGAGATTCTTTTACAAGGCAGCAGGTCAGGGCAATCAGGACCTGCAGCTACCGAAAAGTCATCGCAGGGATTCTTCCAGTCCCTTTTCACCCCGTCACCTGACGATGATGAGGAAGATGACGTATTTTCCAGTCTTCTGACAAATATTAGGTAATTTTTTTAAGATCTCATCCTGTTCCACCTAACACCATTATCCTCGTTTAGGTTGTATGGATAAGCCGGGGGCATTTGATGCCCGCAAAAGAATCCCAATCCATAAATCTGTTCATTTCCCAGTACGGTTGAGGAGATTATGTCAGAGGAATATGATGAGAGGGAAGGACCGCACCTTACCAAGGCCAGACTGGAAGCGTTATCGGATGGTATCTTCGCGTTTGCGATGACACTCCTTGTCATCAGTATCAATCTGCCGGATAAGGCGACTCTTGTGCAGTCAAATGCATTCGCCCTTCACACCCTCATCTCATTGTATTCAGCTTTCTATCATTATGTCCTCGCATTCCTCATCCTTGCAGCATTCTGGGTCAGCCAGCACATCCAGTTCCATTCTGTGCGGACCCCTGACAAGATTTTTATCTGGATCAACCTGATCACCCTGATGTTCGTTGCGCTCCTCCCGTTTTCAACGTCATTTAACGGTTCTTTCACCAATGTCCCTGTTGCTGCGATGGTGTTTCAGGCCAACCTTTTTGCGCTTGGCATGGGCATGTCCTGCCAATGGTGGTATGCAACACGTCATCACCGGCTGGCAGAACCCTCCCTGAACCCGTCATACATCAGGAGAATGACTGCCCACAACCTCATCGTCCCCGCAGTCTCACTGTTCTGCATCCTTGTCGCCCTGACCGGGATCACGTGGAGCTCCATATTTTACCTGACGCTTCCCCCGATTGAGTATATCGTGCAACGGATCTATGGGTGACGAGTGGGAACCGGCGCTTTGAATTGGAGAGGCGACTGCTGGGTTCCCGTTCCTGCCCGGATCTGCCGCTGTTTATGCCAGCAGGTTTTATGCATCTGGAAGAGTAATAAGGGACAGGTTTTCACTTCAAAAGAGTTATCCTTTCGAAAATCTTTCTTTTTTCCATAATGAACCTGATATCACTTCTGATGGCATTCGTGCCGTGGATTGCCTTCGTCCTTATTGCGGAATCCCCTCTGGGAAATCCCCAGATGAGCCTGATCCTTGCCTTTATCGTTGCTATCGTGCTTACCATCCTGACGAGTTACCGGCAACTGCTCAAGGGGTATATCCTTACGGTGGTCACGATAGTGTTCTTCGTTGTGTTCTTTATTCTGATCGTAGGATTACAGCAGTATTTTATCGCAAAATATCTCTCGGTACTCTCGATGCTGGTTCTGACCGTTGTCTGCTGGGCTTCGATCCTGTTCCATTTTCCCTTCACGCTCCAGTATTCGCGGGAAGGGGTGGAACCCGAACGCGTCAAAAGTGCCTCATTTATGCGGGTGAATTATATCATCACCGCGGTATGGGCGATGGTATTTACCCTTGGTATGGCGGTAGACGCGATCCTGCTGCTCTTCCCGGACCCGAGCCTTGTGTTCTGGGACAACCTGAAATGGGTCTTCATGATCATAGCGATCGTATTTACCGTGTGGTACCCGGCATACGTCCATAAGCAGAGGGCACTGCAGGTGCTGGCAGATCATCCTGAGTTCATGAAAAAGGCATGAAATCTTCTCTTTTTATTCTCATTTTGTTTCGAGCCATTACCTCTCTTGCAATGCCGGGGATAACGGTCTTTTTCCCCGGGCTCATCCAAGCTCAAGTGCAGGAGGATCAATAAAGGTGGCGGCGGCAACCGTGAAGTTGCGTCTGCCACAAGAGTAAAAGGAGAACTGATTCGGGGTGCCTACCCTCAGGAGAAACTCCGAAAGGAAATGGATTACTTTCCTTTCCGAACGCACGCGGCAATATAACTCCCCGCCTTTGCCGTACCCGCCTCGCCACCGAGATCCTTGGTCACTACGCCATCCTTTATGCTCTGCTCGATGGCAGAGATGACGGCCTGAGCTGCTTCATGCTCACCGAGATGATCGAGCAGCAGTGAACCAGCCCAGATCGTCGCAATCGGGTTTGCCACACCCATCCCCTTGTATTTCGGCGCCGAGCCGTGGATGGGTTCAAACATCGACGTACCCTCCGGGTTGATATTGCCCCCAGGAGCAAGCCCGAGTCCCCCTTGGATCATCGCGCCGAGATCGGTGATGATATCGCCAAACATGTTGGGGGTGACCACAACATCGAACCATTCCGGATTTTTCACAAACCACATGGTGATAGCATCAACAAAGTTGAACTCGGTGGTAACCGCGGGATATTTCGCTGCCGTCTCGGTAAATACTTCCCGCCATAACCCGTAGACATCCGAGAGCACATTTGCCTTGTCGACCGAGGTGAGTTTCTTCTTCCGTTTCATCGCAAGGTCAAAAGCATAGGTCTGGACCCGGCGTGCCCCCTCGCGGGTGACAACTCCGATCTGGTAGGCTACCTCCTCTGCATCACTCTCGATGTCGAGCCCGAACCTGATAGCATAGAGTTTGCGGTTAACCGTGAGATCGGTTTTCTGGCGCTTCTTGAACCGCGAACCGATTCCCACGTAGAAGTCCTCCGTATTCTCCCGCACGACAATTAAATCGATGTCGGCCGGGGTCTTTCCGGCAAGCGGGGTCTCGACACCGGAAAGAAGCCGGATCGGCCGGAGGTTCACGTACTGGTCGAAGTAAAACCGGAGGGCGAGAAGGACCCCCTTCTCCAGCACCCCCGGCTGCACGCGGGGATCGCCGATGGCACCGAAATAGATCGCCCGGAACTTCGATAGCGCCTTCAGGTCGTCCTCGGTCAGGAGACTGCCGGTCGCGAGATACCGGTCTGCCCCGATGTCGAAGTCCGTCCACCTGATATCGAAATTAAACCGCTCCCCTGCCGCTTCCAGCACCTTCTTTCCTTCGGCCACGATCTCCGGTCCGATGCCATCTCCGCCTATCGCCGCGATCTTGTACATACCGGCACCTCTTTTAAGCCCTTTGCATATGGGACGAGCCCGCCTGCATCGATAATCCCCTGCATGAACTCCGGTACCGGCTCGACCTCATACCTCTTCCCGTCCGCTTCGATATACCCTTCTCTGATATTCAGCCGGATTTTTGCCCCATCGGCAATTTTGCCGGCATCTCGGCAGACGACCGGGAGCACGCCGACATTGATTGAATTCCTGAAGAAGATCCGGGCAAACGACTGCGCAACCACGACTTTCACACCTGAGCCGAGGAGCGCAAGCGGGGCGTGTTCGCGGGAGGAGCCGCAGCCGAAATTCCGGCCCCCGACTACCATGTCACCTTCCTTTACTTTTTTTGCAAACTCATCCCGCGTGCCTTCGAACGCGTGCCGTGCCAGTTCATCCGGGTTGTTGATGGTTAAAAATCTCCCGGGGATGATCGCATCGGTATCGATATCATCGCCGAATTTCCATGCCTGCGCAGTCGTCCCTATATGGGCCACCCCTGCCACTACTTCCTGCGTATATACCGGCTTCCGGCCCTTCATCATCACACCTCTCTCGGGTCCGTGATGACACCGGTGATTGCGCTTGCCGCCGCGGTTGCCGGCGAGCAGAGGTACACTTTTGCATCCGTGCTGCCCTGACGGCCCCGGAAATTCCGGTTCGATGTGGAGAGCGATACCTCTCCCGGCGCGAGCAGGCCGAATGAACCTCCCATGCAGGGCCCGCAGCAGGGGGCCTCGACCAGCGCACCGGCCTTCACGAACTTCCCGACGAGCCCGGCCTTGAGTGTCCTGAGATATTCATCCCGCGAGGCCGGGATAACGATGACCCGGACCTTCGGGTTGAACTTCTTTTTCCCGAGTACATCCGCGGCCTCTTTGAGATCCTCGAACCTGCCGTTTGTACAGGAGCCGATGAAGACCTGGTCGACGTGTGTCCCGTCAACCCTAGTGACCGGGACGGCCGTGTCGACATTGTGAGGTACTGCTACCTGCGGCTCGAGATCCGACACGTCATACAAACGATTTTCTGCAAAATCTGCATTCCGGTCGCTTCTGAACACGAATGGTTTTATGTTCCGCCGGCTTTTCATGTATTCCCAAGTGATCTTGTCCGGCGCTACGATGCCCGCCTTTGCTCCCATCTCGATTACCATGTTGCAGCAGGTCATCCGCCCGGCCATATCGAGCTCCGATATCGTCCTGCCGGCAAATTCGATCGCCTTATAGGTCGCCCCATCTGCACCGATATCAGCCGCAATCGCGAGGATCAGGTCCTTTGCCCCGACACGTTTTGGGAACCTGCCAGAAACTTCCGCCCGGATCGTCTCCGGCACCTTGAAATACAGGGCGCCGAACTTCAGGGCAAACCCCATATCGGTCGAACCGATCCCGGTCGCGAATGCACAGACCGCCCCGTACATACAGGTATGGGAATCGGCGCCGACCACGATCTCGCCCGGTGCGGCCCGCCCCTTTTCGAGCACCACCTGGTGGCAGACGCCCTCGTTGATGTCATAATTATGGATGTGCTGCTCTGTGGCGAAGGCACGCATGTACACATGGTTTTGTGCCGCCTCGATAGAGTCTGCCGGGATCTGGTGGTCGAAGAGCATGATGATGCGTTCCGGGTCAAACACGTTCGATCCGCCCATCTCGTAGAACTTCTGGATGGCAAGAGGACCGGTGATATCGTGGATCATTGCCCCGTCAATCGGGGCCATGACCACTTCACCAGCCTGTATCTCTTTGCCGCATCTTTTTGAAAAGATCTTCTCTACGATTGTTGCTCCCATGCTGTGATCGGCTGTACTGTGGGCGTTTCCGGCTCATGTAGTTTGGGGGGCCAACCGGGGGTAATTACGAATATTTTCGCAGTTAAAGTAACCTTTAATCGCACCGCCCTACAATAATCAGCCGGAATTATGATGCGAAAAACGACATTTCTTGTGGCCGCCATCCTGCTCCTCATGCTTGCGATGGTCGGTTATGTGGCAGCAGCAAACACCGATGCGTCCGCAGACCAGGTCATCCATGCAAGCGGCAGCGGCAGCGTTACCGGTACACCGGACCGCGTCCAGATCACGTTTTCGGTTGAGACGGAGAATGTGGATGTCGTTGCGGCACAGTCTGATAATGCAGCCCGGATGAACACGGTGGTCAATGCGCTGGTTGCTGCCGGCGTTCCAAACGACCAGATGAAGACGACCGGGTATTCAATCAACCCGGTCTACCAGGACCCGACCAACCCGCTGGGGAGCCAGGTCAAGATCTACCAGGTCACCAACACCCTCCAGGTCACCCTTCACGATGTGAACCAGACCGGGACCATCATTGACACGGCCGTCGCACAGGGCGTCAACCAGGTCAACTCCATCCAGTTCTCGCTCTCTGACGAGCAGGCGCAGGCGCTCCGCACCCAAGCGCTCACGAAGGCCGTGCAGGCCGCCCGGGCGGATGCCGACGCTGTTGCTGCAGCGCTGGGCGTCACCATCACCGGTACAGAAACCGCTGACATCACGCAGGGATATACCCCGGTCGTCTACAACAATTACGACATGACCGGTGCGGCGATGGCAACGTCAGCTGCCCCGACTCCCATCCAGCCCGGGGATGTGACGGTCACCGCACAGGTCTCCGTCACGTACGGTTTTCACTGATATCTCAGGATCCATTCACAACTTTTTTACATATGCAGCGTGTGATTATTCCATATCCCAATGTACAGTGTCCGGCACACGGACCTGAATACAACAAAGTATCGAATATCCCGAATCTGCGGATACAATAGGATTGATTTTCACATGGAGCGCAATATCGGCTTTAAAGAGCGGCGGTATATCGAAGAGCTTCGCATCCTCACCCGTTCCACAGCTCTCGATTGCGTCATCGACGATCGGTTCGACCGGGTCATCTATGTCATCCGGCAGGGCGACATGGGGCTTGCTATCGGGAAAAAAGGCGATAACATAAAAAGGCTCCAGAATGTGCTGGGCAAGCGTATCGAGATGGTCGAGTTCGCGGACGATCCGGATATATTCATCACCAATATCTTCAAACCGGCCGAAGTAGTGGGCGTCGAGCGCAGTGCGGACAATGGTCCGGTGAACGTGCTCGTGAGCAAAAAAGGTGATCTCGGCATCGCCATCGGGAAAGGCGGTTGCAATATCGAGAAGGCACGCATCCTCTGCCGGCGGTTCTATGGTACCGAAATCGGGGAAGTCCTCCTTGCGCCGGAGGCCCCATGAGCCAGCCGGTCGATCCCCGTATCATACAGGAGATCTGGGAGATTATCTGCGAGCGGGCCGAGCACCCGTCGTCCGCCTCCTACACGAGCCGGCTGCTTCGCGATGAAAAAGGCGTCGACAAGACACTTGAAAAGGTGGGCGAAGAATCCACCGAGTTCATCATCGCGGTAAAAAACGGCATTCCGGAACGGACGACGGAAGAAGCGGCCGATCTCATCTTCCACCTCCTCGTGGCGCTCCGTGCGTCCGATGTCAATCTCGCCGATGTCATGCACGAGCTTGAGCGACGGCGGAAGTAACGGGACACAGCACCCGAAAATTTTTTTTTTGATAATAGTAAAAACCGGCCCCGGACATATTGATGTCAAGTGAATGGCTGTCGGGGAAAAACTGTCCCGATATCCTATTTTTGCAGGAACGTGGCAAGGTCGATCACATCGGGGAGTTCGGTGCAATTCTGCCCGGCCGAAGCAAGCACGCTCTCCTCAACAAAGATCGGGGCCTCGCTCCGGAGGGCGACTGCAATGCCATCGCTCGGGCGGCAGTCGATGTATTCCTCGTGGCCATTGGTGGAAAGGACGAGCTGCGCATAGTAGACGCCGTCCTCGATGCTGTCAATCTGCAGGTACCGCATGGTGATGGAGAACCGCGCCATCAGGTCCAGGAAGAGATCGTGGGTGAACGGGCGGGGCAGCACCTCCCGGTTTTTTCCGCTGTTGATGGAGATTGCCTCCCACAGCCCGATAAAGATCGGCAGCAGGCGCTCGCCGCCATCCGTCAGCACGACAACCGGAACCGTACCGCTCTGGTTCATGGCGACAAAAACGCCCTTGACCTCGCACCTGACCTGCGTCATTCCTGTGTGAGTGATTACCGCGCCTCCAGATAAGAGTTGAGGTGGACCGCCAGCACTCTCGTTCAGGATGCCTTTGATTCACGGCGGACGATGATAACGCTGGAGAGGATCCCGAGCGCGATATTGAAATAATAAAGGACGATCCGCCAGATGACGACGAATATGCCGACAATCGACGCCGGGATAAAGAGCGCGTACATGGATGTGGCGCCGATCTCGGCGATACCGGAACTGCCCGGAGTCAACGGAAGCATCATCAGGATTGCGAGGATGAGCTGGATGACAAACGATTCTAAAATGAGCGGCGGCTGCCCGAGGCCGATCAGTATGAGCGACGCGGTGATGATCTCCGAAACCCAGTAGAGCAGAGTAAAGAGCATCCCCCACAGCAGCCCGGATTTTGCAGTCCTGACAAAGCGGCGTATGGCATCGTGAAAGTTATCGATCTCGTGGTCGATCCGCGCGAGGAGTTCATCCACCCGTGCGTGCTCCCATTTCCTGGTAAAGAAACCCGCGAACCTGTTTGCGATGCGTTTTACCACATCCGGTCTCCGCATGGAGAGGTAGAAGAGGAAGAGGCATCCTGCGACAAAGAACCACGTTATGAATACCATGATATCGGAGATCGCACCTAGACTTTTCCATTGTTTGTTCAGGCCGAACATGGCAAATGCCGCAAGGAGTGCAAGGGCGATGCCATCCAGCACCCGCTCCATGATCACGACCGCCGTGGCATCTCCGAGCGGGACTTTTGCCTTGTAGAGCTCGTGCACGCGCACCGGTTCCCCGCCGGCCTGGGCCGGGGTGACGGCAGCCGCGAGCAGGTTTGCAAAGACGAGGTTCAGCGAATACAGAAACGGGATCCGGTACCCGAGCGACCCGGACATCTTCTTGACGCGCATTGCCCAGAAGCACATGGTCAGGATGTGGGTGCAAAATGCGAGGAGCAGGAATGCAGGGTTGATCTTTTTGAGGTACTGGATAGTGTTTGCGTTGATGGTGAGATACAGGATGATGATCAGGACGAGGAGGGAAAAACCAATTGAAATATACAGCCATTTTCGTTGTGATCGCTCCATGCTCCCCTCCTCCGGGGGGGCGTATACGCCCGTTCCGGTTTACCTTAAAAAATTATGAGGCATAGTATAAACCCTTTATTTTTTTTTCTGAGAAATGTCACAGCACTGGCATGGGGTCCACGTCCGGGGGGTCAGACAGTAAAGATTTCCCGTCTGCCGGTAATCCAGAGATACCCGGCCCTTACTCCTGCATCCAGCCATCCATGCCCGTAACTGAAACTGGCGAGTGCGTCTTCATGCAACCCTTTCTTCATGCATGTCTGTCCCCGTGTGTTATAACAGGCAACAATTACCAGCACGCGCCCGGCAAAATCGTGGCCGGGCGTGGCAGGTTCCGGGGCACAGGCAACCGAAGCCCGTGCCGTATCGAGCAGGTGTGCGTACCGGCCCGTTTTTTCCTCCAGTCCGGGCATGAGCCTGTGAGGAAGTTTCTCGCAGATCCCATCAAAAGGGCACAAGGCCCGGTCGTCGCGGGGTGGTGTGGCAAAGCCGGAGGCCCAGCCGAAGTGTAGCCAGCCAAAACCGTACCAGCAGGCTGCCAGCGCATTGACCTGATCCCCCTCATTAAAGAACGTAGTCCCATCGTCGGCATACGCCTGTGCCATGCCAAAGACGGTCTCTGCCGTCTTCCCGAGCGGGGTCTGCACCGGCACGAGAATGGTGGTCTCTCTTACGAGGGTCGAGAGGAGCATCCCGCAGGCACCAATCTTCATAGACCGGCAAACCTCTCAAGATACGTCCTCTCCATCTCGTGGAGTGCTCCGGGAACTACGATAATATGGAGCGGCGGACCGAAATCGACCGAGCGGATTCGGTCGGCAGAACCGGCCATGACCACCGGTGAATCGGAACCAGCACTGGCAATACCGATATACAACGGAATGGCAATCCCTCTGCCGCGCGCCATCGTTTCGAGCAACTCAACCGCTTCACCCACGGTCATGAACCGTTCGTTCTGTATATCAAGATACACCAGAGTGTGCAGGCGGAGTTCTTGGTTCTGCGCGATCACGTCGATTGGTGATGTGGGGGACCAGTTCTTCTGCGGGAACGGGACTGAACAGGATCTCCCGAACCGGTAGTTCTGGAGCCCGCACAGCCCGCAGACTGCGCTCGCAATCGACGCCCCGTGTATGATCGCCGTCCGTATTCCCCGGTCGGCGGCGCGGATCCGGAGATCGGCATGCGTCGTCGAGACCATCGGGTCACCAGCGCAGAGGAAAACAACGTTGCCGTTCTCCGCCAGCGCAAGGAGTTCGCCGGGATGCTGTTCCACGTCCTCCCGACTCAGCGGGTGGACCGGCTTTTTATAAAATCCCTCGAGTTCCTCCCTTGTTGAACCCATGAGCCTCGAGGTATAACATTCCAGAAAGACGTGATCAGCGCTCCTGATATAGTAAAGCCCTCTTTCTGACACGTCACGTTCATCGTAAAGCCCAAGCCCGATAAACGTCAGCATGACCTCATCTCTGAGCCCGGGTCACCGCGTGTGATGGCAGGCATCTTGCCGTCCTGTCAATACGAGAACTGCGTGATGAAATCAACCAGCGATTCAAGAACGCCGAGCACATCCTCCCTCCGCTGCGCTGAGATAGAGAGGACCGGAATGTCTTTTGCGATCCCAAGGCCGTCCCGGATCTCGCTCTCACTCATGCGGCCCTGCAGATCGTTCTTGTTTGCGGCGATCACGGCCGGCACCTTGAGTTCCGTGACCATCCGGTAGAGGTACCGGGCACGGGCAATCTGATCCGCCTTTGTCGCATCGATGACAAGCACCACGCCAATGGCATGTTTCAGCAGCACCGGTATCATCGGGTCAAACCGCGGTTGGCCGGGGGTTCCATAGAGGGTTATGTCAAAGTCCTTCCTGCGCACCCAGCCAAAGTCCATCGCGACCGTTGTTGTATCACCGGAGAGCCCCCGGCGATCGACCGACAAACCGTTCTCCGAGGCATGCGCCACAAATACCGATTTCCCGGATTCCGGCGGGCCGGTCACCACGATCTTCGGGATGTACGGCACGACCCTGCCCCCGGAGATAAGGAAGGGCACCGAGCGTTTCGGCTGCGGGGACCATGACGCGTGAACGATAGTAAATAAGTTGAAGTGGGGGGTCGGGAGGAATGAGCCTCGGATCGAGATCACGAGATCGAACCCCAGTTCTCCGATAAATTTCATGAGGAGATTCTCCCCCTCGAAATTCAGGTGCTCGATGATGAGGGTTGGCTTATGATCGCAGCCCTGGAGGGACGGCAGCAGCCCGAGACCCCCTTCCAGCCCGAAGTCATCGTAAATGACATCGAGATACATGAAAATGACATCGATATGGTTCTCGGTGCAGAGTTTGGTGATCCGACCCTGCCATTCCCGTGCTGCGGTCTTCCGGTCCTTTGTATACCGCTGGATTCGATCACGGTCAACGGCATCAAAAAAGACTATCGTCTTTCCTGACGTGCCCAGCCGGGAGCCAAGAAGATTCTCTGCATCGTGAAGGAACGCATCAACCGTCGTATGTGGCAGGATCACAAGACACGACCGGCCTTTTGCCAGCGCCTCGTGCAGTGTCGAGATCATGAAGAGCTGTCCGTCGACCCCTGGCTCCATGCTGTACAGGACCTTGCTGCCTTCCGGTATGCCCCCCCCGAGCATATCGTCGATCCCGTCCATGCCGGTTGATATCATAGTAATGCCACCTGTCCCTTTGTGACAGAAAATTTCCGCCAGTCTGCATCGATGCCCTTGATACCCATCAACCGGAAGTAATTGTCATTCCCTTCGATTTTTACCTCAATGACGACATTCATCAGCTGCTTGATGAGGGAGAGCGTCTTGTCATCAAACGATTCGCTGTTGAGGGTGTACACGCCCATACCTTCGACCTTTTTCAGCTTTGTGGTCAGTACATGGAGGAACTGGAACAGCACCTCGAGCCTGCGGTACATGAGCAGCGTCGAGATGGAGTTGACGCAGAAGCGGATGGGGGGGGGAAAGAGGCCCGATTCACTCTGGGAAAACGTTCCCTCGAAGATCGACTCAATCATGTTGGAGAACTTGATACCGATCCCGGTCAGGTCCGTAGGGCTGGTGACGAACATGAGACGGGGGGTATCCGTAATACTGGGCACCGAGCTCTTGGTGATGGCATCGATCACGCCGATGGAGTGTTTATCGATACCGGCGAACCTGAAATAATCGATCACCTCTGCGGTCCGCTCGTTGGTGGAGAGAACGATGGTATATTCTCCCGTAAGCGGCTTTACCAGTGCATACGCAAGTTGTTCTGCGTAACTCATGGAAGGCGCAAGCATCAGGATGTTGGTACCTGCCTCGAATCCTCCTCCAATGTCATCAATCAGGGGAATTCCGGTCTTATACGCGTACATTCCTTGTCTGATCATTGTATGAGGAATGTTTATAAGCACTCCTATCGGAGGGTGGCACTCAGGTACGTGCATTTTCGGGGTAAACCCTCTTAACCTTGGCATGCCAACGGGACTACTGCATGATCTACTGGATCTATGAACAGATGCTGCTTGCACAGATCAAGGTACTGCCACGGTACATCTGTTTCATGATCAGCGGGGACGACATGGCCGTTGCACCCGGAAAAATCGCGGAGATCACCGGCTGGTGCAATGATCTCAATTCTCCCCCGAAAAAAAGGGGGCCCCAAAAGAACATTCCGGCTGCAATGTCGATTGAGGGGCTGACGTTCCATATCAGCGAAAAATCGCCGGAGACCATGGCACGGTATATGCCAAATATCAGGAACGTCTCGAACTATGGGCGGCTCATCCTGCATTATGGCACGACGGAAGAGGTGGCCGGTTCAGGCCTCGAGGTCGTTGTGGCGATCGGCAAGAGCGGCAGGGAAGAGATCACGGACTGTATCCGCCGGCTTGCGGAGACCAACGTCCCCCCCTCAGAGATCGACGAGAAAATGCTCGAGTCCTGCCTCACCTTCAAGTATAACCCGGATATCGTGGTAAAGACCGGCGGAGATCACCTGACCGATTTTTTGATCTGGCAATCGGTCTACTCCGAGCTCTTCTTCTCTGACGTGAACTGGAAATATTTCCGGCGGGTTGATTTCCTGCGGATCCTGAGGGATTACCAGTCCCGGATGCGCCGGTTCGGAAAATAACGTATTATTTTACGTGGATGCCGACCCAGGAGGGTTTGTTGCCGACATTCCGCTCTGCAATGGCGTACCGGTTCTTGAGCGCCACCGTAAATGCCCGGTGATCCGGCACGGGCGCGAACCCGTGATCCTGGCACCAGCGTACAAATATCTGGTACAGTTCATCCTTCGCAATGATGGCATCCGGGTTCTCCTCGTGCATCCGCACGATCTTCACACCCACGAATTTTTTTATGGCATCCGACTTCGGTTTCTTACCAGTCTTTGGCATCTGGGATTGCGCGGGAGACGGTGCGGGAACCTCCGCCACCACGGGTTTTTGCGGGATCTTTGGGGCAGATGGAGATGGAACACCCGCCGGCAGTACAGGAGATGCCGGTCTCTTTCTCTCGCGCAGCACCTTTGCCGGGACGGTCGGATCCTCTGCATTGATGACCGGGGGGAGTACCCGTGCAGGTGCTTTCAGCACTTGCGGGTTTGTACGTTCAGGTACGGCTCCTGCAGGAACGATGATCGCCGGTTCGTCTGCGGATGGCGGAGCATGCGGACGGCGGTACTCGATGTTGAGCAGGGATGCAAGCGCCCTGTTGCATGCGTCGCTGATATCAATGTGGCGTTCTTCTGCCTGCGCGTAAATGTCAGACCGGATCAGCACCGTCGTCTCCCGCCATGTCGCGCCGGTGGTTTTTCTCCCGCTCATGATCTCACACCATGGTTTCTGGCGTTCCCGGAAAATATAGTACACGATACCTGCCCGGCCGGTACCGCAAGGCAGGTGTCAGATGCCCTTTGCCGAAACCCGCTGGTCGAAGATCCGGACCGCCCGCAGCAGGTCGATCTTCCGGAAGAGCGGCCAGTAGGGGGCGCAGAAATAGACGGCGGATTCGTGGCCGTTTGCCAGCCATGGCAGGAAATTTGAGGTGCGGTATTCGTTGCCGGTCCTGATGATCAGGTCGACCGGTGGGATCCCCTTTCCCTCGTACAGGTGCTGTTCCACCAGCCGGACATCTATTGCGTCCGGCGAGATCGTTCCTTCCTGCACTTGGGCGACAATCTCCCGTGCAGCAAGGACGATCTCATTTCTCCCACCATAGGCAAGGGCAACGTTCAGGGTAAAACCATCGTAGTCTTTTGTCGCCGCTTCTGCTGCCTCCACGGCAGCCCGCAGGTCGTCGGGAAGAAGGGAACGGTCGCCGACCATCTGTAACCGGATCCGGTAGCGCTGCACCCGTGCATCGGAGAGAGTGCGGATGAACCGCTCCTTGATGAGCGCGAACAGGTTTTCGACTTCGTCCTTTCTCCGGGTGAAATTCTCGGTGGAAAACGAGTAAACGGTGATGTGCCGGATACCGAGGTCATGGGCCCAGTCCAGCATCTGTTCGGTCTTGTCCGCCCCCGCGCGGTGTCCCTCTGCGGCGTCCATTCCCATCTCCCGGGCAAAGCGGCGGTTGCCATCCTGGATGATGGCGACATGGTTGGGGATATGGGTGCACTGCACCAGCAGGTAACGCTCGTAGAGGGGTTCGAGCAGGCCGCGGAGGCTCACAGTGGAGTCACCTCCACCACCATACCGCCGTCAGGATACCGCTCGACCACGTACCTTTTACCGGGGACCTCCGCTCCCAGCCCGCCAAGCAGCCACCATGCCATCTCGATCCGGTCCGGAAACTCGGAAAAACTCCCGGGTTCCAGATCGTCCCTGCACCGGGCGAGGCACGCATCCCGGCCCACAGCCGGAAGCTCCAGCACACCATAGACTACCGTACCGTCATCGGTCACTTCATCAAAAGCGCGGGCTGTATTCGTCGCGATCCGTTTCAGCCGCTCCCGGAGCTGCACCGCGTCCTTGAAGGATGAAGCACACCAGTGAACATTCTCGTGCTCCAGGAGTTCGTCCGCCCACCCGCGGGCCCCGCGGACAGCATTGTGGGTTCCATCTGACAGTTCGTAACCGCGTTCGCGCATCGTGGCGGCATTGGTCTCACCCCATTCGAGTTCGTTGATATTCAGGAAGTCGATGTACGGCAATGCCGGAGCGAGCAGCCCAAGGCCGGGCAGCGCTGGGACTTCGATACCGACAAAGAATCCCATCTCCCTCGCGTGTTGTGCGGCCATGATGTAACCGCTATCAAGAATGGTTTCCCAGCATTCGCGGGGCGGATGGAACCGGATCTCATCGACAAGTCCTCGCAGTTTTTCAAGTTCCTCGCTGGTCGGTGCCGTTGCCGTGTACAGGTGGATATGATGATCCGTACCGAAATGTCTTTTAAGCAGGCAGCAGTACTCCGCCACCCGGTCAAGGCAGAGGAAGGGTTCGCCGCCGGTGATGCCGGTGCCAAGCGCACTCATCTTCTCGGCCTCTTCTATGACCTGATCCGGGGATTCGATCTGGCGATCATTGGCAAAGACCACGTCCCTGCCTTTCCGCTCGCCCGAGAGGGGGCAGTACCAGCATGCACGGCGGCAGCGTCCCGTGACAAAGAGCACCATCTTCGCGCCTTGGTGGCAGAGGACGCAGCCTTTTGCGGGCATCAACATCTCCCGGATCCGGGGGACTCCGGAACAGAAGGTATTCCTATTTTTGGTGAAGGAAGAACAAAACCCTTCTCTCTTGGGGGGCGGCGATACAGCTTCCGATCTGGTGAACAACCCATGCGTTGCCGGCATACAGGAATGCAGGATTTTTCAGCGGAAAATCGGGAAAATCTGGACAAATGGTGGCATTTCTGACGTAATAACATTTATATGACACATTATTCAACGCATCAATAGAAAATGGCAGCAGGATATGGGTCTTTTTCTGATGGCGAAGATGCGCTCTCCGAGGTGATCGGGTTTATCCTCATCATCGCTGTCCTGATTACAGCGTTCTCTATCTGGCTCACCTATGGTATACCGGTACAGGGACGCGACAACGAAATCAGCCATATGAACGATGTGCAAGACGCGTTCACAAGTTATAAAATTGGCGTCGATTCGCTCTGGGTGAATGGTCAGACGAACACGGTGCAGAGCAATACTATCAACATGGGGGCAGCGGGGCAGACATCACAAGGCAATAATGGTTTCCTGCCTATCTTGGAACCGGTGGGATCGAGCGGGATGATTGTGATCAACAACCGGACCCCGACCCCCGAATGGCTGAATATTACATCATATTCGTATATCACGAACCAGACGTCCAAAACAAATGATACGGCGATACCTATTACCAGTGCAATTACGTCCCATCCTTATCAAAATCCACCTAATGACCTTCTAATTAACATTTCAGGCTTAAAGAACGTGGCGGGGTTACAGCTTCAACCGGGAGTAGTCACGCTGGCTGTGAACTCTTCGCGTGCAATTTTTGTCAATGGCACCGATAATACAGGAACCGCTTGGCAGGCGTGGGTCAACCTCACGCCTCGTTATTCATTCTATCAGTTTTATAACCTGACAACTCCTGGCACGAGTCCAACTCCCTGCACTGTGGCAATGAATACAAATGGAACGGCAATCACTGTAAGAGCGGGCGCTGGGACCGATTATTCCTGCCTCTTCCCAATGAACGCATACAGCTTCACTGGTACCGACCTCACCCTCTCCGTCATCGAGAACAAAACCCGGACTCTGAATAATTTGATCCTATATAGCAATATCAGCTCATCCGGCACACCCTATGTCATCGATCTTCTCGACCCAACCTACAATCTGGTCTCGAACATCCAAGGGAGTTCAACCATCTGGTACCAAGAATACGACCCCCTCAACGACATGGCCGACAATGCCACCGCGCAGTACGCCTACTGGTACCCTCCGGTATTCAACTACACGATCCCGCTCGGTGCTTTGGAATACCGTGCGAACAACAATTACTTCATCCACCAGACGTACTATTACCAAGCGGGAGGAGTCTTCCTCTCCCAAATCGATGGTATTACTGACAAATTACCTCCTGAGATCACGTTCTCCTACAACCAATCCGGATCCATTGGCGTGAACATCATAGGTATTGCGTACGTTCCGAGCAACAGCGGCTCTATCGGGGGGACAGCCCCGGTAAAGATCGGGACGATTGTAGAACCCAATCTCGGCAGCCTCCCCTATGCCCCTCTCACGAACAACACGATGAATGTCACAATCAACTATACATCCCCGACCGGAGATATGAACTCGATCCTCATGTGGAAGAACTATTTCCAGCAGGCAGCAAATACGACCGCCGGAATCCCGAACAACGGGACGTTCTTCACGGTTGGGAATACAACCACGGGTGCATATATTGTGGTGAAGGGGATTAATGACCCCGGAAATGTGGGGAGCAACTATGCCAACCCGGATATCAACCTCATGGTAAAAGCGGTCAACCTGTCGGTCTCGATCCAGAGCATCGGGGGTGAGTGATGGTGATGGCCCCGCGATCTCATGAGAACGGTGTCTCCGAAGTAATTGGATCTATCCTGCTCATTGCGGTTGTTGTTGCTGCAGTCTCCATAATCGGTATCTTCCTGCTGTCGCAGCCCCTCCCCCAGGAAATACCTTCCCTGAACGCGATAATCTGGAATGACACATCTTACGTATACGTTAAACATGACGGGGGGGACTCTCTCAATTATGGGGCTATTAAACTGTACGTGAACGGCACCGATGAGACCTCACATTTCAACCTGAGCACTTCGCTCAACCAGCCATGGACCACGTGGAGCATCGGCAACACCCTACAATACCCGACTGGTTCTACACCGGTGACAAGCGTGGAAGTAGTCTGGGTAGGCGGGGGGACATCGTCAGTGGTCCTTACTTCGGTATTCTATTGATCTGCGTATTCCGGCTGATGAGTAGGTTATAGGCGTCGTGTGCCTTGTTGTACCGCACGAGCACCCCTCGCAATGAAAGGGCAGAGGCGTATGGCGCCGATGTGATCTGATCGTTTGACGGTGTGATGTGATAAGATGGCAGAACCCCGTATACGGAGGTCTTTGCCGTCCCATCGCACAACTTGAATACGTGTGTTCTTGCATTTCCGAGTTCGCCGGACATCTTTACCCCTGTGACATTGACCCTCTTTCCTACATGCAGATGCAGTTTTGAGAACCGGAGGTACATCGATCCGGCGGGCAACCGGCATGCCTTCCTTTTAAGCGAATCCTTTTGGAGGATCGCATAGCTGTACTTAATGTCAGTGTTCACGTACCGGAAAGGTTCTTCGCACGCGGCAAGGGCGTTCATGATACGGGTCGGACGGATCGGGGGGGCGGAGACAAAACTCCAGCACTGCGTCGGATCGCACTGAGTGCCGCCAACAAATGAGCAAGGGCTGTAAATGGTGAGCCCCCGCTTTTCGAGCGAGATGGTGAGTATCCGCATCAGGGTGGAATTCTCCTCCTCCGCAGGTTCGACAATCAGGATCGTGCCATCCGGTGCAAGTCGCTCTGCATACTTCATCACGAGATCCGCACGCTCTTCAGGTGATGCAGTGGTCAGTTCATTTAGAACATTGGAAAAGATCAGCAGGTCGACTTGCTTCGGGTTTTGAACAGATTCGATCCCGGTAATATCTCCCTTTACCGGGGGTTTGATACGCGCAGGTGCTCCCTTTTTTGTGCACTGATCCCGCAGAAACATAAATGCCTCGATCTGCTCTTCCGATCGTTCCACCGATAAGACCGTTGCCCGGGCGGTGTCGAGCCGGGACCAGAAATCAGCGATCGCGAGGGGAACAACCCCTGGCCCGGTCCCGACATCCAGTATAGTCATCGATTGCTTCAGCAGCCCGTCTTGTGCAAGCATCGCAAGCAGGTGTTCGGTCTGCATGAAATAGACCGGGAAATGGTAGGCGAGGTACCCGAGCACGGCGTATCCTTTTGTGTACCGGAGCCGGCGCCTGCCGGGCGCTCTCCAGTAATCGGCCTTCTGGGCGACGATAGCATGACGGAGGCGTTCGAGCATGACCGGGTCTGCCAGGGCCTTGCCGGTCTTTTTTTCGATATACGCTTCGATCGCCTGCTCCAGCGCAGGGGGGAGCATGCACCCGGCAAGAAATACGGAGAGCCGCTCTTCTTCAGCAGCGCTGGGCACGTACAGCAGTGCGTGAGGAATCGTTACCACCTCAACATCATCAAGTGCCATCCGCCCGCGGAGCCTGGGGAGGGAATACGGGTGAACAGCCTGCAGCAGGACCAGTCGACCGGTGCCGGTTTGAAAATGCTGGACGCGATCCCGGCATCTACAACAGACAATCCACTAATGGCGCTATCTTTTATGGCCAGATCGATCTTTTTCCCGGTCATTCCCGGTCAATACCTTGGTGATTTTTTGCTCATACATCTTTGGATTCCCGCGGGGAGCTGGCAGTCTCAAACCCCGCGGAAAAGATGCGATTCCCCCGGGTTCACAATGGGGCAACCTCTCTCGGGATCGATGGTGCATGGGTATCCTGCCACCTCCGATGCTTTCTTGGGTCAGGATACCGACAGGAGTATGGAGGGAGGATATGTTTGACCAGTGCCCCGGCGCAGCAAATATCCGGACGCCGACCCTGTCAATAAAAAAATGCCCGCAGTGCGGCGAAGAAGTGGAGGTCTTCTCCAACGACATTTCCGTGAAATGCGACAGGTGCGGGTTTGTGATCTATAACGATATCGCATCCTGCGTCCAGTGGTGCAAACATGCGCGGGAATGCGTCGGTGACGAGACGTACCGGCGACTCACCGGTGAAAAGAAGGCATAATCCCGTTCCAGGATCGCCGGTGATCGACTGCGGGAAATCAGTTCTGACTCACAGCGCGAGCATGCGTTCAATCGCGCCACGTGCCCGGTCCGCGATCCTGTCCGGTACCGTGATCCGGGGCTTTAAGGTCTGAAGTGCGTCCCGCACGTCGGAAAGGTGGGTCTTTTTCATGTTCACACAGACCGCTGCTGCCGAGAGCGGATAACAACTCTTCTCCGGGCACTCCTTTTTGAGCCGGTGCAAAATCCCCACCTCAGTCCCGATGATAAACTCTTTTGCCGTCGCCTCGCGGACGTGCCGGATGATCCCGGATGTGCTTGCCACGTGGTCTGCGCAGTCGATCACCTCCGGCCGGCATTCGGGGTGCACGAGCACCACTGCATCCGGGTGGATCCCTTTTGCCTCCTGCACATCTGCTGCCATATACCGGTCGTGGACGATGCAGTACCCTTCCCAAGGGAGGACAGTCTTTTTCGTGAACCGTGCGGCATACAATGCGAGGTTCCGGTCCGGGACAAAGATGATGGAGTCCTCGCGGACCGAGTTGACGACGGATACCGCGTTTGCCGAAGTACAGCAGATGTCGCTGTGTGCCTTGACCTCTGCGGTCGTGTTCACGTAGCAGATCACCGCCGCATCCGGGTGACGGGACCTGGCAAGGTCCAGTTCATCAGGACCAATCATCTGTGCCATGGGGCAGCAGGCGTCCCCCGCAGGCAGGATAACCCTCTTGTCCGGAGAGAGGACTGCTGCGGTCTCTGCCATGAAATCGACGCCGCAAAAGACGATCACGTCCCCTTCCATCGCCGCCGCAGCGCGGGAAAGCTCAAGCGAATCACCGACGATATCGGCAATGTCCTGCACCTCCCCGCGCTGGTAGTTGTGCGCAAGGATGATCGCGTTCTGCTCCTTTTTCAGCCAGTGTATCTCCTGCTGGATCTGCGGGGCGCCCTGCACACGCTCCCCTCCTTTCTATCATAGTACGCTCCTCTTTCATGAAATAGTCACTGCCGGGGAGTCCGGGTTGTATTCCCCTCAGGCCAAGTCCGCGAGCTTTTTGGTGCCGGAGCGATAGCACATCCAGCCGGGTTATTTAAGCACCCGGCTCCCCCAGTACTATCCGGTCATGAGAATCGTCCTGCCGGACCAGAGTATCCGGGTGGTGGAGCACGGGCCGTGTCCCGTCGAGGAGGTCCTCGTCTCGCTCGGCATCAATCCCCTCGAGGTGATCGTATCCCGGGACGGCATCCTCGTTCCCGAGGGAACCCCGGTCAGCACCGATGACGAGATCCGGATCATCCGGATCGCCCACGGAGGTTAGCGTTATGGTACAAGGGCCAGCAGTCGCAGTGGCGCCGGCCTGTGCCTGCTGCACGGAACCAGCGGTGGTGTACCAGCCTGAATCCCGCCACCACCTCTGCCGCATCCACCTTATCAGATACGTAGAGGAGCGTGTCGCCACGACGATCCGTAGGACCGGGCAGGTCCGTGCCGGCGACCGGATTGCGGTCGCGTTAAGCGGGGGAAAGGACAGCACTGCGCTCCTCCTTATCCTCTCACGGCTCTTCAAAGACCGGCAGGACGTGAGCCTTGTCGCCGTCACCGTGGACGAAGGTATTACCGGCTACCGCTCCGAGACAATCCGGGCGGCGCGGGACCTTACCCGCGAACTCGGCGTGGAACACCACGTCATCCCGTTCTCGGCACTGGCGGGAGCCGACCTTGATACACTCCTTGCGGGGCGGGAGATGCAGGCATGCACGGTCTGCGGTATCCTGCGGAGAAAGGCGCTCATGGATACAGCACGAACGACCGGCGCGAACAAGATTGCTACCGGCCACAACCTCGATGACGAGGCGCAGTCGGTCTTCATGAACGTGCTCCGGGGCGACCTGCCCCGGCTGCTCCGCAACTCAGGCACCGATATCGGGGACTGTTTCCTGCCGCGGATCAAGCCGCTCGCGGACATTTGCGAGAAGGAGATAGCTTCCTATCTCTTCGTGCAGGGACGGTTTGCCGCTCTCCCCGAGTGCCCCTATACCCGGTACGCGCTCCGTGCGGAAGTCCGGTCGATGCTCTCCTCGCTCGAATACCGCCACTCAGGTACCATGCGGCACCTGATCGAGAGCAAGGAAAAGATCGCCCGCTCCTGCGCCGGCGCCCGGGCGCCTGGGATTCTGAACCGGTGCCGGGAGTGCGGCGACCCCTGCAGCGGGGAGATCTGCCAAGTCTGCCGGCTCCGGCATTCACTGGGCCAGTGACGGGGCGCCGGTCATATGTTCCGGGTGGGTATAGATATTCATCTTCGTGCTACGCACGAAACCGATGACGCAGAGCCCGGTCTTTGCGGCGATCTCAACAGCGAGCGTGGTGGTCGCACTGCGGGATACAATTACCGGGATGTTCGCGACCAGACACTTGCGCACCATCTCCGACGAGATCCGCCCGGAACAGATGGCAAAGGTCCGGGAGAGGTCGACATTGTTGCGCAGGCCGTAGCCGATCGCCCGGTCAAGCGCATTGTGTCTCCCGATGTCCTCCGACCGGGCGATGATCCCCTCCGCAGACGCAAGGCCGACCACGTGGATGCCGCCGGTCTTTACGTACAGGTCGGATTCGAGGACCGCTTTGACCATCGCACGGATCTGGGCCGGGCTGACGGTAAAACCGGACCTTATGGACGGGAGCTTCTCCGTATCGATATAGGAGGTACTGCCGCCGCAGCCGGAAAGAATGGTCTTTTTGGGCCCCAGCACCTTGAAGAGGTTTTTCGTGATGACGCTGATCCGGTTCTGCTCGATCCTGATGGACTCGATCTCCGCGGGACTTTTGATGATCTGCTCAGTAAAAAGGTAGCCGGTGACAAAATCCACCAGATCCACCGGGCTCATCAGGGCAGTCATCGCATGACGACCATTGACAAAGAGGGCGAGGGGGACTTCCTCGATCACGTCGTGGTTCCCCTGCTGGTACGCGTCGCTATCCACGTTGATGCAGGGCAGTTGCCGGAACATCTCTGTCATGTATCGTTCTCGCCAGTCATAACATTCACGGCCGGTTCCCCGCCTCCAGAAGGATCTCATCCATGCTGCCGCTGCGGTACCCCCCGAGGTCGAGGGTCACATATGCAAACCCGATCGACCTGAGGGTCTCTGCCACGATACGGTGGATGACAAGGAGTGCCGGCATTTCTTTTGGAGAGATCTCAATCCGGGCGACGTTCCCGTGAACCCGTACCCGGACCTGCGCAAAGCCTTTGGTGTGCAGGAACGCCTCCGCGTCCTCGATTAGCCGGAGTTTTTCCCTGGTGATCCCGTCGCCGTATGGGATACGCGAGGAGAGGCATGCGGCGGAGGGTTTCTCCCAGAAGGGGAGACCTGAGAGCCGTGCAATCTCCCGGATATCCTCCTTGGTTATGCCCGCCTCAAGGAACGGGTGCACAATCCCCTCCTCGCTGCCTGCCGCGAGCCCCGGGCGGTGTTCATGCGTGTCCGAGAGGTTGGTGCCGTCAGCGACACAGGAAAAGCCCAGATCCGCTGCCCGCCATTTCAGCACCGCTGCGGATTTTTTCTTGCACCAGTAACAGCGGTCCGGTGGATTTGCCCGGAACCTCTCGTCATCCATAACCCGGAGGGGGATTACATCAAGATCAAGCCCGTACTTTTTGGCGATCTGCCGGGCCTCTTTAAGCGCCCTGCGGGGGACGACCGGGCTGTCCAGAAAGACACAGCGGCTTTTGCTCCCGAGCACCTCGCGGGCAATCACTGCCAGAACGCCGCTGTCCACGCCACCGGAGAACGAGACGATCATCGAACCGCAGCCGGCGATCTTTTCCCGGAGGAGTTCACGTTTTGCAGCTGCATCCATAACCCATGGTTCCTGTATCTCTTTTGCTGTGCAATAGTAATATAACGAGGATTTTTCAGGTTCCGCAGCGCCCGTCCGGTTCATTGCTGCACGGTGATTCCGCATCCCGGAGCTGGCGGCAGATATCGCAGATCCGCTGGACGAGGTTGACGTCCCTACCGTCCCTGAGGTCTTTTGCAAGCAGTTCGATGGAGTATTTTGCGTCATTCCCGAACTCGATGCGGTAGCCGCGCTTGCCGGAGAGGTACTGGGAGACCGCGGAGGGAGCGGTCTCCAGCATCCGCGCCGCTTCGACCTGTGACACGCCACACCTGACGAGCTCTACGGCAATTGCCGACCGGATCGCGGGCAATACGTCCCAGACAATTTTCTGGCAGGGGGCTTCCATCAGATCACAGCCTTATATTGTCACAATTTTGACATAATACTGTTTGTTCCCTTATCCGGGTTCAGTCTCATCCGGTAACTATTCCCCGCAGTCACCGGTGATCCCTGCCGCAACCACATTGATGCAGGTCTGAAACTGCCGGGGGGTTTGTCCCAATACAGAAAGAATAATTCCACGACCCGTGCACATATTCAGGTAACGGCACTGATACCAGTGCGCTACGGGATTCGATCCAGATCTCTAGGTGAACGATGTTTTCAGAACGGGAACGCGAACGGTACAAACGGCAGATGATGCTCTTTGGCGACGAGGGGCAGGAACGGCTGAAACAGGCAGAGATCTTCATTGCCGGTGCCGGGGGGCTTGGCTCCCCGGTCTCCATCTATCTTGCCGTCGCAGGTATCGGGACGATCACGCTCGTGGACAACGATGTCGTGGAACAGACGAACCTCAACCGGCAGATCCTCCACTATGATCGCGACATCGGAAAGAAGAAGACGGCCTCGGCTGAGGAGAAACTCCGGGAGATCAATCCGGACATCGTTGTGAAGGTTATCGATACTACCATCGATGCGACAAACGTTGACAGCCTCGTGGGTACCGCGGACGGGATCGTGGATGCGATGGACAACTTCCCAGCCCGCTACCTCCTGAACGAGACCGCCTGGAAGAAGGATATCCCCTTCTTTCACGGGGCGATCCGGGGGCTCTACGGGCAGGCGACGACGATCATCCCGGGCATGACTCCCTGCTTTGCGTGCATCTTCCCCTCCGCACCGTTAAAGGAGGTCGTTCCTGTCGTGGGGGTGACGCCCGGGCTCATCGGCATGGTGCAGGCAACAGAGGTCATCAAGTATTTCACCCATGATGGAAAACTCCTTTCGGGCAGGCTCTTCATCTGGGATGGCCGGGAGGCGCGTGCCGAGGAGATCTGCATCGAGAGGAACCCGACCTGCCCGGTATGCGGTACAAAAAACACAACGCCCCAAAAAAAGAGGAAACCATGACGGTCAAAGTACGTTTTTTTGCCCGGTTCCGGGAATTGCTCGGGACCGATATCATAGTTGACATTCCGAAAGGCAAGGTTTTTTCCGAGCTGATCAAAGACATCGCCAAGAGGAACAGGGAAGGCTATGATACAATCTTTGACGAGCATGACGCGTTCCGCGAGTTTGTGATCCTGATGCGGAACGGGAAGCGGGTTGAGCTTGCCGATGCAGTGACGATCACGGTGGCAGACGGGGACGAGATCGCGGTCTTCCCCCCGGTGGCCGGGGGATAGATCAGGGGATGCCATGATCCGGGTACAGAAGGAGGACGTGGATATCGCCGCGCTCATCGCGACCGCGAAAGAGCCCGGCACGGGTGCGGTGGTCGTCTTTGACGGGATCGTCCGTGACGATGGGATCACCGAGATGGACCTTGAGGCATACGAGGAGGTGGCGGTGCCGGAGCTCGGGAAGATCGCCAGGGCCGCAACAGAGCAGTTCCGGCTCCTGCACGTGGATATTGTCCACCGGATCGGGCGGCTTTCCTTAGGCGAGAATATCCTTGTCATTGTCGTGAGCGCCGGCCACCGGGCCGCGGCCTATGACGGTTCCCGGTACATCATCGAGGAGATAAAGAAAGGCGTGCCGATCTGGAAGAAGGAACTCACCCGTGACGGCGGCCGGTGGGTGCCGGGCGAGTACGGGCACGGTGCCGGAAGATCAAACTGACCTTTTTCTTGTCCTGATCCAACCGGACTCTCGTAAAACAGGGAGGGCCTTTCAGGATCTTTTGGTGTATTTATGTTAACGGCGCTGATTGCGGCCAGTGCCACGGAGCGCGTCCATGAACCGGTCCCGGATCTGCGCCGGCCCGAGCGGGATATTCGGCACATCGCTGTTACCGGGTTTTATCCGGGCATGGATGAAGGCGGGACCGTTCCGGGCTGACGCGGTAACTGCTGACGCCAGTTCGCCGGGTTCGTGGACGGTGACTGTCTGCGGGAATCCTGCAGCCATCGCCATCAGCCGGAGATCGGCGGTGTCGGCACCCGGCCGTGGCTGGTTGCCGGTGCTGCCAAAGACCCCGTTGTCGAGAGCGACGATGGTGAGATTCTTCGGGGCGGCTGCGCCGATCACCGGCAGGATCGCAGAGCCCAGAAGGCTCCCGTCGCCGTCAAGGACAATGACCCGTTGATCCGGCCGGACGGTGGCGATGCCAAGGCCGATCGCCGATGCCTGCGTGTACGAGCCCAGCATGTAGAAGTTCTCCGGCCGGTCATGCGACGCGTAGAGCTCTTTTGACGGTACGCCAATATTCGCAACCAGTACTTCATCGGCAGCCCTCGTTGCGATGGTCTTGATCGCCTCGAACCGCGTCATGGTCGGCGTGCGCCAGTCCCGCTCGTAGCGCAGGGAGAACGACCGGGATTTTTTGTGGGGTGACTCTGCTACGCAACCTGAAGTCTCACAGAGACAGGCCGGGGGGACAAGGATCACATGCGGGGTCTTCTGTGTGAACGCATCAGCGATGGCCCTCCCGATGGCCCTGGTGCTGCCAGGATCCGGGAGGATGGTATACGGGAGCCCGGCTGCTTCGAGGATCCGGGGGAGGGGGCGGTTGAACGGGATCTGTGCAGGGATCGTCTCGTTCTCCCCGCCCCGCCAGCTGGCAAGGATCGGCAGCGGGAGACTGAAGGTGACCGTAAGGGAGAGGATCGCATTGAGCATGTTCCCTATCCCCGAGCTCTGGATGGCGACGAGCGGGCGGGCGCCGGCAAGGTACGCCCCGGCAGAGATTCCGACGCCGTCCTCCTCTCGGGTGAGCCCGATATACCGGAACTCCTCCGGCAACCTGAAAAAGAGCCCCTTTGCCTTATCGCAGGGGATGGCACTGACAAGGTCGATCCCCTGTGCCTTTAGTTCGCCGATGATCTGGTTCTCATCCATGCTGCCGGCTCCACTCCATGAGTGACGTTACCAGTTCTTCACGTGACTCTCCCGGTGCTATTGTCGCGGAGGGGCCGACCGGGTGGAGGGTGAAATCCTCCCGGATCCGCTCGTATCCCCCGCCCGTAAGGTTCAGGAGAATATGATCGTCCCTGCCGATAATACCTTTTTCCACGGCCTGCACGAGCGCAGCGGTGGCGATCGCTGCGGCGGGATCGGGATCGATCTCTACAGTCTCCCGGATCAACTGCCCCGCTGCTCTTCCTGCCGTATTCGGGACGCTATACATGCGTCCCCGCGTCTCCTGAAGCGCATCGAAAAGACCTCCGCGGATACCGTACGCCGGGTGCCGGTTCGTCAGCACATCGGACATGACGTTTTTGATACTCTCTGCCGCCTCGGGCATATCGTCCGCGGGGACAATCTCGCGCCGCTGTGCCGCCCAAGCCGAGACCATGGGCGTGAAGGGTGCATTCTGGGCAAGGTGGAGCCGGGGAAGTGATGTGCCGTAACTCCCGTCCCGGATGAGCCGTGTTGCCGCCTCCCACGCGGCGATCGCACCGGTGCCGCTGCCGACTGCCTGGAAATAGTGGTCGGGGATCCTGCCGGTCGTCACGGCGGCATCGAGCACCACAGTTCCCATGCCGTCACGGCGGGCGATGTTTCTGGCCCCGCCTTCAGGGACGCACCCGGGAACCGTGGCAAGGGCCGTGCTCACCGCGATCGCATCTGAGTAGTCCCCTTTGACAGCGATGAGGAAGATCTCGTGTGCCGGCTCCGTAGTCCAGAGACGGGAGACCGCCTTCTCCGGGATGACGATGACGACCGGCCGTTTGCACCGTGCGGACAGTTCGGCAAAGGCCCGGCCGGTATTCCCGGCGGAGGCGATCACCGGGATCATCCTGCCCAGTTCCCGGAGCCGCTGCATCGTCGGTGAGGCCTCCAGTTCCTTGAAGGAACCAGTGGTGATGTCTGCCCCGTGCTCCGGGCAGTACCCGGAGAAGGAGATGACGAGGTTCGGCAGGGCGAGCTCTCGCGAGAGTTCCCCGCAGGAGAATGTTACCGGCCCACCGGACGGGAGGAGGGGGCGGGTCACCGGGAGCCACGCGAGGTAGCGGAATATGCCCTTGTAAGGGGAGAGATGGAGCCTCCGGCTGCTGTACTCGGTCCTGAGCAGGCTGTCATGGAAGTGGGGGCAGGCAAGGAGGGTGGTATCCACGATTTCGCCCCCCTCAACACAGCGGACCCGGAATTTGGGGATCATGGCATCATCTCACTGGATCCGGATGTCCTCGAGCCGGACATGGATCCCCTCCTTCTTGTTGAGCACCATGTTCACGACTCCCGTGTGCGACAGGTCCATCATGCAGTACCCCGGCAGGAACCGCTGCCGGGTCCCGAGCGCCGGCGGCCTGCTGATCACCGCCGCGATACCCTCGAAGGCGTGCACGTGGTATGCCTGGATATCGTGCACCTTCCCGTTCCGTGCGGCAAGTGGCCCCACTGTGTGGCACGCGAGCACCCCGGTGACCGGGTTGGCGGAGAGCACTCTCAGGGCATGGTAGACCGGGCAGCCCGGCCCGGCCGGACGGCCGGTGACAATCTCCCCCGGGCGGATGTCCCAGCGTTCCACGAGGTCCGGCCGGAACGGCACCACAAACTTCCTTGCTGAAGGCTCGCCGGGAAAGGCAGTGAGCACGAAATCGTAATTGTTGCCAAGCACGTCGGTGCCGGTATAGGCCGTGCTCTCTGGCGCTTGCTCGGTGCACAGGCCGGCGAATGGGCAGTCTGCCGGTTCTTTCTCACCGGCAGCGACCCGTGCTACAAATTCGCTGCAGGTGGCAGAGCCGCAGGTGCCGCAGTCCTTTCCCGGTGGGACCCATGCCATCCTCAGTCGCCCCGGTAGATATTGTCAGCCTGGTCGAGCGGGCGGATGACGCCGAAATGGTGCTGCCACCCGATCTCTTTCTTGCCGATGCAGATGGTGCAGACCCCCAGCGGCGGCGTCCCCCGGAGGGTGATCGCCTCAGCGTCAGCAATATCGGGATGTTTTGCGATCGCCTGCATCAGGTACCGCATCCCTGTCCCCTGGATGGCATTGGTCTCGATAATATCGATAGCCGGCGTGACCATCCGGATGCATTCCCGGAACACCTCCTTCTCCGCCTGCGAGACAAGGTCGGTTTTGGTCACGACTGCCATGTCGGCAAGCGCGATCATGGGAGCCATCTTGAGCGGTGTGTTGCTCCCGGAGACTGCTGAGAGGACCGCGATACCGAACGACTGGGTGGTGTACGGGGTGCATCGGAGGCAGAGGCCGGCGCTCTCGATAATGAGGATGCCGGCCCCGAGGCCTTCGGCCCACAGGATCGCGTCGCGCATGATCATGATGCCCATGTGATCTGGGCAGAGGTCGCCGGAGTAGACCTTCCGGGTCGGGATACCGAACTCCCCGTGGAGCTCTTCGTCTTCAAACGCCCTTACCACATCGATTTTCAGGAAAGCCGGGTTCCGGGTTTTCTGGAATTCGCGGATGATCTGCCGGGTCACCGCGGTTTTCCCGGCACTGGGGGGACCTGCAACGATGACGAGCTTCATGCCGGTATGGGGAGGTTTTTCCGGGGGATGGTATCGCTGCTGATGAGGTCTCCGGCACGTATTTTCTCCCGGAGGTCTACGAGAAACGCGTCGATACCGGAGATATGGGCTATCATCTCCCGCTCAGTCCCGTCCGGTTCGATGACGCTGGTTACAGCACCGTGTTTCATGACGATCCGCCGATCGGTGATCATGGCGAGGAGCGGATCATGGGTGACGAAGATGACCGTCTTGTTATAGTGTTTCAGACAGCGGATCACCTTCTCCTTGAAGATCCCGGCGTTCTCCACTTCATCGAGAAGGAGGATAGGGGTCTGTCCGATCATGATGGCGTCAGCGATGAGGAGCGAGCGCGTCTGCCCCCCGGAGAGGGAGGTCATCCGCATGGATTCAGTGATCTTCTCACCGGTGAATTCATTTGCAAGCGCAACAGTTCTTTTGGCAAGCTCCAGGGCGTCCGTGTCCCGTGCCTTGATATGGAGGGCGAGGAACCTGCAGACCGTGAGGTCGGCGATGACACGGGTGTTCTGGGTGATGAGGGCGATGGGCTTTTTTGCCGGGTCGCGGACCATCTCGTCGGACGGCGGGGAACCGTTGATCAGGATGGAGCGGCCGGTGACCGTGTCTCCCTGTGCGAGCACCTCGATATCGTTGATGAAGGCGGATTTGCCCGAGCCGGTCGACCCTACAATCGACACGGTATCTCCCGGGTGGAGGGTAATCCGGTCAAACCCCTCCTTTTCCCCGCACCGGTTGGTGCCGGGGAGTACGGTGAGTTCCATGAACTGTTCGCTGCGCATACTTAGGATGATCGTTCCGGTATTCAAATATCTTTCCAATATACGTAAAAAATTAACCTTATAGTAATAAATATAAGGGAGAGAATTATACTTAAAGGATAACATGTTATCGAAAAGGATATTTGAGACCGATTTTACTACCGCGCTGAACGAAGAGCTGGAGCGGAAGAATATGAGCGTGAAGGAGCTGGCGGATCTCACTGGGATTCCCGTCTCGACCCTGTACAAGGTCACGATGGGCGAACGGGACCCCCGGCTCTCGACCGTGAAAAAGATCGTCTCGGTGCTGGAGCCGGGACGCGAGCGCTTCATCGCGGTCATCGCGGCAAAGTTCCTCCTCGACTCTCTCGATGTCCGGGAGACCGGGTTCCAGGGCAGCAAGGTCATGATCAAGGGGTACTCCGCGAACTCCCTCGAGGAGTGCATCGTGGCGGCGTCCCGGGCGGAGAAGGACGGGGCCTCGGGGATTGTCTGCGCCCCCATCCTTGCCTCCATCGTGGAGAAGATCGTAGACGTACCGGTTGGGATGATGCGCCCTGACCTCCCCTGTATCAACGACGCGATCATGACCGTGGGCAGGAAGATCGGGTGACCGATGGCGGGGACTTGGGCACATATCAGGATCGGCAACCTTTCGACCATGTACCATACGGCATTCCTGCTCCGGGGATCGGACCTGCTGCCGGCACAGGGGATTGCCGCAGAATGGACGCTCTTTCCCTCGGGCCCGGACATCATCAGTGCCATGCAGGCCGGGCGGATTGACCTCGGGTATATCGGGCTGCCGCCGGTCATTATCGGGATCGACCGGGGCCTTTCCCTTGCCTGTATCGCGGGGGGCCATGTCGAGGGAACAGTAATGATCGGCGGTCCCGGGACCCGTGCACTGGAAGAATTCAGGGACATGCCGACATTCCTCTCCCAGTTTGCCGGCGATGCGATCGGCACTCCCCCAAAAGGCTCCATCCACGACGTCATCGTGAACGAGCTGCTGCGGGAGTACGGGATCCGGGATGTCACGGTGAAGAACTACCCGTGGGCGGATTACCTACCTGATGCTCTCCTTCAGGGGGAGATTGCTGCGGCGGCCGGTACCCCGGCCCTCGCAGTCACCGCCCAATGGTACGGCAACGCACACCTCGTCGTGCCCCCGGACCGGCTCTGGCTGTTCAACCCGAGCTACGGTATTGTCGTGATGCGGGGGGTGCTGGAGCAGACGGATCTGCTGACCCGCTTTTTGCGGGCGCACGAGTCCGCATGTGAGCTGATCCGGCATGACCCCCGGGCCGCCGCCCGGATCGTGGCTGAGACCACCGGTATGGTGGACGAGGCGTTTGTCATGGCGACCTACCGGATCTCGCCGAAATACTGCGCAGCGCTGCCCCAGGAGTACATCGCATCGACCATGAAGTTCGTGCAGACCCTCCACGCGCTCGGGTACACCTCGCGGCGCATCAGTGAGAAGGAGATCTTCGACCGGTCGCTGATATCCGCGGTGCACCCGGGGCCGCATCATTACGATGCGGGTATTGCCGGCTAACTCAGACGGGGATACCCGGCCTCCGTGCCAGATGCCTGGTCTCGTTCAGGCTTCGTCATTTTTTCCAAAAATTTCCGGATTTTTTTCAAGATCTTTGAGAATTTTTCCGGGTTTTTTCAGAGATTTCCGGAGACGTTGCCGGATTTTTTTCAAATTTTTGCGAATCTTTCCGGACTTTTTTTCCGAAAAATTGCCGGTAACCGCGATGTACTTTTTATTGGCTCCCACTACGGCTCTATGGCCTCATCCTTTCATGAACCCCGATCTCCCCGGATCAGGCCCGGATCCGACCCTAGCAGATTCGCAGAGAAATAAGCCCGTAAAACGCCCGGATTGGCAATCCGGCAGGGGTCAAAAAATCTCCAGTGGAGACGACAGTGACACCGACGGAGAATATCGATATAATCGACTATTTTCAAAAAATACGCGTTTTAATCAGGAGAAAATCGGCCAATTTAGCAGGCCTGCAGCAGCCCCGGAAAACCGGATGGCCTTTAGATCGATCTGAGGGAAGATCGGCCGCTAGAAGGCCAATAGCGGCCTTTTGTACGGATGTGCTAAAAACTGCGTTTTAATCGGTTATTTTCACGAGATAAGCCATAATTGAGGTTTTTCATTCTTGCAGGGGGTCATTTGGCCTCCCTGACCGTGCATCTGGTTGAAAATTTTTTAAAATTGTCGATGATGATGCCGGAATTTTTTTAAAATTGCCGAAAACTTTTCCGGATTTTTTTTGAAATGTTCGATAACTTTGCTGAACTTTTTGAAAATTACCGGAAACCTTGGTGAATTTTTTTTTAAACAACTAGTACTCTTTTAAAATTACTCCCCATGAACCATGAGTGCCTAAGAGTACACCTCCGCCCAATACGGTCCCATTTCAGCCTCTGTTTACCCCCCATCAATCGGGTCAGCAGTCAGGTTTTGCCAAGATGCAGCCACCTGATTTCAGGAATCGTCCAATTTGAATTTTTATAGCGATTTGGAGCGCAGATTGAGGGGAAAGGGCAGGCGGGAATATCTGCGTTACAGAGAAGGCTAATCCAAAAAACGGCCTCCCCATCATATGAGCGATGCCTCCAAAAATCACCCGGCAAAAATCCACACATAGTCGCGATTGGAGAGGCGATCATAACGGCTCCCGATGTTTCATCGGCTCCGTGCTCCGGTTCCGCAGGTCGGTTCTTCTGTCATTTTCCCATCCGGGAGGGGAACTATCATATCGCGGCTCCTAACGGCTGATGCTGGTGAAGATAAAAACGCAAAGCATTATACCGGTGCAGGCAGAGTCTTTGGTACGGGAGACGACCTTATTTTCCCCACCACGAGCCTGAAAAATCAGCCCGGGACGGCGGCCTCCCGCCATTCCCGAACCCGGTTCAGCAGCGCAGCCCGGGCCATCGCGGTTGTCTTCTTCGTGCTCGTCCTGCTCGTCCTTGTCGTTATCCCGGCTGCCGGAGAGGGGCCCGGTGCACCTGCTCCTTTGCCTGCCGCCACACCGGAGATCGTCCATGTTGGGGTATACGTGGTGGATTTCAACCGTTTCAATGTGGAAGAGGGGACCTACGAGACCAATTTTTACCTGACGCTCAGCTCGGACACAAACATCTCTCTCTCCGATCTCGAGATCATGAACGGCCAGATCTCATCGATGAACACGATCACGGACACCCCCGGCGAAAAAGTGTACCGGATCTACGCGGTGCTGACCGCGGATCCCGATCTCCGCCGCTACCCATTCGACAACCATACGCTTCCCATCATCATTGAGCCAAAGACCCTGACCGAGAAGGACATGGTTTTTGTCATCGATAAAAATAATACCGGCCTGGATTCGGAGGCGGATCTCCCGGGATGGGAGCTGACCGGGAGCCAGGCAGACGTGACAAACAAGACGTACGTGACAGATGAAATCCCGTATTCCCGGGCAGTATTCAGCTACGGCATCATGCGGGATGTTGCGTCGACTGTCCTGAAGTTCTTCCTGCCGATCACTCTGATTATTGTCGTATCTCTTACCTCGCTTTTGATGAAAGTCTCATCACGCCTCGGCCTGAATGCATCGATGTTCCTCGCCGCGGTGCTCATCCACTGGCGTATCGCGGATGCAATACCCCTCGTCGCCTACGCGACCTTCCTCGATTTCTTTATGATCCTCACCTATGCGACTCTTGTCATGGTGCTGGTATCCGGCATTCTGATCGTCTGTTATTCTGAGGCCAAAAACATGGTAAAGGTCGAACAGGTAGACCGCTGGTCGATACGCATCATCCCGGCAGTCTCGATCTCGCTGTACTTCCTGCTGTTCCTTATGCTCCTTATATAGGGAGCATCAGGGTTCCCGTAGCTGGCAAAAAAGAGAGAGATAATTCACTGGTTACCGGTCGCTGAATTTCTCGACAACGCGGACATTGTCGCCGCGGACGGTGATCGGGATCGGGACCACGCTCTCGTACAGCTCGACCGTGATCTCCTCCTTTGCCGAATCGACGCGCTTGACCACGGCCTTCTCGCCCTTGAACGGCCCTGCGATCAATTCGACGATCGTGCCTTCGTCAATGCCGGAGACGACCGGTTTGGGGATGAGGAAGTGCCCGACCTCGGCGAGCGTCGTCTCGCCTTTTACGACCGCCCGCGCGTGGGCGATCTTCTCGACAAGCTGCTCGATCCGGTTCATCTTCTCCGGGGTCTCCACAAGCACGTAGCCCTGGAGCTCGTTGGGGACGATGATCGCCGTCACCTTAATGTCGGTCGCCTTTGTCTCAATGGCTTTCATGATATTGTCAGCGACCGTGCGTTCCTGCTTGGAGGTGGTCTTGATCGCGAAGATCCGGTTGTTGAAGACCTCGGGAACCGGCGGGGACTGGGGAGCCGCGGGCGCGGGCGGTGTTGTCTGTGCTGTCATATCCACCCGTCACTTTGGCGCTATGACAAAGAGCTCGTAGATGACAAATCCTATCAGGCCGATCAGGAGGATGCCAGCCGCCGCGACGGTCGCAATCTTCGTGAACTCCTCCCGGGTCGGTGTGCGCGCAAGTTTCAAAACGCGGATGTATTTGCGGAATAACTCCTCATGGACGTCGACTTTGATATCAGGCTTGGAAAGTTCCATAGGGTCTCACTTGAGAAAATCGATCTCAAACTGTTTCTGTACTTTGGGGGTAAGCTTCTCGCTCCGACCATATATTTGTGGCGACCGTACGCCCGTGACCACCAGGAGCGTCCGCATCTTATCCTGCATCGCGGGGTCGACCTGTGCACCCCAGATGATCCGTGCGTTCGGGTCGACACGGTTGAAGACTTCCTGCACGACGCCTTCCGCTTCGGCCATCGTCATGTCGGGCCCGCCGACCACGTTCACCAGCGCCGCGGTTGCACCGGAGATATCCACGTCAAGAAGCGGGGAGCGGATCGCCTTTTTCACCGAGTCGGCCGCCTTGTCCTCGCTGTCGCTCTCTCCCATCCCGATCATGGCGACGCCGCCACGCTCCATGACCGTGCGGACATCGGCGAAGTCCAAGTTCACGAGACCGGGCATCGTGATCAGCTCGGTGATCCCCTTGACCGCCCGCATAAGCACTTCATCGGCGACCTTGAACGCTGCATAGAGCGGCAGCTTGGGTACGACTTCGAGCAGCCGGTCATTGGGCACGACAATGACCGTGTCCGCCACGTCCCGGAGGCGTTCGAGCCCGGCTTCCGCGTTCTCCATGCGGATCGCACCCTCAGAGGCAAACGGCAGGGTGACCACCGCAATCGTGAGCGCGCCTTCCTCCCGTGCGGCCTTCGCGACGACCGGGGCACAGCCGGTGCCGGTACCGCCGCCGAGGCCGACGGTGACAAAGACCATATCGCACCCGGAGACAATCGCCCGGATCTCCTGCTCGTTCTCGAGCGCCGCTTCCTCCCCGATCTGCGGGATGGAACCGGCGCCAAGGCCACGGGTCCTCTGGCGGCCGATCAGGACACGCTGGTCGGCGTGGGTGCGGATCAGGTGCTGGGCGTCCGTGTTCATGGCGACCAGTTTTGCGCCATGGATCCCCTCCTCCATCATGCGGGTGATCGTGTTGGAGCCGGCTCCTCCGCAACCGATCACCGTGATCTCGGTCTTGAGTTCGCTTAAGACCTGGTCAAGGTCTTCGTTATTCTGCGAGACGGTCGCCGTCTCGTCTCTCGCTTTGGTAAGTGCCTCTTCAACAATCGACCTCATGTAAACTTCTCCAGTCCCGGGACATGGATTCTGATTTCCCTGCCCGATGCCACCATTTCTGGCGTAATCACCTGGCTGTTAATCTCGACCGCCTGCCCCGCTGCCAGTTGATGGCAGGCCGGTCCCTCCGGTACTCCCAGTTCGCGCGCTTTTGTAGGGTCAAACCGGATCTTCTTGATGATCAGGTAATCTCTCTCCGTCGCTGTGATCTCGTTACTACGTATGATTTTTACGCACAATGTATTTAAAGCATTTATTATTTGCGATGAATGTTTCGCAAATGTGACAAAAACGGGAAGCAGGCGGTTGTCCTGTGAGGAAAGGTGCACAACGGGCAGGGTACTGAGATCCCGTATCAGTCCCGGTTCATCAGCTTTTACCGCCTCCGCGAGCAGCACCGGGTCGATCGTTATGGTCGCAAGCGGGCCGGTTTCCTCCAGTGCATGGATGAAGCAGCGGGAGCCGGGTGCAGCCTGCCCGGCGAGGTCACGGATGGCACGGTACGTTTCCCACGGGAGATGCCCGATCGCAGCGATCTCGCTCTCGGAGAGCCGGAGGACCGGGATTGCATCGAGAATGCCGGTAAGCCGGTGAAGGGACTCACGGTCAAGTGCCTTACGGTCGATATACGCGGCGACCGCCCCGCTCTTTTCAATCATCGACCGGATCATCGCCTCGTCAAGCGTCCCGGCTTCCCGGGTATGGGCGATGTGCCCGAATGCTCCCCGTGTGGAGAGAGCAATTTCGGTTTCGCGGGTGGCGTAGTGCGTGCCGCCAAAACCAATCAGCGGGACTGCATTTACCACCGTCACGTCGAGCACGGCCTCTGCCACGGCCCTGCCGGCAGCCGGATCGTTCCATTCCTTTTCCGTGCTCCCGATCTCGACAAAGAAGGATGGGTGGGAAAGACCGGTCGGCCCGTGGTGGGTGACTTCATACGAGACACGGTACCCTTCCGGGCAGTGCCGGGCAAGGGCCCGGAGGGTGGCCTGCATCATGGCCGGCGCTGCAGGCGCGAGAGTGCGTGAGCTGCCCCCCAGATCCGCCTCCCGGAAGTTACCGGTCACGTGTACGGTGAGAACCGGCACCGGGTTGATGCTCGCATGCCGGGAGAGGAAGATGACGAGGTCCGCGTCAATACCGGCATCAGCATTCTCCGCGTAGATGAGCCGTCCCTCCGTCTCGTGGAACGTATAGGTGCGTCCCCGCCCTTCAAACGCGTCGCCGGATTCTTCAAGAAGAGACCTGAGGTGGTGGCGGATATTGCCGCCGGCCACATCCTGCCGGGAAGAGATCAGCGCAACGTGCATCTGTTCTATTTTACGCGTTCCTCATCCAATAAGTCTCCCGTGATGCAGGATTCGCAAACCCTATGAGGGTGGACACAGCACACTGTTATCATGGACGAGGAAAAGGTCAAAAAGGCGTTTGCGGACGCCGGTATCGACAAAACGATCACATGCCCCCAGACGTTTGCAATTGCCAAAGAGCACAAGATTCCGAAGATGGCCCTCGCGGCATACTGCAACGCCCACGGGATCAAGATCCGCGGCTGCCAGCTGGGCTGCTTCAAATGAATCTTTTTTCATTGTTGTCCCGGTTTCCGATGCAGTTGTCATTGCCCGGCGCGTAGCCGTGCAGACGGGGACTGCGAACATCCCGACAAAACCTGGGTGAAGTGCGCTCTGCGGCCCAATCACGTCACCAAAGCTCGGGAGATCCTTCACCCGTCTGGCGACTACGGTACAACGGAGAAAGGCGTGCAGCGCGAACTGCCATGAGTACGGCTTCCTCGGGAGTGGCGCACGCAATAACGCCCTCGATCTCCCATGTCTTATATCCAAAGACCGGGCGCCCGGTCTTGAGGGCAATCGCGATCTCCGAGAGCGTGCCGTAACCGCCCCCGACCGCGATCACCGCATCTGCGGACTGGACGACGATCACGTTCCGGGCGTGCCCGAGGCAGGTCCGGATCACGATATCGAGAGCGGCGTTGCCGTTACCGGCATCGGGAAGGATCCCGACGGTGAGTCCGCCCTCGTCATGCGCCCCGGTGCACGCGGCATCCATCACGCCCCCGAGACCTCCGCAGACCAGCGTCTCGTGGTTTGCCGCGACGAGATACCCGATCGTCCGGGCTGCTTCGCAGAGATCAGGAGTGGCGTCTGCGGCGCCGATAACGGCGATCTGTCCCATACCTGTTTCATTCCTCCAGCACGTTGCGCCTGCTGCCAGTCCAGCATCCTTCTCGTGCCATAAAGAGGTACCGCATCGGAACCGGAAACATGCGGGGCCGGAAAAAAGGGTGCTCCCCCACAGCGTTCAGCTCGGCGTTACTTTGACCGGCACTTGGTAAATTGTATCAACGCCGGCGGCCTCCACCCGGTCGTCAACACAGAGATAATACGCACCCTGCTTCTTGATTGTGAACGTCCCCTGCTGCGGCGATGTGACGCTATTGAGCTGGACGAGAGGGACGATGCCCGGATAGTCCCAGGTCTTCTGGACCGGGTCCCACTGGGGCTTGACCGCAATCAATTTTGTGTTGTCATTGAAATCGACCACCAGTACATTGGCATTTATGGTGCCGGGCCCCGGGGATGTTGCCCAGACCGTAAACTGCTGGCCCGGGTTCAGGTACACCATGCCCATTTCCTGGGGAAGGTTGATGCAGGCATAATCATTGTAGTGGACGGCAATCGTGGTATCGATACCGGTATTTTGTGCCGAAGATGCAGAAGCGCCGGGGGTGCCCGGTGCGGGCGTGGAGGTGGGGGAAGCACCGGCTGCCGGGGTTCCAGCTCCCGCGTTCTGTCCCGTTGGCGAGCTGGTGCAGCCAGCGATGCTCACCAGCAGGACCACAAGCACAGCACCAAGGCAGGCACAAACAATGGATCTCATGATGGTCAATATATAAAGTAGAGATATATGAATTCCGATCCACGTTCCCTTCTGATTGGATATTCCCCAGCCACCTGCCGGCAACAGCCTGTCCTGCCAAGTCCGGCGACCAACGGTTTCCCGGATCATGACAGGCATGTTCCCACCTTGGTTGAGGATATCCCCGGCATCCCGCGAAACCCCTGACCGGGAAAAACTACTTTGTCCTCAAGCGCTAACACTGGTCAATACGTTTGGGCACCCTCCCATCGTACAGCGAGGGTTTTTGTGAAGGAAGTCATCGCGAACTTCAGTGCACAATCGATCGAACGCGAAGTACAGGAATACTGGCGCACCAACGGAACCTACAAGGCCGTGCAACAGCACCGCCGTGCCGGCAGGGCATTCTTTTTCGTGGACGGCCCGCCCTATACCACCGGGCACATCCACCTTGGCACCGCGTGGAACAAGATCATCAAGGACTCCATCCTGCGGTACCACCGGATGAACGGCAGGAACGTGATCGACCGTGCGGGCTACGATATGCACGGGCTGCCCATCGAGGTAAAAGTGGAGCAGACCCTTGGGTTTGCCTCCAAGAAGGATATCGAGGCGTTCGGTATCGGGAATTTCATCGCGAAATGCCGCGAGTTTGCAGTGGCCAACAAGCAGCTGATGGACGCCCAGTTCGAGCAGCTCGGCGTCTGGCTCGACTTCCCCGATGCATACCAGACGGTAAAACCCGGGTATATCGAGGCGGCGTGGTGGACGCTTGCCCGTGCGGAGGAGAAGGGGATGCTCGAACGGGGGTACCGGGTCGTCAACTGGTGCCCCCGGTGCGAGACGGCGATCGCGGACGCCGAAGTGGAGTATTGGGATGAGGAGGATCCCTCGATCTTCGTGAAGTTCCCGCTGAAAGGAACAACTGGCGAGTACCTCCTGATCTGGACGACAACCCCGTGGACGCTGCCGGCAAACGTCGCGGTCGCGGTCTCGCCGGATTTCATGTACAGCCGGGTACGGGCGACCAAGGGCGGGCAGGAAGAGATCCTCTGGATCGCAGAGCCTCTCGTAAAATCCGTGCTGAAGAAAGGGAGGTACCAAGACTATGAGGAACTGGAGAAGCGGCCCGGCAAAGAGCTTGCCGGCCGGGAGTACGACTCGCCGCTTGCGGAGCATGTCCCGCTCCAGCGGGAGATCGCCCACAAGGTCGTGACCGCGGACTTCGTCGCCATGGAAAATACCGGGATGGTGCACATCGCGCCGGGCCACGGGTGGGATGACTACGTGCTCGGGACAAAGGAGGGGCTTCCGGTCATCTGCCCGGTTGACGGTGCCGGCAGGTTCCGGCCCGAGTCCGGGGCATTTGCCGGGCAGTACGTGAGGGAGGCAAATCGGCCGGTGCTGGACGCGCTCGGGGCTCATCTGCTCGCCCACGAGACGGTCGTGCACCGCTACGGTCACTGCTGGCGCTGCAAGACGCCGATCATCTTCCGGGCGACCTCGCAGTGGTTCCTCAAGGTCTCCGAAATGCGGGATCTCATGCTCTCCGAAGTCGCACGGGTGACGTGGTATCCCGAATGGGCGGGCAGCGCACGGTTCTACGACTGGATCAAGGAGGCCCGTGACTGGTGCATCTCCCGGCAGCGGTACTGGGGTATCCCGATCCCGGTCTGGACCTGCGGGAGGTGCGGGAAGTACCGGGTGATCGGAACGAGCAAAGAGCTCGAAGGGGCGAGCGGCCGGCCGTTGCCGGACCCGCACCGCCCTTTCGTGGACGACGTGACCATCCCCTGTGCCTGCGGCGGTACGATGCGGCGGGTGGAGGACATCTTCGATGTCTGGTTCGACTCCGCGGTCGCGTCGTGGGCGACGCTCGGCTTCCCGGAGACCACGGCAGACTTCGAAAGGCTCTGGCCGGCAGACTTCATCACCGAGGGGCAGGACCAGACACGGGGCTGGTTCTACTCGCAGCTGGGCGCGAGCACCATCGCGTTCGGCCGGGCACCCTACCGGAGCGTCCTCATGCACGGGTTCGCGCTCGACGCCGACGGGAAGAAGATGTCCAAGAGCCTCGGGAATGTCGTGACACCCGAAGAGGTGATTGCAAAGGTCGGCGTTGACGTGCTCAGGCTCTACGTCCTCTCCTCGTCGGCGCCATGGGACGACCTCAAGTTCAACTGGGAGGGTGTTGCCACCATCAACCGTGCGGTCAACATTCTCTGGAACGTGTTCCGGTTCCCGCTGCCGTACATGATCCTCGATGCATTCGAACCCCGGGCTGTGAACGGCGTCTGGGACGATGCATACATCCGGGCACACCTACGCTCCATGCCGGACGAGGATCGTTGGATCATCTCCCGGGTCAACTCGGTTGCGACCACCGTGGACACAGCGATGAAAGAGTGCCAGCTCCACCGTGCCACCCGGGAACTGGTGAACTTCATCCTCGAAGATCTCTCGCGGTGGTACGTCCAGCTCGTCCGCCCGCGGATGTGGCTGGAGGGGGAGTCAGAGCAAAAGGTCTTTGCGTACGAGACGATCTACTACGTGATGCGCCGGCTTACCGGGCTCCTTGCTCCGTTCTGCCCACACATCACCGAAGAAATCTATCGGAACCTCCGGTGCGGCAACGACCCGGCAAGCATTCACCTGCTCGACTGGCAGACCGGTGAGGCGACACTTGTCAACGCGGAACTCGAGCATGCGATGGAGCTCGTCCGCTCGTTTGACGAGGCCGTGGCTAATGCCCGTCAAACGGGAAAGCGCAAGCTCCGCTGGCCGGTTGCCGAAGTGGTCGTGGTAACGAACACAGATGCCGTAAAGGATGCGATCGAGCGGCTGAACGCGATCTGCATGGAACGGGCGAACTCCCGGAAGGTGACGGTTATCACGGGACGGTGGGACCGGATCGGCTGGATCGCCGTGCCGGTGATGAAAACAATCGGCAAAAAGTTCGGCAAGGATTCCTTTAAAGTGAAAGGGCTCATTGAGGCAGAGGACGGGAATCGCCTCAAGGTAAATATCGATCTTGGGCAAACCGTAAAATTGGGTAGAGGTATCAAAGTTGGGGCAGATTACAGGACAGATGCCGGAAAGACCTTTCGGTCCGGCAGCGGGGATGCCGACTTTAAGATCGGTCCGGAGCATGTCACGTTCACCGAGAAACTCCCTGACGGTGTCTTTTCCGCGCCGATGGAAGACGGGAGGGTCTACGTCGATGTGGCGCTGACACCCGACCTCGAGGCGGAGGGATATGCCCGCGAGGTGATCCGGCGGGTGCAGGAGATGCGCCGGCAGCTCGACCTCGCGGTCGAGGACTTTATTCTGGCTGACGTGGCGGTGTCTGACGAACGGGTCTGCGACCTCGTCAGCACCCAGTGGAAAGCGGGGATTGCCGAAGAAGTCCGGGCACGGGAGCTCGCGATCCATACTACTGCGGAGTCAGTGGCGGCCGCAGGTGCATCCCAGCTCGTAAAAGAGTGGGATGTTGAAGGCGTTCAAATGACGATCGGAATTGGAAAAGCCACCTGACGAAGATCTTTTTTACTTCCCTTTTCTGAGAATATTTGTTAAATTACAGGTAGGAGATGGGAGACAGTGCCTGCGGTCACTGGACATAGGTGGGCCATTTCACCATTTTTTTCCTGAGGTCGAGCGTCCTGCCGTCGACAACGAAGGTACCATCCCCCTTATGATGGATGACCCGGCGTTCTTTGCGCTCGGGATCGATCCATGCTTCGACCACTTCCAGGACAAAGAGGTTGTAGGTGTCGACAAGGCTGGAATCCTTCACCCGGCATTCGAAATTGGCAAGACACTCGGCGACAAGCGGCGGCTTCACTTTTTCAGCCGGCACCGGTGTCAGACCGAAGGCATCGAACTTGTCGACATCCGCACCCGAACAGTTGCCGATTTCAACCACCTTTGTGGCGAGATCGACCGTGGGGACGGCGATCACGCATTCCCTGGTCGTGCACAGTGCACGGAAACTGTAATCCCAGGGCCCGATCATGCAGCCGATCAACGGAGGGACGTCATCCTGCATCACCATGTGATAACTCATCGTCATGATGTTGGGCCGCCCGCCATCCACTGTCGTTACGAGGACGACCGGCCCCGGCTCGATGAAGCGGTACACCCGGGATAAAGGGAGCTTGTCCATCATGATCGTTACTCTCCCGTTCGCTCTATATCAGGATTGGTAATTCCTCCGAAATAAATGCAGGAATCTCAACACAACCCGTTGATTCGGATAGTTACGATAAAGACAATTTTTCATTGGTACACGCCCGGAATTCACTCCGTTAAATTCCGATACCCGCCCCGCTCAGTGCAAAAGGGCGACCTGCATGCAGAGATCGAGATCGGCAATGGGGTCTATGCCCCGCCGGAGATCAGTTTCTCCAGAAATTCCTTCCCTTCCGGCGTCGTAAACAGTGGCAGGTCGCGGTCGACGACGACTGCACTCCGTGTGGCAACCACGCTCTTCTTCGTCTTTGGGTTGTAGCCTTCCTTCTCCGTGACTCTCCTGCACACGAGCACCCCCCGGCGCTGCCATGCCGGCGTCTTTGCGAGGTTGATGCCCCGTTTGTGCATCATCTCGTGCAGGTCTTTTGCCGGCATACCCCTGAGCTGCTCTGCAGCTTTTTTTGCACTCATGCCATCGGCGATCAGCGCCTGCTGGCAGTAGGCGTTCATATGGTTGCGCCACGCCTCGTCCTGCCGGGCGGTCACGTACTCAACCGCGGACGCCGGGGTCGCCTGGACAATCCGGGCATCGAACGCCAGCGGTTCATGGATGCCAAGCGCGATAGTGAGGGCGCTTGCGGTAAACGAGGCCGCGACCGAATCGATCTTCTCCACCCGTCCACTGAACGGGAGCCGGTCCAGGTACAGGCTGATCTCATCCGAGAATGTGTAGGCAAAGACCGGCGAGAGGCCGCTTGTTGCTACGAGTGCGGTGCAGGTGTCAGTCATCGCCCTGCTGAACCGGTCGTCGAAGGGTTTTGCCAGCGCCAGTTTTCCCGCGATATGGTGGAACGCCCGGCCATCGAGCCGGACAAAAACCGGGGGGACGGTCGTGATCGTGGAAAATATTTCCCGGTTTTCCATAGGGTATCCTACGGGAGAAAAGAAAATGGCGGGGGCTCCCGTATCCCCCACGTGCCGTATTGCGCGTTATTCTTCAAGCGTGCCGGACTGCGTGAATGCACCGGGAAGGTGGCGGATAAGGACGATATCGTCGATAGCGCTGATGATGCGGTACGGGATCTTCAGCCCCTTGAAATTCTTGAGCTCAAAGAGCTGGTCGTTGACCTTCCCGACCACGAGCGCTTCCATCTTCTTCTGGTCAACGTCAATGACCACGTCCTCGACTTCACCGATGAACATTCCCTTGTCCGTGTAAATCTGAAGCCCGAACAGATCCGTAATCTGGGTTTCCATCGTTATCAGATGAAAGTATATACCATATGGGTTAAAAAGATAATCCATACTTTATGGACGGGTCATACCGGATCGGACGGATTTTCGGCATTCCGATCCTTATCCATTACACGTTCCTGCTCGTGATCCCGCTCTTTGCCTGGATCATCGGCAGCCAGATCTCGCTTACGACCGACATGCTCAGGGGGATCTTCGATGTGCCGATCGATACATCCCTGATCACGTCGGGCTTCATGCCCTGGATCCTCGGCATAGTCGTCGCGCTCGGGCTCTTTCTAGGGGTCCTCGTTCACGAGATTGCCCATTCCGTCATCGCCAAGAAAAATGGCCTGAAGATCCAGAGCATCACCCTGCTCATGTTCGGCGGCGTCTCCCAGATGGAGGAGGGGGCGCCGGACCCCAAGATCGAGCTCCCGATGGCGCTTGCCGGGCCGCTCACCAGCCTCCTCTTCGGCCTTATCTGCGGCGGCCTCGTTTACATCACTCCCGGGATGACCGCAGATCCCGCAACCGCCGGCGTCCTCATCTTTATCTTCGGGTATCTTGGCGTGCTCAACGTCATCCTGTTTGGTTTCAACCTGCTGCCCGCTTTTCCCATGGACGGGGGGAGGGTGCTCCGTGCAGTGCTGGCAAAGCGGATGCCGCTCTACCGGGCAACCCGGATCGCTGCCAATGTCGGCAAGGGATTTGCAATCATCTTTGCCATCGTCGGTATCGTCTTCTTAAACCCGTTCCTGATCCTGATCGCCCTCTTCGTCTACATTGGTGCAGGTATGGAATCGACCGCAGTCCAGTATAGTTACCTGCTGCAGGACGTGACCGTGGGCAACATGATGAGTTCCCCGGTGACTGTCGTGGCGCCGAATCTGCCGCTTGCTAATGTGATCGAGATGATGTACACGAGCAAGCACCTCGGGTTCCCGGTTGTCGACCGGAACATGCTCGTGGGCATCGTGACGCTTGCGGACGTGAACCGGACCTCGTCGATCGATCGCGAGGCAATGCAGGTGCGCGACATCATGACCCGTGATCCTATTACGCTCCCGACGTCCGCACCGGTCATGGACGCCCTCAGGATCATGTCGGCCCGGAACATCGGCCGGATCCCGATCGTCCAGGACGGGCAGATTGTCGGGATCGTGACCCGGACCGACATCCTGAAAGTGACCGAACTCAAAAAGGTCTAGCACTCGAGCAGTGGGTCGAGCGGCGAGCTGCCGGCGACTGCCCGGAACGCATCGATCCCGGCAAACGGCCGTTTCACGATCACGGAGGCAAGCTTCTTCTTTCCCATGCCGGGCAACCATTTGAGGGCCGAGACGGGCAGTGTATTGATATTGACGGGGACCGGCAGCGCCGTCACCGACCGCATGCCCCAGTCCACGACTGCAGCATCAATGATGATGTTTCGGGAAATTTTAAGCGGGATGCCGACGAGGATCGGATAGGATCCCATCTGCCGGCCGAACGAGAGGTCGCCACTCGTTTCGATACGCACGTCATGCAGCACCGTACCAAGGGGAAAGACGTGCCGGAGCATCGGAAGGTCGATCTCCTGCCGGGTAAACTCCTTGAACGCCCGGAACCGGCGCTCGTGCTTCCCGAGGGTATTAACGGTGTATGCCGGTGTCCCCTCAAAGGGCATCACCTGCCGGATGTTCACCCGCCGGAGCAGGAGACCGGCATCCAGTACACAGCGGAGGAACTGCTCGTTCCTGCCATACGTCTCTTCTGTCTCACCGGCAAGCCCGCAGACGAAGTTCAGGCCCGGGAGCAGCTCGGGGATGCCGTTGCGGTGCTGTGCGCCTTCCTCGTTCACGATCCCGATCGCCCGGAAGACCTCCTCCGGCAGCGCCTTGAGGTTGTTTGCGGCGATAACCACCGGGTCCGCAGTCTCCATCCCGAACGCGGCGACGTCACCGGCCGTGTGGTGCCGGATGATCGCCCGGAGCGCCTCGCGGCTCTCTTCCTCATGCCTCGCGATGGTCGCCGGGTTTACATTGTCGATATGCAGTGTTTTGAGTTCCGGCGCGGCCGAGCGGATCGCGGCAAAGAGATTTTCCACCAGATCCGGGCGGGGCGCGGGATACTCACCACCACCTGCACCGTACACGAGGATATCCGGCTGCCTGCCAACCCGGAAGTGCCGGGCCCCATGGGCAGCGAGCGCCGTGACTTCGGCTGCGATCCCTCCGGTGCTCCGGTACTTCGGGAGTCCATAGAACGGTTCGGTGCAGAACGAGCAGCCTCCCGACGCTCCATGCGGGCAGCCGCGGGCGGTCTCAAGTTCGCACATCACCCAAGGGTAATCCGGGTGCTGCCGGATGATCCCGCTGCCGGCGACACTCCACGGATCCATGCGGTTGTAATCGAGCGCTCCCGCCGGCCCGTTCCCGAGCAGGTAGTTGTCGAGCGCGACAGCCGGGTCACCGGAGAGGAGGGCGTCGAAACCGGCGATCCCCTGCCGGATCGCCTTCTGCCCCCCCTCCGGCGCGTAACCAAAGCCGATCGGGCCGCCGATCAGCTTCTCTGGCCCCCGGATCATCTGCCCGACCTGCCGGATCTCGGTGAGCGTGGCCGGCGTCCCGCCGAGATATTTCCCCGGCACGGTTACGCCGGTGATCATCACGAGGAGGTCGGCGTTGGAAAGCGCACCGATGTGGCGGGGATCGGTGCGGATCTGGTCGATGGTGAGGTATCGTACCGAAAAACCATGGGCGATGAGTGCCCCGGCAACAGTCCTCACGTATGGGGATAGGTAGGGGGGGACGCCGAGGCAGGCGGGCTCGTCCACGTACCCGTCGAGGATGAAAGCGTCAGCAGGCATAGCCGATCAGGGCAAGGAGTTTCCTGGCCCAGAAAAGTTTGCCCCGTTTGACCGGGTCGACGTCCGGGTCGTCGAGGTCAAAGCCGATGATCGTGATCCCCGCAGCCCCAAGCGCCTGTGCGGCAAAGACCGCCCGGTCACCGTCCGTGAAACCGCCGAAATTGTGGACGTGCGGGAGGGGGGTACCCTGCGTCGTCGCGACAACCAGGCCGCCCAGATTCGGCACCCAGTGCCGCAGGAGCGGGATATTGTCGCCGTGCGCATGGACCACGACGATGGTCCCCGCATCGTTCATGTCAAGGAGCCGGTCGGTCGCACCGTCAAGATCGGTGAAGACCACATCGGGCCGGATGCCGTTGCCGAAAAGAACCTCTGCGGCAGCGTCGGCGGCAAATACCACGCCATGGATCTTGTGGAGTTCCCGTTTCAGGCAGGGGGCGTTGCCGCAGACCGTGACTTCCTTTCCTTTCGTGAGTGCAGCAAGGGCCGGCAGGTCATCCCTCATCGCCAGCGTCGCGAGCAGGCGTGCCGCCTTCTCGTCGTCATCGCGGGAAAACCCGAAGTAGTCGAGGATCTCCACGTAGTGCGGCTCCCACTCAGAGAACTTCATCGCTCCGCTCCTCACTCCTCAAGTATAAAGGGCATCTTATATCTGTGCCATTCGGAGAATTTCATCGTGGCGCTCCAGACTTCTCCCATGTCACGGTCATCCAGCGACACTGCCAGCCGGCAACATTCATGAGCACTCCCGGAATTTCCCGGCGCGCCCTGTTTCCTTTATTCCCCGACAGCGTCTTTGGTACGGCCCGGGTGTTCACGGCTCATTCTTCTTGCCCTCGTTCTCCAGCCCGACAAGGTTCTTGAACTTCTGGAGGATCGGCTCGATCACGATCTCGAGGAGATCCTGCTTGTTGGTGACATGCCCGAAATAGTGGAGCGGGAGGGTGGCCGCCGCCATGTTCGGGTGACCCCCTGCATCGCCCATCTCCCCGAACGCCTCGGCAAGGGCATTTCCTATATGCAGCCGGATATCGCGGTTCCGCGCCGAGATCACGATCGCACTGTCAGTTATGCCGTACACGAGCGCCGTGTTCACCCCTTCGAGCGTGATCAGGATGTCGGCCGCCTGCGGGAGGGCGTCGCGGTTCATCACGTACCCAACGTTCGAAAAGAGGTACCCGCTCTGGATCTTCCGGTTCTGGATTGCCTTGCCCATCACGTCCAGCGTCTCCTGTGACATGGACGGCGACATGATCTTGTCGAGGAGGTCCGCGTCTGTCAACGGGAGCAGAAAACCCGCGTAGTTCAGGTCCTGCGGCGTGACGTTGCGCCGGAAGTCTTTGGTATCCGTCCTGATGCCATAGAGAAGAGCGGTCGCCACACGCTTGTCGACCGGGACATCGAGCTCCTGCAGGTACTGAGTCATGATGCTTGCCGTCGCTCCGATGCCGGGCCGGATGTCCGTGAACGTGCCCTGCGCAGCCATGTGCTTCCCATCCTTGTGGTGATCGACGATGAGACTGATCTTCGTCTGGGGGGGGATGTCGTTATTGGCGCCGGGCCCCGAACAGTCGACGAGTGCGAGATAGGTACACTTCTGGAGTGCTTCGGATGTGAGGTGCTCCATCTTGATGTCCAGCAGGTTCACAAACGTCCGGTTCTCCTGGTGCCCGATATTTCCCTCGTAATAGATACGGGTGGTGAGCGTTTTCCCGTTCGCGTGCCGGGCGATCTCGGCAAGGGCCATGGCGCTGGCTATTGCGTCCGGGTCCGGGTTCTTGTGGGTGATGATCCCCAGTGTCCCGTCCCACCCGGCGAGGAGCGTAAAGAGCTTCTGCGAGATCCGGCTTGAATGCTGCTTCTGGATCTCGTGGATTGCCGCCCGGGCGACGACCTCCTGCGGGTAAACCACGAAGTCCGCACCGGCCGCCGTCAGCCTGCCGCTGGCCACCGGGTCGATCGCCCGTGCGATCACCTGCACCGCCGGGTACCGCTTTTTTATCGTGGTGACAGCGGCAAGATTCGCATCCGCGTTATTGGTCATCACGAACGCGATCTCGAACGGCGGCAGGCCCACAAGCATGTCCGCGGCGGTCACGTCCCGCACGTAGGCATCGGATTTCTGGTCGCGGAGGCTGCGGACCACCGACTCATCCCGGTCGACCACGATGGCACGCTCGTTCCCTTTGGCGAGTTCGAGGATGATGTTGTAGCCGTTGGTCCCGCACCCGAAAATACAATATTTTATCGGTTCCGATGATACAAACGCGGCGGTATCGGGCATGTTACAAAGATGTACCTGTTCCCACGTATTAAGTGATGCGAAAATTTCGTTTTCCAAAACATTTATTCAGCAGCATCGACCACATTACTAGGCCAAACGTGGGTCTGTAGCTTAGTTCGGCATAGCGGCGGACTCTTAATCCGCAGGTCAAGGGTTCAAATCCCTTCAGGCCCGTTTTTTTCTTTTGATCTTCCCACGGTTTAATCCCGTTGCGGCAGATCGTTTCCGGAACACTTCACCATATAATACCGGCTCTGTCGTGTAATTTGACCTCCTGATCCCCATTGCCATGATTGGGCTTCTCGTGCTCTGGAGAATGGGATACTGACTTTTTTTAGCACACGTAAGTTTTTTGTGTCGCCTGATCCGTGGTCGGGTTTAAAGGGATTTCCCCCCATATTCGTCATTTATTGTTTTTAACCGGATTCGCCTTTTTTACATGCCTGATTCGTAACATTCATAAATTATCAAAACGATTGGCACTCATCCACAGGCATGACTTGCCGGCTCCGGTGTCAAGAATGATCTCCCTCCTCTATGTCGATGATGAACCGGATCTGCTGGAGATCGGGCGACTGTTTCTCGAAAACACCGGAGATTTTTCGGTCACGACCTCCCCCTCGGGAAGAACAGGACTCGAAACGCTTGCGCAGCATGATTTTGATGCTATCGTTTCCGATTACCTGATGCCGGGGATGGACGGCATTGCCTTTCTGAAAAGTGTCCGGACATCCTTTGGCAATATTCCCTTTATCCTCTTCACGGGACGCGGGCGGGAGGATGTGGTCATCGAGGCCATCAACAACGGGGTGGACTTTTACCTCCAGAAGGGCGGGGATCCCACGGTGCAGTTCGTGGAACTCGCCCATAAAATCCGGCAGGCCGTGAGCCGGCGGCGGGCTGAGACCGCCCTCAGGAAGTCCGAGGAGAAGTTCCGGGACATTGTCGAGACCTCGCCAGACATGATCTGGGATACAGATACCGACGGTGTGTTCACCTACATGAGCCCGCAGTGCACGGACCTGACCGGGTATACCCCGCAGGAAGTCATCGGAAAACCGATCTTTGATTTCGTCCCGGATGCTGCATTGCCGCAATTCCGGGAGATATTTTCTGAGAGTGCCCGGACAAAAAAAACCCACAAAGGGATCGACCTGCATGTACGGTGCAAGGACGGGCATGTCATTATCATGGATGTACATGCCGTTATACAGAACGACAGCAACGGCCGGTTCGCAGGATTCAGGGGGATATCCCGTGATATTACGGAGAAGAGAAAGGCAGTAGAGGTACTGAACGAGAGCGAGCGGCGGTTCCGGGAACTTGCTGACCTGCTGCCCCAGGGTGTTTATGAGGCCGGTACAGATGGCCGGTTGATATATGTCAACCGGATTGGCCTTGAGATGACCGGGTATACCAGTGAAGATATCAGGAACGGGGTGAACGCCCTGAACGTGATCACTTCCGGGGACCGGCCCCGGGCTGCCATGGTCTTCCGCAGGATGGTTGAAAAGGGAGACCGCTCGCAGGGAAATGCCGAATATCTGGCACAACGGAAGGACGGCAGCACCTTCCCGGTCTCTATATTTTCATCTCCGATCTTCCGGGATGGCAGGATCATCGGTGTCCGGGGAGTCATCATGGATATCAGCAAGCAGAAAAAGGCTGATGAGGAACTCAGGTCAGAGCATGATGAGCTGGGAAAAAGTGAGGAGAGGATTCGCGAGAGCGAGGTAAATTATCGCGAGCTTGCGAATCTCCTTCCCCAGATTGTTTTTGAGCTGGATCTCGGGCTCCGTCTTACCTTTGCCAACCAGATTGCCCTCAAAATTTTCGGGCTGAACGAAGAAGGTCTCAGGTCCGGAGTAAATGCCCTCCGGTTAATTGACCCGTCACAGCACGAACGGGTAAAGGAGAACATTGAGAGAATAATACGGGGAAAGCAGGTTGAAAACAACGAATATACCGCAATCAGAGCTGATGGCACAACATTCCCGGTAATTATTTATTCTGCTCCTATTTTCCGTCACGGACACCCGGCTGGTTTTCGTGGGATTGGTCTTGACATTACAGAACGCAAACGCACCGAAGCGGCACTGCGCGAGAGTGAGAGCCGGTTCAGGACCATTTTCGATACCTCGCCGGCCGGTATTATTGTCGTGGACGTACAGACGCACCAGATCGCCGATGCCAACTCCAAGGCCCTCGCGATGATCGGTGCCTCAAAGGACGACGTCATTGGTTCGGTCTGCCACCGGTTCATCTGCCCTGCAGAAGCAGGGAGGTGCCCGGTGACCGATCTTGGCGAAGAGGTGAACACATCCGAGAGGGTACTCCTGACCTGCGACAGGAAGGCGCTGCCGGTGCTCAAGACGGTCATTTCTGCTGTGATCGGCGGGCGGGATGTCCTCATAGAGTCGTTCATCGATATTTCTGAGCAGAAGCGGTCGGAAGCGGGGATACGGGAGGCGAACCGGAAGCTTAACCTCCTGAACAGTATCACCCGGCACGATATCCGCAACCAGCTTACGCTTGCGCAGGGCTACACGGACCTGGCCACGCTCTGCAAACCCGACCCCGTCGTCCTTGACCACCTCTCCAGGATCTCGGCTGCCATCCAGACGATCCAGCACCAGATCGATTTCACGAAGGCGTACCAGGAACTCGGTGTGCATGCACCCGCATGGTTTTCGGTGAGCGAGGTGATCGGCCGGGTCAGGCCGGAAACAATCGCTGTCCGCATGAGCTGTGATGCAGTCGAGATCTTTGCCGACCCGATGATTGACAAGGTCTTCTTTAACCTCTTTGAAAACGCGGCGAAGTACGGGGAACTGGTGACGACCGTAACGGTCAGGTGTGAAGAGAGGGGGGACCGGCTGGTCATCACATTCGCCGACAACGGTGTCGGGATCCCGGTTGAGGAGAAGCAGAAGATCTTTGAGAAGGGGTACGGAAAGAACACGGGACTCGGGCTCTTCCTTGTCCGGGAGATCCTCATGATCACCGGCATCACTATCAGCGAGACGGGAACCTGCGGCATGGGTGCGGTCTTCGAGATCAACGTGCCGAAAGGGGCGTTCCGGTCCACCGAATAGGTCCGGAACCGGGTGCAGGAGCCGGCGGGCGTAGTCCATGCACCGGTGCTTCAGCGGGATCAGTTTTTATATAAAGGGGAGTGCAGTTTAACTATGAAATTCAAAGGCAGTCAGACAGAAAAGAACGTGCTGGCGGCATTTGCCGGCGAGTCCCAGGCCCGCACGCGGTACAGTTTCTTTGCGAGTGCAGCAAAGAAAGAGGGATACGAGCAGATCGCGGCGATCTTTACCGAGACCGCGGACAACGAACGGGAGCATGCGAAGCTCTTCTTCAAGCTCCTCGAAGGAGGAGTTGCCGAGATCACGGCCGCGTACCCGGCCGGTGTCATCGGGAATACCGCCGAGAACCTGAAGGCGGCAGCGGAAGGGGAGAAGATGGAGTGGGGGACGCTCTATCCCGGTTTTGCGGAGACCGCTGATAAAGAGGGGTTCAAGAAAGTAGCCCACGCCTTCCGGCAGATCGCCCGGGTCGAGGCCTCCCACGAGAGGCGCTACGCGAAGCTGCTCGCGAACATCGAGCAGGAGAAGGTTTTTTCTAAAGATCTCCCGACCTTCTGGAAGTGCCGGAACTGCGGTTTTGTCCTCGAGAGCAAGATGGCACCGGAGCGGTGCCCGGTCTGCGATCACCCGAATGCTTATTTCGAGGTGTACGGGGAGAATTACTAGGTTATTTTTTAGCTTCTTTTACCGGCTACCGGTGCGAGGAAGAGATCAGGAAGTCCTGCAGGCCAGAATCATGCGATCATCTCCATGTTCGGCAAGGAGAAGCAGCAGATAGGTCTTGTGGACTTCATGTGAGGGGGGAGCATCCTCCTTTAAATTTTATATTATCAAAAGAGACACCAAAGAGAGATTAATTAATTTATAAAAACTGGCCGATTGTCATATACACCTGTTGGACTCATAACATGCACTGCGTAAGTCTGGGGAGGGACTCTACTTATTTGGAAATTCGCTTGGTAATAACCATCCGATGTAACGTTGGCCTATTGTTCAAAAATTATCTCTTTAGGATTATTATAGGGATAGACAGTTATATCAACCTGAGTTGATGGAGGTGCAGTCCCACTAATAACCAACATGTCTCCCGGATTTACCCACGTAGAACTCAATGATTCAGTCATCGGATAACTCTGTGTCGTGGCATTCGGCATAAACACACCGGTTTCCGTAGGAATCGGCGTGGGCGCAAGGGTGGATGACGGCGTTGTGGGTGATGGTGTTGTGGGGACAGGTACGGGGGGGTTTGGGTGCATGGCACTTCCCAAGATAGCGAGTACGATAACAACTGCTATAATCACTGCTATAACAATAATAAACGTTTTCGAACCAGATTTTGGAGGGGTCGACGTTATTTTAGGAGTGGAGCCAACTGACTGAAAAGTGAGTTGATGTGGAGGTGCGGGAAGTGGAACCTTCTCCTCTTGTTTTCTCTCAGGAGTGGATGTGGGGGGTGAAAAAGGGGACACTGATTGCGGAGCACCCGCTCCCGGTTTTTTCGAAAGATGGGAGTTGATAGTAGCAGCTAGCTGATCCAAATGCTTCTCGAGTGGAGGTTTTGAGGCATCAAGCCATTGAGGTGCGCTGATATAATATGACATCGCATCTGCAGGTTTCGTATTATCGATAGAAAACGGTATGATAGTGATGTTATTGTGAGTCGCCCTCTCAACTTCTCGGAGGATGTGGGGGGAAGCGTTTGCCGTAGAAGAAAAGACTAAAACCAGGATTTTGCTTTCATCAATAGCGTGAACGAGGGCTTCGGCATAGGTAATTCCGGGGAGAATATCTCTTGGAGCTATCCAGCACTGAATCCCCTTCGATTCAAGTGCAGAACATATCGCGTTTGCTACCTGCTTGTCCTCTGTTGCATAACTGATGAATACGTCCTTTGGCATAAACGAACGCACGCCTCAAAATCAGGTTTCTCCCGCTTGTTTGGTTTTTTCGATCTGCTCCCGGCCTTCTACCCACTTTGCATTCTCGCGTGATATGAGCGATTCCACACGTTCGGCAAGCAAGGGATCCGGATTTTTAACGTTTGAGTAGGGACCTGCCTTTGCAAGCCAAAGATATTTTTCGTGTTTCAGCGCTTCAGCGGTTGAACGATACGTCGTCCAATTCTGCTGGAACTGGTATAGCCCTTGTATCCCTTCAAATATTACAATGACTGCTCCAAGTCCACCTGTAATGTAAGAAGAAAGATTAAGACCTGCCGAAATTGGAATAAGTGCAGCACATATTATTTCGATAACTTTCAGATGCTTGAACCAGTATTGGTTTGACTGACTTTTCTGACTATACCACGTTATCTCATTTTCAATTCTATCTAATGTGGGATTCGCTGCGCTCATTATTCTACCCTCCCGAGAAATAGCCCGATGAAACAATGTAGTATTACCATATTCGTATCTAATAGTTTTTTTCCAGGGAATCGTTAGAATTTTAAAAAATTTTCAAAGAATATTAGAGAGAGGTTCAGGAAAATTCCTTAAACGAGCCATGGCATTCCTACCATAAAAATTCAGGATTAAAGGCGGTAAGAGCAAGGGCAATATTTTTCACTGCCCAAATCGTCTTTCTGCCCTCTCCAGTCCATCACCCTCACCAACCCCATATTTATAAGAACGAGCATTTCCCCTATCAATAAAACCCAGTATAATCCCTTATTTCTCCAAAATACCCCTTTTAAAGCCACTTTTTAGACGCTCTCCGGAATCGGGCAATAGCGGGCTTCTGGAGGCAGATCTTTTCAAAGATGACCCAAAACCCGTCCGGTTTTCCGGGGCTGCTGCAGCCCCGCAGCCGATTTTTTCCTGATTAAAAGAGGTATTTTCGAAAAATACCCGTTTAAAACAATAATCTTTTCGGGCGTCACTGTCGCTTCCACTGGAGATTTTTCACCCTTCGTCCGTTTGGCAATCCGGGCGATTAACGGGATTATTTTTCCGGCACCCGCTTGGGGGAGTTGTTACCAGCACGGGAGCGGGAATGCTGAGACCCGGTGACAATAAATTTCCCGGTGGGCCCGACCGGCTCCGGTTCCTCGCGCCGGGCATGGGGGTTGACATATCCGTCCGGCCCCCACCACTCGATCTCCCCGACACTCACGGGCGTAACATGGAGCCGGCGCCATACATATTCGCCCCGGGTTTTCAGCCAGAGCTCGCGGGGAATCAATTGCGGAAACGGGAGTAACCGCAGCCCGGCAACCTCGTCCGGGAACATTTTTTCGTAAAATCCCTCCGGGTCGATGGGGTTCCGGGTCAGCCGGACCTTTACCAGAATGGTGGCATCCGGTTTGAAGACCACGAGATCGAAGGGAAGATCCGGATGGGGATTTTCCATACAACGATATCCCATCCGCTTCGCAAACGCTTCTGCCTCAGTAACGGACGCTGACGGTTTCTTCCCACGTGTCATGGTATCACCTGAGAAAATCTGCCACGCAACAAAATGCCGGGCAGTATCTTCAGGAATGGGCTGTACAGTATTGAATGCCTTTTGGTCGGTCCGTAAGCCTGACGTTGGATGGACGAAAAAAAGATTTTTAGTGCTTCATCTGCACATCAAAATACGGGTTCTTGCCGGCCGCTTTCAGCGGGATGCCATAGGCAACGCTGCAGCCTTTCAGCATGCCAAGGTCGAGAGCGGCAACCCCCGCGGTGAACATGATCCGGTTGTCCACGTTGTGGATCGACGCGGTCTTGACCGCCGAGCCGACGGCAATCCCGAGGTCCGAGACCTTCAGGACGCAGTTGGGCCCGCCGTACACGGACTTCCTTTTTGCCGCCGCTTTACCCGCCTTGAGCATCTCAGCACAGGTGGAAAAACCGCATCCCCCGCAGTTGATCCCGAGCGCTTTTTTCCCTTCGACACCGATCAGCAGGGTCGCGTCGCTCTCTTTCACCTGGTTTGCATTGACCGAGAAGAAGCTCATTCCCAGATCCTTGCCCATCTTGTCCATACGGGCGGCAAGCCGCTCCTGCTCTTTTCCTGTCACGATCCGGCAGGCGATCGAGTCCAGCCCGACCGCCTTGGGCGCCGTCCGGGCGGCAAGGGTCATGAGCCCGGTCACCGTTTTCACGGCATCAGATTCTGCTGTCATGCAGGATTGTTTGATTTTTGCAGGGAAAAAGATGCTATTTAAAAATCCTGTAGCCCGGTTTTTGATTTGTGCCGGCTACTCGTGAAAAAAATTCTTTCGATGAAAAAAAAATCCGGGGATCTTCCTAAAAGAAGATCTCTTCCTTTGCAAACCGCACCTTTGGCATCGGTTTGTCCGCCGCGTAGCCCAGCGGGCAGAGCATCGTGGGGACGAGCGGGGGCGGGATCTTCAGGATCCGGGTATACTCGTCCGGGTTAAAACCTCCCATCGGGCAGGAGTCAAAGCCGAGCGACTTGGCGCCGTTTACCGCGTTGCCGAGCGCGAGGAAGAGCTGGGACTTCGCCCAGCAGAGCTTCTGCTCCGCGGTCATTTTGCCGGTCATTCCCTGCACAATCCCGATAATCATCTTCCGCACATCCTCGGGGACACCGGACTTCTTCATCAACGCCTCGTCTTTTTTGAGCAGGGTGTCGAAGTCCGGGTTCGCGCAGAAGACCAGCAGGTGCGAACAGGTCGTGACCTGCTCCTGGTCATTCGTCGCCGGCTTCAGCTGCTCTTTTACCTTCTGGTTGGTGACCACCTTGATCTTCCATGGCTGGAGGTTGACCGCCGACGGTGCAAACCGGATGATCTCGAAGAGCTCGTTTACTTTCTGCTCGGGAATCTTCCTCCCGTCAAACTTCTTGGTCGCGTACCGCGACATCACAACTTCCTTGAATTCCATACCATCACCCGCACTGCGGTACGCGTCTCTTGTCTGTGAGTGCTATTTATAGCATTGGTTGCGCAGGAATGGAGTGGAAAGATGCGAAGGAAATGACGTCCCATGTTCAAAGGTAAAATGGATAAGTCGCATATCATATTTACAGAAGGAATGGGATGAGGGCAGGGACTTCCCTTTTATAACTGGCATAGGCATCGCCGAATTCCTCCAGCAGATAATTCTCTTCCATCCGGATCTTCCAGAGAAATGCGAGCAGGATCAGGAAAAGTCCAACCAGCGCCAGCGGTTCCCCGATAACGATTGCCGTGCCGGCCAATCCAAACAATATTCCGGTGTAGATCGGATGCCGCACGTAACGGTACGGACCCGTACGGATCAACGTGTGATCCACCCTGATCGCAGGCATGCTGCTCCAGTTCTTTCCCAAGTGCAGCCGTGCCCGGATCGCAAACCCGATCCCCAGCAGGGTAATGATCGTGCCGATTAGCCCGATGACCGTCGTATCAGGTATGAATCTCTGGATAAGGAAAACAGATTCAGGTTGAGAGTAGGGTAACGAGAGGAAAGCAAAAACGACGACGATCAGGAGGAATAACCGGAAGAGCACCCCATCCCACCGGGACTGCTGGCGTTTCATCGGTGACCGGGTCATCACCGCGATGGTTATCCAGTATATCCAGAAGACGACCCAGATAACAGCAGCTACTAGGAGGAAGGGATCCACGTTCTCTCTCCAAACCGAAAAACGGGTTTATTTCTACAGGTATTGAACCCTTTTGGATTCTGATATGGTAGCTGGAAGTACGAAAATTTTAATGTAGTAAAATATCGCTCATCAGGTGTTTACGTATTAAAACTGGTTACTCCAGATATTTTCGTCCCATATCTGTCAGCGAATAGATGATCCAGTTTCCCTGATACTCGCCCTCAATAAGCCCGCTTTCCCTGAGAACCGTAAGATGGTAAGAGAGTTTCGAACCTGCAATGCGCATGAAGCTATTGATGACACAGACACAAAGCGGCTGGTCTTTGAGGAGGTACAGGATGGTAATGCGCAGGGGATCGGAGAGGGCATGGTATCTCCTGCTCTGCCCGATCAGGTCTTTTTCTTCCGGGATATTCCGGGAGAGAGCATCGACCCCGCCCATACGCTCAATTGCCTCAAGACCCACATCGGGAGTTTTCGCCGCTTTGCTGATTGGCCGGGGTTTTTGAGGGTTTTGGGAGTAAGCACCGGACACTATCATTTCAAAATAATATGAAATGCCAAAGTATATACCTTTCACCTCCAAAATATTTCAATAAAATTTGAAATGCCAGGGTAACCATGACACAGGCACCGCCAGGCCCGGAACCAGTGATCCGTGCCGCCACAAGTACGATCACGCGAGCAAACCGGTGGGATCACGTCCTTGCCCGGTGGGGTGTGCACCGTATGGGACACCGGGTCGAACCTGGCCTGTACCGGCTTGGCAACCCGACTGCAGATTCACCGGTCTTCGCATCTGCAAATCACACGCTCAGCTTCGATGCCCTCCGGTCTGCGCTCGCCGGCATCGATTGCTACATCCTTGTACTGGATACCAACGGCATCAATGTCTGGTGCGCTGCCGGGAAAGGAACGTTCGGAACTGATGAACTGGTCCACCGCATCGAGGCCACCGGCCTTTCCGGTATCGTACGGCACCGCAGGATCATCGTCCCTCAGCTGGGAGCGCCGGGGATCTCATGGCCGGAAGTTCTGCGGAAGTCCGGGTTCACCGTGGAGTATGGTCCGGTACGGGCACGGGATCTGCCGGAGTACCTGAAGACGCACAAGGCGACCCCGGCTATGCGACGCGTAGAGTTCCCGCTTGCGGATCGCCTGGTCCTGACTCCGGTGGAGTTTGTCCACATCGCTCTTCCGACATTTATCGTGGCAATCGCCCTCTGGTTCCTTGCCGGGCCGGTTGCAGCGGCAGCAGCTGTATCCACTGTCCTTGCCGGGACAGTGCTCTTCCCGGCACTTCTGCCATTCATCCCAATACAGGACTTCTCCACGAAAGGGCTGATCCTCGGTATCATTGTTGCCCTGCCCTTTGCAGTCGTATTCGGGACAAATCCCTCGCTGCCGTTCTGGGCGGCTGCACTCTCAGCGGCATCGGCGCTGCTCATGATATCATCTGTGGTCTCGTACCTTGCACTGAACTTTACCGGCTGCACAACCTTCACATCGAGAACCGGTGTGAAAAAAGAAATTTTCCGGTATGTTCCGATCATGGCAGTCATGGCCGTGGCAGGATCGCTTGCGGGAATCGCCATCGGTGTAAGCAGGGCTATCGGGATGATCTGATGCTGAATTCGTACCTCGAAAATACACTCCGGTATTATCCCGAACGGTGCATCAACTGTAAACGCTGCACGCAGGTCTGCCCGCATGCAGTTTTTACAGAAGGATCGGACCGTGTGGAACTCGCCCGTCCAACTGCATGCATGGAGTGCGGCGCTTGCGCGAATAATTGCCCGGTTCAGGCAATCGAGGTGCAGAGCGGTGTCGGGTGCGCCTGGGCAATGATCTCGGCGGCTCTCAGGGGAAAGGATATGGATAGTTGTGAATGCAGCTGTGGGAGTCCGGAGAGTTCCTGCTGCAGCCCGTCAACTGAAGAATCGTGTTCGTGCGGGGGGGGAGAGGGGAGATCTGCAATGACAACGACCACCAGATCGGATGCGGGCATATTCCACGTTTATGGACGGGTTCTCCTGCTCGCAGGCAGTACTGAGCAGTTTCTCGGAAGAATTCGACATCGACTAGAGGACAGCCTATAAAATTTCAGGTAGGTTTGGCTCCGGGATCTCCAAGACCGGAAATATCTGCGGCGCCGTATCCGGTGCGATCATGGTCATCGGCCTCAAATACGGCAAGGCAGCACCAAAGGACAACCCTGCATGGGATAAAACCCACGCCATCGTGCAGCAGTTCATCCGGGAATTCACGATGAAGAACGGTTCAGTCAACTGCACGGAACTGCTTGGATATAACCTCGGCAATCCGGAAGAATATGCGCAGGCACGCGAAAGGAAATTCTTTGTCACAAAATGCCCGGCGCTCGTGCGGAGTGCTGTGGAGATCCTTGAGAGGATCGTGTAACCGGGAACCGAGGCATGTATGCAAGCCGATAAACGCCTCTCCTTTCTTGACACATACCTGACGCTCTGGATATTCCTTGCCATGGCGGCAGGTATCGCCATCGGGTATTTCTCTCCCGTAGTGCCGGCCTTGATTACCGGCTTCTCGGTCGGGGCGACCTCGCATTCGTGCCGGTTGAAACCGTTGATGAGATCTTAAAAGAGGCGCTTGGTATCGAGCTGCCAAGGACCGTTGTGCTGCACGCCGGGAACAGTGTGGTACCGGCACAGAATCTTTGAACAAATGGAGATTCGGAAAGGACAGGGTGCGGTCTGGTAAATTTGCCGGCCTGTCTCGATCCCATCGAGCTGAACCGGAAATCTATTGGCGTAGGATTATTGAAAGGAACAGGAAACCGAGTATAATGTTAATAACAATTAGAGCGAGAGAAATTCGCCCCAACCAGCGATGGCTCATTCGGATAACTTTTTTAGATTCTTTCGTACGTTTTATGAGAGAGCCGAGAACTATTGTGATAATTAACAAGATTGCTATAATCACTCCTAATATCTCATGGATATTGTGAAGGTGCGGGAAACCAGAGAGTGTGACCATGTATATGCCAACAAAAAGACCGGCAATGATACAGATGCCACCAGATATTTCAAGGGTCATATGGGTTTTGTACCATTGGGGGGTTTTACGTAACCTGACAACGGCAAAACCCACAACTAAAAGTATAAATCCCGTTGTCATGAGAAGTGCATGATACGGCCAGTATACTGAAATACCCTGGTCAACATATACAAACCCTCTTGATGCCGAAGCAGACTGTGCCTGAGCAGAACTGCAAACCATTGTCAGGATGATTGGCACGAGTATCCCGGAAAAAATTCTTTTTTGCTGTGTACACGGAAAGAAGTTAAACATACGTGAGTTCACGGGTTAATCCCGGAAATGATATTCCGGGGCGATTTATCACTAGGAAAGCAATATATCATATACCGATATTTATCATTTCGCTGAACAGGCTCTGGAACGGTTGGGATAGATTTGGATGAGTATTCCCACAGGAAAGTCTGAGGAGAGGATGCAAATGGCAATGGGGGTGGAAAAAATAATCTAAAAAAATCGTGATTCTGAGTTTGATTATCCCGGTTATCGGATTTGTCGTGCTCGATCTCGGATCGCCGTCTCAGAGCTGGACGAGCATCCGGATTCATGCGATCCTTGAAACAATCGGATTGACTGTTGGCCTGATTACTCCGTTGTTTCTTCTCCCCACCAACCCCGAAGAACAGGAAGTCCGGTCACTTTTTGATTGGATTGCTGCGGCGTTGATAGGAATGGGCGTTCTCAATGGATTTCATGAAGCCGTATTGCCGGGGGATTACTGCCAACCAATTGCAAGTCACTGCTGCTTATCATTCTCAGTCTGCCTGCTGTGCACGCGGTGCATCGTATCATGACTGTTCGGACGAAATCATAGAAGAATATTTGAGGATTCCAAAACCATCGGAAGACATGGAAATTTCGGCGTTATCCGAAGACCCGAAATCGCAAGCTGTATAGTTAAAATACATATGGGTTGACACACCAATATACCAAAAATACATGAAGTATGCGACCGCCACGATTCTTATTTTCGTGATGATCCCGTTGGTGATGGCGGCGGGATGCTTCAGCAGCCAGCCGGCAGGCACGGCGGAACCACAGCAGGTCACAACAGCGACGACGTGTTCTTCGGCCGCGTGCCCGGTTCCGTCTCCCCCGACAACCGAATCCACATCCGCACCGGTGACTACCGTCACCTCAACAATCACGCAGAGTCCGGTGACACCGAACGAGGCAACCCCGGATCCCGTCATTGGCAACTGGCAATTGGAGAACGGGCCATATGCCTGCACTGCAACATTCTCCGGTAGTGGTACCGGGCAGCTTACCTGCAGTCTCTATGCGATGAGCCAGTCGAAGGATTTCTCTTGGGAGAACGAAGGTAACCCTGATCCCTACAATACATCGTATCGCATCTCGCTGGCCGATGGAAGCGGTACGGTAGCATCTGCGGTGATTGGACCGGACGGACACATGACTTCCGGGGTATTACCTGCGGGATCTTTTCTGGTGAAACTACCATGAGGGATACACACGGGTAACGTCTCTCATGCAATTTCCATGGTGTCAAAAAGGCTGTATCCGCTTTTTTCGGTTCATGATGATAAAAAATTTTAGCTCGCCAGACGCCCCGGAACCTGATCATCCATAACCGATATCAACCAACGCAATCGATATTAATCAGGCAACTTGTTGAAAAAAAACCACCGATCAGCCACGGAATCACTCCTAAGGGATGACATTTTTATGGAGGCAATTGAAGCGGATCACCTCAGCAAATCATTCGGGCCGGTCACGGCAGTCAATGACGTTTCGCTGGCAGTAAAAGAAGGAAGCGTCTTTGGTTTCCTGGGGCCGAACGGGGCAGGAAAGACCACGACGATCCGGCTGCTGACTGGGGTGCTCTCCCCAGATGCAGGATCGGCATGGATCGACGGAATCGACATCAACAGAAACCCGCTGGCGGCCAAGCTGAAGATGGGCGTAATCCCCGAGAACAGCACGGTCTATGGCGACATGACCGCGGAACAGAACGTCCTCTGGATGGCAAGATTCTACGGGCTGGACCGCACCACCCGGAAAGAGCGGGCGCAGGATATCCTCCGGCGGCTGGGTCTCGCGGAACGGAAAAACGATCTCGTCCGCACCTTCTCGAAAGGGATGCGGCAACGGATCAGCATCGCATGCGCCATCGTCCACTCCCCCCCGGTACTCATCCTCGATGAGCCGACGACGGGCCTCGACGTGCAGAGCCGCCGGCTCGTGATCGAGACCGTCCACCACATGAACGAGGCAGGCAGCACGATCCTGCTCACGACCCACAACATCGAGGAGGCAAACACGCTCTGCAACACGATCAGTATCATCAACAAAGGCAGGATTATCGCGACCGGCAGCCCGGAAAACCTGAAAACAACCTTCGACACCACGAGATACGTGGAGATCTCGTTTGCACAACCCGTTGAAAAAAAGCTGTTTGTACAGGAAGATATTTCACGGGCAGAACGCTGGGGAGACAAATGGAGGATTTATACCACCAACCCGGACCGGGTCGTAAAATACCTCAGTGCCCTCGCGGAACGGGAGCACCTGACCATAATCTCGATCGCGACATCGGGATTGTCGCTTGAAGATGCATTCGTGCGGCTCACGGAAGGTGCATGATGGATCTGGACCTGGGCGTATTTGCCCGGAGCGTGATGCTGGTCGCCGAAAAGAACATGCGGATCTACTATTACCGGGGACCGGTGGTCGTTTTCGGCCTGCTCTTTCCCATCCTCATGTTCTTTACCTATTTCATCGGGAGGAACCTCGACCTCATCGCGTTTTTCCCGGGATTTCTCGCGATGATGCTGTTTTTCACGTCGTCATCGGTCGGCCCCCTGATCACCCCGTGGGAGAAACGGGAAAAGACCTACGAGCGGCTCCTCTCCCTTCCCGTGATCCTCGAGAGTATCATCCTTGGCGACATTGCCGCCGGCGCGATATTCGGGGTAGCCATAACCGCTATCGTATGGGTGGTGAGCCTCGTGGTGCTGCACCTGCCGCTCACCAGTGCCCTCGTGCTTGTCGTGGCGTTCATCCTCGGGGCGATCGGGTTTGCCGCTCTCGGCACCGTATTTGCTTCGATGGCCACCGATGTGCCGTCAAACGTGATGATGCTCTCCAGCCTGATCCGGCTCCCGCTCATCTTCGTGAGCGGCATCTTCATCCCGCTGAACCAGCTGACGGGTTGGGTATTTGTGCTCACCTCCATCTCACCGCTCACCTATCTCGTGGACCTCTTCCACGCGGCGCTCACCAACGACGCCGTCTATCCGCCGGTACTCGACGCGCTCGTGCTGGTGATTATCATCGTCATATTTGTCCTGCTCGCAAAAACGATCCAGAAGAGGAACCTGGTGAAGGGATTATAGGCGCGGGAGTAACGAAGAATCTCGTCGGGGAGCGGGATATCCCTCCCCGTGAAAAATTCAGCGCCGTTCGGACCATGCATAAATTGCGGAATGCGACCCGAACCTGGCCTCGATCTCGATGGTCTTCAGTTCATGGATGACAAAAAACGGCGATAAAAGGTCTCGTATCTCGGACTCGGAAGAGAAATAGAGCGTTGTACCGATCCCAGTATTCCGGAATTTTCCTGTCCCGCCAAACTGGGGATCCTTCTCGGAGAAGCAGACAGAAAGGTAGGGGGCGCCCGGCTTGAGAATTTTATGGACGTTTTTGACGTAGATCTCCCGGTCTTCCGGGAAGATATGGTGCAGTAACTCCCAGTCATAGGCAAAATCAAACTTCTCCGTCACTTCATGCAGGTCGCCAAGGACATCCGCGACGATGAACCGGCACCGGGCCCCCTGTTTCTGTGCGTTTTCCGCGGCAATTTTTATGGCGGTGGGGGAGCCGTCGACCCCGGTCATCTCGAACCCCTGAGAGGAGAGGTAGATCGCGTAGTTGCCCGCCCCGCACCCGATGTCGATGGCCTTGCAAGGCCGGACCTTCCCGCTGGTCACCACATCGACAAGTACCTCCGGTGGCGTCTCGTTATTCCAGGGAATTTTATCGAGCGGAATGTTCCGGTAGATCCTGTCCATGTCGGGATATTTCATGCACGCTCACGACGGAATGACTGGCGCTCTTATTTTTTTACGATATGCTCCCGGTACATCCGCTCGAGCTCGGCAAGGTCATTGACCGGTGTCGGGATCACCCGGGAATCGTTCTCCATGATCGCGTTGGCGAGGTCCCGGAAGATCGCCGCCTCCCGTGAATTGGGGGCGTGCTCGACAACGGGCCTCCCTTCGAGCTCGCATGCCTGGATAATCGGACTCCGGGGAACAAATTGGACAAATGAAGTCCCCAGCTTCTCCGCAAAGGCCGGGATGACCGCATGCTCGGTTGCCTCGTCGCCGTTGCTGTTGCATATGATCCCGGCAAGCCCGGTATCCCCCCGCTTTGCGAGCCGCTGGATAGCCCGGGCGATGTTGTTTGCCGCGTAGATGCTCATGAACCCGCCGGAACAGATGAGGTAGATCTCCTTTGCAAACCCTTCCCGGATCGGCATCGAGAATCCCCCGCAGACGACATCTCCGAGGACGTCGTAGATCGCCACGTCGATCCCGTAGGTCTCAAACGCATTGAGATCTTTTAAGATCTGCAGCGCGGTCAGCACGCCCCGGCCGGCACACCCGACACCCGGTTCCGGACCCCCCGCCTCGACAAGGTAGATCCCGCCGGGCGATTTGTAGACGATATGGTCCAGCTTGATCGCATACTCGTCCTTTCCCAGCCTCAGCTGTTCCCGGTGCTCTTCCAGCACCGCAGGAATAAACTTCCCCCCCGCAAGGATCCTGGTCGAGTCCCGCTTGGGGTCGCAGCCGACCTGCATGACCGTGTGCCCCATCCCGCTCAGGGCTGCGGACACGTTCGAGGAGACCGTGCTCTTCCCGATGCCCCCCTTCCCATATATCGCGATCTGTCTCATTGTTTTCACCACTTCGCCTCATACCGTTTCTCTTTGGAACGCCACCCCATGATCCACTCGTTCTGGACGGCCTCGAACAGGTTCAGGATCCCGGTATACCCGAAGTATTCCCGGTTGATCATCCGGAACTGTCGCATCATCCTCACCACCTCGACCACATACGCAACTCCGAGCCCCTCGCTCGCGTGCCGCTCGATCGTGCTGCCGAACACGACCCGGGGCCTGACCTCCCGGAGGCTCTCCCGTGTTTTGTACACGTCCGTGCCGTACACGACCTTCGGGTGGAGCCCGAGATCGCCGAGTTCCTTTTCCAGCAGGTCCCGGACCGGAGGCCGGGAGATGTAAAGGGCGACGAGTTCCGGGGTCATCTCCATCTCCTCGGTCACGAACCGGACCAACGGGATCCCGACCGTGGCATCGGCAACGATCGCTGCCGGGGTCCGGTACAGAAACCGCGCCATCGGCCACTTGCGCCGGCATGTCGATGTCACCATCCGTTCGCCATCAGCGACCATCTCCTCCGCCGTCTTTGTCGCATCGAACCGCTCCCCGAGCGCCGCCAGCCAGCGCCGCGTGTTGGTCATCCCGATGGGCAGCGGTATCCCTCTGCAGACCTGTTCAATTCCATGCGTCACGGCAAGGTACTCTGCCAGCTTCTCACCGGCATCGTGGCTCAGGACGAGGGATACCTCGGCAGATGCGAGATTCTCGATCTCGGCAAGGGGGGTCCGGTGGGTGAGCGTGGCAACGACCCGGATTCCCATCCGCGAGAGGAGCTGCTTCACCCAGACAAGGTCTGCTATCCACGTCGGGTTCGCATTTGCGTGCGGGGCGATGAGGCAGACGGAACCGGGGATCTTTTCCCCGCCCGGTTTTGTGAGTTTTTTTACCATCGTGTCCAGTGCGATGTCGATGCCGTCATACTGCGAACCCCGGAACCCGGCGCACGGGATGGGGACGAGCCGGAACTTCACCTCCGGCTGCACGTCCTCGCATACGGCCGTGATATCGTCGCCGACGATCTCCGGCCCGCAGGCGCTGATCACAAACAGGGCAGAAATCCTGAGATCCTTTGCCTCGCGGATCGTACGGGCAAGGATCTCCTCCCCGCCATGCACGATCTCGTCAACGCACAGTTTCGTGCAGAGCGTCATCGTCTCCATGTAGTCGCACTCCTGCCAGGCGAATGCGTTGTTGACGAGGTAATCGCATCCCTGCGGCGAATGAGCGAGCAGGGCTGAACCGGAGACCCCCAATGCCGTCTGGGCGGCACCGTTGAAGGCGCACCTGAGGTACGGGTCCCGGCATTTTTCCGGCGCCGGTACCTCCGTCACGCCTGCCTGTTCACTTTGTGCCGGTCCCATAGAGCATCCCCCTGAACAGGCGCGAACGCGGCAGGTCCTTGTTCTCCAGTGCCTGCCGGACAAGGGCTGCGATGTTTTTGATCCCCCTGAAACCGTACTGGGGCTGGAAGGCCGGGTTCATCAGCGTCAGGTTCACCACCGGGCACGGCGGGAACCGCCCTGAGTTGCCGAAGAAGATGACATTGTCATACTCCCGCACGATCGCCTCCAGCTCGTCCTCGGTCTCTTTTGACGAGCGGAAACTTCCGAGGTGGAAGAGACCCTTCGTGAGGATGATCTCCGGGTTGACGCCCGTTTCAAGGACGTATTTTATGCTGGGCATCCGCTCCTTGATCGTGTAGGGATGGACGTTGATCACGACCGGGTGGGCTCCGAACTCCTCTACCATCCGTGCGAGCGAGAGTGCCCGGATGGGGCCGGGAAACTCCGAGATCTCGATGATCACGTTCTTTCCCGCGAGGGCCTCTTTCAGGTAGGCAAGGTCCGGCTCCACCTCCCGGGTCTCCCGCTCGATCACCGCGAGCGCTTCCTTCTCCATGCCGAGCGGCGTGGCTACCCCGAGGATCCACTCCTTCGTGGCCTCGTACCCGTATGGCTGTCCCGTCTTGCTGTACGGGATGCCGAACCGTTCCTGCATCAGGTCGCCGAGCTTCTGCCCCCAGTCATAGCACCACGAGGCGTTCAGTTCGACCTCCCGGGCATGCCGGATCTGCTCGACCGTGCAGCCCCCGGCGATCACCGCGTTTATTTTGATGCCGACTTCACCAAGGAGCCGTTCTATCTCATCCATGTCCCAGGAAAATTCCGTCGGCGACGGGCCCCAGCGGGCCCCGAGGATATTGATCGTCCCTTTCATCGTCGTTTTCGGGGGCTCCATCAGCTCCATGATCAGTTTGAACGCGTCCTCGTAGCCGCTCCGGAAGTCGCCGCCGAACCCTTCGCTTTTAAGCGCCAGCACCCGACAGCCGACCTGCTTTTCTGCCTCCCGGGCAATGCTCTCGACATCGTCCCCGATGATCCCGGAGCAGCAGCAGGAGAGGATGACGATGAGGTCGGGGTGGTACTTCGCGTATGCCTCCTTCACGGCCTCCAGCAGTTTTCCCTCGCCGCCGTAAATCACATGGCTCTCGTCAAGGGTGGTGCAGGCGGTTGGTTCGAGCGGGACGCCGCGGATCTCGCAGCACTCCCGGGTCCTGACAAAGTCGGACATGTACAGCGGGCAGCCGGTCGGGCCGTGGACAAGGGGGACGACATGCCGTATACCGCTGATGACATAATATGCGGTAAAAAATTTGCACATGGGAGCGTGCGAAGCCTGGAGCTTGGGGATCATCTCGCCGGATTCCACTTTCTCCAGCAATTGCTGCAGGTTGCCGTGAAATACGATGGAATCGTTTGTCATGGTGTTCACACTCTTCCATCTCGCATGCGGGGTATATACGTGTATAGATAATCCCTGCTTTCATGTTTTTATAAAACGAAAAGAATACTGATGGTTATGAACTTGCCGGAGCAGCCCGCGGGGTTTGCTCATCCACCGGTCATCCATGAAAAGATAGGGCACGTTCTCCCGCCGGACATTGGTCAACAGGATCATCAGCAGGATGCCGGAACCTGACCTACGCCGGCTTTTTCGTGCAGAATTGAAAGACGCAGATGTCATCCCTTTGTGCAGCAGAATCGTGCGGGACATGATACCGCTGGACGATCTCTGTGCGGGTAAAACCGGCGCTGGTGAGATACACGGCCAGCTGCTCCCTCGGCATCACCCGTGGCGGCCCCCGTTGATCCGGATTCCTGACTGCCCCCGCCACCATCCCGAGCGTAGAACCGAAGAGGACGCCGCCCGGTTTGAGGGCAGAGAATGCATTTGCGAGATAATTGTTAAGCTCATTGTCGTCTGCGATCACGTGGAAAACGGAGGCAGAATACATCGTATCGAACTCCGCCGGCCCGAACGGGAACATCTCAGCTACGACAAAGAGGTCGCAGATCTCCTCACGGTCACGATACAGGTCAAAGCCGAGGTTGATGCTCGCCCAGTTGATGTCGAATGCGGTGATCCGCTGTCGGGGAAAACCATCCCGGATCAGCTGCCGTACATTGTCGCCGGTGCCGCAGCCGTAATCAAGGAACCTGCCGGTTCTTTTGAGCGCACGGGAATAAAAGAAGTGGTGGTTGATCCGCGGTTCCCCGAGAATCATCAGGATGTGGGGATATAGGACCCCCTCCTTGGTGTATTTCTCCAGAAGCATCTGGTAATATCCCGGAGGATAGACGACGCCACAGGATTCGATCCGTTTCATGACCGTGCAGAGTTCCTCCGCGAGCGTCTTTCCCGGCGGGAACCGGTGGGGCTTTGGTGCTGGCATCGCAGAGTACGTGTATGCCGACAGGGTATTCATGGTTAACGGAGCCGGCCGTGGGGTGAAACATTCCCAATGCACACCTCATGGAGCTCTGCGAACCGGCGAGAGAAGGAATGTATCCGGTAATCGCAGGATGTGAATATATATCCCGACGCACCCCCGTTTTCGGAAAGACCGGCATTCGGCCGAAGGGTGAAAAAAGGAGGGCTTCCACCCGCCACGAGAATGGAAGGTATTACAACCGGAACCCGGACAGTCCGAGATACAGGAGGAGCAGGACGATAATCACGATCACCGCAATCGCGACTTTCAGGTACGGGAAGCTGCCCCACCAGGTCCCGGCCGGCCTCTTCTGCGGCCGGGGGATGTCCCCCCCGCTGGTCGGGATGGCGCCGCCGCCCCTGCTGTACTGGATGCCAACCCCCGGCGTCGGCTTTTTGCGCCAGGCGTCGATGCCGGCACACTGGTGGTTGGGCGGGAGCCGGTGCTCGTCACAGAAATTGCCGCCACAGTACTGGCAGTGGAACGGCATAGTCGTAGGCTTGCCGCAGAGATCACAACGTGGCATCAGTTCCCTTTTGACGTTCTATAAATAAAAATTCTGTCCGGGCGGACCGGGCAAAACACTGGAGCGCCGGGATCCTGATCCCGGAGGAGCCGGTTTTCGCTAAAGCGGTATAAATGGCAGCACACCCGCCCGCGCAAATGCCACCACGCAAAACCCGATAAGCACCACCACAAAAAACCCGGTCGAAATAATGCTCCGGATTACCCGTGATCGGTGCGCCGGGATGTGCAGGTCTTCCCACGCCTTGGCTTCAAAGATATGAAGGAGGAGGGCGCAGAGGAGGTAGGTCGCGTATATCGCAATCGCCACGCCACAGACAAGTCCCCAGCTGAAGACTGCTGCAACCAGCGCCCAGATGCCCACTGCAAGGTTTGCATACCCCACCTCGATCTGAAACTCGGGATGATCCTGCCGCCAGCCCATCCTGACCTGGTCGGACTGGTAATATACGGAATGCCGGACGAAACTGATAATCCCCACGACACCGACAAGGATTGCCGCCGCTGTCCTGACCGCGAGGTCAATGTTGATAAAAAGGAGGATAATTCCCAGAATAACTCCAATCGTGGTACTGGCCATGGTCGCTCCCATCAGGATCGAGGCCTTATGTGCTGTCGGTTGTACAGTTCCCATCCCATTCCCTCATAAATCGTTCTTGTACGTGATTGAACCACCACATGAGAAAAATCCTGCGCCCTCGTGAGCAAACAGATTATGATGCCGGGTGCCGGACATATCAGGCATGGGGAAGTACGCGGAAGGCGATGTCCTCCTCGCTTCGGTGGCGCTGGACGACCGGACGTTACCAAAGACCCGGCCGGTCGTCGTGATCCGTACGGAAGACTCCGGCAGGATCCACATCTGCCCGGTCAGCAGCAAACCGCCATCCGATGCGCCGAGCATTCCGCTCTCTATCGATGATTTTTCTAACGGCGGTCTCGACCTCTTTGCCGAGAGCTACGTGATGACCTCACGGGTACTCTGCCTCCGGAACGGCGACGTGATCGGGAAACGGGGGCGGCTGGCGCGGGAGACCATCGCTGCAATCGCCACACAGGTGCCGCTCTCTGCATATTTGCCTGAAACTTCGTGCAGGAAACCCCGCCGGCCTCTGTCAAGGCGTTAATGCCCGTGCCCGTTCACCGGGGCGAGTATTGCGATCTGCCATTGCCGGCCGTGCAGGAACAAAAATCAGGACCGGCTGATCATCAGACTTATTATCCCATGAGGCAAGGATGGTTGGATGGATATCACGCAGGACATCCACGAGATCGAAGGGCGTGTGGGCAGGCTCTCGCCGGTCCAGAAGCTCCTCCTTGTCACCGACGGGTCGGTCACGCAGCTCCTCGAAACCGTCACCGGTAACGTGGTTGCTGTTGAGACCGAAGTGCAGAAGATCGTCGGGGCAGATACCGCCACCGCAGAACGGCTCGGGATCCGTGAAAGGGACCCGGTCAACCACCGGGTTGTCAATCTGAAAGACACTGCTACCGGCCGGGTCCTCGTCCACGCAATCTCCAAGACACCCATCAGCCGCCTCCCACCGGAGTTCAGGGAAGACCTGATGAAAGCGGACATACCGATCGGCAGGATCATCAGCCACCACCGGATCGAGGCGCGGCGCGAGATCCTGAACGCCCGGGTCACGGACGCCGGCAGCGAAGGGGACCGGATCTTCTCCATTCTCAAAAGCGAGCCCCTGCTCTGCCGCCAGTACCGGATCATCCACAATGGCGAGCCTCTCATCTTCATCGAGGAACAGTTCCCGTACAACATGTTCCTCGACGAGCGGCGCGTGATCGTCGAGACGCCGTCACGCATCCACCTGACTCTCATCGACATGCACGGTGGCTCGGGCCGGGTTGACGGCGGTGTCGGCATCGCGCTTGACGAGCCCGGCATCCACCTGGAGGTGCGGCAGAGCCCGGAGTTCGGGGTGGATGGCTGTGATGGTCAGACCGCGGAACTCGTGAAGGAGATCGCCGCCCGCGTCCTCGCCGGCATCCGGGCCGGGAGCAGCGTGTCGCTCGTGGTGCGGAAGGCGTACCCCTTCCATATCGGTCTCGGGAGCGGATCGCAACTGGCGCTTGCCACTGCACGGGCGATCTGCGAGCTGTATGGCAAGCCGCTTCCTGTCCGTGAACTTGCCCGGCTTGTCGGAAGAGGCGGGACTTCCGGCATCGGGACCGCGGCGTTCGAATATGGCGGATTTATCATTGATGGGGGGCACAGCTTCGGGCCTGAATGCGAGAAGTCCGATTTCCGTCCGTCCTCTGCATCGCGTGGCGTCAGCCCGCCGCCGGTGATCGTCCGGCACGACTTCCCGGAAGACTGGCGGATCCTGCTTGCCATACCCAAACTCCCTTCCGGGGCAAGCGGAGCGATGGAGGCGGATATCTTCCGGCAGAACTGCCCGGTACCGGTAGAGGAGGCGCGGGCGCTCTCCCACGAGATACTGATGCGGATGCTGCCCGGGCTCGTCGAACGCGATCTCGACCTGTTTGGTTCGTCTGTCAACACGATCCAGACGCTCGGCTTCAAGAAAGTTGAACTTTCCCTCCAGCCGCCGTGCGTACCGGCACTGCTGGATGCAATGCGATCCGCCGGCGCAGCGGGGGCCGGCCTTAGTTCATTTGGCCCGGCCTGCTACGCGGTGTGCGACAGCGGCGTGCGCGAGACCGAACGTGCCGCACGGTCCTTCATGGAAGCGGGCGGCGGGGGCACCACTATCATCACCACCGCACGGAACACCGGGGCAGCCGTGAGAGTGGCATAAGCTGGTGAACCGGCACCCGCTGGAAAAACTGATAGTGTGGGCGTGCCATTATGACCGTGAGGTGTTCTGCATGAAGACCGGATTCGGGTGGATCGAGATCGGCGGTATCCGGTACGAACATGATGTCATCATTCACGCGGACGGGAAGATATCGAAACGGAAGAAGAAAGCGTCAAAGGATTTAAGAGAAGAGTACGGGCACACGCCGCTCTCTGGTGCAGAGCTCGATTTTCTCGCCGATGAGAAACCGCTGGCGGTCTATATCGGCACGGGACAGTACGGGGACCTCCCGCTCACGCCGGGCGCAAAGACCATCCTTGACCCGTACGAGCCGGTTATAGCGCCCACGCCCCACGTCATCGATCGGATCGGGCGCGGGGAGAAACGGTATGCGGCAATCCTGCACGTGACCTGCTAAAAACCGGCACCGGCAGGAAGTGTTCCTGACGGCAGATGTATATCACGGCAATAGCGCAGAGGGGTTGCCGTCTACTTCCCGATCTTCACGAGCATCTCTTCGAGCGAGGGATACCGGGACTCGATCCGCTCCACCCGCCCCCCTGCCTCGGTGATGGCAGTAGAGCTCTCGTTGAGCTCCTGCATGTCCTGCACATCGCAGACCCAGAACCCTTCCTCCTGCCGGTAGGGCTTCGCGTGCCCGACCAGCCGGCCCGGGTCGCTGATGGAGAAGAAGATCGTGTAAGTGATCGAACCGAACTGGTCGCGGAGCTCGCGCATGGTGCCGAACGCGACCATCTGGCCGCGCCGGAGGATCATCACCTTGTCGCAGATCGCCTCCACCTGGTAGAGGTTGTGCGCTGATAGGACGATGGTCTTGCCCTCTTTCTTGAGCCGGCGCAGGTAATCCGCGATGAACCGCGAGGTCATCGGGTCAAGCCCGCTCGTCGCTTCGTCATAGACGAGAAACTTCGGGTTATGGATGAGCGAGCGGGCGATCGCCGTCTTCCGCTTCATCCCTTTCGAGAACTCCCCCAGTTTCTTCCCGTCGGTCTCCAGCATCAGCGCAGCAAAGAGTTGCCGGGACCGGACCTGGATCTCCTGCGGTGAGAGACCATAGATCTCGCCGAAGAATGCAAGGTAGTTCTCCGCCGTCATCGTCTCGTACAGTCGCGACTCTTCCGGGAGGTAGCCGAGGTTTTCCTTGAGGGCCATCGGGTTTTTCACGACATCGATGTCGTTGATGTAGAGCTCGCCGGCGGTGGGGGCGATCAGCCCGGAGATGATCTTGAGCAGCGTGGTCTTACCGGCCCCGTTGTGCCCGATAATGCCGAAGATCTCGCCGTCCTCGAATTCGAAACTCACGCCATCAAGCGCGACAAATCCGTCGAAATTTTTCACCAGTCCGCGGGCGGTGATCACGGAAAAAGCACCCTCCTGATCAAACTGGGGTGATGGGAAAGATATAGGTTGGGTTGGTGGCACCGGAAACAAGCGGAGTCCGGGAACCGCACATCCATCTCAGTCCGGTGTTTCCCCCTGTGCTTGGATGGGTGTCAGCACCGATCAGTATTTGACCAGATTCCCCACACTATTCTTTTATACCGGGTTCCGGCAACCGGGCAGGACATCCATGGGTGCGATCAGGGATATTGCCACCATCGCGCGGTGGGAGGTGAAAAAATCGTTCTCAGTGATGAGCAGAGACGTCCTGCCGATCGCGGTTATCCTCTTTGTCCTGTTGGTCGTCGTCACCGGTTTTGCGGCGCAGAGTGGGATGCACCTGCAGGATGGCATGTACCGGCTTGGCGTTGACGACCCGCAGGTTGCCACGATCTTTGCATCCGACGCCCGCTTCACGATCTACGAGACGGATGCCGCTTCCCTCCTCGCGAACCGCGACGCGTTCGACATCATCATTGTGAGAGGGCAGGCGTCCGGCAGCCCTACCGAAAAAGGAGGGGCGGCAATAAAAGCCCTTCAGAGGGATTACACCAGATACACAAACAGTGTCTATAACGGCGAAAGCGACCTCTTTGCCGCGTACCCGCTCTGGATCGACGCCCAGAATGTCAAAAGCGAACTGAACTTCCTCTCCACACAGGGCGGGCAGCTGGTAAGCGCGGCGCCGAGCGCAGCGGCACCGCCGATCCCGCAGGGCGGGGTCGCCACGATCCCCACGCCGTCCCCGACCATCGGTTTCACGCAGGACCAGCTCCGGCAGGAACTGGAAAAGAGCTCGTCCCAGACTTCGCCCATCTCCCGTTACACCCAAGTTCTCACGCCCGCAGGGACCTCGATGGGCTCGTTCGAGACACCGTCGCAGCTCTCCCCCCCGCTCCCGTTTGATTCCATCATTCTTGTCTTCGTCTTCATCTTCCCGCTCTACTTCACATCGCAGTTTTTCATGATGAGCATCATGAATGAACGCATCGAGCGCAAAGGTGAGATCCTCCTCTCCCTGCCGGTCAAGGCCTCATCCATCATCATTGGCAAGGCGCTGCCCTATTTTCTGGGGATGGTCGCCATCTGCACCGGGCTCACGCTCTACCTCAAAGCCTCCCCCATCATCATCCTCCCTCTGATCCCGGTCATCCTTTTTTTCCTAGCAAATGCGCTCCTGATTGGCATGCTCTCCCGGAGCTTCAAGGAACTCTCGTTCATTTCGATCTTCTTCTCGACGGTAGCGACCTCTTACCTTTTCTTCCCCAGCATCTTTGCCAACGTGCACGTTATCAGCCTGATCTCCCCGCTCACGCTGATCGTGCTCACCCTGCAGGGCACGGCATGGACCGTCACAGACTACCTGTACTCGACCTCGCTCTTCTGGCTCACCAGTGCCGTCCTCTTCTATATCGCGGCAGTCAACTTCCGGGAAGAGCGGCTCTTCTCGGAGGAACGGCTCCTTCCCCGGATCCGCAAGTTCCTCGGTGAGACGCTCTCCCGACGGCATCCGTACGTCTCCCTATTCCTGCTTGCCGGTTTTTCAATCCCATTTGTTTTCATGGTGCAGATGATGTGCCTCGTGCTCTTCTTCAACCTGCCCATGCCGTATTCGCTCGTCCTCCTCCTTGTTTTTGCCGCCTTTATCGAGGAACTTGCAAAAGCCGTGGGAGTCTACACCCTCTTTGCACAGGATCCCTCGTTTTTGTCCTGGAAGGCGCTTGTCGCCATATGTGTTGCGACCGCGATCGGTTTTCTCGTCGGGGAGAAGCTCCTCCTCTTCGTTACGCTCGCCCAGATCACCGAGTCTGTCTTTGGGAGCGTGCTCTTCCTCTCGCTGGGGGTTCTCTGGATGCCGCTCGCCCTCCACTTCGCAGGCGTCTTTATCGTCGCGTGCGCACTGAAATACTGGGGGAGGAGGGGGTTTGTGGCCGGCCTCGCTGCCGCAACCGTCATCCACTGCCTCTATAACCTCTACATCATCCTGGGGTGGATCGGGTGAACGGCCGTCATCTCTCGATCATCGCCAGAAAGGAGTTCCGGGGGCTCTTCAACGAGCGGACGATCCTCCTCGCCGTCCTGCTCCAGCTCTTCATCGCGATGTTCTCCTCGTTTCTTATGGTCGGGCTCACCTCGATGTACGACCCCTCCTCCCTCTCCCAGTACTCCCATTTCCGGTACCGTGTTGCGTACGTGGGAAATGAGTCACCGATCCTCGATTACCTCGAAAAAAGTCCGGACTTCCGGGTATACCGCATGGTGCTCTCGCCCGCGGTCGCCGCCCTGCAGGAGCGGAAACTGGCGGCGGTGGTGTACGTTCCTGATACGCCACCGGATGCTGCTGAACCGGTCAAGATCACTCTCTATACGCTCACCAACGATATCCAGAGCGCCATCGTGGATGTGAAGCTCAGGGACATCTTCCTTGCGTACGAGAAAGATCTCCGGCAGGTCCGGGCATACCGGCTGGACGAGCAGCCCATCCCGGTCCAGATACCTGCATCAACCGGCGGCGACTTTTACGAGTTCGTGTACGGCCTTTTGATCCCGCTCCTCGTATTCATGCCGGCGATCATCGCTTCAGCGCTTGTCATCGACCTGATCACCGAGGAATACCAGCACGAGACGCTCGAGACGCTCATCTCGACCCCCGTCACGTTCGCCGAGGTAGTCTGGGGCAAAGTGCTCGCCTGCGAACTGCTCGTGCCCGTCCAGGCAGGGGCTTGGCTGGTCCTGTTGATGATCAACAGGATCCCGATAGAGAATGCCGGGCTGATCCTGCTCCATGTCGTCGTGACGTCCATGATCCTGATCCTTCTGGGAGCCCTCACGGCCCTGCATTACCGGGAGCGGACGGCGGCGCAGTTCATCTTTTCAACGGCGCTGGTGGTCGTCATCCTCTTTGTGCTTGCGCTTCCGGAAAACCCGCTCAACCTGATCACCCGGCTCGCGGTCGGGACGGCAGGCATGGAGCAGTGGCTCATCCTCGGGGTAACGGTGCTCGCGGTCGTTCTCCTCGGGTATATGACCCACCGGTACGCAGAAAAGACCGGGCGGGAGCACCACGCCGCATAAAGAAAAGGGGAGATGATAAGAGAGCAGGCAGGTTACTGCATGGACATGAGCTGCTGGTCGATGGTCTTGTAGACCTTGCCGGCGCTGGTCACCCAGACTTCGACATGATCGCTGCCCCGGCTTCCCTGGATTATCAGCTCATCACCACGATTGGGCTGGTTACCGTTATCCATGTACTGGTCGGTCACGGTCCCGTCCGGCTGGGTCACCCGCATCCTGATAGTCTGGAGAGCGACCTCGCCCGGCCCCCCGTTATACAGCAGGTGGATCTTGCTGGTGGGCCGGTCTTTTGTCAGCTGGAGATCGACAAACTGTGCAGGAGGCAGCGGAATGACGAATTCTGGCGTCGTGACCGTGACGGCCGGGGATATACCCGACGGGGCGGGTGTCGTGGTTGTCGCAGCAGCCGTCTCTACAGGGCTGATCTGGGCCTGCGTGGGGCTCGTGCAACCGGTAAAAAGCGCACAGAAAAAGAGCGCGACACATGAGGCCCCGAAAAGTTCATATCGCATGAAGATTCCTTTATTTTTTTCATATTTCTGATTTGCGTTCAGAATTGGTGCGGATTGCGGGTGTAGCGTCAGGTGCCTGTTCGTGCCCGGTATTGTATCCATGATGCAGTCCCGGGCCACCACGGGGCAAAAAACCCATAAAGAACAGTTAAATTAAAAAGGACACCCGGATTAACGTTACATATCAGGAGTACAAGGAATGTTCTGTCCAAAGTGCGGAAAAGAGACCGATGCCTCCGGAAAATACTGCCAGTGGTGCGGGGCAGCAATTGAACCCGCACCGCCAAAGCAGCAGGCGGTAGCCGCCACACCGGAAGCCGAAGAAAGCCCCGAGGTGGGCGTGTATGCCGGCCTGGGCAGGCGGTTTGTTGCATGGATTGTCGATACTATCCTCATCGTCATTTTGGGCATCATCGTCATCGCATTCTTCAATCTGATCGTCGGTTTCAAATATCTCTATTATATCGCTGTCAGTCATGCACCGGTTAGTTCGCTCACGGTGGCAGGAACCTACGATGCGGCCTTAGGCCCGATCATCGCGGCGCTGGGCGTCTTCATCGTGATCGTCCCATGGCTCTATTATGCCGGTTTTGAGTCCTCACGGAGCCAGGCAACTCCCGGCAAAGTCCTGATGCATCTCGTGGTGACCGACCTTGCCGGCAACCGGGTCTCGTTTGCCCGGGCGACGCTCCGGTTTGTAGGCAAGTATATCTCCACGCTGATCATCTTTATCGGGTACCTGATGATCGGGCTCACGAAGAAACGGCAGGGCCTCCACGATAAGATTGCCGGCTGCCTCGTACTCCTTCAGGACTGATCTCCCCCCAATAGTTTCCATAACCTGTTTTTGCCACCCCGGTCCCTGTCGGATATCGTAGTTTGCGGCAGGGCATCTCATCCTTAGCCGGGAAACCGGATCAGTGGTAGTGGAGCTTCATCCCGAGTAAAAACAGGACGAGGCCGAACGTGACGAAGTTTGCCACGATGATGGGAGCAGAACCGGTCGAGATCCCGTACAGCATCCAGAGAAAGTCGCCGACCGCAAAAAGGAGGATCATAAAGAGCGAGATATCCTTTGTCTCCCCCAGTCTCCAGCTGCGGACGACCTGCGGGACAAACGAGACGGTAGTGAGAGTACCAGCGATATAGCCGACCATAATGGTAGTATCCATTCGTGCTGCCTCTTGTTGCAGAACCATTGTTGACGCTCTGACGATTTATACCGGGCGGGCGGTGGCACGGTAGAGATCACCGGGATACACCCTGACGCTTTTTAGGGATCTCCGGTGCGGACGGATCAACTGGCCTTACCGTCGACCATACCGCACGTGTCCCCATCCGCCCCCTCCCTCATGCTCCAGGTACCCCTCCGACGGGAACAGCGACCCTTTTGAAGTGCGGCGGGTACGGTACGTCCCCTCCTTCCCGGAGGGGATCGCGGAAGACGAGCGTGTCGCCTTCTTTTGCTGCCGTGATAATATAAGAATGATATATCAGCCGTTTCACTTCCGGCAATGAAAGGTAAGGCCCGACCTCCGCCGGGGTCGTGTTGCGATATTTCTCAAAGACCGCCTGGTCGGTCACACCCCGGCCAAGCGTATAGTGCCGGACTGTCCACGCATCCTCCGTTTCGCTGATCGCTATCCATCGCAGGGGGCTGATAGTGGGCACCAGCCTTCCCTTGCACCGGCCGCCCATGACAAGGAGAAAAGACCCTATACGCACGGCAAGATAGAGGCAGACGACCACGGCAATGACCATAAGCCCGACCGTGAAGGAGAATCTGCCGATCACCATGCCGACGAAGACGATGATACTTGCGATCATCAGGGTAATGCTCGGGCCCGGCAGGAGACCGACAGAATACTTATGGTCAGAGAACGGGGCGAGGAGCGGGATACCAGGGCTGGCGAGCGTGTCGATCCCTATGTGCAGGAAGACGCCGGCGAGGATAGCGGCAGACGACGCGGGGGCGAAGAATGCAAAGACGGATCGGTCCACCAGCCCTGCCGTGGCGGCCAACCAAAGACCGGCACCGGCAAGAATGGTCATGACAATGCTGCCGATGATGCTGTGGGCATATCCCCCGTGGGTGAAACCATGGAGCGTGGGTAACGGATCCGAAAAGAGCGAGAAGAAGATGTCCGTATCGAGGATGACGGCACCCAGTACGGCAAAAGGAACGAGATGGGGGAGCCCGGCGGCAGTGAAGATCGCGGCCGCGACAAGTGCATGGGTAAGGGAGTCCACAGCTCCGGTTAATGGACAGCACACCTTAAAAAGATACGCTGGCTGGTTTTGATAAGTTGGTCGTTGGGAACTGATTTTTACTTCTTTAAAATTTCCCCCGCCTACTGCCAACGCATCAGAACCAAAGGATATAATCCCGGAATGTGTTCATATTTTTGATTCAATGAGCTAAGGTAAAAATCCAAACAGAATTTTTCGCCACGATGAGCAATATGATCCTTGGCAAAGAGAAAGAGTAGTTGAGAATTGCCGGAGTGCTAGAAGGGTGATTGATCTGATTGACCGGAAGTTTGTTCTGAAATATCAGGCAGAAATCCTTCTTGCCGGCATACTGGCCTTATCCGCATTCCTGAATATCTGGAACATCTGGAACCAGGGGTTCACGAACACCTATTACGCCGCTGCTGTGAAGAGCATGCTAGTGAACCCGCGCATCGCCTTCTTCAACCCTTTTGATCCCGCGGGTTTTGTAACCGTGGACAAACCTCCTGTCGGCATCTGGATCCAGGCAGCCTTCGCCACAGTACTTGGTTTCAGCGGCTGGGTTCTTATCTTTCCTCAAGCCCTTGCGGGAGTCGGAGCGGTCGCGTTCATCTATTTCATCGTCGCCCACCCTTTCGGGAAACAGGCAGGCCTCATCGCGGCTCTCACTCTTGCTGTAACTCCCATCCTTGTCGCGGTCTCCCGGAACGGTACCATGGACGCCCAGCTCATCTTCGTCCTCCTTCTCGCGGTCTGGGTCGCCCTTAAAGCAACGCGGGAACGATCTCTACCCTGGTTCCTTGTCTCGGTCATCCTCATCGGGATCGGCTTCAATATCAAGATGATCCAGGCTTTTGTTGTGATCCCCGCCGTTTTCGCGGTCTATTTTCTGGGTAGAACTGACTTCACGTTCAGAAAGCGGGTGCTTCACCTGGGAATTGCCGTCATCGTTCTCCTCGCCGTCTCTCTCTCATGGGCAGTTGCGGTCGATATGGTCCCTGCCAGCCAGCGCCCGTATATCGGTGGCAGCGGGGACAACACGGTACTTGGCCTCATCGCCAACTACAATGGACTCGAACGCCTTGAAACCAGTGAAATGTCTATAATGGGTGATGATGCCGGAACACCGGGTATCACCCGTTTTTTCGGTGAACAACTCGCAGGTCAGTTCTCCTGGCTCATTCCCCTTGCCCTGATCGGGCTCCTTGCATGGGTGCGGAAACCGGTTTCTCTCACTATCAAAGGATTTGAGAACTCAGGAATAGCAAGCGAGCGGGGACTAACCGTCATCGCGATGCTGCTCTGGCTCGTACCCGGCCTCCTGTTCTTCAGTTTTACGACCGCTTTTGGGCATATCTATTATATCGCGACCATTGCGCCGCCTCTGGCGGGCCTTGTCGGGATCGGGGCCGTTGCGATGTACCGGGAGTACCTGACTGAAGGCTGGAAAGGTTGGATCCTTGTAGGGGCGGTTCTCATCACGGGCCTCCTCCAGGTTCTCTTCCTCTCGTATGACGCCGCATGGTCCGGTCTCCTGATCACGCTCGTCCTGATCGGGAGTGCCGGGTGCGCGGGAATTCTTGCATACCTGAGGATACGAAAAAATGCAGTCTCGCAAAACTGCCTGAAATACTTCGTTATCATCGCTCTCGCCCTCCTCTTTATTGCCCCATTCGTCTGGTCCTGTACACCCTTAATGTCTGGAGGCGGGAATATTCTGCCCATCGCTGGTCCCCAAGTAGCCCGGTGGGGAGGTGGTGCGGGGAGCGGAACGAGTGCGGAATTGAATCGAAGAAATATCAGTGCGGGTGTGGGACCGGATCTGGGCGACGCCTCGAGTAATCAGCTTGCAGGGTACCTTCTTACCCACACCGCCAATGAGACCTGGGTACTGGCCGTTCCGAGCAGCAACCCTTGGGCCAACCCTTGGGCCAACCTGATCATTGAGACAGGAAAACCGGTAATGGCTCTCGGAGGATTCTTAGGTTCCGACCGTATCTTAAACGTAACATCCCTCACGGCCCTGATTAAAGAGAACAAAGTCCGGTACTTCCTTCCCTGGAGCATAGGAGGTCCGGCCGGGAGGACAAACTCAGGAAGCAGCGAAATCTTTCGCTGGGTGAGCGCACACTGCACTGCCTTGAACGTGTACAATGGCAATGAAACCGTGGTGAACTGGACCAGCCCTGCGACATCCATTTATAATTGCGCCGGAGCAGCAGGCTCCGGGTAAATAACAGGATTATGAAAGACTTTTCAGACGGTAAAGCAGGGAGGAGAATCCTGACCGTTCTCAACCGGGAAAAAATTACCGGGTTTTTTCTTATTGGATGTTTTTCCACCTTGATCGATATAGGTCTCCTGTATGTTTTTACTCAATACCTCGGCATCTGGTACCTCTTCTCATCAACACTCTCGTACACCTGCGGAATGGTCGTTAATTTTCTCCTGAACAAATACCTCATTTTTCGGGATACAAGCAGGAATTATCTCCACCAGTTTTTCTTCTTCGCGCTCGTCTCCATGAGCAGTCTGGCCCTGACCCTCGGCGTCCTCTGTCTTGCCGTGGAGATCTGTTCTGTCAACTACCTTATCGGAAAGATTCTTGCCGTCGTTACCGCATTTTTCTGGAACTATCTCGGCCAGAGCAGGATAACATTTCATCTGGGTAAACGTGAGATAAGCGGCGACCTTATAGAATACTTAAAGTGATAATTAACCGGTTTTGTAAAAGTCCTTCACAATAATCAAGATAAAAAAACCGAGGGGATGACGGTAACCATTTGAGTCACAATTGCGGGTGGTGTCTGTAACAGTCAGCCCTGACAGGGGGGCATTTTAACCGGAAAACAATCAGGAAAAGGCCAGGGCCGAGATTCGAACCCGGGTCGGAGGATCCACAGTCCTCTAGGATAACCAACTACCCCACCCTGGCAGATGTCCCTTCTAACTTCGCACCGGACTCTGATTAATGTATCTCCCTCAAACAGGTACCGTCAGTCCTCGTATCGTGCAAACGCTGCCATGCCGATCATTGCGGGTACCCTGCCAGCCGGGAGTGACTATTAATAAGATCCGACGTCTATAACATATCAGGTGGCTCTGAAAGGCATTCCGTAGGATATGGCGTGCGGCGCCGGATGAGGGTTTCGTCATGGATGAGGGGTTTCATCCTGCATCAGAGCAAACAAGAGTACAGGTGGGGAACGATGGCGGCAGACCCGAAGATCAGGACGCCGATTGTCTGCGTGATGGGGCACGTAGACCATGGGAAGACCTCGCTTCTCGACCGTATCCGGGGCTCTTCGGTCGTCGCATCCGAAGTTGGCGCGATCACCCAGCATATCGGCGCAACAGTCGTTCCTATCGAGGCGATCCGCACGATAAGCGGGACGATGGAGAAGCTCCCCATCAATATCCCGGGCCTCCTCTTCATCGACACACCGGGGCATCACGCGTTCACAACGCTCCGGGCACGGGGCGGGGCGCTCGCGGACATGGCAATCCTTGTGGTCGATATCAGCCAGGGGTTCCAGCCCCAGACAACCGAGGCGCTCCAGATCCTGCGTAACTGCCGGACGCCGTTTGTGATCGCGGCGACAAAGGTCGACCGGATCCACGGGTGGCGGACAAACCAGAACGAATCGTTCATCTCGACGTTTAACAAGCAGAACGAGCGGGTCAGGGCAGATGTCGAGAACAGGACCTACGAGATTGTCGGGAAGCTTGCCGAGCTCGGTTTCTCGGCGGACCGGTACGACCGGGTCGCGGACTTCCAGCGCAACCTCGCCATCGTGCCGGTGAGCGCCCATACCGGCGAGGGCATCGCCGACCTGCTCCTCGTCATGATCGGGCTTGCCCAGCGGTACATGAGCGACGAACTGAAGCTCTCTGTCGAGGGCCCGGGGACCGGCACCGTGCTTGAGGTAAAGGAGGAGCGGGGTCTCGGGCCGACACTGGACGTGATCCTGTACGACGGCATGCTTTCCGTGGGAGACGAGATAGCGGTCGCCACGCAGGACAAGGTCGTGGTGACAAAAGTGCGGTCCCTGTTAAAACCGCACCCGATGAAGGAGATCCTGATCGAGGACCGGTTCGAACGGGTGAGATCGGTGGTCGCTGCGGCAGGGATCAAGGTCTCCGCTCCCGGCCTCGAGGGGGTGATCGCGGGGTCCCCGCTCTTCGTGATCCGCGGGAACCGGGAGGAGGTGGAGCAGCGGATACGAAAGGAGATGCAGGAGATCCATGTCAGGCTTGCCGATGAGGGGATCGTGATCAAGGCGGACACGATCGGTGCGCTCGAAGCGCTCTGCAAGGAACTCGAGGGCAAGGAGATCACCGTGATGCGGGCAGAGGTCGGTCCTGTCAGCCGCCACGACCTTATCGATACCGAGACGATCAAGAACCCCGCGTTCCGCGTGCTCCTCGCGTTCAACACCCCCATCCTTCCCGATGCCGCAGAGATGATCAAGGACCCGCTCTACACGCTGGTAAAAGTTTTCGAGGGGCAGGTGATCTACCAGCTGATCGACCAGTATGTTGCGTGGCGCGACGAGCAGAAGCGGATCGCGGAGCGCCAGCAGTTCGAGCATATCATGATGCCGGCAAAGATCCGTCTCCTCCCGGACTGCGTCTTCCGGCAGAGCAACCCCGCGGTGGTTGGCGTTCGGGTGCTGGGCGGGAAACTCCGCAGCGACGTCGACCTGATCAAGCAGGACGGGAAAAAGGTCGGCCACCTGAAGACCATGCAGATGCGGCAGGAGACGATCCACGAGGCAGACGCCGGCCTTGAACTTGCCATCTCGATCGAGGGCGCAACGGTCGGCCGGCAGGTGAACGTCGGCGACGACCTGCTCGTGGACATCCCCGAGCGTCACGTCAAGGTGCTCGAACGCGAGATGCTCAGGACCCTGAACGTGGGCACGCAGGAAGTGCTGGCCGAGTTCACGGCGATGCGCCGTAAAGCCGATCCCTTCTGGGGCAAATAAGGGATTGGGCCGTTTTTATGACGCGAGGGTTTAATAGTACTCCGGTATAATAAAATGGGTACTTCACGTGCAGGGGCAAGAGCGCATCCGGGCGGTGAGGGAGAAAAAGTCCCGGAATCCGGGTTTTCAGGCAAAGAGCCACAAGGCCACCCTGATGTGCATGGATGCCGGATCAAAAGGATGTGACAGGACAGCACCGGGCGCCCTTAATATGGGCGGGATTTTCATCCCTGACGCGAAGGCGCATGTTCACGCCGAATCGATAAGGAGCAGGACGAATGGTTGAATTAAAGGTTGTTGTATCTGACCCGAAGACCGGTCGCGCCTACAATGTTGATGCCAGTACCGGCACCGCGGGAGCGATCGTGGGCAAACGCATTGGCGATGAAGTGGACGCAGGGTCCCTTGGGCTCGCGGGGTATAAGATCATGATCACCGGCGGCTCGGACCGGACCGGGACACCGGCACGTAAAAGCCTCACCGGCGCTGGCCGGAAAAAACTCCTGCTCGCCGGGGGTGTCGGGTTCCACCCGAAGTTCGACGGCGAGCGCCGGAGAAAGATGATACGCTCGCAGGAGATCACGCAGGACTTTGTCCAAGTGAATGCCCGCGTGACTGCATATGGCGACAAGCCCCTTGAGGAGATATTTCCCAAGGCGGAGAAAAGTGCGGAAAAGCCCGCTGAACCCCCAAAAGGCAAAAAGAAAAAATAATTTTACCGCCCTCTTTTATCCCCCCTGCCGGGCGTTTTTCCTTTTTTACGTGTATCATAATAGTCCATCCCTTACAAGAAGGTCGGCAGAAAGCCCCAAACGAGGGGAAAGGCGGGTAATCCGGGCGGGCACGGCCTCACAGTACCACCATGAAAGTGACGTTCCCGAATGCGGCTGATGTCTGGCCCGAACGGACGGCCATGCCATCCTTAAAGAGGGTCACGGTCAGTGCATGCCTTGTCGTTGCATCATCCTTCCGGAACGAGACCAAGATGGTGCCGGAAACGTTCCCGATGGGATACAGCCGGCTGCCCGAGCTCCTGATATCCTGCATCGAACCTTCCAGCCCGTACGACCCGGTAAATGCACCGATATAGTCCACGCTGACAAATACCCCGGTGTCCGGCACCGCAACCGGCGTTGGTTCTGCGATGGTGCCGGCCGGTGTTACTGCCACAGAACCTGACGGCAGGGGAATAATGTCGCCACCGGCAGTCCCGGGGGTCAGGGAATCGGGAATTTGCGCTTCAGGGACGATAATACCGGAAGAAGACAGGACGGCGATAAGTAACACGATGCAGATTCCCGCAATGGTGGCAACGAGCACCCACGGGATCCCGGATGGCCGGTTCTCGGTTCCACTCATACCTATTCTTTTTCCCTCACCGTTTGATAAAGCGTTTGGCACGGATGAAAAAAACGGCAGGTGCCCGAAGGTTCATGGCATCCACCCCAATACAGGCCGGTATAACGGCGTTACCGTGGGTCCGGTCGTTTCAGGCCCTGCAGGAGCGGTTCGAGCTGGTCATCGAAAGGCACCTGGTATTTTTTTGCGATCAGGATGAGAGCCGCAGGCGGCAGCAGGTTCCCGTCAAACTGCTCTTTGATGAGCAGGTTCATCTCGGCAACAACATCGGTCTCCGGTATGCCCCGGGCTTTTGCAATCCGGCCGATCATCTCCTGAGCCGGATCGTTCTGCTCGAAGATTGCCGATCCCGGCCGGAAGCCGACCGGGATCGTCACGGTTGCCGGATCGAAAAGCACCGAATAAACCCCGTTCTCCTGTTTAAGAAGGCCCTCTTCCACCCCCCGCCGGAGAAGGAGATTCGCCTGATCCGTGCTCATCCACTTGCGGTCGAGCGCGAAATAATAGACGAGCTCGTTCTTCCGCATTCCCGTCTTCCGGGTGTGGCGGAACGGTGCTGCGATAGTGGTCCGGAGTGTCACGTCTGGGTACCAAGGAGGATATTTTTCATGTCGAGAGCATCCAGTCCTTCACCGGATCCCTCTTTTGCAATATCAATGTCCGTCCGCGAGACCTGGTCCGAGAGCCGGAGATAAAAGATATCATTTGCTATCGGGACTTTGCCTCCTCCCCGCAGTGCAAGGGCGAGCACCGAGACCCGGAGGTCCGCCGCTTCCGTGATGATGCCGGGTCGCAGGACTTCGGGGGTAATTTCGCCAAACGTTGCACGGTTCACCGCAATCTCAACCTTGGTCTTCACTTTTACGAGTTCCCTGCCGGTCGTCTTGGTGGCCTCGTGGTCATCGAGTCCGGCGATATATTTCAGCGTTTCGAGAAACGGCATTCCCATCGCAAACGAGAGATCCACCCGCTGCGGGAAACGATAATAGATCCTTCGCATAGTTACTCTATGGGGAGGCCGGAATGAAAAAAGATTGCTCAAACGGAGGGCCAAAAAGGGAGAATGGAATAAGACTTATTCGAGAAGCACCGCGTTGATAACGCCGTCCTGGCCAGGCCGGCTCATGATCCGTGCACGCCCGATCTCGGTCTTTATGATGGCCCCCTTGGTGAGCAGATTCCGCCGGACGTAGTTCGGGTTTGCGCCGTTCTCTTCAACGTTCTCTATTTTGATCTTTCTGGTCTCCCCGCTGGAGAGTTTCGTCACATTGACAAACATCGCACGCAGGGAACGCATTTTGGTGTTGCCGCCGACAGTGCGGACCTTCTTGGTCCTGCCCTCGCCAATATGGGTATCTGCGGGCGCAAGCCCGATCTCCGCTCTCCGCTTTCCTTGGGCCGGCCGGCGCCTGCCGCCGGTGACCTTCCGTACCGATTCTCCCTGCCAGAGCATGGTGTCACTCCTGTATGGTATATCCCGGGGATCTTTCCCGGAGATGGTGCTCTATATATTCTTTTCAGGGTTATTTATACTATTTCACGAAAGGATCGCGTCGAGCAGCGGAACGACGCCTTCCCCGGTCTTCATGTTGGTTTTAAATACCGGCATCTGGGGGTTGTACCGGCGGATGTCGGATTCCATCCGGCCGATGTCTGCCCCGACAAAGGGGGCGAGGTCGACCTTGTTGATGACACCGATAGTGCAGTCGCGGAACATCATCGGGTGCTTGTTCACGACATCGTCGCCTTCCGTTGAACTGACGATGACGATCCTTTTTTCCGCACCGAGCCGGAAATCCGTGGGGCAGACCATATTGCCCACGTTCTCAATGAAGAGTATGTCTATCCGGTCAAGGGGGAGGTGCTCGATCGCATGCTCGACAAGGTGAGCATCGAGATGGCATTCCTTACCGGTATTCGCGTTATATGCCGGAATGCCCAGTGCCACGATCCGCTTGAAATCGTCGTCGCCGTATACGTCACCGGCGATGGCTCCCGCCCGGAGACTTTTTTTGGCAAGCAGGGGGATGATACGCTCGATGAGCGCCGTCTTTCCCGACCCTATCGCGCCGAGCAGGTCAAACGCCCGCACACCATGCTCTTTCAGGTGCCGGGCATTTTCATCAGCAATTGCGTTGTTGACGTCATATACATCCTTCTCAATCCTGACGTCGATATGGTGCATGCTATAAAATGGGAGCGGACAGTGTTTATACCTTGACCCACAAACCTTCCTGCAATGGAAAAAGGCGAGTGCATCCTGTATCCCTGCTACTTCAATGCATCCCTCTCCCGCAGGGAGGGGAGAAAGGTCCCGCGATCTCGCGGGGTGAAGGGGCCGGTGATCGGCGATATCGAACGGACGCTGAAACGTGCGGGCATCAGGTACCAAGTGGAGAACCACCACCACCCGGCGCACTGGACCCGGCATGAAGGGCGCATCGTTGCCAAGTGGGGCGAGAAGAAAGGGGCGCTCATCAAAAAGGTCGCACAGGGCCTTGAGGTGAAACGGTGACCGGCCTGTATGACCTGCATACCCACACGCTCCTCTCTGACGGGGAGATGCTCCCGATTGAACTGGTACGGCGCATGGCAGTCCTCGGCTATACGATTGTCGCTATTACCGATCATGTGGATGTCTCGAATACGACGCCGGTCGTTGAGACGCTCATAAAGGTGAGAGAGTCTGCCAGCCTGTTCGGTGTCAGGCTCCTGTGCGGCGTCGAGATCACACACGTACCCCCGTCCCAGATCGCAGCACTTGCGCAGGAGGCAAAGAGAGCGGGCGCGGATATCGTTGTGGTCCATGGCGAGACGCCGGTAGAGCCCGTCGCCTCAGGTACCAATCATGCCGCCTGCCTCTGCGGAGACGTCGATGTGCTCGCCCACCCGGGGCTCATCACGATCGGGGATGCCCGGCTCGCTGCACGAAACGGCGTCGCGCTCGAGCTCACATCCCGCGCGGGACATAACCGTACCAACGGCTACGTGGCACAGGTTGCTCGGCAGGCAGGCTGCAGGATTGTGGTCAATTCTGATGCGCATGCCCCGCACGATCTGCTGGACGAGCGCGCGAAAATGGTCGTGGCACAGGGAGCCGGGCTGACCGATGCGGAGACAACAGCCACTATATCTTTAAATATTGACCGGTTCCTTGTTTCCTGATATTTCTATTTATACTTTCACAAAATATTTAAATACAGTAACGACTTACATATATAGATTACTAAATCAAAATTTAGTACCATTATATTCCGAGGTTGTTGTGTGAAGATGGTTGGTCGAGCGATGAGCACCTTTGGCAGCAGGATGCTCGTCATCCAGTGCGATGCCGCCCAGCTTCCCGGATTATACAGCAGAGTGACGGACCGGCGGATGAAGCCGGTCGGTACGATCATGGACATCTTCGGGAACGTGAAGTCCCCGTACGCCCTTGTCCTCTGCCCGGAGGCGTGCGCTGTCCAGCCAGACGAGAAAGTCTACGCGAAGTAATTCATGGCATCACGGGTACTCGCACCCGGCTTATGCAAAGGGAATAATCAAAAGAGAAACTGGTGAATACGGATGCAGGAAGTTGAGAAATTAAAAGTCCTCCAGAATGAAAGGGAGGCACTCAAATCACGTACCAAAGTGAAAGAGCACGAGAAGAAGGCCGAAGATCATACCGAGACGGTCTGTCCCGAGTGTGGCGGGCGGCAGCTCGTGCACGATTATGAGCGTGCAGAGCTGGTCTGCCAGAACTGCGGGCTTGTTATCGATGACGATTTTATCGACCGCGGGCCGGAGTGGCGTGCGTTCGACCATGACCAGAGGATGAAGCGCTCGCGTGTCGGAGCCCCAATGACGTTTACCATCCACGACAAGGGGTTGTCCACGATGATCGACTGGAGAAACCGTGACTCGTACGGCAGGGCAATCTCCTCCAAGAACCGTGCACAGCTCTACCGTCTCCGGAAATGGCAGCGCCGGATCCGGGTGAGCAACGCAACGGAGCGGAACCTCGCGTTCGCCCTTTCTGAACTGGACCGTATGGCATCGGCTCTCGGCTTGCCGAGGAACGTACGGGAAACCGCAGCGGTGGTGTACCGCGACGCAGTCGACAAGAACCTGATCCGCGGGCGGAGCATTGAGGGTGTCGCCGCGGCGGCGCTCTATGCTGCCTGCCGGCAGTGCAGTGTTCCCCGCACGCTCGACGAGATCGCGGAAGTATCCCGTGTATCGAGAAAAGAGATCGGCAGGACGTACCGGTTCATCTCCCGAGAACTGGGACTCAAGCTCCTACCGACCTCGCCGATCGATTACGTGCCGCGCTTCTGCTCAGGGCTCACCCTTAAGGGGGAAGTGCAGAGCCGTGCAGTCGAGATCCTGCGCCAGGCCGGTGAGCGCGAATTGACCAGCGGCAGAGGCCCGACCGGGGTTGCAGCGGCCGCGATTTATATCTCGTCCATCCTGGGCGGCGAGCGGCGCACGCAGCGTGAGGTGGCGGAAGTGGCAGGCGTCACGGAAGTCACTATCCGGAACAGATATAAGGAACTGGCAGAGAAATTAGATATCGAAATCATTCTCTAAATATCCGCATCACATTTTTGGGCTCGTAGATCAGGGGTAGATCGTTACGTTCGCAACGTAAAGGCCGCGGGTTCAAATCCCGCCGGGTCCATTGTTCGTTTATAAAACAAATCCAAAAATTCAATCTGAACATTTTTTATTTTCTTCGTGGTGTAAAGCCGGAACAGGTATCTTTTATGCGTTTGATAATCGTTGTCCGGCGCTCACTGGCGGTGGCAGGAATTATCACCAATAAAGCACCGCCAGAGCGCCAATAATGCGGGTGCGTTCATCAAAATCAGATAGGTTTTATGAAAAAAAATTAAAACCCCTCATTTCTTCTGCTGCATTGAAGCGACTTCATCCTGGAGCGTCGCTTTCAGCTTCCCGACAGCCTCGTCGAGATCATTTGTTATCGTAATCGTGAACGAGTTGTCGCTCTTCTTGTCATGGTAGTTCACGGTATACTCGATCTGTCCGTCCTTTCCCTTTTTTGGTTCGATGATCAGTTGTGCCATGGCAGGAAAAGGATCAGCTCTCCAGCCTCATGTTCCTTGCGACAATATGGATCAGCAACAACTATATGGAATCCGCAGAAAAAGAATATGCCACAACCATACGGGGGCTCGTAGATCAGGGGTAGATCGTCACGTTTGCAACGTGAAGGCCACGGGTTCGAATCCCGTCGAGTCCATCTCTTTCAGGTACTGATGTTCCGGTGACCGCAAGGTCACCCCGGGTTCGAAGGGCAGAGCCCTCGCGATTTGACGGATCAGTAATCCCGCCCGGACCCGGCACTTGATTTTTCCCATCAGTCAATCCAGTCAAGCAGTTTACCTGATTTCTTTTCTTCGGCCCGCTTGCTGATCTTTGCTTTCACCCGTTTTACCGCAGCATCGGTAGGAGAGGGGACGGGTGCCGGCTGCTCGAACTGCCCGTAATCCATGTACTCATGTGTCAGGTCGTCACCGTCGCCAATGGCAATCTCGGTAATGGGAGAAACCTCAGATTCTGCCGATGACAAAGGGGATACTGGTTCTCCCGGGAGAACATTACCAGGAGTTCCGGCTGCACGGGACTCATCAGGCTGAACGGGTTCTGATGCGATAAAGGGCGGGGGGACCGGTTTGTGGACAGATTGGGATGGTGACGGGTTGATCTGGACCGTTGCGCTGAGGCCTCCTGACCGCTGGATCAGGAAATCCACAAAGTCTTCCACCTCATGGCGCTGTTCGGGAGTGAGACGGTCCAGTTTGCTCTCCAGGGATTCCACCACGCGATACACCTGCGGATTATCAGTATGTCTCATTATGGATATTTAAAGGGCGTGAGGTCATTTCCACGTATGCTGGTAGCCCCGTTTTTCTAGCGGTTTCCCGTCTGCGACCACGACGGGCTCCGGTATGACCTGCCCGATCACCGTATAAGTTACCCCGGCGACCGGGTGCCGTTCCGGCGGCAGGGTGAAGATCAGCTCGTAGTCCCCGCCGCCATACAGGGCCAGTTCCTTTGCCGCTGACGGAGGGACACTGGCAGGTACCGGCAGCTTCGCGATATCGATGGAAAACCCGCAGGTATTTACTGCTGCAAGGTCATAGAGCGAGAGCGCGATCCCGTCGCTGTCGTCCATCATCGCACTGACACCACCGCGTGCCAGCCGCTGCCCTTCCACCACCCGGGGCTGTGGCTCGAAGAGCGAGCGTTCGAACTGCTTATAACCGTCAAGCCATGCCTGTGCCTGTCCCGGCGTGCCGGTGATGCAGACCAGATCCCCCGGGCGTGCACCGGTCCTCCGGACCAGGAACTCCTTTGCGACAAGGCCGAGGCCGGTGGTCACGACCGTCAGCTCACCATGCCGGTCGATGTCCCCCCCGACAATCGCTGCACCGAACCGCCGGCAGCAGTCCTGCGCACCCTGCATCACGCCCGCCAGCTGCTCCCACCGGTCGAGACCGACCGCGATGAGCAGGTAGTGGGGCGACGCACCCATGCTTGCGATGTCGCTCAGGGTGACAACTGCACTCATCCAGCCGATCTGCCAGTTGCTCATCCCGTCTACAAAATCGGTGGTGCGGTGGAGCATGTCCGTTGTCGCCACCATCAGCTGGTCGCCACAGGGAATTACTGCACAGTCGTCGAGGCAGTTCTCCCGTCCCACGATATCCATCACGACCTCCAGCAGCCGGCGGTCATCCACTTTTGCGCACCTCCTTACCACGTTCGCTCTGGTACTCCTTGAACATGTGCTCGATCATCGCTGACTTTCTCTCCCGTTCAAACCGTGCCTGTTCATGCTCCCAGTGCCCGCGTGCCGCATCGAACTCATCCTTGCCGGCGAGCCCCTGCTTTCCCCGTACCTGCACGCCTGCCTCCCGATCAAGAAGGAGCGGGATACCGGCTTCACGGAAGGCCGGGACGATCTGGGGATCGCTCCCGTTGAGCACGGCTGCCGGGGCGATCACTGCTTTTATCCGGAGTGCCGCGAGGTCCCTGATCACGCTCCGCCCCCAGCCATCCGTGCGGTTGACGAACACGATGTCATTTTCATCGAGGCCCACCTCCTCCATAAGCCTCCGCATCCCATCTCTGGTGAGCGAATCCATCACCTTGACCGGGAGTACTTCGCCATCCATCGAGAGCTCGGCAAACGTCCGGATCCGGGCAAGCCTCTTTGAAAGGTTCCGGGTCTGCCGCTCTTCGTTCCGGAGACGCTTTTTCAGGCTCTGGATGATCGCGTCCTTTTTTGCCACCTCCGCATCCTTTGCGATCTGCACGCCCCTTGACGTATGGATCGTCCGCAGCCGGGCCTGGAGCCTGCGTATCTCGTAGTCCTTTGCCTTGACCTCTTCCTGCAGATCCACGGCAAACGCACGCAGGCGCTTGACCGTCCCGTCGAGCACCCGTACCCGCTCGTCATGCCTGGCCGCAACCGGCTTTGCCGGGGTTTCCGTTTGCGCCACCGGCTCACCGGCATTCATCTCATCGAGAACCTGCTCAAGCCTTTGGCCCCGGATGACACCGGCCCGGACTTCGTCGAGGTCATGGCCGGGAGGAACGCGCCGGGAGAGGTTCTGGAACTTGTTCCGGTACTGGCGGTACGCATCCAGCGCCGCCGAGAGCGCATCGCGCTCGTGATCGTTTTGGTACTGGTAAGCCGCCGTTAGTTCCATCTTGGTCCCGACACTCGTGTCCTGCCGGGGCGTATAGGCGACCGCAGAGAACGCCCGGCGGATCTTCTCCACCGAGTAGGGCATCTCCCGGACATCGGATGCGATGATGAGCGGTTTTCCGACCCGGTACAGCGATTCGACAATATCAGACATGTTCATCTGGCGGGAGCTCGCGAGGTGAAGCAGGTTGCCATCAAGATCCAGTGCGGCGACCGCAGTGGTGGTGCCAGGATCGATGCCCACGATGAGATACCGGGGCTTCCCGGAGAGCGCCCGGAACCGGATCCGGTCGAGACGTTTCCCGCTGATCCGCACCTGCACGTCCGCACCGCGGGAAGCACCGACCGGGACCTGGTCGCGGGTCGCAAAGACCCGGAACGCGACCCGGCTACATCCCCCAAACGCCCGGGTCTCCTTCTTCTCGTACCGGAGGCCGGCAGCCGAAAGCGCCATCTCGATCTCACGCCCCCTCCGCTGGACCGCCCCGTGGATCTTGCGCACGTACCGGTTCTGGCTCCACCCGCCCCGTCCCGGCGACCGGTGCCGGCTCACCACGACCTCGCTCTCGTTCTCGAACGCGATCACCTCCGCGCCTGCACCGAGCGCGGCAACACGGGAAGTCGTGCGGGCCTCGGCAAACGGATCGAACCGGTCGAAACTGATGTTGAACCGGGCCGCGACCTTCCCCAGCGTCTCCTTGCGCTCCCCTCCGGTGACCTGTACGAGCCGTGTCCGTGGTGGGAGCGCCTGAAGAAAGGAGAAGAGCTCACGCTGGTCGGCAGCGATCTCCTGCAGGCTGTCCACCGCAAGGATATCCGGCTGTTCCTCGGCAAGCAGCCGGAAGAGCCGGAACATCGAGACCTCGGTCTCGTTTGCGACATCCTGCCCGTCCATGCGGACAAGCGCGTACATCGGCCGGCGCGTTTTCGACCGCACCGAACCCTTGATGATATCGATACCGAATACCTTCAGACGGTCACGCATCGCACCGCCGCCTCGCGGTCATACGCCAGTTTGTATTTCCGTAAAAAAAAGGTGAGGATATTGCCGATGTCCCGCGTCACGATCGCCTCCGCATTCGGGTGGCTCGTCTCCACCCACTGCGGCCAGTCGATGAATATGCACCGCCCGTCCTCGACGAGGATGTTGTATTCCGAGAGGTCTGCATGGATGACGCCCATCGCGTACGCGGTACGGACTCCCGAGAGGATCTCGTCAAGGACGGCACCGGGATCTTCGAGCCGGCACCGGCCCAGGTTCTGCCCCTGGATCAGCCCCATGACGACCGTGTGCCGGTTCTGCCCGACCGGAAGAGGCACGGGGACCCGTGGGTGGAGGGTGATCAGCGCCGCATACTCCCGCTCCGCCGACCGCCGTGAAGCAAGGAGCCACGGACAGCTGCCGGTCTCCGGCATGTACTCCCGGTTGACCCGGGCAGAGGTAAACGACCGCTGGCCGACCCGGTGGAACTTGATCGCGACCGGGCCAAGGCCGAGCGCCTCGTACACGACCGACTCCTTGCCCTCGCCGATCTTCGGGCCCAGTGCAGAGATGATGCCTTTGCGGCTTAGCGTGGCAAGCGCGAGAGTGTCGTAGCCGCCAAAGACAAGGGCATAGCCGTCATAGGGGACCGGGTTGAACCTGACCATGCCCCATTCCATCAGCCGTGATATCCGGTAATTCACCTCGGATTCGGAGAGGCCGGTCGATTCCCGGATCTGTTCGAGCGGTACCCACGCATACCGTCTCATTGAGCGCTCGAGCGCAGAGAGAATGCTCTTCTCGTACTTGTGGAGGCTGCGGATGCGTTCCGGGGCAACGACCATGGTTGTTACAGTGGTTATGTCCCAGACTATAAAATCAAATCCCAGTGCCGTTTCGCCGGATCAACACAACCTTAAACATCTTTTATCATCCAGACTTGATCAGATTGGACTCATGCGGTGCGATACCTGCGGACGGGAGGCGGTGCTCTACCAGAAATACTCGGGGCTTCACCTCTGCCCAAAGCATTTTACCGCCGATCTGGAGGCCAAGGCCAAACGGACGATCCGGACGCACCGCTGGCTGCGTCCACACGACCACATCGGCGTCCTGCTCTCCGGCGGCGCTGCCGGCAGTGCGCTCCTCTTTTTTTTACAGACGCTCACGGCCCGCCGCCGGGACGTCCGGGTTTCCGCCATCATTATTGACGAGGGGATCCGGGGATACCGCGAAGCCGTCAAGGCGCAGCGGACTGCGGAGTTGCTTGGCGCTGATTATTATGCCGGCTCCTTTCAGGAGCACTATGGTGTGACGATGGACGAGATCGTGAGAACAAGCGGGGCTGCGGATGCCTGCCTGACCTGCCGGGTGCTCCGCGAGGCGCTCATCGCCGGCATCGCCCACCGGCACGGCATCACGAAGATTGCGTGCGGTACCTCCCTCGATGACGGGGCACGGGAAATGCTCCTCGGTGTGCTCACGGGAACTATCGAACGGGCGCTGCTCCCGTACTATATCCCCGGACCTGGCGGCATTCCTGTTATCCGGCCATTCATGTACGTCCCAAGAGACGAGATCGGGCGGTATGCCGCCGCGATGTATCCTGACGAACCTGCAGCCGGGAGTACCGGTTGCCCTTACGGGACCGGCAGTTCCCTGTTCCAGGACGTGAGCGCGATGCTGGACACCTATAACGACCGGCACCCGGCCACCCTGTTCGCGCTGGTAAACCTGCGTGAGCACCTTGCCGGTGCCGTGCGGGACACGGAATCGCCCCTGCCGGTCTGCGCAACCTGCGGGAGACCGGTGACAGCTGGCAGTTGTGATGTCTGCCGGATACTGGGAAAATATAGCCGGGGGATATCCTGATGGCCACGAAACGGGGCATCATCTGGCGGGTCCTGCATACATCGTCCGCGATGCGGATCCTGTTGTATCTTCTCTCGTTTGCCCTCTTCCTGACCATTTATGCCGTTATATTTCACGCGATCTACCCGCCGCTGGAGGGCAGGCCGACCAGCTGGGCGCAATCGTTCCTGTTCGTGATCCAGACAATCACGACAACAGGGAGCCTCATCCCGTACCACACGGACACGATGATTCTCTTTACCTCGGTCATGATGCTCACCGGCGTCCTGATGCTCTTCATGGTGATCCCCCTCGTCCTCACTCCGTACCTTATCACGGTACTCCGCCCCACCCCACCGCAGCGGACACCGCACCAGCTCTCCCGCCATACGGTTATCATCGGGTACGGCGAACTTGCGCGGTCCCTGCTCGACAGCCTCGCGATCGCCGACAGGGAGATCCTGATCATCGAGAAGGATGAGAACAAGGCGCGGGAACTGGCAAAAGAGAAACGGCAGTTGGCATATGTCATCTGGGGGGAGTACGACGACCCCCAGACCTGGGTGCAGGCCTGGATCCGGAACGCGGGTTACGTGATCATCAGCGAGGAAGAACGGGCCGCTGCAAGCATCATCCTCGGCATACGGGAGCGGACAAAGGCCCACATCATCGCGGTGGTCGACAAGATCTCGTTCGACCGGTACCTCCGCTATGCGGGAGCAGAGTACGTGCTTTCGCCCAAGCATGCGACCGGCCGGATCCTGGCGCGGCACGCCGTGCTGAACCCGGGCGGGGACACCGCGCCGGAGATACCCGGGCTCGACCGGCTTACCATCAGCTCCCTTGACGGCAACGGAAAGGATCTCCGTCTGATCCACATCCCGGTCGATACTGACTGCAAGGCTATAGGAAAGACCATCGGGGAACTCCGGCTCTTCGATCGCTTCGGCATCCTCGTTCTCTTCCTCTGGAAGGCGGGCACGTTTGTCTCCCGGCCGGACACCGGGGAAGTGATCGACGGCACCACGTCGCTCTTCCTCTTCGGCAGGGCCGGCGCAATCGAAAATGCCATCCGTGAAGAGTTCGAAACGGACGGGAAGGCAAAATCGCACGCGATCATCGCCGGTTTTGGCGACGTCGGCGCGGCCGCATACCAGGAGATGATCGCGTCCGGCACACCCTGCGTCGTGATCGATGCCAAGCGCTATGAGGTAAACGAGGTGCTGGGAAATGCAGAGGACGAACAGGTACTCAAGCAGGCACGCGTCGAGGAAGCGCAGTTCTGCATCGTGGCGCTGAACGACGATGATGTCAACATCTTTACGACGCTGATGGCCCGGAACCTGAACCCCGCGATCCGGATCCTCGCCCGGGCGAACGAGCCGTCATCGGTCGACAAACTCTACCGGGCAGGGGCGGACTACGTGGCCCTCCTGCCCATGATCGGCGGCCAGACCATCGGCAGGATCGTGCTCTCCGATACGGTGACGATCCTCCTCAACCTCCCCGATGGCGAGATGGTCGTCGAGAAACGCGTCAGGAAGATACATCCGGAGACGGTTGGCCATATCACGAAAAACAGCGGGATCCGGGTTATCGGCATCGAGGCAGACGACCATGTGATTGTCGCGCCCTCGGGCGATGAGCCGCTCCATGAAGGCGAGTCCGTGATCGCAGTCGGAGATACCGAACGGTTAAAACGGTTCATCCGTCACATATAACAGAGCAGGAAGAGGATGGCCATGGCCGCAGAACTTGGGTGCAGGATGGGGGAGGTCGAGCAGATGATCCGCTATGCCTACTGGAACAGCGGATGCACGGGTATTGTCGTGGGTGTAAGCGGCGGGGTGGACTCGGCAGTGGCTGCAGCATTCTGCTGCAGGGCGATCGGGGCGGAGAAGGTGCTTGCGCTCTCGCTCCCCTCATCGGTCAGCAACCCGGCGGACATCGCGGATGCCGGGGCGTTCTGTGCGCAGCTCGGCATGGAACACCGGGTCGTGAGTATCGAGCCGATGCTCGCGGCATTCCGGACCATCCCGGCATTTGCGGAATCCCGGTACCTCCTCGGCAACCTGATGGCCCGCATCAGGATGACAACGCTCTATTACCATGCGAACCGTGATTGCCGCCTCGTGTGCGGCACCTCAAACCGGAGCGAATACTTGCTCGGCTACTGCACCAAGTTCGGGGACAACGCCGCGGATATCCAGCCGATCATCCACCTCTACAAGACCGAAATTTACGAAGTTGCCCGGGAACTGGGGATCCCGGAACCAATTGTGAAAAAGACACCCTCGGCCGGGTTATGGGAGGGACAGAGCGACGAGGGCGAGATCGGCCTTACGTACGCGGAGATCGACCGGGCGCTCCGGGCGCTGGAAACAAACGGCTGGATCGCGACGACCCCGGCGGAAGAAAAAGTGCTCCCACGGGTCAGGAAGGGCGCCCATAAAAGGCTTGCCGCACCTAATCTTTTATCAGAACCGTAAAGACGGAGCGGTAATCTTCCGGCCGGTTGAGAAACGCCAGCGCTTCTTCGTTTCCGATCAGATCGTAGATCGGCCCGTGGCAGAACCGCTGCGTCCCGACACGGCAGGTCGCCCCGGTCCGCCGGAGCGGCGGCACCGCAGGGTAGTGTGGGTTTTTGATCACACGCCCGTCGCTCATCACGTAATACGCGGCACCATGGCGGGTTTCATATCCGGCGTATTCGCTCTTGAATTCCGTCGAGACGATATTCGCCATCACCAGCGTCGCGTCCGGGGAGGGGTTGATGGAGATATGCCCGTACCCCGGCGGGATGATGACAATATCGCCGGTCCCGGCCGAGACGAGTACGACATGATCCCGCTGCCTCGACTGGATGAGATATTGCGCACTGCCCCCGAGCACTTCGTACAATTCGGGATATTCCACCCCTGCGGGGTTCTTGGGGTGGTAGTGCCCCTTGGTCTTGACGTACTCCCCGCAGAGGTCCCGCGGGGGAATGACCGTGATGTCGTAGCGGAGCCGGTGGTTGCGGAGCCAGCGCCAGTCCGTATCGGACTTCGCCAGGTCCCGGTACATGAAATACAGTGGATCGCCGGATGTACATGCAGGGTCTGCAAGGACCGGGCGCATCTCCCCGATAGTCCGCACTGAAGGAACCGGAAGCTCCCCTTCCCAGCCGGGTATCACGCCTTTTTTCTCATCCTTATCAGGTAATAACCGCCTGCGGCCAGGAGAACCACGGCAACGGCAACCGCCGCGAGCGCCTGCACGGGGCTGACCGCAGCAGTAAGGGAGACGACCTGCACCTGCGCCTCGAACG